>Ga0335079_10007757_pt1 | contig 12196 bp, 11 predicted proteins | sample Lox_Sample_33_FD_206719 | JGI IMG/M metagenome (GOLD analysis project Ga0335079, IMG submission 206719) | Soil microbial communities from Loxahatchee National Wildlife Refuge, Florida, United States - Lox_Sample_3.3 | ecosystem: Environmental > Terrestrial > Soil > Wetlands | place: USA... | reverse complement strand
CCTGCCAGTACTTGCTGTAACGGTTGAGCCACACCGCGGCCTCGTACAGCGGCCCAACGTCGAGGCTGCAGCGGCTGATGCGCCCGCTGCGCGCCTGCTGCACCAACCCGGCACGCACCAGCACCTGGATGTGTCGCGACACCGCCTGCAACGAGATGTCGTACGCGGCCGCGAGCTCCGAGACGAGCAGCGCATGTCCGTCGAGCCGCTCGAGGATGCTGCGCCGCACCGGATCGGCGAGAGCGAAGAACACCTGATCGAGCCGCAGGTCATCGACCTGCGGCAGCGGCGGCTCTCCCACGAGTTGCAGCGGCGCGGCTTTCATCATCCGGTCGGTTAAATATCATGTGATCGGTTGATAGTCAACAGCAGTGTTGACTAATTGCTCCGTTGCGGATCGGTCGCCGACCACGGGCGCCGTGCGTAGATGCCGAACGCTGCGATGCCCGCGTAGCAGAGGGCCGGGACCAGCAATGCCCCCTTGAGCCCGATCAAGTCCGCGACGTGGCCGGTAATCAGCGGCACCACGGCGCCGCCGACGATCGCTACGCAGATGATGCCCGAGCCCTCGGCGGCGCGCGGCCCGAGTCCCTCGCAGGCGAGCGAGAAGATCGTCGGAAACATGATGGAGTTGAAGAGCCCGATTGCGAGCAGCGAGAAGCCCGACAGCGCGCCACTGCTGTTGGCGGATACGAGCAGCAGCGCGATCACGACCGCCGCCGCCGACGCCAGCACCTTGCCCGGTGAGATGACGCGCAGCAGGTACGAGCCGATGAAGCGCCCGATCATCGCGCCACCCCAGTACAGCGGTACATGCTTGCCGGCTTCCTGCTGGCCGAGGCCGAGCACGTTCGCCTGCATCAGGTAGTTGACGATCACCGACCCGATGGCGACCTCGGCGCCCACGTAGAGGAAGATGCACAGCGTGCCGAAGGCAAAGCGCAGGCGGTGCAGAAGCTTCGCGGCATGGCGCAGCGTGGGAGACTCGCTGGGAGCGTCCGCGAACTGGTTGCGAAACACCCAGACGAGCGCGGCGAACAGCGCCAGTATCGTCGCCAGCCCCAGGTAGGTACGCACGATCGCGGCCGTCTCGTGCACCAGTGCCTGCCCGCTGAGGTGACCCGTGTCCGCCGGGGCGAGCGAACCGAGAATGAGCTTCGAGCCGACGTAGGGAAAGATCGTGGTTCCGAGCGAGTTGAACGCCTGGGCGAAGGTCAGGCGGCTATGGGCAGTCTCGGGCTTGCCGAGCAGGGAGATCAGCGGGTTCGCCACCACCTGCACGATGGTGATGCCTGCCGCGAGCACGAACAGCGCCCCGAGGAAAGTCGCGAACTGACCCGATGAGGACGCCGGCACGAACAACAGGCAGCCGGCCGTCATCGTCAGCAGGCCGATGAGAGCCGCCCGCATATAGCCGACGCGCGTCACGATGGCGGCCGCCGGGATCGAGATCAGGAAGTAGGCGGCGAAGAATGCCGATTGAATCAGCATGACCTCGCCGTAGTTGAGCGTGAACAGCCCCTTGAGCTTCGGGATGATCACGTCGTTGAGACTGGTGATCCCGCCGAACACGAAGAACAGGGTGAACACGAACAAGCGCAGCCGGCGCACGGTGCTCTCCGGCGCGGGCGCGGGCACAGACGGCGTGCGCGGCGTCACGGCTCGATGTCCGGTGGCGCCGCGCAGGAGTCTGCGGCCGCCGCTTCAGGGTTCAGCGCCATGAGCCTGCGTGTGACGCCGTTGGTCCAGCCGAAACCGTCCTGCAGGGGGTATTCGCCCCCGCCGCCGGGGCGTCCCAAGTTGCTGACGTCGTACTTCTCCATGAGCTTGCCACTTTCCTCATACACGTGCCGGACGAGCACTATCCAGCGACAGGCGATGACCTCGGCGAGGCGCTGCTCTCCGTACTGCTCGAGCCCCGCCACGGCGATCCATTGCAGCGGCGCCCAGCCATTGGGTGCATCCCACTGCTGACCGGTCTCGACACCGGTCGTAACGACACCTCCGGCCTTGAGCAGCGAGCGGGTGACGGCGCGCGCGACACGCCGCGCCTGCTCGGCGGAGGAGACACCGACGAACAGCGGATAGAGCGTCGCTGCCGAGACGCGCGGCACCCGCGCGTGGCGCGTCCGGTGGTAATCGAGGTATGCACCGCTCGACGCGTCCCACAGGTAATGGTCGATGGCCGCATGGCGCTTGGCCGCGCGCCGGGCGAATTGCCGTGCGCAGTCGTGGTCCGCAAGCTGCTCGCAGCCGACGCGGATCGCGTTCTCAAGTCCGAACAGCAGGCTGTTGAGATCGATCGGAACGATCTCGGTGGTATCGATAGTGCGAAGTTGCCGGCCGTCGGCAAACCAGCGCGAGCTGAAGTCCCAGCCGCTCTCGGCCGCCGCGCGGATATCGCGAAACACCTGCGGTGGCGAGCGGCCGCTCGAGCGCGCCAGCTCGCGATCGTGTGCGTACGACTCATCGCGCGGGGTGTCGCGATCATCCCAGTAGCGATTGAGAATCGCTCCGTCGGGCAGCGCAACGACGCGCCGGTGAACCTCGCCCGGGCGCAGTGCCTCCGCGCCCTGCATCCAGAACGCGTATTCGCGCCGCAGTTGCGGAAGATAACGGGCAACATCCCCTCCCCCACCCGCCTCACCGAGCAGGGTGAGCATCTCGAAGAAGAACGGTGGCTGCGAGCGGCTGAGGTAGTAGGTGCGCGTACCGTTAGGCACGTGGCCATACTCATCGATGAGATAAGCGAAGTCACGCACCATGTCCGCGAGCAGGTCACGGCGGCCGCTCTCCTTGAGACCGAGCATGGTGAAGTACGAGTCCCAGTAGTAGATCTCACGAAAGCGTCCGCCCGGGACGACATAGGCTTGCGGCAGAGGCAACAGCGATGACCATGGCGGCGTGCTGCTGGTGCGCCGGGTCAGCTGCTCCCAGAGCTCGTCGATATGGGCGGCGAGCGGAGCGCGCGCGGCCGCTCGAGGCTGCACAGCAGGCTCGGCGGGCAGGGTGAAATGCGCCGCAACGAAGCGCCGCAACGCGTCGGGCGATGTCGGGTGCGCCGCGTGGTACGCCGCAAGAATGTCCGCCGGTGCAGTGTCGGGCACGGCGTCGGGAAAGATCTTCTGGTCCGGGAAAATCCTCGCTGTCTGCACGGCGACGAACAGATCCTTGAACAGCGCCTGCGGCGGCTGCAGCTGCGGCAGCGGTCGCGAGTGCGCAGCCGCAGCGAGCAACAGCACGAAGATAAGCGCCGGGCGCACCGCACGGCGCGCAAATCCCGCACCCGGCGCCCGCGGCCTCGCCCGCCCGAGCGTCAGGTCCGCACGAGCGTACAAAGGCGGGAATGCCCCGGCGAGGAGCGCGAAATTAGCCGCGGTTTCGGCTAGATTCACCAGCTGCTGCCCAGGGAGATAGGGGGTGCCCCGTGGTTGAGCGCTTGCGACGCGTCCTGAGGCTGACGGGCGTCCTGTATTTCACTGCGGGTGTCCTGTGTCTCGCCAGCCCGCGCGCACAGGCCGTCGACCTCGTGCCGTTTGTCGGCTTTCGCTTCGGCGGCGACGTCGGCACCACCACGCAGGGTGCTCAGGGACCCATGTCGGTGACGCTCGACGCCGCTGCAAGCTACGGTGGGGTGCTCGACGTGCCTCTCTCGGGGCCGCGCGCCGTCGAGCTGTACTACAGCCGCCAGCAGACGACGCTCTCTTCCTCGGGCGTGGCGCAGGTGCACGACGTGACCGTGAGCGTACTGCACGTCGGGCTGGTCGATACGTACGCCACCGACAACCCGCAGCTCTCCTGGCTGCTCGTCGGTACCTTCGGCGCGAGCCAGCTCTCCGCGGCGGGGTCTGAACAGACCAAGCCGAGCATCGGGCTCGGCGGCGGCGTCGTGTGGATGGCCAACGACCACATCGGCATCCGTGGCGATCTGCGGGCGCTGCTCACCTTCAGCGGCAACGGCGGGGGCGCCATCGCCTGCGGCGGCGGCTGCAGCATCAGCTTTCACGGCAGCCTGGTCGCGCAGGGCGAAGCGAGCGTCGGACTCCTCGTGAGGTTCTGAGGAACGCTGCAACGCATTGTGCCGGCGGCGCGCGCCGGCGCGCAGCTTGGTGCGCGCGCTCAGCGGCCGTTGGCCTCGTTGAGCGCGTCTATCAGTACCGATGCCCAGCGCGAGATCATCTGACTCGCGGCCGACATGTTGGTCACACTCGAGGCGACCATGAAGGTGCTCCAGGAGTGTGCACGCGCGTCGATCGCCCGTGCCAGGATCTGGCCGGTGTCCGAGTCGCGCAGCTCGGCCACCAGCGTCATGCGACCCGGATCGGCGGTGTAGGTGCGGCTGCGGCCGGCGGTCGGCTTGTCCGGTGCCGCGATGTACAGGTCGACGACGAACGGAGTGACGTCGAGCACGTCTTCACCCGGCGCCGTAACCACGTCGTAACCCGCGTCGGCGAGATCCTTGGCCCACACTTTGGCGAACTCGTCCGCCAGCGCCTTCTTGATCTTCTCGAAATCGTCCGCGGTGAGCCGGTTCGCCCCCACGCGGCTCGAGTTGGGTTTCCAGTTCTTGTCGAAGGCGACCTGCAGCGGCTCGAGACGCACGTGCTTGTAACCCTTGAGCGATGCGCCCGGGCGCACGTACAGCCGCGAGACCTTCTTGCTCGGGGTGAGCTGCAGCCCGTCCCACTCGGTCGGCGGCTCCGCTGCTGTCGCAACGCCCCAGCCGGGGGTGGCGAGTGCTGCAACGACACAGGCGACGGCGAACGCACCGCTCAGCGCGAAAGTTCGAGTTGTTGACATATCGCACCCTCGTCTCGGACGTCCCGGCGGCTCCAGGCCGCTGGAACCCGGATGCCATGTTATGGAAAGTCGTCATTGTAAGCGAGCAGGTGCGTTCCGGCCCACCATCCGCGGCCCCAGCGGCAGGCAACACGCCCGAGTACAGCGTTCGGCCGCCTCACAGCAGCGCCGCGCGGCGCTCTGCTGTGACAGCGTGCGTCACGATTCCGACTTCGGTCACACGTGCGCCACCGGCTGCCAACATATGATCTTCGCCGTTGCATCCGGTCCGCTGCGTTGGCACGGACATAATGCGGCGCCCGCAATCCAGGCGGCCGCCGGTACGCACGGTCGCTCCGTGGCGATTACCACCTATGCACAGTCTGAAGCGGGTCAAGGGGAAGTTGTTGGCCGAGTGGCAGCGCTCCTGGCTGTCTGCGGCTGTCGTTCTGTCGGCATTTGCCGCAGTCAGCCTGCTGGGCTGCGAACGCGCCGACGATTCTGCAGCGGCAGCTCCCTGGTCGGACATCATCAGCGTGCGCGATGCAGCGGTTCTGCCACCGCAGATTCATGCGCAGCGAATCCCGGTCGGCTCAGCCAACGACCGCAATCCAGACCTCGTCCTGCTGCCGAGCGGAGCATTGCTGCTGGCGATGTTCCAGCCGGTGAGCAATGCCAACGGCACCTATCAGGAAAATCTGATTCTCTATCGCTCGAAGGATGGCGGCGTGAGCTGGGGGAAGCGCGAGGTACTGCCACTGCTCGGCCGCGAGCCGCATTTCAGCGTCCTGCACGACGGCACGCTGTTCCTGAGCACGCGGCTACTGTCCACGGATTACCGCAACAAGGAGGGCTACGACCACGCCTGCGTGTATCGGTCGACCGATGGCGGAGAAACCTGGTCCGCCCTGCCGGTCTTCACGCAGGACGTGCCGGGAGCCGCACCGCGATCCCAGACGCGCACCACCCGCAACATCCTGGAGCTGCGGGACGGCTCGCTCATGATGGGGATCTCGGCGGGAAGCAGCATCGACTATGTGTGGCGCTCATTCGATGAGGGACAGACGTGGAACCGTTCGCTGGCGTCGCGGGTGGAGGGCTATGACGTCTCGATCCAGGGGCGGCCGTGGTACGGAGAGATGACTCTGTTCCAGGCGAGAAACGGCGAGCTGCTCGGAATAGCGCGAACGCCGGCCAACGCCGTTGCGCCGTTCCCCGATACCCGGATTCCGGCAGTCAATGACGACACCGACCGCATGGTCCTGTTTCGTTCCCGTGACGGCGGGCGCGTATGGACCCTCGCAGCCGACATCGGCGACTACTATGGCGAAATGTACCCCTCGCTGCTGCGGCTCACGGACGGCCGCATGCTGTTCACTTTCAGCGCGCGCGGTGCGCGTCCGCCACTCGGCCTGCAGGCGGTACTGGGCGTCGAGAGAGCGAGCGGCTTTTCGCTGAACTTCGCCACCGACCGATTGATGCTCGATGAGACCGCTGCCGTGGGCGAGGCACGCGACGCCGGCTTCGGCACTACCGTGCGACTGCCCGGCGGACAGCTGCTGACCGCATACTCCTATCGCGCTGAGGGCACCGTAACGCACGTGGAGGTCGTCCGCTGGGTGCTCCCGTACTACGTGACGGTCGCCGACGCCTGGGCACACTGATTTCCCGGCGTCGCCGGGAAGAGCACGCCGGCGCAAATAAGTTGTCATGGCGCGGCCTTATGTCGCCTGTGAGCTGCTCCTGGTGCCGATTCGCATCCTGACAGCGTGGCGATAGCGGTGTCGCGCCGGCCGCAGGCAACATGCTCAGCATGTTGATCCGCAATAACGTCGTTGGCATCAGCGTGCTCCCGCCCAGCCGCGCTCAGCTCGAAGCGCGCGCCCGGAAATATGGCGTGCCGCTGCGCTGGATCGATCCCCGCCCGCGCCATCGGCACCAACGCCTGTACAACATGCTGCTGGTGCTGGCGATCGTTGCCGCCTGCGTGGTTCTCTACGTCAGCGTGCACCATCCGCGCTGACCTCCGGTACGGCATCGCGACGCGGGCCGATCGCACGCTGCACGGGCCCCTGACAACACGCTGAGCGACCGGCGTTCCAGCCGGTGTCGCGCGCGCCCGCGCGCCGACCCTGAACCACCATGCGGAGACGGCCGCGCCCGCGCGCCGACCTCCGCCCAGCCATCGGCGTCGGGCGCCCCACGCCAGGGTAGGCCCCTTCGGTCGACCGCGTCGTCCGCTCGAGCATACTTGAGCCACCTCGCGGCGCGTGCTTAAGTGCGAAGATGAGCGGCAGATAGGCGGCCTGCGGTGCTACGTCTCGAATCGGAAATGCGTCACGGGGGGCGAGCAACAGCACTTCCTGCCCGGGGTCGCCGGACGCTCGGACGACCTCGAAACGAGCGCATCGACAGGCAGGTGGTCGCTGCGGTCCTGCAGGTGCTCAGGACCCGCGGATACCGGGCGGTCACCATCGAGGGCATTGCGCGCAAGGTGAGGCGCGCCCGCTCGAGCATCTATCGCCGCTGGGCGAGCAAGCCGCATCTCGTGGCGTACTGCATCGTAAGCACGATGGGGGCAAGCCCTGCTGCGGACGAGGGAGCACTTGGCAAGGATCTGCGCGCAGCAGTGGCCACGTTGCGGCGGGCCTTTACCGGACCGCTCGGGCGGGCTCTGCCGGGCCTGGTCGCGGACATGGCGCATGATCGCCAGCTGGCGCAGGCGGTGCGGCGCGAAGTGCTCGCGCCCAGGCGCAAGTCGATGCGCGACGCAGTCGACCGAGCCAGGGCCCGCGGCGAAGCGCGCGGAGCGCTGAACATCGACTTACTTCTGGATCTGTTGGCGGCGCCATTCTACTTCCGCGCGCTCTTCGGACACGCGCAGATCGACCGCCGCATGACCCGTGACGTCGTGGACTATGTCCTGAAGATCGTCGCATGACGTCGTTGTCTCGCGTTGCCCGGGGTCGATGAGTTCGAGACCGCCGCCGCGCGGCGCACGTCAGCACCATGGTCAGTGCCTCTACCGGGCGGGGCAGCTGTGCCTGCTCGCGCAGCTCCTGCTGCTCTCGGGGTGCACGTCGCTGCCACCGCTGGAGTACCGGAGCGTCAGCCACGCCATCGAGGCGCCCGCCAACAGCCCGCTGCGGGCCGCGATCGACCCGCTCGCCGCGGCTCATCCGGGACTCAGCGGCATCTATCCCCTGAAGGGCGGTCCGGATGCGTTCGCGGCACGGGTGGCTCTGATCGATGCCGCCACGAGCAGCATCGATGTGCAGTACTACATCTGGCACGATGACATGACGGGGCGAATCATGTTTGATGCCCTGCAACGCGCTGCCGGACGCGGCGTACGCATTCGTCTGTTGCTCGATGACCTTACGACCCGGGGCGGCCTCGACACGAGCCTTGCCGCGCTCATGGCCAATCCGAACGTCGAGGTACGGCTCTTCAACCCCTTCAAGCACCGCACCCTGCGGATGCTCGGCTACCTCACGGACTTCGCGCGCCTGAACCGTCGTATGCACAACAAGTCTCTGACGGTCGACGGGATGGCGACGATCGTCGGCGGTCGCAACATCGCCGACGAATACTTCCAGGCCGCCGACAGCTTCGGTTACGTCGATCTCGATGTGCTCGCCGTCGGTGCGGTGGTGGCGGACGTTTCTCACTCCTTCGATGAGTTCTGGAGGAGCGATTCGGCCTATCCCGCCTCATTGCTCCTCGACCCCGCGACGCCGGCCGATGTGCAGCGGCGGATCCTCTTCTGGGAAAGTGCGCGCGCTGAGCCGGGTGCGGCCCGCTACATCGCGGCTATCCGCGACAGTCAGCTGGCACATGATCTCGAAGCGCAGAATCTCAACCTTGAATGGGCGACTGCGTATCTGGTGGTGGACGATCCGGCCAAGGGCCTCGACGAGGCGCCAAAGGGGGGGCAGCTTCTCCAGCAGTTCGAGGAAAGGCTCCATCATCGCGTCAGCGAGGAGCTGCTGATCGTGTCGCCGTTCTTTGTCCCGCGCACCATCGGGCGTGACATGCTGACCGATCTTGCACGCCGCGGCGTCAGGGTTCGCGTGCTGACGAATGGCGCCGAGTCCGCCGACGTTGCGGCGGCCTTCGCCGCGTATCGCACTTACCGCGAGCCGCTCTTGAAAGCTGGCGTCGAGCTCTTCGAGCTCAAGGGCCGGCCCAACCGGGCGTACGCACCGGAGCACGCGAGTGACCAGAGCCTGCATGCCAAGACCTTCGGGATCGATCGCTCGCAGATCTTCGTCGGCTCGTTCAATTTCGACCCGCGCTCCGCGGATCTCAACACCGAGATCGGTCTGGTCATCAATTCCGTTTCGCTGGCGACGGCACTGTCAAAGGGTTTTCAGGACGTCGTGCCGCTCATCGCCTATCAGGTCGAGCGCGATTCGAGCGGGAATCTCGTGTGGCTGGACCGAGGCAGTAACGCCGAGCAGGCGTTGCGCCTCAACGAGGAGCCTGGCGCCGGATTCTGGCGGCGTACCTGGCTCGGGTTCCTCGCGATTGTGCCGATCGAGGGGCAGCTATGAGCCATGCCGACATTCATCCGGTGCGCCGACCGCGTTCCCCGCGCCTCGATCTTGGGCTTCGCCATGACTGGCCTCGATGAACGAGGCAAAAGAGGCAAAATAGCCACGTGCCAGGAGTGACCACATCCATCCGGGTAGCGGCCAGCAGTGCGAGCGTGACCTCCACCGAGTCGGCCGCACGCGTTGCGTGCCCCGCATGACGTCTGCGCTGGTTATTTCCCGCATATTTCCCGCAAACGACCAGATGGTGCACGGTATCGTGCAGCGTCTCGAGACACAGGTGGAGGCACTCGCCCGTGTCACTGACAGGATCGATTGCCTGTTCCTGACCGGTGCAGAGCAGAAACTCTCGGCGGAGGAGCTGCGGGGGCACGAGGAGCGTCTGCGACGTCGTTGGTCGTCGAAGCTCTACGTGAGTGTGGCATCAGTCCTGCAGCCGAAGTTCGTATCCACGCGCTGGCAGCGCTATGGTCCCGGCATATTCGACTTCCATGCGCAGGAAATCGGCGCCGATGTCAACAACGAGGCGGCCGCGCTCGCGGTGCGAGCTGCCCTGCAGGCTGCGCCCCATCTGATACTGGCGCATCGCCTGCCGGTGCGGTCCTTGCTGATGAAGCTCGCTCGGTATACCCGCCGCATGGCCATATTCTTTGACCTGGATGACATCGAGCACTTCTCCCTGTCGCGCCGTCTGCTTCACCATCCGGCGTGGCCGATGGAGCGACTGCTGCTGATGCAGATCCCAAGGCTGCTGCTCACCGAGATCCAGGCGATCCGACGTTCAAGGCTCACGTTCGTCTGCTCAGAGCACGATTGCCGCCACTTGCGCAGGCTCGCTTGCTCACGCCGAGTCGAAGTCGTAGCCAACAGCATCCGTGTTCCGACCAGCACTCCCATGCGCGCCTCCGCACCGATCGTATTGTTCGTCGGCCACATGGGCTATCAACCCAATGCGCTGGCAGCGGATGCCCTGGTGCAGGACATATGGCCTGCGGTACATGCGCGCGTTCCGAACGCACGCCTCCTCATCGCCGGGAGTCGGCCGCAGCGCCTGAAGTCGTACCCGGCAGGGGACCCTAGCGTTACCTTCACGGGTTTCGTCGACAATCTCGATGAGCTCTACGATCAGGCACGCGTCGTCTGCTGTCCGATCTCCTGTGGCAGCGGCACCCGCGTCAAGATCATCGAGGCAGCGGCGCACGCGCGCGCCGTCGTATCGACACCACTCGGCGCGGAAGGTCTCGCCTTTGAGAACGAAACGGAGATCGTTGTGCGCAGCGAAGTGGCGGCGCTTGCACAAGAGTGCGTTCGATTGCTGCAGAATCCGACCGCCGCCGAACAGCTCGGTCTGGCGGCCCGCGTGAAGGCGCGCACTACGTACGAGCGCGCGGCCGTCGTTGCCCAGCTGGAGCGGCTGTTCGCCGGCGCCCTGCGGACCGAGTCACGGGTTCAGTGACGTGGGAACAACCTGACTCGATGAGCACCATCCGCCCGCTACTGTGCGCCGTGGTTTACGCCGCCGGCGCCGTTGCAATCGCACGCCCGTGCGCGGCCGCCGCCGCCGGCGAGCCTGGTCCCCGTGCTGCAGATGCGGTACACCTCTGCAGCGTCTCATCGGCGCAGCAACTGGCACAGCTGACGCCGCTCGTGATGCAGGTCGCCAATCGGCCGGTTCCCTTCAAGGGTGGTGACGGGCGCTACCATCTGGCGTACGAGCTCAACTTGGAGAACTTGGCGGGTGATCGGGTCCGTGTCGATAACGTCCAGGTGCTCGATGCGCATACCGGCGTGCCGCTTGCAGTTCTTGACGCCGCGATGATCGCCGCACGGCTGGTGGTGCGTGACCGGCAGGCCACTGCGGGCGAGTTCGGCGCCTCGCAGATTGGTATCCTCTATCTGCACGTGCTCGTCGACGAGCCGGCCGCGATTCCCCGGACCATCAGCCATCGGCTGACGACGACATCCAAGGAGCAGAGTGTTGCGGCGACGGCGGGGTGCACGAGCGTGGCACCACCGACCGGACTTGTGCTCGAGGCGCCGTTGCGCGGTACGCGCTACGTCGCGGGGGATGGCTGCTGCGACTCGACCCGGCACGTTCGTGCGACGCTGCCCCTGAACGGTACGGCGTACGGCGCGCAACGTTTCGCCATCGACTGGGAGCAGCTCGATGCGCAGGACCGCATCTACGTCGGCGACCCGAAGCAGCCGAGCAGTTACGCGATCTATGGAAAGCCCGCGTACGCCGTTGCCGATGCCCGCGTGATCGCAGCCGTCGACGGCATGGCGGACTCACCGATCGGGTCGCTGCCGAACCTGCCGCCGGACAAGGCCGATGGCAACCACGTGATTCTTGCTCTCGGGAATGGGCGTTTTGCGCTGTATGCGCACTTCAAGCCCCACAGTTTGCAGGTGCGTGAAGGACAGTCTGTCCGGCGCGGACAACTGCTCGGACTGGTCGGTACTTCGGGCAACTCCTCTGAGCCGCACCTGCACTTCCAGGTCACCGACGGGCCGTCTGCGCTGATGTCGAATGGGGTTCCCTATCTGCTGCGTGAGTTCGGCGCGACGCGCCGCGGGAGCTCCACGGCCGCATACGATAAGGCAACCACGGACGGCAAGCCGATGGAAATCGTGCCGCTGGCCGGGCCAGCGAAGCACCAGCACGAGTTACCGCTCGACCTGTGGATCACCGATCTCCCCGAATAAGCAAGCCCCGCCCGGGCTGCGAGCCGCAACCGCGCCGCCCTAGCTACGGCTAGGTCACGTCATCTGTGACCTGAAGCACGGAGGGCACCTCGCGAGCGGTGCTAGCGTTTCGTAAATGGGGAGCCCCGCTACATCGCGGGCGAGAAGATCTGGCG
>Ga0335079_10007756_pt1 | contig 12197 bp, 8 predicted proteins | sample Lox_Sample_33_FD_206719 | JGI IMG/M metagenome (GOLD analysis project Ga0335079, IMG submission 206719) | Soil microbial communities from Loxahatchee National Wildlife Refuge, Florida, United States - Lox_Sample_3.3 | ecosystem: Environmental > Terrestrial > Soil > Wetlands | place: USA: Florida... | reverse complement strand
CGCGGAGCACCTGGTCGGCGAAGATCGGGAGGAGCGACAGCGAGCCGGCGAAGAAGGTGGCGAGGAAGTCGAGGCCCGTCGTCCAGACCATGATCGGCGTCCGGAAGACGAAGCGCAGGCCCTGCCGCAGGGCGGCGAGCGGAGGCTCGTGCGTCCCCCCCTCGGCCTCGACGCGCCCCGACGCGCGCATCAGGACGAGGGCGTGGAGGACGCCGACGAACGACAAGGCGTTCAGGGCGTAGATGAGGGCGAGCGGCGCCGTGTCCGGGGAGGCGCCGCGGGCCGCGAGGGCCGCGAGCCCGGCCGAGGGGAGGCCGGTTCCGGCGATCAGGAGGCCCGCGAGCGCCGGCCCGCCGATGGTCGCGGCGTGGAACATCGTGAGGTTGAGGTTGAGCGCGGCGGCGAGCTCGGGGGCGGGGACGAGCCTCGGGACGAGGGCCTGTCGGGCGGGGTTGTCGAACGCGGCGGCCGCGGCGAGCAGCGCGTTCGCGCCGTAGAGCACGGCGAGGCTCTCGTGGCCGGTGAGGGTCAGGACCGCGAGGGCCACCGCTCCGGCCAGCATGGTCGCCTGGGTGGCGAACATGACCCGCCGGCGGTCGAGGCGGTCGGCCGCGACTCCTCCCCACAACGAGAAGAGGATGATCGGCACGACCCGGGTGAGGCCGAGGGCGCCCAGCGCGAGGGGCGAGCGCGTGAGCAGGTAGACGTGCCAGTGGAGGGCCACCGTCTGCATCTGGGAGCCCGTCTGCGAGACGAGCTGCGACAGCCAGAGGAGCCGGAAGTCGCGGTGCCGCAGGACGCGGTACGGTGGGCTCATAGCAGCGAGCTGCGAGCGAAGCGGGATTCACTCCCGCGAAGCGGGCGGGGGTTCGAGGGGGTGCGGCACGGTACCCCCTCGCTCAAAAGCGGAACACGCCGAAGCGCGTCTCGGGGATGGGGGCGTTGAGGGCGGCCGAGATCCCGAGCCCGAGGACGGTCCGCGTGTCGGCGGGGGCGATGATGCCGTCGTCCCAGAGCCTCGCCGTCGAGTAGTAGGGGCTCCCCTCCTCCTCGTACTTCGCGAGGATGGGCGCCCGGAGGGCCTCCGCCTCCTCGTCGCTCATGGGCTTGCCGAGGCGGGCCCGCTGCTCCTGTTTCACCTGGCTCAGGACCGAGGCCGCCTGCTCGCCGCCCATCACGCTGATCCGCGCGTTCGGCCACATCCAGAGCTGCCGCGGCTGGTAGGCGCGCCCGCACATGCCGTAGTTGCCCGCCCCGAAGCTGCCCCCGATGATCACCGTGAACTTGGGCACCGCCGCGTTCGCCACCGCGTGGACCATCTTGGCCCCGTCCTTCGCGATCCCCCGTTGCTCGTACTCCTTCCCCACGATGAAGCCGGTGATGTTCTGGAGGAACACCAGGGGGACCCGCCTCTCCCCGCACATCGAGACGAAGTGCGTGGCCTTGAGCGCGCTCTCCGAGAAGAGGACCCCGTTGTTGGCGAGGATGCCGACCGGGTAGCCCATGATCCGGGCGAAGCCGGTCACGAGCGTGGTGCCGTAGAGGGCCTTCCACTCGGAGAAGCGGCTGCCGTCCACGATCCGGGCCACCACCTCGCGCACGTCGTAGGCGCGGCGCAGGCTGACGGGGACGATCCCGCCGAGCTCCTCGGGGTCAGAGAGGGGGTCCTCCGGCACCTCGACCTCCCACGGGGGCTCCTTGCGCGAGGTGAGCGTCCCCACGACGTCCCGGGCCCGCTCGAGGGCCTCCTCCTCGTCGGCGGCGTAGTGGTCGGCGACGCCGGAGAGGCGCGCGTGGACGTCGGCCCCTCCGAGCTCCTCCGCGCTCACCTCCTCGCCGGTCGCCGCCTTCACGAGCGGCGGCCCGCCGAGGAAGATCGTCCCCCGTCCCTTCACGATGATCGTCTCGTCGCTCATGGCCGGCACGTACGCCCCGCCCGCGGTGCACGAGCCGAGGACGACGCTCACCTGGGCGATGCCGAGGGCGCTCATCCGCGCCTGGTTGTAGAAGATCCGCCCGAAGTGGTCGCGGTCGGGGAACACCTCCGCCTGGAGGGGCAGGAACGCGCCCCCGGAGTCCACGAGGTAGAGGCAGGGCAGGCGGTTCTCGAGCGCGACCTCCTGCGCCCGCAGGTGCTTCTTCACGGTGATCGGGAAGTACGTGCCCCCCTTCACGGTGGCGTCGTTCGCCACCACCACCACCTCGCGGCCCCGGACCCGTCCGATCCCGCACACCAGTGCCGCGCCGGGGGCCTGGTCCTCGTGGAGGTCGAAGCCGGCCAGGCCTCCGATCTCGAGGAAGGGCGTTCCGGGGTCGAGCAGCCGCTCGACCCGCTCGCGCACGAGGAGCTTCCCCTGCTCGCGGTGGCGGCGCACGGCCTCCCAGCCGCCCCCCGCCCTCGCCGCGGCGAGCCGATTGCGCAGCTCGGCGACCAGCCCGTCCATCCTCGCCTTGTTCTCGGCGAACTCCGCGGAGGCGGGGTCGACCCGGGACTCGATGACGCTCACTCCCCCGCGTCTCCGAGGCAGATGCCGAGCTCGCGGGCGGTGAGGACCGTGTCGCAGTCGAGGGGCACGACCTTCATCCGCTCGGTGGCCTCGGCCAGGGGCACGTACCGAACGGTGGGCGGATCGAGAGCGACCATGACGCCGGTCTTGCCGGCGGCGAGGGCCCGCACCGCCGCCGCTCCGAAGCGCAGAGAGATGAGGCGGTCGAAGGTGGTGGGCGAGCCGCCCCGCAGGAGGTGGCCGAGGACCACGTGGCGGGTGTCGCGGCCGGTGGCCTCGGCGATCTCCGCTGCCACCCGCTCCCCGGCGCCGCCCAGGCGGTCCGCCTGCCCCGCCTTCTTCTCGACGACCGAGTAGCCGCCGCCCTTCGCCCGCGCCCCCTCCGCCACCACCACGATCGCGAAGGCGTGGCCCCGCGAGAAGCGCTCCTGGATCTTCTCCGCGACCCGAGCCACGTCGTAGGGGATCTCGGGGAGGAGGATCACGTCGGCGGTGGCGGAGACGCCGGCGTTCAAGGCGATCCAGCCCGCGTAGCGGCCCATGACCTCGACCACCATGACGCGCCGGTGGGAGGCCGCCGTCGTATGCAGCCGGTCGATGCACTCGGTGGCGAAGGACACCGCGGTGTCGAACCCGAAGGTCACCACCGTGCGCGAGAGGTCGTTGTCGATCGTCTTCGGCACCCCCACGATGCGCACGCCCTTCTTCGCCAGCGCGTTCGCGATGGTGAGCGAGCCGTCCCCGCCCACCGCCACCACGGCGTCGATCCCGCTCGCGGCCAGGCCCTTGACGAGCTCGTCCGTGCGGTCCACCTCGACCGTCGTCCCGTCGGCCTGCTTCACCGGGTACTTGAGGGGGTTCCCGGCGTTCGTCGTGCCGATGATCGTCCCCCCGAGGTGGGTGATGCCCCGCACCGCCTCCGGCGTGAGCGGGATGAGGCCGCCGTCCCGGTACTGGTCGGGCAGGAAGATCCCGTTGTAGCCGTCGCGGATCCCCACCACCTCCAGGCCCAGGTTGTGGGCGGAGAGGACGACGGCGCGGATGACGGCGTTCAGCCCCGGGGCATCGCCTCCCCCCGTGCTGATGCCGATCCTCCGGATGGCGCTTCTTTCCGCGGACGACCTGGCCTTCGGCATCCTCGCCCTCTTTCGTCCCTCGTCGGTCGGGAGGGCTTCCTTGTACGCCGGTGCAGGGCGCGGTTCAAGCACCTGCCCCGGTCGCGATGTCGAGCGGCTTCGAGCGAGCCACCGGACCGACTCCGTCCCGCCTGCCGTCAAGAATTGTGAACCCGTGGCACGGGTCACACGGCGTCCTTGACTGCGCTCGCCGGGGCTCCCTACGTTTTGAGTGGCGGGTGGCGCGGCGTCCCGCCCGAACCCCCTCTGATCTGTCTCCGGCGAGCGAGCCGCATCAGTCGACCGGACGCGCGGGCCCGGATGGTCGCGGCCCGGGGCGGCGCGAACGCCCTTCGCGTCTCGCTGATCGAAGAGGACACGCGCATGACACTGAACATGCAGGCACGGCCCGGCGAGCCCCGGCCGAAGCGGATCGGGCTCGTTGCGGGGTTCCTGACGGTCGCCTTGGCGGCGTGCGGCCAGGGGACGAGCCCGACGAGCGTCTCCGGGCCGAGCGGGACGGCTGGAGCCTGCCACGTCACGTGCTCGGACTACTCGACGAGCCTCTACGTGGCGATCGCCGTGTCTCCCTCCACCCTCGAATGCGGCACGGCCACGAACATGGGCACGTCGGACGCGGCCAAGAAGGCGGCCGTGAGCACGTGCGGGAAAGGCGACTGCGTCCCCGTCGTCTGGGGACAGCGCGGGGTCGCGGCCGTGGCGGTGGACCAGGTCGCCTACGGGTGGGGCTGGGCCGCCGACGCGGCCTCGACCGCCGACTCGCGGGCGATCGCCTCCTGCGTGAGCCGCACTCCCCTCGGCTGAGGCCGATCGAGGGCGTGCGCGCGGGTTCTCGACAGTCGTGTTAACTTCGCAGCCTCTCGACAGGAGAAGCCCATGCGCGCCCGCCGACTCGCGATTCTCGTCGCCGCCCTGCTCGCCTCCGCGGGCTCCGCCACGGCCGAGCCCGCCAGACCCGAGCCCAAGCCCAAGCCTCTCGACGGCCTGAAGCTCCGCAGCATCGGCCCGGCCTTCATGTCGGGGCGCATCGCCGACGTCGCGATCGACCCAAAGCACCCGAGCACGTGGTACGTGGCCGTCGGCTCCGGCGGGGTCTGGAAGACGGTGAACGCCGGCACCACCTGGACCCCGGTCTTCGACCGGGAGTCGTCCTACTCGATCGGCTGCGTGACGATCGACCCGTCCAACCCGAGCGTCGTCTGGGTCGGCACCGGAGAGAACGTGGGCGGCCGGCACGTGGGCTTCGGCGACGGCGTCTACCGCAGCCGTGACGCGGGGGCGCACTGGGAGAACCTGGGCCTCCGGGACTCGCAGCACGTCTCCAGGATCGTGGTCCACCCGAAGAAGCCCGACGTGGCGTGGGTGGCCGCGCAGGGGCCCCTCTGGTCGAAGGGTGGCGACCGCGGGCTCTTCAAGACGACCGACGGCGGGAAGACGTGGACGAAGGTGCTCGGGGCGGGGGAGTGGACCGGGGTCACGGACGTGGTGATCGACCCGCGCGACCCGGATCGCCTCTACGCCGCGACGTGGCAGCGTCAGCGCAGCGTGGCCGCCTACATGGGAGGGGGACCGGAGTCGGGCGTCTACCGCTCGACCGACGGCGGCACGACGTGGGAGAAGCTCCGCGAGGGTCTTCCGGAAGGACCGATGGGCAAGATCGGCCTCGCGGTCTCGCCGCAGAACCCGGACGTCGTCTACGCCGCGATCGAGCTCGAACGGCGCAAGGGCGCAGTCTACCGCTCGACGAGCCGCGGCTCCTCCTGGGAGAAGATGTCGGACACCGTCTCCGGGGGCACCGGGCCTCACTACTACCAGGAGCTCTACGCGAGCCCCCACGCGGAGGGCCGGATCTACCTCGTCGACGTGCGGATCCAGGTCTCCGAGGACGGCGGCCGGACCTTCCGGCGGCTGGAGGAGAAGGACAAGCACTCCGACAACCACTCGATCGCGTTCCGCGCCGACGACCCCGACTACCTGCTCGTGGGGACGGACGGGGGGATCTACGAGACCTTCGACCTCGCGAAGACGTGGCGCTTCGTGGCGAACCTGCCGGTCACGCAGTTCTACAAGATCGCGGTCGACGACGCCGAGCCGTTCTACTCCGTCTACGGCGGCACCCAGGACAACAGCACCGAGGGCGGGCCCTCGCGCACGGACGGCACGAGCGGCATCACGAACGGGGACTGGTTCGTCACCCTCTTCGCCGACGGCTACCAGCCCGCGACCGAGCCCGGCGACCCGAGGATCCTGTACTCCGAGTGGCAGCAGGGCAACCTGGTGCGGGTCGACCGGACGACCGGGGAGCGCGTCTACATCCAGCCCCAGCCCGAGCCGGGCGACCCTCCCGAGCGGTTCAACTGGGACGCTCCGATTCTCGTGAGCCCCCACTCGGCGAAGCGGCTCTACTACGCCTCTCAGCGCGTGTGGCGCTCGGACGACCGGGGCGACAGCTGGAAGCCCGTCTCCTCGGACCTCACCCGCAACCAGGACCGCATGCTCCTGCCGCTCATGGGCCGCAGGTGGAGCTGGGACGCGCCCTGGGACATGGTGGCCATGTCCACCTACGACACGATCACGTCCCTCGCGGAGTCGCCCCGGGCCGAGGGTCTCCTCTACGTCGGCACGGACGACGGTCTCGTCCAGGTCTCCGAGGACGGCGGCCGGAGCTGGAGGAAGGTCGAGGTCGGCTCGATGCCGGGAGTCCCGCCCACCGCCTTCGTGAACGACGTCAAGGCCGACCTCTTCGACGCGAGCACGGTGTACGTCGCTCTCGACGACCACAAGTCCGGCAACTTCCGGCCGTACCTCCTGAAGAGCACCGACCGCGGTCGAACCTGGCGCTCGATCACGGGCGACCTGCCCGACCGCCATCTGGTGTGGCGCGTCGTGCAGGACCACGTGAAGCCCGATCTCCTCTTCGCGGGGACCGAGTTCGGGATCTTCTTCACCACGAACGGCGGTACGCAGTGGACGAAGCTCGGCGGCGGGGTGCCGACGATCGCCTTCCGGGACCTCGCGATCCAACGGCGGGAGAACGACCTCGTGGGCGGCTCCTTCGGGCGCGGCATCTTCATCCTCGACGACTACTCGGCGCTGCGCGAGGCGACGGACGGGACGCTGGCGAAGGAGGCCGCGCTCTTCCCGGTCCGCAAGGCGTGGTGGTACGTCGAGCGGGACCCCCTCGGCGACGAGGGCAAGGCCTCGCAGGGCGCCGCGTACTTCGCCGCCGACAACCCGCCCTTCGGCGCCGTCTTCACGTACCACCTCGCGAAGGACGTCCTGACCCGGGAGAAGGCCCGGCAGGAGAAGGAGAAGCCGCTCGTCGAGGCCGGGAAGGACACGCCCTTCGCGGGCTGGGCCGAGGTCGAGGCCGAGCGCCGGGAACAGAAGCCCGTGGTCGTGCTGACCGTGAAGGACGGGGCCGGCCACGTGGTGCGCCGGATCGAGGCCGACCCCACGAAGGGCTTCCATCGCGTCGCGTGGGACCTTCGCTACCCGGCGACGGAGGCGATCGGCGCCCGCCCGAGCGAGGAGGAGGAGCGGGCCCCGCGCGGGGTGCTGGCCGCACCCGGCACCTACTCCGTCTCGCTCGCGAAGGAGGTCGACGGAGAGACGACCGAGCTCGCCGGCCCCGTGCGCTTCGAGGTGGCGCGCCTGCGGCCGGGCGCCCTCCCGGGATCCGACCCGAACGAGACGGCGGCCTTCCTCGCGCGCCTCGCCGAGGTGAGCCGGGCCGCGTCCGCGACGCGGGAAGCGGTGACCCAGGGCCTGAAGCGCGTCGACACGCTGGGCACGGCCATCGGGCGGTCGCGCTCGGCGCCGGACGCGCTCGACTCGGAGCTCCACGGGATCCGCAAGGACCTGCTGGACCTCGAGGAGAGGCTCGTCGGCAACCGCGCCCGCGCCTCGGTCGAGGACGACGGCACGATGACGATCTCCCGTCGGGTGCAGGTCGCCCAGATGGGCACATCCCTGTCGACCTACGGTCCGACGCCGACCCACCGGCGCAGCCTCGAGATCGCCGAGGAGGAGCTGGGGAAGGTGCGCGAGCGGCTGAACGCCGTCCTGGAGCAGCGCCTGCCGGCCCTCGAGAAGAAGCTCCAGGCGGCCGGCGCGCCCTGGGCGCCGGGACAGCCGGTGCCGCCGCTGCCCTGAGCGAATGCCTAGAGGATCGTGCGCTTCTCGAACGATCGGGCGCCGACGAAGGTGAAGAAGGCGAGGTAGCCGAGGAGACCGGCGAGGAGGAGGGGCACCGGCATGTGAGGCGCCTCGGGCGTCACCGCGAGGCGCATGGCCTCGCTGATGAAGGTGAGCGGGTTGAGAAGGAAGAGGTACTGGAGGGGGCCGATCGCCGAGAGCTGGGCCCAGGGGTAGTAGGCGCAGCCGAAGAGCATCATCGGCCCGAGGACGACCGCGAAGAGGAGGCCGCTGAAGCGCGGCTGCACCCTCGTGCCGAGGGTGAGGCCGAACGCGGCCGAGAAGAGCCCGCAGAGGGCCACGAGCGGCAGGAGCAGGGCCCAGCGGGGCACGATGTCCCCCAGGCCGGCGCCGTGCATGAGCAGGATCATGGCCGGACCGGCCACGAGGCCGGCCGCGGCGGCGTGGATGGCCCCGGCCACGATGCGGCCGACGGAGACGCCGAAGACGCCGATCGGGGCGAGGATCCGCTCGTCGACCTCCCGGCTGCCCGAGAGGTCCTGGACGAGCGGGATGAGAACGCCCTGCACCCCCGCCATCAGGACGGCGATCCCCATGAGGCCGGGGACCATCACGGCGCCGAAGCCGGCCGACACGAGGCCGAGCCGCGGCAGGATGTTGCCGAAGACGAGGATCACCAGGATCGGCTGGGTCAGGGTGGACAGGATGAGCACGGCCGCGTTGCGCGAGGCCACCACGAGGTCGCGGCGCAGGAGGGCGAAGAAGGCGGTCATTCGCGGAGCCCCCGCCCGGTGAGGTGGATGTAGACGTCCTCCAGGCTCGGCTGGGCCAGGTTGACGTGGTGGAGATCGGCCCCCGCGTCCCGCACCGCGTGGAGGACGCGGTCGAGGAGGCCGTCCGCGGGGTCGACGAAGAGGCGCAGGCGCTCGATGCCGTCCCCTTCGCCGCCCGCCTCGACGGGCTCGAGGTTCAGGACCCCCGGCACCCCGCGCAGCCGGGGCGCGAGAGGCTGCGGGGCGCGCATCCAGAGGTCGAGCACCTGCGCCCCGGGCAGCGACTTCTTGAGCGCGGCCGGGGTGTCGAGGGTGAGGATCTTTCCGTGGTCGATGATCGCGAGCCGCTGGCAGAGGCGGTCGGCCTCCTCCATGTAGTGCGTGGTGAGGATGAACGTGATGCCGCTCTGGTGCAGCGTGCGGAGCGTCTCCCAGAGGAGCCGCCGCGCCTGGGGGTCGAGGCCGGTCGTCGGCTCGTCGAGGAGCAGGACCTTGGGGTCGTGCATCAGGGCGCGGGCGATCATCAGGCGCTGCTGCTGTCCCCCCGAGAGGGCGAGCGGCTTCGCGTCCGCCTTGTCCGCGATCTGCAGCTCGGCGAGGAGGCGGTCGGCGCGGGCCTCCCGTTCCCCGGCGGGGAGCCCGAAGTAGCGCCCGTGGTAGGTCAGGACCTCGCGCGCCGAGAGGTCGCGGTCGAGGTTGCGGGTCTGGGGCACGACCGCGATGCGTCGCTTCGCCTCGCGCGGCTCCTTCGAGACGTCGATTCCGTCCACGAGGATCCGCCCCGAGGTGGGGCGGACGAGCGTGTTGATGCAGCCGATCGTCGTGCTCTTGCCGGCTCCGTTCGGGCCGAGCAGGCCGAAGAACTCCCCGCGCTCGACCGTGAACGTGAGCCCCCGCAGCGCGTCGACCGGCGGGGACTTCCGGGTGCCCGGGTAGGTCTTCGTGAGGCTCTCGACGACCAGGATGCCCATCGGGGGAGAAGCGATCCTACCACGCGCCCGTCGGGTCTTTCGCCGACTCGGCGAGGCTGAGCCGTCTCGCGAGCGCGTCGGGGTCGGCGAGGTGCACGAGCAGCAGGTCGGCCCGACGGACGGCTTCCTTCAGGAGAGAGGCGTCGAGCGAACGGCCCGCCTCCGCGCAGCCGCGGGCGGCCTCGGCACGGAGGACGAAGAGGGCGGTGCGCAGCCCGAGCACGGTCGTCCGGAGCCCCTCGCCCTGGAGAAGGAGCCAGCTCGCGAAGGCCTTCGCGGCGAGCCAGCGGCGGATCGGACGGCTGAGCGCCGGCCACGCCGGCGCCACCCACCGCGCGTCTGCGTCGTCCGGTCGCTCGGGCGCGGCGGGAAGGAGGGCGCCGTGCGGTACGCACTTGGCGACGAGATGCCATGCCACCCCGAGGGACTGCGTCGAGACGAGCATCGAGGGGTCACTTCGGGCGGATTCCCATGGTCTCCCCGACAACACCTCCTCGAAGAACGCACCGAACGGTCCTCGCTCCGGCGTCCAGCGTCGGACGTCTTCGGCCGTCCCGGCCAAGGCGTCCAGGGCGTCCTCGGGCGATCGCGCGTCCCGGGCGAGCACGGAAACCGCGAGCCGCTCCCAGCGCTCGAGGCTCGGCCAGTCCATGAGGACGCCGGGGCGCAGCAGCGGGGGAAGGGCGTCGCGCGCGTCGAGGCCTTCCCAGGGCCGGGACGGCGGGAAGGCCGGCGGGTCCTCGACCACGGCGAGCGCCACGTCCTCGCGGAAGAGGGACGATGCCGCGGTCGGGCAGTAGTGCGAGAGCGTGACCGCCACCCCGAGCGGCGTGAGCGTCACGACGCGCGGAAAATGGCGGCAGGCCGAGGGCAGCGCGCCTTCGCCGAGCGTCCGGTGGACGGCACAGAGTCCTCCGCGCTCGAAGAAGACGCAGCGGCCCGCGTCCGTCTCGAGCACGACCCGGGCGCCATGGGGGAGGCCGGAGACAGGACGCAGCGCACCGTCCTCTCGGCCCGGCGCGGTGGAGGGACGGCGCGCCGGATGACGGAGCACCCCCGCTCGGAGCGCGGCCCGGAGGCCGTCCTCGACTCCGGGCTCCACCGGGAGGGCCCAGCCCGACGAGCAGCCGGCGCCGGCGCCGCGGCAACGGTAGTCGGCGTGGATCGAGAGGGCGCGGACGCGCGGGGCGGCGGCGCGGCTCACGACCGCCGGAGGGGCCCGGGCTCGACGAGCCGGCCGTCGCGGACCACGACCCGGCCGTCCTTCACGACGGCGCGGATGGCCGGGACGCCCACGCGCACGAGGTCGAGGAGCCGTGGCGAGCGCAGGAGGACGAGGTCGGCGCGCTTGCCCACCTCGATGCTGCCGGCCTCGGCCTGGAGGTCCAGCGAGAAGGCGGCGTTGACGGTGACCGCGGCGAGCGCCTCCTCGAGGGCGAGGCCCATCGAGAAGCAGCCGACGGCCATGGCGAAGGGCAGCGACGGCGAGAGGCCCCCGCCCGGGTTCACGTCGGAGGCGAGGGCCAACGGAGCGCCGGCTTCGACGAGGGCGCGGGCGGGGGCGAACCGGCCGAGCCGCAGGTAGAAGGCCGCCGCGGGCAGGAGCGTCGCCACGCAGGACGCGTCGGCGAGGGCCTTCATCCCCGCCCTCGAGACGAAGACGAGGTGATCGGCCGACCGCGCACCCAGCTCGCCCGCCAGCTCCGCTCCGCCCGTCGTGGCGAGCTCGTCGGCGTGGATCCGCAGCTTCATCCCGCGCTCGCGGGCGGCGAGGAGGATGCGACGGCTGTCCTCGACGCTGAAGACACCCTCCTCGCAGAAGACGTCGGCGAAGGCGGCGAGGCCGCGCCCGGCGACGGCGGGGATCATCTCGTCCACGAGGAGGTCGACGTAGCGGGAGCGGTCGCCTCTGTGCTCGCGGGGGACCTCGTGGGCGCCGAGGAACGTCGGCACCACGGTGATCGGATGGCGTGAGGCGGCGAGACGGATCGCCTCGAGGCTGCGGATCTCGGCCGCCGTTTCGAGGCCGTAGCCGCTCTTCACCTCGGCGGTGGTCGTGCCGCAGAGGAGCATCTCGTCGAGGCGCGCCGCGACGAGCGCGGCCAGATCCTCGACCGAGGCCGCCCGCGTCGCCTCCACGCTGCGGACGATTCCCCCTCCCGCGGCCGCGATCTCCTGGTACGAGGCGCCGGCCAGCCGGCGGCGGATCTCGTCGTCGCGGTCGCCGGCGAAGGCGAGGTGGGTGTGCGGGTCGACGAAGCCGGGCACGACGGCGGCCTCGGCGGCGTCGAGCGTCTCCGCGCCCGGCCGGAGCGCAACCGCGCTTTCGAGGGCGGCGTCGGGCCCGATCCACGCGATCCGGCCCGAGTCGGCGGCCAGGGCGGCGTCGCGAACGAGGGAGAGCTCGCGCATCGCCGTCCCCGTGCGGGGAGCGGGCCCGGCGAGCGTCGCCAGGATGCCGATCCGGCGGACCGCGAAGTCGGCGCTGGTCATCCCCCGAGCAGCTCCCGGGCGCGGGCCGCGTCGAGTCCGTCCACGCCGACGACCTTGTCCCTCCCTGCGCCTCCCCTCAGGACGCGCACCGCCGAGGGGGCGACGCCGAGCGTCCGCCCCAGCAGTCGGGCCAGCGCCTCGTTGGCCCGGCCGTCGACA
>Ga0335079_10007753_pt1 | contig 12200 bp, 9 predicted proteins | sample Lox_Sample_33_FD_206719 | JGI IMG/M metagenome (GOLD analysis project Ga0335079, IMG submission 206719) | Soil microbial communities from Loxahatchee National Wildlife Refuge, Florida, United States - Lox_Sample_3.3 | ecosystem: Environmental > Terrestrial > Soil > Wetlands | place: USA: Florida... | reverse complement strand
AAGACGCGTCGACGCTGACGCCGAGTCCCTCGACGATGCCGAAACCGTGCACAACCAGATTGTGGCGGCGCAGTTTCTCGCGGTGATATTGCTGCTCAGCCCTGAGCGTGGCCGCGTCCAGCAGCATACCGGCGAAGAAATCGGGACGCCGCAGCGGAGTGTCCTCTTGCGCGCAGGCAAGCTCCGGCGCCGAGAGGGATGCCAAGGCGCGACGTGCGCGCTCGCGGACCTGCTCGGGCAGCGCACCGACGCGATACGACGGCTGCTCGGCGAGCCACGCGAGGAGTTCCGCGAAGATCACGCCCGGGTCCGATTCGTTCACGTCGGTCCAGGTCGGAATCCCGAGATCGCGCATCGCGGCGAGAAGCGCTCGCAGACGTGCGGTGTCGATGGGCGTACGCGCTTCGACGCCGGGTATGGGATGCGCGGCCGTGGTGACTTCTTCGACGTAGACGCCCGGGTACAGGTATTCCGGCATGTCGGACCCTCGCTGGAGTTCCGCCGGTTCTGTTCGCTGCCCGGCTCCGGGAGCCTATCCTACCCTAGCCCTAACGCGGAGAAAGAATCGTTCCGAGCGACCGGGCTGTGTCGACTTCGTGGCCGATCCTGCCGATCGTCGACTTCTCGCAGCAGCATCAACGCTCAGGACTGCGACTGGAGAGCCCCCGCTGAGTCGCCATCGACGTGACTGCCGCTCGCGCCTGTCGGCTCGACTAGCAGCAGCGGGGGCCGCCCTTCCCGTACTTGCGATCGATGGCGCGCGCGCAGAATTCCCGCCGCGACAGAACGGGCTCTCCAGGGTGTCGCTCCGCCATGTGCGTGAGATAGCTCTCGTAGTCGGGAATGCCGATCAACTGCCGGCACGCGCGACGGAGCTCGACGAGGCGCTCGCGGAAACCCGCTGTCGCCTCGGCTTGCAAGTCGTTGGCGTCGACCGCCCTTGCGGCGGGCGGCGCTTCGCGTGTCTTGAGCCTCATGCGGGCTGGGCCATGGGCGGTATTTCGTGCGCCGTTGGCTCTGCCTGCCGCAGGGCCTGCAGGCTGATCTTCGCGGCATAGAGGCACATCGCGAGCACGAGAACCACGAACACCGCGCACACGCCGGCGTCGAGATAGTTGTTGAAGGCCACGCGCTGCATCTCCGCAATCGACTTGGCGGGCGCGAGCACCTTGCCTTCAGCCGCAGCGGCACTGAACTTGTTCGCGAGCGCGAGGAACCCGATGCTCGGATTGCTGTGGAAAATCTTCTCGATGCCAGCGGTCAGCGTGGTCACGAGCAGCCACGCCGTCGGCACGAGCGTCACCCACACGTAACGCTCGCGCTTCATCTTGACGAGCACGCTCGTGCACAGGAGCAGAGCGATGCCGGCGAGCATCTGATTGCCCACCCCGAAGAGCTGCCACAGCGTGTTGATCCCGCCGAGCGGATCGACCACTCCCTGGTAGAGGAAGTAGCCCCAGAGGCCGACGCACAGCACAGTACCCACGACGTTGGCAGGCAGGAATTCGGTGTTGCCGAGTGGCTTGTACACGTGCCCGAGCATGTCCTGAATCATGAACCGTCCCACCCGGGTCCCCGCGTCCACGGCGGTCAGGATGAACAGCGCTTCGAACAGAATCGCGAAGTGGTACCAGAACGCCTCCATCGTCTTGCCGCCGATCGCCTGCGCGAGAATCTGCGCCATGCCGACCGCGAGCGTCGGCGCACCGCCGGCGCGCGAGAGGATCGTCGTCTCGCCGATGTCCTTCGCGGTCTGCTCGATCATATCGGGCGTGATGGTGAACCCCCAGTTCGAGATGACCTGTGCGGCGTTGGCCGCGGTCGTGCCGATCGCGGCAGCGGGGGCATTCATGGCGAAGTAGATGCCCGGGTCGAGAACGCAGGCTGCGGTCAACGCCATGATCGCCACGAACGATTCGGCAAGCATGCCGCCGAAGCCGATGAAGCGCGCATGCGACTCGCGCTCGATCATCTTCGGTGTGGTTCCCGAAGAGATCAGAGAGTGAAAGCCGGAGACGGAGCCGCAGGCGATGGTAATGAACAGGAACGGGAACAGAGAGCCCGAGAACACCGGCCCGCTGCCGTCGATGAACCGCGTCGTCTGCGGCATGACGAGCGGCGGCGCGACGACGTAGATGCCCACGGCCAGCGCGACGACCGTGCCGATCTTGAGAAATGTGGACAGATAGTCCCGCGGCGCCAGCATGAGCCAGACGGGCAGGCTGGCCGCGATCGCCCCGTACAAAATCAGGGCCCACGCGAGCTGGGTTCCGGTAAGCGTGAAAAGCGGACCCCAAGACGGATCGGCAGCGACCGCGCGCCCGAAGTACAGCGACGCAAGGAGCAGCACGACGCCGATCGCAGAGGCTTCGCCGACGCGCCCGGGTCGGATCAGCCGCATGTAGATACCCATCAGCAGCGCGATCGGGATCGTCGCCGCGATCGTGAACAAGCCCCACGGGCTCGAAGTCAGCGCCTTGACCACCACCAGGCTCAGCACGGCGAGGATGATTATCATGATCGCAAGCACCCCCACCAGCGCGAGCGATCCCGGCACCGGACCCAGTTCGATCTTGATCATCTCGCCCAGCGACTTCCCGTCGCGGCGCATAGAAGCGAAGAGCACGATGAAATCCTGCACCGCTCCGGCCAGAACGACGCCCGCGAGAATCCACAGCGTGCCCGGAAGGTACCCCATCTGTGCGGCGAGCACCGGTCCGACGAGAGGCCCCGCGCCGGCGATGGCCGCGAAGTGGTGACCGTAGAGCACCCACTTGTTCGTCGGCACGTAATCCATGCCGTCGTTGTGTCGCACGGCGGGAGTAGTGCGCGAATCATCGAGTTGGAGCACGCGCTCCGCGATGTACTTGCTGTAGAAGCGATAGGCAATGAAGTAGACCGACAGTGCCGCGGTCACGAGCCAGACGGCGCTGACCGTTTCTCCCCGTCCCAGGGCCAGCGCAGCGAAGGCGAACGCGCCGACGATGGCGACCAGGGGCCAAAAGACGATGGAGATGAGCTTGTTCATGTGACCTCCGCGGTGGGGAGCAGCTATTTCGAGCCTAGCGCATCGGGCTTGGCTGGAGGAAAAACGATGTTCGTTCTTATATCAGGCCGGGTCAAGCCGCGGCTTGCGCTGCATCAAGCCTCGGACGAGCGCCACCGCCTACCTGGGCCAGGCCGCCGCGGGTCCAGCGTGGAGCGCAGGCGCCTCATTCAAGGGACCTCTGCCCAGGCATCGCTCAAGACCACTCGCACCCCGCCGGTGCCTTGGAGGATGTAGGCGATCTGATAGCGACCCCGCGCCACGCCGCGAAGCGGCACCACGCCCCAGAAGACGGACTGGTCCCCGCTGCCGAGTCTGCGGAACATGCGCTGCATCGGCAGAGCGGCCACATAGGTCCTCTCGCCGCTGCGCAGCACGAGCGAGACGTCGCGATCTTCCGCACCGGCGACCCCGCGCAGCGTGACGGCGCCCGCATCGACGGTCGGCGCCGCCCAGAATTCCGGCGGCGATGCAGGCGTGCCGTCGACGCGCGCTTCGACCAGCGTCGACGCCTTCTCGCGCGTGCGCGGCGGATGGAAGTAGCCATCGTCGTTGGCGCGCTTGAGGGCGAAATCGCCGAACTCCTGCGGCGGCCACCCGTAGTAGATGCCGTGGCCGTCCAGAACATAGTGGTCGCGCGCATTCCTCGACTCCATCGCGAGATCGGCAATGCTCGGCAGGTACCTATCCCACGCCCTCGCGAAGAGCAGGAGCGAGCAGCCGAGCAGCACCGCGACAAGGCCCATCGACAATCGTGGAGAGTCCAGCTTCCGCAGCACGGCGAGCAGCGTGACCAGGGCGCCCATCTCCGAGTAGACGCGATAGCGACTGTTGATCACGGCCTCGGGCCCCAGCGCCGCCCGCCCCACCGCGATGGCCGCGCTGCACAGCACGACGAAGGCCATCCACGCGATCAATTCGGGTGGAACGCTTCGCTCGCGACGGAATGCGAATAGGCCGAGCCATACCGCGACCAGCGCGCCGCCGAGAATGGCCGCGGATGCGGCCTCTCCGGTGAGCGAGCCGAGCGTCGACAGGCAGAGCAGCGCAAGCCGCAGCGGGTCCCGAAGCAAGTCCATCATGGACTGGCGTCCGACCGTCGTCTCGTAGCCGATGAAATAGAGGCCGAAGAAGACGAGCGTGGCCACCGCCCAGGCGAACGCAGCGCGTCGCCTGCGCGTGAGCCACATCATCGCCACCGTAACCGGAAACACCATGAGCCCGGAAACGACCGTGAACGCGGCGGCGGCCGCGAGCAGGAGGGCTCCGATCGTCCAGGCCGGTCCGCGGCGCATGGCGCAGAAGAGCGCACCGAACGCGTAAGCCGTGCCGCCGAGGTGCTGCAGCGCGCCCGTGGGCCAGTACTGCGCGATCATGTTGGTGGGGGAGAGCAGCAGCGCGGCGAAGATCGGTGCGAGCCACGGACGCTGCGCGGCATCGGCGCGCGAAAGGACGAGTAGCCCGGCGGCGACGCACAGCGCGTTGCCGAAGAAGATCAGCGCGCGGAAGTCCAGTTGGCCGAGCAGCTTCGCCTGGATGAGCGCCAGCAGACGGAACGTCGCGATCCGGTGCTCGACCGACAACGAAAAGACGTAAGAGATCCTGTCGAGCCAGCCCACTTGCCGATCGAAGTAGCCGGGCACGACCAGGATCTGGGTGTAGTCGTCCTGGAACGGAAAGTTGACTGCGTATCTGTTGAGCAGCCAGGCGTGCAGCAGCGCGAGCAGCGCTGCGAGCGACCAACCGACGAGTGCGAGGCGTCCGGCGCCACTCCGGTTGGCCGTCACCGCCGGTCCGCCGCGAGATACGCGAGGCGTTTCGCTTCCTTGCGGCCCCGGCCTACGCTGTCGAGCACGATGCCGCTGCCGAAGGCGAGAGCGGCGAGCACCATCAGCGCTGAGGCGAGGACCGCCGTTGGCAATCTCGGCACGAGCCCAGTCTCCAGGAATTGGAAGACTACGGGCAGCCCCAGAGCCAGCGAGCTCAGCGCGGCCAGCGCGGCAAGCGATCCGTAGAAGCGGCTCGGGCGCACCTGCGCGTACAGGTGCAGCAGCGTTCGTGTGATACGCAGGCCGTCGCGATACGTGTGCAGCTTGCTCGAAGAACCTTCGGGCCGGACGCCGTAGGGCGACGGTACCTCGGCGATCGGAAGATCGAGATCGAGCGCGTGGATGGTGAGCTCGGTCTCGATTTCGAATCCGCCCGAGAGGGCGGGGAAAGAGCGCACGAAGCGGCGCGAAAAGACGCGGTAGCCCGAGAATATGTCCTCGAGGCGGTAGCCGAAGAGCAGCGAGATGAGCCGCGCGAATCCCCGGTTGGCGGAGACGTGGCCAGCTCTGTACGCGGCGGAGAGCGAATCGTCCGGCGTGACTCGGCGAGCGACCACCATGTCGAGCTTTTCGGCGAGCATCTTGCGCAGCATCGCCGGCGCGCTGTCGGGCGCATAGGTTGCGTCGCCGTCAACGAGCACGTAGAGATCGGCGTCGACGGCGGCGAAGAGCCTCCGCACCGCGTGGCCCTTGCCGGGCCGCGGTTCGAAGACCACGTCTGCGCCTGCTTCGACCGCGCGCTGAGCCGTGGCGTCGGTCGATGCGTTGTCGCACACCCAGATCGAAGCGCGGTCGAGCGACCTGCGAAACTCGGCGATGACGTTGGCGATCGTCAGCGCCTCGTTCCGGCACGGGATGAGGACTGCGATTCTCTGGTTGTGCAGGCCGGCGTCGCTCTGCTGTGGCCTGCCTTCGGGAGTCATGAACACTCTAGCGCCCGGCACTCAGCAATTGCCTCGCTTCGGCGAGCTCCGCGACAGTCGGCGAACACCTTCGCGTATTGCGCAAGGCCCTGTGCCTCGAGTCATTGCTTGAGGTCGGTCACCGGATCGGGCTCCCCCGGATGGGCGTGCAGTGTTGCGGGCGGACACCGCTCAGGTGGCGGGACCCGCGGCTTGTCGCGTCAGTATACTGCATGCCCCTGCGCCGCTTGAGCGCCCTTGCGATTTCCGTCGATTCCAATCAACGAGTTAGGACGGGCCTTCGCTCTTCCTTCTCATCGGCGCCCACCGGCGCTATCCTCGCGAGGATGCGATCGGACCCTCCCTCTGTGATGCTCGCCGTGCTCGCCGTGCTCGCTTGCGAGCAGGCACTCGCGCAGGGCTTCAAGTTCTCCCAGCCCGACGAAGCCGACCGCCAGGAGCAGGAGGCTCGCCAGGCCCGCATCGCGGAGCAGCTCTCGACGCCGTGCCGCGCGGAGCTCAAGGACAAGAAGATCATGGTGGTGATCGGCGAGCGGCGCTCCGACGGCATCATCTACGCGCAGCAGCAGAACTACGGGCCGCACTTTCAAGCGATCAATGCCCGCCTGCGCGCGCTCGGCCTGCGCACCTACACGCCGGAGGAAATCCGCAGACAGATCGCGCAGGCGGAGATCGATGCCTACTTCAGGAACGATCCGGATGCAGCCCTGAGCGCCTCGAAGCGCCTCGGCGCGAGCTTCGTCTTGCGCGGCTTGATCTCCTCCCAGGCAACGCGCAATCCGATCATGGCCGTGAATCAGGTTTCGGTGAACATGCAATTCACGCTGTATGGCAGCAATGGCCGGCTCATCTCCGCCACCGAGGCGAGCGAAAGCTCGTACGCGGGCGCAGATGTAGAGCACATGGCGCTGACGCTCGTCAACGAGAAGGCCGACGAGGTCGTACCTGCGCTCTACGCCGACTATTGCCGCAATGCAGCGCCGGCTGCTGCGAGGAAGCCGGCGCCGCAGTAGACTTGCGGGCCAGGCCGCGAATTCGACCTCGAAAGGAGAGGACTCGCCATGGAACATCGCGCTTGTATTGAAGCTACGAAGTACCTGGTAGGAGCGGCACTCTTCGCCGCCGCATCGCTCGCCTCCGGGCAGCCGACCTGGGGTAACCCCTCGCCGACGGCGGGGAAGGAAACCTCACAGAAGGCGAACGCGGCCGCCGACCAGACGATCTACCAGCCGGTCACCTACACGAACGCCGGCAAGAAGGGCCCGATGGTGATCATCATCCCGGGCGAGATCAAGAGCAACAACGCGACGTTCCTGCAGAAATTCACAGCGAACAACATCGCCGACTTCGGCGAGATCGAAATGACGAGCGCCAACTTCACGGTGCTCGAGCGCTCCAATCTCGGCCCGATGCTGCGGGAGTTCGAGCTCGCCTACAACCTGGGCGATCCGGACCAGGCGCGCAAGTTCCTCAAGATGGGCAAGCTCAAGAGCACGAAGTACATCGTGAAGTTCGACATCCTCAAGACCGAGCAGGTCGCTGCCGCGCAGCAGGGCTTCAACGGGCAAACGCTCGGGCAGATGGCGGGCCTGCTGGGCGCCTTCAGCGGCTCGCGCGGCGGCGCAGCCGCGGGCGCGGTCGGCGGCACGGCGGTCGGCTCCGCGCATTCCGAGGAGGCGACCAGCGTCTGGGTCATCGGCATGCGCTACAAGATCATCAACGCGGAGACGACGGAGCAGGTCGCCACCGGATACACCGAGGAGAAGATGGAGATCGGGGCGACCTCCTCCGGTTTCCTCGGCGTGAACCAGTCGCAGCAGGGTGGTGTGTCGCTCGACACCATGGTGCAGCGACTGGTGCAGAAGTCGGTCTGGGACATCGACAGCAAGTACAAGTGACCGGGCGAGGGCTGCAATCCGCGACGCCGGCTCAAGCGCCGGCGTCGCCGTTTTCGGGCGCGGGAGCGAGCCATGGCTGAGATCGACCACATCGGCAAATACGAGATCCGGCGCGAGCTCGGCCGCGGCGCGATGGGCGTGGTCTACGAAGGCTACGATCCGGCGATAAAGCGCCTGGTTGCGCTCAAGACGATCCGCGCCGATCAGCTCGCGGGCGAGAACGCGGAGGCCATGATCGCGCGCTTCCGTCGCGAGGCGCAGGCTGCCGGCCGCCTCAACCACCCGAACATCGTCTCGATCTACGACTTCGGCGAAGACGGCGCCATCTCGTACATCGCCATGGAGCTCATCAAGGGACGCGAGCTCAAGGAGTGCTTCGAGTCGAACGAGCGCTTCAGGCTCGCCGACATCGTGCGCATCATGGGACAGATCCTCGGCGCACTCGGCTACTCGCATCGGCAGGGCGTCGTGCACCGCGATGTCAAGCCGGCGAACATCTTCCTGCTGCCCGACGCAGCGGTGAAGGTGGCGGATTTCGGCATCGCGCATCTCGAATCGTCGAACCTCACGCAGGTCGGTACGGTGATCGGCACGCCGAGCTACATGTCGCCCGAGCAGATCATGGGGCTGCCGGTGGACGGGCGCTCGGACCTGTTCTCGGCGGGGGTGATCCTCTACCAGTTCCTCACCGGCGAGCGGCCGTTCGCCGGGTCGACGGCTACCACGACGATGCAGAAGGTGCTGAAGGAGGACCCGCTCGCACCGTCCACGCTCAACGTGCAGCTCCCGCCAGCGCTCGACGCCGTCGTGCGCAAGGCGCTCGCCAAACGTATGGAGGATCGCTTCCAGAGCGCGCAGGAGTTCGCCGACGCGCTCGATGCCGCGGCACCGGCGGCGACGGGCACCGCTTCCGCGAAGGCGCCGGGCACCCACACGGAGCCCACGCTCATCGCCGACAGCGAGGCGACCGTGGCAAACACTCCGGCACCCGCCGTTCGCAAGGCGCCGCAGTCCGCCGCCGCACCGGGCGCAGCCTCGCCTGCGTCGCGCAGCCCCGCGGTGGCGATCGGTGTCGCGGCCGCCGTGGCGGCGTTGGGGGCGGGCGCGTGGTTCGTGTATCAGCGTCAGGCGTCGGAGGGCGTGAAGGGCGCGCCGGCGCCGGCAGTCACGACGGCCGCGGTTGCGACTGCCCCGGTCCCGCCGGCCAGCACACCGAAGGCCGAACCGGGCACGCTGGTCGTCTCCGCAGTCGGTCTGGTCGATCCGAGCAATCCCCGGTACCTGAACGACAAGGCGTTGTTGCAGAGCGACCTGCGCGCGGATTCGAGGAACCAGCTCGTCGAGAAGGCAGCCGGCTTTCTCCTCGACACGGGCTCATTCGACAAGAACTACGCTCTGCTCAAGAGCCGGCTCCTGCCGAACAGCGCGAGCTACATCAAGACGGTCGTGCGCGAGAGCGAGCCGCGGACCGGCAAGGACGGTCTCGTTTCGATGACGACCGAGGCCGTGGTCAACGTCAGGGCGGTGCAGAAATCGCTCAACGAAATGTCGCGCGAGGAGCGCATCGATCTCATTCGTGCGAACGGAGATCCCAAGATCTCGGTGCAGATCTCCGCGCGCGATGCGGACCTGCCGGATGCGCCGCCGCAGCCTTCGCCCGTCGCCGAGAACATCCTCAAGGAGCGCATCAAATCGTTCGGCTTTCGCACCTGGGCGCCGGGCACGGGCGCCGACGGCAGCAAGGGCGCGGACTTCGGCGTGATGGGCGAGGCGAAGCTCAAGAAGCTCTCCGCCCGCCTCGAAGCCTCGGGTCTGGTCGTGACCAAATACACGCTCACGTCGTGGACGGTGAAGTGCGTCGACCTCGAGACCGGCGAGGAGATCTACTACAACACGACGCTGCCGAAGGGTGTTGGAAGCTGGGCCACCGAGGAGGAAGCGCTGAAGGCGATCGGTACCACGATCGCCGACCAGTTCTCGCGCGAGTTCTTCTTGCAGCACGCGAGCGTCGCAAGCCAGGCGATCGCGCTGCTTGTCTCCGGAATGCCCAGCGCCGCCTCCGAAGATCTGCTCGCCCGCGAGCTCGTGGGCCTGCCGGGAGTGATCGCCGCTACGCCGCGGCCCGCGGCGAAGCCTCGCGCCTACGACCTTCAGCTCGCGGGGAACGGCGCGCCGGGTGATCTCGTCGCGAACAGGGTGCTCAAGCCGCTCAATGCGAAGCTGGGCCAGGCGTGCTTCGCACTGGGTGCCGTTGACGGCGCACGGGTATCGGTGGCGTTCGATGCGCGGTGCGCCGACGCGTCGGTGCTGAACAAGCTCGAGACGAATCCGCCCGCGTCGCTGTACGGCGCGCCGCCGGAGCGGCAGAAGACGGTGATCAAGAACCCGGAGACGCTGCGAAAGCTGGTGATCTAGCAGCCCCGTTCACCGACTCGGCGAGCTCGGCGGCGAAGGCCTCGACCTCCCGCCAGTCCGTGTATTCGTGGTCTCGTGTCGTGTCGGTCGATGTGCCGACGAGCCTGGCGATGAAGAGCATCATCAGGCGAATCACCACGCCATATTGCCGATAGAGCAGCGCGCCGGCGACCGGATGCACCCGCGTCGGCTTCCATCCGGTCTGGCGCAGAAACTCGGCGATCATCTTCTGTACGTTGGCCGCCGCGCTGCGCCTGCGCTCAGCCGTCGCATTCGGGTCCACGGCCCCCGCGTGCGAGAGGCTCACGGACAGGAAAGTACAGGGAATGCGATGGAGTTGCGCGCGATGTTTCTTCACGAACGCGACCACGGAACGCTCGTGCTTGCCTATGTGAACAGGCGACGCGACGATCGCCGCCGCGTAACGAGCGAGATCGAAGGCCGTTGGGGAATCCTGCGCTACGTCGAGCACGTCGACGGCGCAATCGTGCGCGCGAAGCATCTTCGCAAGGTGCTCGGCGATGCGGCGTGTCTGGCCCTCGCGCGTTGCATAAAGAATCACCACCGCCTTGATGGTTGCCTCCCCGAATGTGCGACGCACCATTCTAGCCTGTGCCCCCCGTGCTTTTTTGCCATGGATCAAGACCCGGATCTTCGCAGGGGAGACAATTCGGGAAAGGTTCGCGGACCGGTCCGCGGGTGAAAGCATGTAATTCAGAGCAGACGAGGGCGACATGAAGCCATCTTCCACCGGCCGCCGGCTGGATTCGGCAGCGGCACCTCGAAGGAGTTCGATGCGGCGAGACGCTGGGATCAAGATGTCGCGCAGAAGGGCCGGTGGGGCGTTGCTCGCCGGCCTCGTGCTTTCCGCCATCACGGGGCCGTCGCACCCGGCGAAGGGCGAGAGTCGAATCCTGTCGCCTCCACAGAAGGCGGGCGGCATGACCTTGATGGACGCGCTTGTCAAGCGCCGCTCGACGCGGGAGTTCTCCGAGCGCACCCTGTCGGCTCAGGTGCTCTCCAACCTGCTCTGGGCGGCCTATGGCGTCAACCGCCCGAGCGGCGATCGCACTGCGCCCTACTGGCGCCATATTATGGTCATCGATGTGTATGCCGCAATGGCGGACGGTGCGTGGCTTTATGATCCGAAGCAGCACGCGCTGCTGCCGCATCTCACGGAGGACATCCGCGCGCAGACGGGGCTGCAGGACTTCGTGGCGAGCGCGCCGCTGAATCTGGTCTACGTCGCCCATGGCGAGCGCATGCGCGACATCTCTCCGGCCGAGCGGAGACTCTACGCGTCGGTCGACACCGGGTTCATCGGGCAGAACGTCTATCTGTTCTGCGCGTCGGCGGGGCTGGCCACGGTTTTCCGTGGCGCGGTCGACTTCGTTAAGCTTGGGAAGGCGATGCGGCTTGACGACGAGTCGTTCGTTACCTTCGCGCAGACTGTCGGGTACCCGAAGGGTTGACCCATCGCCGGGCGAGGCCGGTACGAGGGGGCATCTCGGGGGTCGACGCCACCTGAGGGGCGCGCCGCCGCCAGAATATGGTTACGACTATGAGGTGTAGCGTTTCTCGACACGCAAAGATCCGGCAACGCGCGCAGGCCGCTTGCAACATCGCCCTGGGCCTCGCGCTCCTCGCATCGATCGGCACGCTCGCGGGCTGCGATGTCTCCTGGCCGTGGAGTCAGAACGGGAAGGGCACCACGCTGGTGCTGCCGGGGACGGTTGATGCGCATGAAGTCGATTTGTCCTTCCAGGTTGGCGGCCGCATCCAGCGGCTCGATACCGACGAGGGCAAATCCGTCGCGGTCGGAGATGCTCTTGCCGAGCTTGACCCGCGCGATCTCGAGCTGGCGCTCGCGCGGGCGCAAGCGCAGGCTGCATCCGCAGAGAGGGCGCTTGCAGTGCTCAGGGCGGGCTCGCGAGCGCAGGACGTTCAGTCGGCGGAGGCGGCGCTGCGGCAAGCGCAAGCGGACTTGCGGTTTGCTAGCGCTCAGCAGGAGCGCACCGAGAAGCTCGTTGCCGACCACTTCGCGCCGCCGCAGCAGCTGGACACGGCGAACGACCTGGTTGACGGCGCT
>Ga0335079_10007751_pt1 | contig 12202 bp, 8 predicted proteins | sample Lox_Sample_33_FD_206719 | JGI IMG/M metagenome (GOLD analysis project Ga0335079, IMG submission 206719) | Soil microbial communities from Loxahatchee National Wildlife Refuge, Florida, United States - Lox_Sample_3.3 | ecosystem: Environmental > Terrestrial > Soil > Wetlands | place: USA: Florida... | reverse complement strand
GAATCCGGGCGAAGGTGGGCACCGGCACGCAGGTGCTGTACGCGCGCGGCAGTGATCTGGCGGCCAACACGCCGTCCCTCCTCCCGATCCCCGCTTCGGCGCTGGTCACGGACACCGGCGCCGCCGCAAAGCCGGGGCTCACGGGGATGTACTTCCCGAACCGCACGCTGGCCGGCGCGCCCGTGGCCACGCGCACCGACCCGCAGGTGCGCTTCGACTGGTGGGACGTGGCTCCGGTGCCGGAGATCACCGCCGATTCCTTCTCCATCCGCTGGACTGGCTGGCTCGTGCCGCCGGTCACCGGCCGCTACGCCCTCGGCGTGAGCGCGCTGGGCCTGGTGCGTATGTACCTCGACGACTCGGTGCTGGTGCAGAGCGGCTGGCCGGGCACGCGCTCGGCGGGCGCGGACCTCGTGGCGGGAACGCCGCGCCGGATCCGCATCGACTTCGTCGGCCGGCAGCCCAACGCCATGGTGCACCTGATCTGGGGCGTCCCGGATCCGCACCTGCTGGACGACGCGGTCGCCACGGCGCGGCGGGCCGACGCCGTCGTGCTCGTCCTGGGACTCTCGCCGCGGCTGGAGGGCGAGGAGATGCCGGTGCACATCCCCGGCTTCGAGGGCGGCGACCGGACCAGCCTCGACCTGCCGGCGCCGCAGGAGCAGCTGCTCGAGGCGGTGGCGGCGACGGGCAAGCCGGTCGTGCTCGTGCTGCTCAACGGGTCGGCCGTGTCGGTGCCCTGGGCCGCCGAGCACCTGCCCGCGATCGTCGAGGCATGGTACCCCGGCCAGGCGGCGGGCACGGCCATCGCCGAGGTGCTGTTCGGCGACTACAACCCCGGCGGCCGTTTGCCGGTCACCGTTTACCGGTCGGTGACGCAGCTGCCCGCGTTCACGGACTACCGGATGGCGGGACGGACTTACCGCTTCTTCCGGGGCGACGTGCTGTTCCCGTTCGGCCACGGGCTCAGCTATACGCGGTTCGCGTACCGCGACCTGCGGGTGCCCGCACGGCTCGCGTCCGGTGACACGGCCGACGTCACGGTCGAGGTGGAGAACGCGGGCGCGCTGGCGGGCGACGAGGTGGTCGAGCTGTACGTCACGACGCCCGACACCAGCGCGCGGGCGCCGATCCGCTCGCTGGCGGCTTTCCAGCGGATCACGCTCGCGCCCGGCGAGCGGCGGCGCGTCGCGTTCCGGCTCGGGCCGCGCGCGCTCTCGGCGGTGGACGGGGCCGGACGGCGGGCGGTGGTGCCCGGGCGCTACGAGCTGAGCGTGGGCGGCAAGCAGCCGGGGATGAGCGGACTCGCCGACGCGGCCACGACCGAGGTGCTCACCGTGCGCCTCGAGGTCGTCGGCGGGCCGGTCGCCGTGCCGTAGCGGTACGCCCGTGGGCGCAACGATGCCGGCCCGCGCGCCCGCGCGGGCCGCGTCGCTTCTAGTCGGCCTTCCTGCCGCCGATCAGCTGCCCCAGGGCGAGCCAGCCGTCGCCGAGGAAGACGAGGGCCAGCGCGCCCGCGAAGAGCAGCCCCTCCAGCTCGAAGGCCCGCCCCGTGGGCAGGATCGCCCGGGTGATCGCGACCACCATCTCCACGGCGAAGCACGCGGCCCAGAACCGCGTGAGGAGCCCGGCGACCACGCACGCGGCCCCGAAGGTCTCGAGGACGATCAGGACCACCGCCCAGGCCCGGGCCACCGGGAAGCCCAGGCCGGCGAGGAAGCCGGTCACGCCGCCGACCCCCATGTGGATCTTCATCAGGCCGTGCCGCAGGAAGATCCAGCCCAGGGCGATGCGCAACGCGGTGGCCGCGAGCGGCGTCAGCCGCTGCGCCGCGCGCTCGAACGAGGAGAATCCGATCATGGGTGCAGAACCTCCGAGATGGCGGAACGGACCCGGACCCGCGGCTCGCTCGCGTAGCGCCGGAGCAGGAGTACCCGCGCGGGCGCGCCGCCCACGCGGGCGAGCAGGCGGACCGCGTCCGCGGCGAACAGCGGATCGGGGTCGTCGAGGAAGCGCGTCGCGAGGGCGACGGCGCGGGCGGTGTCGCCCTGCTGCGGCAGCAGCGCGAGGGCGGACGACCTGACGTCCCGTGCCTCGCCGGGCGCGGTCAGCCGCTCCAGGGCGACGGCCGCCTCCGGCACGTGGAACCGGGGCAGCCGGAACAGGGCCGTGCGGCGCAGCCATCCCGAGTGGCCGGGCTCCGCGGCGGTCTCGACCAGCGGCAGGACCTCGGGGTTGCCGTCGCGCGCCAGCAGGGCGAGCGCCGTGCTCCGCACCCGGTCGCTGGGGTCGCCCCCGTAGATGCCGCGGGCCGCGGCGGCCGCCGCCGGCAGGTCGAGGGCGGCGAGCGTCTCGAGCGCCTGGGCGCGGACCCCGCTGTCGGGATCGTTCAGCGCCGCACGCACCACGGCGCGGCCCTCGGCCGTCGTGTCGTGATCCATCTGCCCCAGCGCCATGCTCCGCAGGTCGGCCTCGTGGTCGTTCAGCACCATAAAGCGGCGCGCCGCCGCCGCGCCGTCCTGAGAGGAGGCCAGCTGATCCAGCGCCCACCAGCGCGCCGACACGTCGAGATCGTGCATCGCCACGTCCGCCAGCTCGGCCGGCGTCAGGTCGCTCGTGACCCGGCCGAGGAGCCAGCCGCCCTCGTCGAACCGCACCGAGAGGGGCGCGCCCGGCAGGGGGATGGCGAACGTATCGGCCTGCTTCGTGATCGTGATCTGCTGGCGCACGACCGAGTCGCGCGTCACGACCCGCACGGTGACCGGGAAGCGGAACAGCGGGTGCAGCGAATCCACCGGCTGGGTCTGTGCCACGATCAGGTGCAGCGTCTTGAGGTCCGCGGCCCAGTGCCGGGACCAGTGCACGACCGGGTATCCGATGCCGTACGCCCACTGGTCGAAGAACCAGTCCAGGTCGCAGCCGCAGGTCTTTTCGAACGCGACGGCGTAGTCCGCCGTGGTCACCGGCCGGTAGGCATTGTCGGTGAGGAACCGCCTGAGGCCGGCCCAGAACAGGGAGTCGCCCAGCAGCCGGCGGAGCTGGTGCGCGAGCTGCGCGCCCTTGGGATAGATGTGGCCGGTGAAGAACAGGTTGATCGGGTCGGTGCCCTGGTAACGCCCCCACACCAGCGGCCGCGCCTGCATCCGGTCCGCCTGCATCGCCTGCTGCTGCTGCCCGATCCACTCCAGCTCGCCGGCGTCGCGGCCCCGGGTCATCTCCGCCTGGACGGACTCGAGGTAGGTGGCCATCCCCTCGTTGAGCCACGCGTCGGCCCAGTCGGCCGTCGTGGTGAGGTCGCCGAACCACTGGTGCGCCAGCTCGTGGGCCACCAGGCCGCGGCCGCTGCTCTCGGGCTCGCCGGCGGCCGAATGCAGCGCCTCGTCGGTCTGGGTCGTGGCCGACACGTTCTCCATGCCGCCGTAGGTGAAGTCGGGGATCGCCGCCTGGTCGTACTTGGCCCAGGGGAACGGCACCAGCAGCCGCGAGAACAGCTCGATCATCGCCGGCGTTTCGCCGAAGGTGCGCCACGCGGCCTGCACGGTGTCCGGGTACACCCAGTAGTCCACGGGCACGCCGCGCCACTGGTCGCGCAGCACGGTGAGCGGCCCCACGACCACCGAGTACAGATAGGTCGAGGCCGGCCGCTCCTGGCTCCAGTGCCAGACCTTCTGCCCGCCCGCCGCCGCGGTCGTGTCCACCAGCCGGCCGTTCGACAGCACCACGAGCCCGGTATCGGCGCTCACCAGCAGCTCCCAGGTGGCCTTGTCGTCCGGCGCGTCGTAGGTGGGCACCCAGGCCCGCGTCTCCGTGGCCTCGCCCTGCGACCACACGATCCGCGCGCGCGGCACGAAGTAGATGCCGCGCTCCGGGTTTCCGTGGTAGCGCAGCGCGAACTCGACGGTGTCGCCGACGGCGGCGCGCGCGGCGAGGCGCACCGTCACGTGGGCGGTGTCGGCGCTGAACCGGAGGCGGCGGCCGGCGGCCGTGGCCTCGTCGATCGTGAGGTTCTCCGCGTCGAGGCGGACCGTGTCGGTGGGCTGGCCCGCGACGACCACGCGGGTCGTGACCGTTCCCGCGACCGCCCGCCGCGCGAGGTCGAAGCGCACCGCGATCCGCTGGTGCAGCAGGTCGAACCCGTGCGGCGGCGCGGCCCAGGTGCGCGGCGGCAGGTAGGCGCCCACGATGCCCGTGGGCCGCTGCGCGGCCGCGCCGCGGGCCGCGAGGGCCAGGGCGGCGGCCGCCGCGGCGCAGGCGAGGGCGAGACGGGCGGCGTGGGCCTGGAGCTGGCGCATGAGTCCCCCGGTGCACGGTGCGGCGACGAGCGGCTGGACGGAGAATCCTAGCCGAGGGCCGGGGCGGCCGGCAACGACGCCCCGCTTGCGTGCCGGCCGTGGGCTTGGCCAGCTTGCACCCCTTCCGCCCCGACCCGCGCCTCCGCCTGGGGGAAGCATGCGCCTGCTCCACGCCGGTTCGCTGTTCCTCGCGCTCGCCGCCGCCGTTCCCGGTTGCGCCCAGCCGCGGCCCGGCGGACCGCCGGTCTTCGACCGCCGCGAGGTGATGATCCCGATGCGCGACGGGGTGAGGCTGTTCGCGGTGGTCATGACCCCGCGCGGCGCCGACGGGCCGCTGCCGATCCTCCTCAACCGGACGCCGTACGGCGCCGGCGGCTGGGGAGCGGGCGAGGAGGCGCCGCCGAATCTCGCGGCGCTGGCGGCCGACGGCTACGTGTTCGTCCAGGAGGACATCCGCGGCCGCAACCGGTCGGAGGGCGCGTTCGTCATGAACCGCCCCAACCGCAGCCCCGGGGACCGCGCCGCCACCGACGAAAGCACGGACACCTACGACACCGTCGAGTGGCTGATCCACAACGTGCCCGGCAACAACGGGAAGGTCGGCCTGTTCGGCATCTCGTATCCGGGCTGGCTCGCCGAGGAGGCGCTGATCGGCGCCCACCCCGCGGTGAAGGCCGTCTCGCCGCAGGCGCCGATGACCGACACCTGGCTGGGGGACGACTTCTTCCACCAGGGCGCGTTCCGCCAGTCGTACGGCTTCGAGTACGGGTGGGGGATGGAATCGCGCGAGGTCGGCGCCGGCCGGATGCCGATCACCGGCAGCGACACCTACGCGTGGTACCTCGGCTTTCCGAGCCTGAAAGCCCTGACCGACTCCACCGGCGCGATGCGGATTCCGACCTGGCGGCGGTTCGTCGAGCACCCGGCGTACGACAGCGTGTGGCAGCGGCGCGCCTTCGAGCGCGTCGTCACCGGCGCCGCCGTGCCCACCCTCACGGTCGGCGGGTTCTGGGACCAGGAGGACCTGTTCGGCCCGCAGGCCACCTTCGAGGCGCTGGCGCGCTTCGACACGGCCGGCGTCGATCACCTCGTGATCGGGCCGTGGAGCCATGGCCAGTGGGGCTATCCGGGCGGCGAGGCGCTGGGCAACGTGCGGTGGGGCAGCGCGACCTCCGACTCCTTCCTGACCGAGATCCAGGCGCCGTGGTTCGCCTGGTGGCTGAAGGGGAAGGGCGACGGCCGCTTCCCGGTGGCCCGGCTGTTCGACGGCGGCGCGCGCGCGTGGCGGAGCCTCGACCGCTGGCCGCCGCGCGATGCGGCGGCGCGCGACCTCTACTTCCACGCCGGCGGCGTCCTGTCCTTCGAGCCGCCCCGCGACCGCGCCGGCGACGATGCGTGGGTCTCCGACCCGGCCAACCCGGTCCCCTATCGGCCGCGGCCGGTCGAGATCACCTACAGCCCGGGCTCGCGGTGGGCGCGCTGGATGACCGAGGACCAGCGCTTCGTGGACGGGCGGCCCGACGTGCGCACCTGGAAGACGGAGCCGCTCGCGGCCGACCTGACGATCGCCGGCGACGTGACGGCGCGGCTGTTCGCGTCCACGACCGGCTCGGACGCCGACTGGGTGGTGAAGCTCATCGACGTGTATCCCGACGCGGATCCGCGCGACACCGTCGCGGCCGACTCCGGGATGGCGGGCTACGAGCTGATGGTGGCGGGCGACATCATGCGCGGCCGCTACCGCACCAGCTGGGAGCGGCCCGAGGCGATTCCCCCCGGCGCCGCCCTGGCGTACACCGTGGACCTGCACCACCAGCTCTACACCTTCCGGCGCGGCCACCGGATCATGGTGCAGGTGCAGAGCACGTGGTTCCCGCTCTACGACCGGAACCCGCAGACCTTCGTGCCCAACATCTTCCTCGCGCCGGCGAGCGCGTACCGGGCCGAGACGGTGCGCGTCTACCGCACCGCCGGAGCGCCCTCGCACGTCGAAGTGATGGTGGTGCCGCGCTAGCGGCTCAGGCCGTCTCGACCTTCAGCTGGTCCTTGCCGTCCCGCTTGGCCGCGTACAGCATCTCGTCGGCGCGGTGGAGCAGCTCCTGCACGGTCATCGGCGGCTTGACGAACGTGACCGCGCCGATGCTGATCGTCACGAACCGGCAGTTCTCCGGCAGCGCCGCCACGACCTGGTGGCGCAGGTCGTCGAGCACGGTCCGCGCCGCCGCGACCCCGGTCTCCGGGAGGCAGATCGCGAACTCGTCGCCACCCATCCGGCCCAGCGCGTCGGTGATCCGCAGCCGGTGCTGCATCGTGCCGGCCACCGCCTGGAGCAGCGTGTCGCCGGCCCCGTGGCCGAGCTGGTCGTTGACCTGCTTGAAGTTGTCCAGGTCCACGTAGGCCACCGTGAGCGGCCGGCCGTTGCGCTTGGCGCGATTCAGCTCGGCCGCGGCCAGCTCCTCGAAGTGCCGCCGGTTGTTGACGGTGGTCAGGGCGTCGAGGCGCGCCAGCTCCTGCTCCCGCTCGAGCGCGCGCTTGAGCTCGGTGAGGACCAGGACGAACACCACGAACAGCACCGACCACAACACCAGCATGGTGACGGGGATCAGCCAGGTGCGGTGCGGCGCTCCGGCCAGCTGGTCGCCGCCCACGCTCAGCACCGCGCTGGCGACGGCCAGGACCATCCCCGGCGTGCGGCCCACGTTCCACGTGGCGACGAACACCGGGACGAGGTACACCACCATGATCGGGATCTCGTAGCCGATCAGGTAGTCGATCAGGGCGATGGCGAGTAGCAGCGCGATGCTGGCCCACAGCGCGCCGAGCGCCGAGGCCTTGGGCGTCGCCGTCTCGAGGATGACCTGACCCGTCTTCGTCAGCCTTCCCGGCATGCTGGGGTACCCCTGTGGCGAAAGAGCGATGGAGCCCGGTCGGCCCCGGGATTCAGCCCTGCGCGCGGCTCCGGACGACCGCGATGACGGCCAGCAGCGCCACGGCGCCCGCCGCGAGGTCCACGCCCAGGTGGCCTCCTCCGGACGAGGCGCTGTCCAGCCACACCAGTCCGCCCCCCGCCACGAGCGCGGCCACGAGCGCCGCGGTCAGGCCGGTGGCGACCCGCCGGGGCGTGGCCACCACGTTGGTGGCGAGCCGCGCGGCCTGGCGGACCTCGTCCTCGCTGACGTCGGGGTAGCGCTGCCGGAACTCCGAGATGGCGAGCGCGAGCTTCTGTCCCAGCTCCTGCACCCGCGGAGACGGCAGCTGCGACGGCACGTTCGAGGGAATGATCATGGCACGGAACCTATCACGAGGTGGTCCCGTCCGCACGCGCTTGGCGGCCGGGCGGAGCGCGGCGCGCGGTCAGCCCGTCTCCCGCCCGGCGAGCAGCCGGTAGCGGCTGAGACTGCGCAGCGCGGCGGCGCGCTTGCCGGCCTCCTCGTAGAGGCGCGACAGGTTGAAGTACGCGTCGGCGAGCTTGGGATCGACGGCGATCGCCCGCTCGTAGGCCCGGATGGCGTCGGCGCGCCGCCTCAGGTCCTCCAGCGCGATCCCCAGGTCGTACCACGCCGTGGCGTGCCGCGCGTTCCGCTCGAGGGCCAGGCGGTAGTGCGCCACGGCCTCGGCGGCGTCGCCCCCTTCCTGGAGCAGACGGCCGAGGTTGACGTGCGCGTCGCTGTGGTCGGGATCGAGCTCCAGCGCGCGGCGGTACGCGTCCCGCGCCTCCTCGAGGTCCACGGCCTCGAGGTCGAAGCCGAGGTCGTACCACTCGTCCGCGGCCAGCGGCTCGGCCGCGACCCGCGCCGCGCGCGCGGCCTGCCGGGCCAGCGGCGCCGCCCGGCTCGCCAGATCGGCCACCGCGAAGTCGAGCTGGATCTGCCCGGACTCCGGGTTCCAGGCGGTCGTCCCCTCGCGCACCACCAGCCGGTCGCCGTCGGCGGAGATCCGCACCGCCGAGAGCGGCCGGCCCGCGGGCAGCTGCCGCTTCAGGATGCGCAGCGCGCGGCGGATGCGGCGCGCGGGCACGCGCGAGGCGGCCAGCCCCTTGGCGGTGCGGAGCAGCACGAGGTCCGGGAACGAGAAGCGCAGCTCCCCGCGTGGACCGCGGTCGGGAGCGAGGAAGCCGCTGCGGGCGAACGCCCGCACCTGGGAGATGGTGAGACCGAGGAGCCTGGCGACGTCTCGCGTCGCGTAGCCCTTCATCGGAGCGCGGTTACGAGACCTTCCGTTTCCGCTTCGCCGTCTCGGCGGGCTTCTCCAGCTTGAGGCGCGGCGCCCGCTTGGCCGGCTTGCGCTCCTCCGCCTCGGCCGCCTCGCCCTTGGCGCCCGCGCCCTTCGCCAGGCTCGCCTTCAGCGCCTCCATCAGGTCGATGATCTGGGTCTCCGGCGCCGCGGCCGGCTCGGAGGTGATCTCCTGGCCCTCGACCTTGCGCTGGATGCTGTCGAGCATCCGCTTCTTGACGTTGTCCTCGTACTTCGCCGGCTGGAACGTGTCGGACGCGCCCTGCTGGACGATCTGCATGGCGAGCGCCAGCTCGGCCTGCTTCACCTCGCCCTCGGGGATCGGCACCTCGGCGATGTCGCGGATCTCGTCCGCGTAGTGCAGCTGCTCCATCACCAGCCCGGCCCCCAGCGGGCGCACCATCACCAGGTACTGCTTGCCCCGGGACGCGAACTGGCCGAGCGCCGCGCGCTTGGTGGCCTTGAGCGCCTCCGCCAGCAGCTTGTACGCGCGCTCGCCGCCCTTGTCCGGGCCGAGGAAGTACGCCTTGTCGAGCCACAGCCGGTCCACCTGCTCGGCCGGCACGAACTCCTGGATGTCCACCGCGCCCGTGGACTCCTCGCCCATCGCCTTCAGCTCGTCCGGCGTGAACAGCACGTACTGGCCCTTGGAGAACTCGTACCCCTTCACCATCTCGTCCTTCTCGACCTTCGCGCCGTCCTTGGGACACACGTACTGCTGCTTGAGGCGCGAGCCGCACGCCTTGTGCAGCCAGTTGAACGTGACGCCCGCCTGGGACTCGCTGGCCGAGAACAGCTTGATCGGCAGCGACACCAGGCCGAACGAGATCGTGGCCGAACCGATTGGACGCGCTGGCATAGGGGGCGGTATGATAAGAATTCTCAACCATGGGCGCAACCAGGAAGCCGGCCGCCGATGCGCTAAGCGCTTATCGCGCCAAGCGTTCCGCCGACGCCACGCCGGAGCCGTCCGGCATCGTCGCGGCCGTCCCGCGGGGCGGCCACCTGTTCGTCGTGCACCAGCACGCGGCTAGGCAGCTGCACTTCGACCTCCGGCTCGAGATGGACGGGGTGCTGCGCTCGTGGGCCGTGCCCAAGGGGCCCTCGCGCAACCAGGCCGACAAGCGGCTGGCGGTGATGGTCGAGGACCACCCGCTCGAGTACGGCGACTTCGAAGGCATCATCCCCGAAGGCAACTACGGCGCGGGCGCGGTGATCGTGTGGGATCGCGGGATGTGGGTCCCGGTCGAGGACCCGCACGCGGGGCTGGAGAAGGGCAAGCTGCTCTTCGACCTCCGCGGCTACAAGCTCAAGGGCCGCTGGACGCTGGTGAAGATCAAGAAGAGCCACAAGGACTGGCTGCTGATCAAGGAACGCGACGCGCAGATGACGACCGGCGACGGCACGGTGTTTCCGGCCGGCTCGGTGCTGTCCGGCCTGCCGGTCGAGGTGCTCAAGGCGCGCACCGACGTGGCGGCGCCGCTGCGGGCGTCGCTGGAGCGGCTCGGCGCCCCGCGCCGGAAGCTGCGGGCGAAGGACGTGGAGCTGATGCTCGCCGAGCCGCGCGACGAGCCGTTCAGCAAGCCGGGCTGGATCTTCGAGCTGAAGCTCGACGGCTACCGGATGTTGGCGTCGCGCGAAGGCGGGGAAGGGAAGCTCACCACGCGCAACGGCAACGACCTCTCGGCGGCGTTCCCCGAAGTGGTGCGGTCGCTGGCGGCGCTGCCCTATGCGGACCTGGTGATGGACGGCGAGCTGGTGGTGTACGACGACGCGGGCCGCCCCAGCTTCCACCGCCTCGGCGAGCGCGCGCGGATGTCCCGCGCCACCGACGTCCGCCGCTGGTCGGTGGAGCAGCCGGCGTCGCTGTTCCTGTTCGACCTGGTCGCGGCCGAGGGCTTCGACGCGCGGGGCCTGCCGCTGGTGGAGCGGAAGCAGCTGCTGCGGACCGTGGTGCCCGAGGTCGGCCCGCTGCGCTACCTCGAGCACTTCGAGACCGACGGCGTGGCGGTATACGCGCAGGTGACGAAGCTGGGGCTCGAGGGCATCGTGGCCAAGAAGGCCGACGCGCCGTACCGCGCGGGCCGGTCGCCGGCGTGGCTCAAGGTGCGCGCGGAGCGCACCGACGACTTCGTGGTGGTCGGCTTCACGCGGCCCAAGGGCTCGCGCGTGGGCTTCGGCGCGCTGCACCTCGCGATGTACGACCGGCCCGGCGGCGCGCTCGTCTACGCGGGGCGCGTGGGCACCGGCTTCGACACCGGCCAGCTGGAGGAGTACGCCGCGGCGCTCGAGGGCTCGCGGCGCCCGGACCCGCCGTGCGGCGGCGCCGTCCCCGCCGGCAGGGAGCACGTGTGGGTCGAGCCGCGCCTGGTGGCGGAGGTGCGGTTCCTGGAGTGGAGTCCGGACGGGCTGCTCAGGCAGCCGGCGTTCCTGAGGTTCCGGAGTGATAAACAGGCATCGGAGTGCGTGCGGCAGGGCGTAGGTGGTGGGTTGTCGGCCGTGGAAGAGGCCCCTTCACTACCACCCACCACCCACCACCCACCACCAGCCTTCACGTTCACCAACCTGGACAAGGTCTTCTGGCCGCGCGAGGGCTACACCAAGGCCGACCTGATCGAGTTCTATCGCGCCATCGCGCCCTGGCTGCTGCCGTTTCTCGAGGACCGCCCGCTGGTGCTGACGCGCTACCCCGACGGGATCGAGGGCAAGTCGTTCTTCCAGAAGGATGCGCCGGCCTACGCGCACGATTTCGTGCGTACCGTGCGGATGTGGAGCGCGGAGTCGCAGCGGGAGCTGAACTATTTCGTGTGCGACGGCGAGGCCTCGCTGCTCTACATCGCGAACATGGCCGCGATCCCGCTGCACGTCTGGGGGAGCCGGGTCGCGACGCTGGAGACGCCGGACTGGTGCATCCTCGACCTCGATCCCAAGGACGCGCCGTTCGAGCACGTGGTGACGGTGGCGCGGGCGATCCACGCGATGTGCGACGAGATCGCGCTGCCCTGCTTCGTGAAGACCAGCGGCTCCACCGGGCTCCACGTGCTGGTGCCGCTCGGCCGCCAATGCACCTTCGAGCAGGCGCGGACCCTGGGCGGCCTGCTGGCGCGGGTGGTGGCCGCCGAGCTGCCGGACATCGCCACCATCACCCGCCAGGTCTCGAAGCGGGACGGCCGCGTGTATCTCGACTACGTGCAGAACGGCCACGGGCGCCTGCTCGCCGCGCCCTACAGCGTGCGGCCGGTGCCGGGGGCCCTGGTCTCGGCGCCGCTGGCATGGAGCGAGGTCGGGCCGAAGCTCAGCCTGGCGCAGTTCACCATCAGGACGATGCCGGCGCGGATGGAGAAGCTGCGCGGCGACCCGCTGCTGCCGGTCCTGGGCCTCGCGCCCGACCTCGTGGCGGCGCTCGGGCGTCTCAAGGAACGGCTGGACGCGGCGCGGGCGAAGCGGCCGTCGGCGCGGGCGGGGCGCAGGTGACGGCCGGATCCGCCGCGGGCGTTCCCGGAGCGGCCGCCGCGCCCGGCAGCTTCGCGGTGCCGGGCTCGGGGACGGTGTCGTCGCTGCTGACCAGGCCCGCGGGCGCGCGGGTGGGCTGCGTGCTCGCGCACGGGGCCGGGGCGGGGATGAAGCACCCGTTCCTCGAGGGCGTCGCGGCGCGCCTGGCCGCGCGCGGGGTCGCG
>Ga0335079_10007748_pt1 | contig 12204 bp, 12 predicted proteins | sample Lox_Sample_33_FD_206719 | JGI IMG/M metagenome (GOLD analysis project Ga0335079, IMG submission 206719) | Soil microbial communities from Loxahatchee National Wildlife Refuge, Florida, United States - Lox_Sample_3.3 | ecosystem: Environmental > Terrestrial > Soil > Wetlands | place: USA... | reverse complement strand
AGCTTTCGACCAGCCCACCGACGCAATCTCGATCTCGCCGCTTGGGTCGATGTAGAAGAGGGTTGGAACATTGGTGAGGCCGTACGCGTTGGAGACGGCGTACTTGGCGGGATCGTCGAGCGCGACGGGGAAGGTCACGCCGTATTCCTTCGTGAAGGCTTTGGTGTCCTTCGCGTTGTCCTGCGAGACGCCGATGAAGCTGGCGCCGGCGTTGCGATTCGCCTGGTACATGCGCTCGTAGTAGGGAAACGCGTACTGGCAAACCGGACAACTGACTTTGAAGAAGGCCAGCAGCACCGGGCCTTTTTTTAGCGCGTCGGCGAGCGAGACGGTTGCAGCGTCAACGGTAATAAGCGAAAAGTCCGGGGCGCGAACACCGGCCTCGAGTGTGGGCATAGACCTCGACCTCCTGAAGAAATGGATAAAGGTGCCTGGAGCACCAAAAAATTTCATTGCACTTTTCTTAGATACGGCGACAGGGGGACTCGATGCAAGGGCAAGGCCGTGATCGAGTGGGCCTTCAGAGACTGTGTCGCGAGTGGTGTCGCCGCTGCCGCGGCTCGTCTTTTCCCACTCCCACCCGGCGCTTACGCGCCGGGCTCTGTGCGGCTGGCGCGGTACGTTTGCGAACCGTTTGTCCGACCACAGAATTGGATTGTGACTCGCCCCACAGTCTCTTCAGGCCCGCGTCCGGGCACTTTCGTTTTGGCCGGACGCAGGCCTAAAGCCAGCTCTACCGTTGATGCGGTAAAGGATCTTGCGCGCTAGCCCGGTGAGCGGCAGGCGCGAGCATTGGCCCAACGTGAACCACCTGGCATCAGTTGCAGGATGCGGCAACTGATCGTGAGCGATGCTGAACACGGAAACCCGATAGTCCGTATCCGTGATCGAATGGCGCAGTCGCAGCCACGGAGCGTCACCGTTGGCCTGCTCGCGTGAAATTGCCGGCAACTCCCACATGCCCGCCATAAGCGAGGCGTCGGCGTCACGCCGGACCAGCAGAACCGAGCCATTCTTGCGAGCCAAAGCGTAGAACAGCGCTTTGTTCTGCCTGCGTGCGGTGGTGAGCGGCGCGGCAGCGCCGCGCGATTGACAGAACGAGTGCAGCGGACACAGCAAGCAATGCGGTGCGCGCGGCGTGCAGATGGTCGCACCCAGCTCCATCATCGCCTGATTGAAATCGCCCGGGCGTTGGAGGTCGAGGAGTGCTTGCGCATGTTCCCAGACGGTGTTTCTGTGACGGTTCTTGGTAGAAGTGCCGCCGCTCCGCGGCTCCGCTTCTTTTGCCAATTCTACCTGGGGTCCCTTTGGGTGCCCCAGGTGCGGCGATTTTCCAGACCTGGGTACTCGCTTCACAGTCACCCAGCTCTGGGCCCCCGCGAGACCCTTCTGCAAGCTCAGGGCAGGCTCTGGAGCACCGATGTTGAAACTGCGATGTTCTGGCTCGAACAACCGCTGCAACACGCGTTCGACGTTGCCGTCGACAACCGCAACACGTTCTCCGAAGGCAATGCTGGCGATCGCGGCGGCAGTGTAGCGGCCAATCCCCGGCAGTTGCAGCCACTCTTCGGGGCTTCGCGGGAAGTCGCCCTGCCTCGCGCGCGCGATGACCTTTGCGGCCTGATGCATGCGCCGCGCACGATGGTAATAACCGAGCCCGCTCCACAGGGCGAGCACGGTCGCCTCATGCGCCGCGGCCAACGATTGCACCGTCGGAAAACGCCGCAGGAAACGCGCGTAATGGTCCAGCACGGCGGCCACGCGCGTCTGCTGCAGCATGATCTCGGAGACCCAGACGCGATAGGGATCGTGGTCGCGCCGCCAGGGAAGGTCGCGGCGATTCGCGTCATACCAGCGTAGCAGCGAACGGCGAAAGCGACGCAGTTGCGCCGAAGTAAGAGGCAATAGGCGGCCCGTCATGCAGTCGCGATTCTACAAACACCAGGGGCAGAGTCGCGAGGTGAATTAAGACTCAGGCTTCCACACGTAGAAGTGGCCATCGTCGCTTGACGTGACGACCACGAGATCGCGTTGCCGCGTAGCGCGATTGAGGGCGGAGCGGATATTCGCTTTGGAACTGGGCAGTTGCGACAACGGGATTCTGATGGCGCGCCCCTTGGGCAGCCGTTCCAGGTCGTCGAGCAACTGGTGAACGATCTCGTTGTGCTTGCCCTTGCGGCCGAACGGCAGGTCATTCTGGGAAATGGTCTTGAAATTGGACGCAGCGGAACCGTTTTTCTTATCCACCATGGCTGTACCTGGTGCTCTATCGAATGCTTAACGTATCACGGGCGTATGAAATATGCAATTGCAATCGTTTGCCAATTCTCGCCGCAATCTATGCCATTCGCACCCGTAAATACTTGCTAACGTATTACTCGCGATCTGGGAATCTGCGACTGCAATCGTTCAGCAATTCTCGCGGCAATCTACGCCATTCCCGCTTGTAAGCAGTTGCTAAAGAGTTAACCCGTAGCGACGGGATGCTGATAGTCTCCGGGCAGTGGGGTGATTCATGGTTCGCAGCACATTTGCCACCGTGCCGCTCGCCGAACTGGCTGAGAAGGGTGTGATGCCCGATGTGACTCCGCCTCCTCCTTTGATTCTGGTAGTCGATGACGAGCCGACGATTGCGGACACGCTTAGCCAGATTCTCCAAGGCGAAGGTTTTGCAGCCGTGGCTTGCTATGCTGGAGTTGACGCGATCGAAATCGCCAGACTGACTCCGCCTGACCTGCTGCTGAGCGATGTTGTAATGCCCGGCATGAGCGGGGTTGAACTGGCCATCGAGGTCATCAGGCTGGTGCCCAACTGCCCCGTGGTGTTTCTTTCCGGGCAGGCCACGAAGGCCGATCTCCTGGGCAAGATGGGCCGGCGGCAATTCAAGCTTCTCGCCAAACCGATTCATCCGCGTGATTTGCTGGCCGAAGTTTCGCGCTTGGTAACTCTGCCTGACCGTCAGGACGCACTGGTTTACCACTTCCCCTCAGAGCTGGCGGGGACCGAAAAGGAAGACCTGGCCGAGCGGCCCACAGGAACCGCCGGGCGCGAGGGATCGCCAGCCATCAGGCGAACGAATTGGATTCGCACGGCCAGGTAGAGACAACGGAGTTGCGCCGCGGTCAGAGGCAGTTTGCGATCGGTCATGCGGCCGGTGACTCGGCTACTGGAGCGGACAATTTATGGCGTGATTTCGAAGATGACCCCGCGGTTGTAGGCTCCGCCCATCACAGCCGTTCCGTAGATATTGCCGGCGGAGTCCTGTACCAGGCTGCCGTACGGGTAGCCTCCATCAGCTCCACCTGAGAAATCATGCAGGTCAACGTAGGTCCAACTGGCGCCGTTCGGAACCAGCTTGAAGACCTCGCCATATCGATGTAAGCCGTAACCGTAGGTGGTACCGTACAAGTTGCCGGCAGAGTCCCGGATGAGGGTGGAAAAGGGTCCTCCATACCCGTCGTCAGGAAATTCAAACAAAATCGAATATTGCCATCCGTTGCTGGGCGAGTCACTCAGTTCGTACACTTCACCCGAGCCCACCGGCCCACCTTCTTCGACCCAAGGCGTTGCGCCATAAAGATTGCCCGATGGGTCGAAGATCATGCCGCCTCGAGGCTCGCATCCGTCCAACTGTTGTCCGAACAAGTGGAGAAAATTGGACTGCCAGCTCCCGCCTGACTGGGTGAATTGAATTGCCGCGCCGCCACAACTGATTCCCGAGTCTCCAAAACTGCTGCCAGCGGTAGTTGCATAGATCGACCCCGCGGCATCCAGAACCACGCCGCCTACAGGGCCGGCCCCATCATTCATCGGCTGAAAGCTATGCACGACATTTTCCGTCCAGCCCGAGCCCGAGCGCGTCAACTGATAGACGGTCCCGCAACCGTCCCCCAATTGGGTTCCACAATCTTGACCGAAGTTTCCGCCCTCGGTAGTCACGCCATCCAGATTGCCATCGGCATCGAAAGCGATGTCGCCTTGCGGATAGGCGCCGTCACTCTCTCCCGTAAAGCGATAGAGTACGGTTTCGTTCCAGTTGCCTAAGATACTGCCGCTGGCATGAGCCGGAGGCGCGAGGTTGAATACCGTACCGCAGCCGCCGTTGCCATTCGGATAGCACCCTGCACCCGCCGGACATTGTGTTCCTCCGCCTTCGGAGGTCGTGCCGTAGAGCGTTCCGTCCGAGCCGATGGTAATGCGGGAGCAAGGCCTCGCTCCGTCCTCCCCTTGAAATTTGTAGAGGGGAGTCAGGACCCACCCCGAGCCGCGCTGCGCCAGCTTAAAGACGATTCCGCAGCCATTCTGGCACCCTCCGCCGCCGCCACTGGCGGTGGTGCCATATAGGTTGCCGGCTCGGTCGATGGTCAGGCCGGTGTAAGGCGCGCCGCCATCGGGACCGTTGGTGAAGTTGTGAATTACGGAAAACGCCTGGGCTTGAGCCGCCGGCGTTAGCACCAGGCACGCCGCGCAGCACAGCGCGAATGCCAATGCCGCTGGATGGGTCCTGCGGACCGAGGTTGACGTGGAAGATTGGGCAGGAGTCGTCATAATGGTCCCCCCTCACTGATGCAATCGGCGACGGTCGCCGCTCGGGCAGAGACACTTTACATGTGATTGATGCGGAGTTCCAGCGGGACTGGCATCTGTGCTGCACATTCGAGGGACGTGCGGGACTGGGCAGCCGTCGGTAAGCACCGAAGCTCGATCGAAGTAGCGCGAAAGGGTGGGGGCTAAAGACAACCGTGCCTCTCTCGATTACCTCCTATAGGATTGCGAGAACGATCATGGAGCCGGTTTCGGAGTGCCCTGTTTGCGGTGATAGCAGAATGACTGCGGTGCGTCGCACGACCCTTGTTGGCGCGAACCGGCCCGAGGATGCCACCGTTCTCGGCTATCGCTGCGCGAACGGCCATCTTTGTATGACAGCCAGCGAAACCGACTCGCACACGCCTGGCCAGCCGATCGTGACTACCGAGCCGCACCCATCCTCCATACTCGACAACCAAGTCGCCTGCCATGTCGAGCGGGCAAAGTGGCTCCTCAAGCAGGCGGTGCAGGCAGTCCGCAGCTCGAGGCTGCTCGTGGAACGGGGCCGGCAGCTAACCTGGAGCATCCGGCGAAGTCGCCCTCCAACCCGCGACCGCGCCGCGTGAACCACCCAAGCTGGCTTGGCCTGCGTGCGCAAGTGCCCACCCACCCAAGCTTCGAAGAGTGGGTCCATAGACTCGGCAAGCTGCTCTGGAAATCTGCCTGGCTTTTTTCGAAAATCGAGCGCCGACTTTGACCGATTGTTTACAAGCCGGGAACAATCCGATGACAACTCGCCCGCGGCTGGTCCTACACTATCACGGTACTTCCGGCCCCGGGCTTCAGCGGACAATCAAGATGATCAGGAGGAACAGGCCATGCTCGCGAGGCGATCCTGCTGTCTTTTCTTATTGGTGTTTTCTGTGATGCTCATTGAGTCCCGGCAAGCTGCGGCACAGGCCGGCCAGCTTGATCCGACGTTCGGCAACGGCGGCATCGTAACTACCGACTTCGGCGATCAGACCGGATCCAACAACGCGGCCACGGGGAACGCCGCGCTCATTCAGCCCGACGGCAAAATCGTCGTCGTCGGAGCGGTGCCGGGCAGCAACGGATTCCCGGTCGCGGCGGTGCTGCGCTACAACACGAATGGCAGTCTCGACACCAGCTTCGGCAGCGGCGGCATCGTCAACACGCCCAGCATCGAGGACGAGCCGTTCACGTCGGTGGCGCTGCAAGCGGACGGCAAGATCGTCGCCGTAGCGGGAGGATTCAGTGCGTTCGTGGCGCGCTACACCACCGCCGGCGCGCTCGACTCTACCTTTGGCACGGGCGGGATCGTGCAGTTAGCCGAGATCAACGGCACTCCTGCCTGCGGCGTTCTGATTCAGCCTGACGGGAGAATCCTGATCGCCGACAAGGACCTGTTCCGGCTACTCACGAATGGCCAGTTCGATACGACCTTCGGCAGCAACGGTAGGGTGAACAATGCCGGCTATCCCGCGACCGCGCTGGTGCTGCTGCCCAATGGAGAAATCGTGACCGCCTCTTCCGGCGGCGCCAGCGGCGTGCTCGCGCAATATCAGTCCAACGGCACGCTGGACACGACGTTCGGTATTAGCGGGCAGGCGGGCACGCTGGGCTCGACCGTGGGCCTGGTGCTGCCCGGCAGCGGTGACATTGTTGTCGGCGGGGCGCTGACCAACAACTCCGTCATCGTGCCCGGTAGCCCTGGAGCTTCGTCGTTTCTCGTGTCGCGTTATCTGCCGTCTGGGATTGGCGACGGCAGCTTCGGGACCAACGGCGGCACGGCTACTCCGGTTCCGAACTACGTGACGGTGAACACTTCCGGCCTGGCACTGGAGCCAACCGGCGACATCGTGCTGGCGGGCACGGCAACGCAAAATTCCCTCGGGGCCTTTGCGCTGACGCGCTACACGCCGGCCGGCCAGCTCGACACCACGTTCGGCAACAATGGGACCGTGGTCACGGTATTTGGCGGCGGCTTCTCAGCGCCCAGCGTGCATGCCAACGGGCTGACGATCCAGTCCGACGGCAAAATCATCGTGGTGGGAAGCTATGTGGTCAGCGTGCCACGCCACGGCTTTGACACCGCGATCAAAGTGCTCCGGTATCTGGCGTCGTAGGCGGCTTCGCTGATGCGTCACTAGGGCGCTTGCGCTATGGCGATGTTACGACAGTGATCGTTGCCAGAAGTAGCTAATCGCTTCCCATTCATAAACTTGGCCTACATCTAGTCCTAATATTTCAGCCCCTTGTTCGGCGTTACGGTTTCACGTCTTCAGCGAGCTCGGCGGCGATGATATGGGGTGGTGTACCCGACGTTAAAAACCGTGAATAAGTAGAACCAGGGAGGGATCACAGCCACCCCGGGGAGGGTTTGCTATTCTCACGTCGTGAACAAGAAAGCCTTGTGGACGGCTGCGATCGCCGGCGCGATTCTATTTGCGGGTGAGGCTGTCGCGCAGTCTTCTTCTGCGTGGACTTCCGAAACCATCCAACAGCTGCGGCAGATCTCCGAAGCAGCGCTGCAGGACGATTACGCGTATCGTCAGACAGCCCATCTGACCGACAACATCGGCCCGCGCATGGCAGGTTCGCCGCAGGCTGCCGCCGCGGTGGAATATGTCGCTGATGAGATGCGCAAGCTTGGGCTTGACGTGCGACTGGAGAAGGTCACCGTGCCGCGCTGGGTTCGCGGCGAGGAGCGGGGAGAGCTGATCAGCTACCCCGGACAGGTCCCGGGCACAAAGCAGAAGATTGTCGTTACTGCGTTGGCCTCGCTCAACTGCGCGACCCCGCCGGAAGGCATCACGGCTGATGTTGTCGTAGTAAACAACCTTGAGGAACTGGCGGGGCTACCGCGTGGCAAAGTACAGGGCAAGATTGTTGTCTTCAACGAGCGCTTCGACCAGAAGCTCGCTGCGTCGGGATTCGCTCTTGAAGCGTACGGACAGGCCGTTACGTATCGTGAGAACGGCCGGCTGGCAGCCGCTCGTCAGGGGGCGGTAGCCGCCCTGGTGCGCTCGGTCGGCGGCGCAGAGTTTCGTCTGCCGCACACCGGCGAAACGGGATACGACCCGAAGCTGCCCGGCATTCCCGCCGGGGCAATCACGGCTGAAGACGCTGAACTGCTGGCGCGCCTGACGGCACAAGGACCGGTGGCTTTGCATCTGGTGCTGACGCCGAAACTGCTCGGTGAAGTGGAATCGTACAACGTTGTCGCCGACCTCAAGGGCAGCAAGCATCCGGAACAGGTTGTCATCGTCTCCGGACATCTGGACTCCTGGGACCTGGGTACCGGTGCCCTCGACGACGCCGCCGGAGTCGCCGTCGCGATGGAGGCGGCGCAGATCGTGAAGCAGCTGAAACTGCAACCCGATCGCACCCTTCGAGTGGTAGCCTGGATGGCGGAAGAAATTGGTGTCTTCGGCGGCCGAGCTTACGCGAAACAACACGCGCAGGAGATCAGCAACCATTTCGCAGCGATTGAGACGGATCTGGGCGCGGGTCACGCGATGGGGATCAATGTCTGCTGTGACGACTCGATGTTGAAGTTGCTGCGGCCAATGGCCGATATTTTGTTGGCTTCTGGCGCGGGTGTTCTCCGCGCTTCAGAGGACACCGGTGCTGACATTATCCCGCTCAGAGTTGCGGGTGTCCCGACCTTCAGTCCCATTCAGGATGTAAGCACATATTTCGACTATCATCACAGCGCCGCTGACACGCTGGACAAGATCGACCCACACCGCTTGCGCGAGAATGCCGCTGTGGTAGCGACGCTGGCCTACGCTGTGGCGACGATTCAAACCGAGTTACCACGCAAGCCACAGCCGGTGCCCGACTGGATGAAGTAGCTGAATCGGCCTTCGCAAGACTTACTTCTTTAGGGGTCAATGGCGAGATTCTTGCTGGCTCAGCAACTTTGTAATCATTTCAGCAACGAGGTGATCGAATTCGGCGGCACGTTCGAGCATGGGGTAATGACCCATATGCTTCATGACAACTACATCGAAATCTGACTTCAGCTTGCGAACACCTTCGACATCCGTTGGGTAGAGGTCGCCGTTTATTGCGCGCAGCGGTGCCCTCAAACGACGGGCCGCAAGGCTCGGATCATAGCCAGCCATGGATAAGAATATACGGTACGCCGCTTCAGGTGGTGTTCCGCTCATGCGCCGCTCGGTATCGGCGACCAGCGCCGGATCAGCGTCACCGTGGAATAGTGCGTTAACCATACGACTGAGAGCAGCAGAATAATTCGTACGAAACGCATTGGCTCTTTGCTGCATCTCTTCTGGGTCAACCTTATAGTTGAGGCTTTGAAAAGTGTCCACGCCAACAACCGCGATGATCTTCTCTGGAATTAGTAAGGCGGCCTCGATCGCTACGGGACCTCCTAGAGAATTCCCAAACAAAATGGCGTGATTGATGCGCTCCGCTTCTATGACTGCGCGAACGTCACCGCCAAACTGGGGTATCCCCCACATTTGGCGCTCGACTCCCGAATCACCATGGCCCGGCAAATCGAGCGCAATCACACGATAGCGAGCCGAGAACGCTTTCAGTTCAGCATCCCAGAAACTCCGGTTTGCCAGTCCGCCGTGAATGAAAACTAGAGCCGGTTGCTCCGTTCCCGCCACCGAATACACGATCTGCACTCCATCAACTGCCCTGCACGTTTTGCGCTCGTGCATGATTCACCTCCTGCCGTCTGCAATGTGAGGGAAGGCAAATTTAAGATCCTCCTTCACAGCAGCACGCGGGAGCGGAGCTAGTGGGTGAAGAAAAGTATCAATGGGCAAACCCGCCAATATTTCACCGGCTGTGCAGCAGATTTGTCAGTGACGTGTACTGCGCTTGCGAGTGACAAACCGAAACAGACCAGAGCCATAGCCTGCGTAGGAGGGTCGTTGGCGAAATCAGGCCCTAGCGCAATCTTGCGCCTTTCCGTGGATAGATGTCGCAACCAGGCGATAGCACTCACAATGCCCAAACCGGGCCACCGACGCCGGTCGCTTGTGCTATGGCGATGTTACGCCAATCAAGGTCGCGGACACGGGCCGAGTGAATTTGCAGGAGCCGCTGTGTACTCCCTCATCCCTTCCGCAGTCGCCCCGCAAAAGACATCGACCGGGCGCCCGTCGCAACCGCAGCGGCCAGCCGGAGTATCAATGCAGAACGGGCTATGTTTCGGAAAGACGCATTTGCCTTTGCTTTCACAGCCAGATGATCTAAATCCGCAACGTTGACCGGAAGGACACTGCGCATCTTTTGTGCACCTCTGCTCGCATCCGATGGCGCCTCCGACCCCCGCCGACATTGGGTAGCGCTCAAACCCCTTGAAGTAAACATCCACGGTGAGACTTTCTTGACCAGTACATTTCCTGATCTCGCCAGTGAACCGTGCGTAATTGCCAACTTTGTAAGAGCGATCCATTTCGACAAAACCTTCTGAGGGCACATCCCCCATCTCGGTTCCCAGAGGGTAGCTACTCACGACCACTCGGATTGCTGTGCCGAGTTCTAATGGAACGTCCACAGTCACTTCGTTGGGTACCAAGAGAACATCTCCAAGCGGCGGGTTGAAGGTAACGAGAATGCCGCACGACCCTATATGCTCTTTGCACAGCCTGCTCTCCCAGGGGGCGTTTTGCTGAGCTGTCGCCGTGACTCCGAACGACAGCAGCAGCATCGAGAGTCCAGCAACGCATGTAAGTTTGGGTGACTCCATGTCGCTATCCACGATTCTTGGCGATAACAGGCGTTATCGCAACCAAGCGAAACGGTGAACTGCTCGCCGTCACAGCTCTAGCGAAAAGCTGGGCCCTTCACTGCACCGTCGGCGGCGGTTCGGGTTCGGACGGTTGGGGCGGCTGCTGAGGCGCCGCTTCTTCCGGCGCGCCGTGGCGGCGCAACAGCGACGGCAGGTTCTGCGAGAAGGCCGAGCGCGGCACCACCATGTCGCATCCCGCTTCCTGCGCCTTCATCTTCAGGTCGCCCTGCACATGCGAGACGAAGCCGATGATGTTGGTCCCCTTCTTCAGCTTCGACTTCAGCTTGGGAATAGTGGTCAGCGGCTTGGCACCGGCGTTGTTGAGATCGAAGATGATGAGCGACGGCTTGTCGGCGCCGTTCTGCCCCATTTTCTCGTAAAGCTCTTTGTCGGTCTTCACGAACTCGACTTTGACGTTCATCTTGCGCGCGGTCTCCTGGATTTTGGCCAGGAAGAACAGGTCGTCGATGAAGGCGAAGATACGCGCGGGGGACGTCTCAGAGATCGCCGGTAACGGCTCCAGTTCCGGCTGAACGAATTGCCTGCCCGGACCGCCCCGACCCGGCCGGCGCTGATTGCCGTTGTTGTTGCCCTGCAGCGCGCGATAGCTGTGGTCCATGGGCGCGGTGTAGATGCCGCCGGCCATCGGGTTCTGGCCGCGTTGGCGGGGCGGGCCGGACTTGCGCCCGTGGCGGTTCCTGCCCGGCTGGTTGGGGCGATTGTGTCCAGGTTGTTGCGGAGCTGCGTTTTGTATGGCGGGGCCACGGCGGCCGCGCCGCCGTCTGCGTCCCTTCCCGCCGGCATGCCCGGAGGGAGGATTCGATCCTTGATTCATGTTTCTCTCTTGACTAACTTATGCCGCAGATTGCGGGATTCCCACATTCATGAACCGCGATTCTGCCCGCACAATCTCTTACTTGTGGCTGGTGCGTGGCTGCGGTTGGATACTCGTCGTATTCGACTTAGTTACGTCCGTCTGGCGCCCGGAAAATTTGGCGCGAGGAACGCCTGCACGGGAGGTGCGGCGATTGGAGGACGTTTCTATGGTACCCAGCTTTAGACCCAGAATGCAAGTGCAAAAGCTGCTTCTGTAAGATGCACCTCGTTGGGAAATAGCTCTTAGTAACGCGAAATTGGTTACGGCAACCCAGTGACAAATCCTGACGCGCAGATACGACAAACCCGCCAACACTATTTCGCCCCGGTGATTACGGCCCGCAATGCGTCCACCGCAAGCTGCGCGGCATGGCCGGAGGCGGGAGGCAAGCCACCTACGGCGCGGGTTACCTCCTCGCGATCGATCGCGATCGCCTCGCCCAATGATCTGCCCTTGGCGAGTTCCGTAATGGCCGAAGCGCAGGCCATCGCTGGGACGCAGCCTTTGGCGCGGAAGCACAATTCCGCGATGCTTCCATCGACGAAGTTGGCCGCCAGCTCGAGGACGTCGCCACACGCAGGATTCTCGATGCGTGCGCGCGCAGTCGCGCCGGGCAGCTCGCCCGCATTGCGCGGATGTTCAAAGTGATCGAGGAGCTGGGGAGAATACATGGTCGGAAGTTGCCGCTCATCAGTTGCCGCTCATCAGTTGCCGGTCGCCAGTAGCCCATTTGACCGCGATCCACGCCTGCAGAACGAATCGGACAACGGGCTACTGGTTTCAGATCGTCCGTTCGACCGCAGGCGCGATAATGCGCAACTGGTCCATCAGCTCGGCGAACTGCTGCGGAAACAACGACTGCGCTCCGTCCGAGAGCGCCTCATCAGGCGACGGATGCACTTCGATCAGCAGCGCGTCGGCACCGGCGGCCACGGCGGCCCGCGCCATGGGCGCAACTTTATCGCGTAGTCCGGTGCCGTGCGATGGGTCGGCGGTGATCGGC
>Ga0335079_10007747_pt1 | contig 12205 bp, 10 predicted proteins | sample Lox_Sample_33_FD_206719 | JGI IMG/M metagenome (GOLD analysis project Ga0335079, IMG submission 206719) | Soil microbial communities from Loxahatchee National Wildlife Refuge, Florida, United States - Lox_Sample_3.3 | ecosystem: Environmental > Terrestrial > Soil > Wetlands | place: USA... | reverse complement strand
GGCAATCGAACGAGTCGTGCCGGGCAACACCGTGCTGTTGATGATGGTTAGCTCGGGTTTGAAGCGGCGAATGTATTCGACGGCCAGCGGCTCGAATTGCGCACGTGAGGTGAAGGGGATGCAGATGTGCATCACGCCGATCGGCTGCTTGAATTCGCGCCGTTCGATGTCGTGTCTAAGGACCTCCTCGGTGCGATCGAGCACCTCGGCCAATGCACCGCCGACTTCTCCCAGTCCGACGACCAGCGTTTTCTTGTGAGTGGGCATCATCCCTCCATGCGCGCGCGTGCAACCCCGCCGGCCTTGCGTTGCTCGACATTGGCGGGATTGACGTTTTCGCGGCGCGGTAGAACTGAATCGATCGCGCGATAGAACTCGCCGCGCTGATTGGGCCAACTGATACGATCGACGACCTTGCGCGCTCTTTCCGCGTAGGTTCGGCGCAATTCCGGCGAACGATAGAGCACCTCGATCGCTTCGGCGAGGTCATTGATGTCGCCGGGCTTGAAAAAGCGTACCGCACCGTCGCCGAAGTAATACTCGACGGTCTTAAGCTGCGGCGCGACGGCGGGAATCCCCATCATCGCAAATTCCAGCAGCTTGACCGGGAGCATCAGATGCGTCGCGCTGTTCTCGCGATTCGGCACCAGGCCCGCATCGGCAGTCGCCAACACGGTGGGCAATTCTTCGATCGGAATCATATCCTTGAAGATTACCCGATCGTGCAAATTGAGTTCGTTCACCAATCGGTGGATCTCGCTCAGATAGTCGCCCGCGCCGACCGCCAACAGGCGCAGTTGCGGAATCCGATCGCGCAGCAACCCGACCGCGCGCACAGCGAGGTCGAGGCCCATCCGATGCGTGATGGTGCCGTGACATACGACCGTGAAGATATTGGGATCGTGGGGCGTGGCGCCGTTCGGCACGAAGATCCGATCATCGGGAGAATTGAGCACCACCCGAATCTTGTCGGCCTTGATCCCGAACTCAGCCAGGCGTTGGCGATGCGGTTCGTGCACCGCCAGTACCAAATCCGCCAGTCCCGCGCTCAGCCGCTCCTCCATCTTCATGATCGGAACGCCGAGGGCGCCGATCAAGCCGGGGAACTTGTCGCGGTATAGCTCCGGCATCGTGTCATGCACGTCGAGCACCAGCTTGGTTCCCGCGCGACGCAGCGGCAACGCGGCAAGGATCGCGGCATCCGGCATGGTGCAAACGATCGCGATATCGTAGGGCTGCTCGCGCGACAACTCCGCCGCTTTGCGCGCTGCAGCGACAAAGAAGCTCACATAGCTCTTGAGATAGGACGCTCGGCTCGAGCCCCGATAGCGAGGAATCTCGAGTCCGACCACATTGACACCATTGATCATCCCGGTCCGGCCAGCGGCGAGCGTTATCGCATCAACCTGATCTCCACGTCTTGCCAATGCTTCCGCGTGCCGTTTGACGCGGCCGTCGTGGATGTACGTGGTGTAGGCCAGAACCAATGCATGTGCCACGTAGATTCTCCTTCAGCCGGCGAAAGACTCTTCGCTGATGCGCCGTGCAACTGCGCGGCGCGCGCCAAGTCCCTCGATAAACGGTTTTCCGTCTTTGATGGTTAGTTTCAGGTGCGCACGTTCGCGCCACCATTTCGCGACTTCCAGCGGCAATGCGCGCCACGCATCGAAGTCCGCGAGTGCTTTCAGCAACTCTTCATATGCTGCCAGAGTTTCCTCGTCACCGGAGTAGTCGGGATGGGTTAGGGTTAGAATCATTCCGCCCAGCGACTGAATCCAATGCGCCTTGGTCACCCAAAGCGAAACCGGATTGCGCCGCACCAGATGAATCAGGGTATGGTCCTGCGGCAGGGTGTAAGGCAGCTCGACCATTTCCGAAAGGAAAAATGGAAACAGGCTGCACGTCCCGCCCGGCTGCGGCTCGTAGGGATCGGTATCGGAAAACGTCGAGTCGTAATCGAACGCCATGGTTGCAATCCATTCCGCGTTGCGCAGCGTCGAAGGCCCGCGGAAGCCATGCAAATCATGCTCGCAGGCGATACGCTCGACCAGCATCTTGCAAACCTCGAAGTCATGGCGGCTGCGGAACATGCGGCCATCGTGCGCGAGGCCATGAGCACCGATTTCGAAGCCGCGCGCGCGCAACCGCTCCACCGCCTTCCAATCGATCGGATACTGCGCCAGCGGCAGGTTCCACGATGACCTGAATCCATAGCGCTCTTCGAGGTCAGCCATCCGTTCCATCCGGTCAAAGCCGAGATTGCTCTCGACATCGTGAGTCAGCGTGATGCAGCAGCGCTTGCCGTGGGGCCAGAACGCGATGTGCCAGGGATCGTCTTGCCCGATGCCCTTAAGGCTGGAGCGCAGCCAGTCCTGCCATAAATCGAGCAGCGCTGTCTCACACGGCCAATTCGGGAATCCGTCGCGCAAACGCGCGCGCACTGCGGCATAGTTGATCCAATGCCGAATCGCGATCGGGATGAATCGCTTCACCCGATAATAGGTCATCACTGCCGGTGAAGGCAGCCGCCGCGCGGGAGTCATATATTCCTCGAACAGGTAGCGACGGATCAGCGGTTCCGATGCTTCAATCGCTTGCTCCAGTTGCGGACGATAATTTTCGGGCAACTTCCAGAAGGAAAACCCGTCGTTTCGATAATCGGCGGTGTCGCTGGAAGTTGGTTCCGCGACCGCAACGCCCCCACTCGATGCGATCCTTAGCGCCATGCTGACTCCCTCAACAAAAGACGTCGCAACTGTTGCCGCCGGATGTATTTGATCAGGTCCGGCGGCGCGATTTTCTTGGTCCGCCGCAGATATCCCTCGACATAACCCGCAAACAGAACCATTCCGCCAATCACCGGCGGCCATGATAAACCCCGCTTGGCCGCCCGCATGAGCAGAAATAGCGGATGATATCCGACGTTGTAGGCGGCGCGCCCCGCCGCCAAATTGCCCTTTAGATAACCGCTGGCCGACCCCTGCGGCCGATGATGATACGCCCGGATATGACGAAAGCTGCGGCTCGTGTAGCCCAGCATCATCGCCCGCGCTTCATCGATGGTGTCCCATCCCAAGCCGCTTACGAGTCCCCCGATCGCCTCGAAACATCCGCGCGAATACATCTTCACCGCGCCTCGCGTGTGGAAGCCAGGCGAGCGAATCTCGCGCCACGCCGTACCCTCGGGTTCGAACAGCGCCGAGCCCGCAATGCCGAGCGACGCATCGCGTCCGAATTCGGCGGCGAGCAACTCGACGAAATCGGGTTTGAAGGTGATGTCGGCATCGATGCGAAGGATCGCATCATAGTCCCGCCACACTTCGTCCGGCAGGAATTGCATCAGCACCGATTCGCCGCCCGGCAAACGCTCGCGGCCTGCCGCAAGATGCTTCGCATCGATCCACGGATGCTCCGCCGCCGCCTCATCGAGGATCTTGGGCGTCGCATCGGTGGACCCGTCATCGATGACGGTCCAGCGCTCGGGCTTCAGCGTCTGCGCCGCCATCGAGGCAATCAGCCGCGGGAGGAATTTTTCCTCGTCGCGCGCCGGTGTGATCGCGATGATTCGCATCTTGCTCATGCCATGTAACGATAGAGTGCTTCGCCAAGCACGCGGGTCACCGGAAGCGGAAGCCGCTTCAGAATAACCGAGGCGAGTTTGGCAGGGCCGGTTAAAACTTCCGAACTGACCTGGCGCGGGGCCTTGGGAAAATACGCATACGGAACCGGACGCGACACGCATCCGATTTCCGCCTTCGAGCGCACCAAGCCCTGATTGCGCATGTCGCAGCGGCCGAAATCCATCGTAGCCGCCTTGCCGGCATACGCTTCGATCAAATTGGCAACCAGCAAGTGGTTAGCCCCGGGATGACAATTCTCGATTCGCGCGCCCCATTTGTAGCAGAGCCGGTCACCGCTACGGAGCAGAATCAGGCCGGCGTGATCGCGCTCGCCGTGACGAGCGAACCACACTTCGCAATCAGGGCCGAACTTCTCGTGAACTGTCGCAAAAAATTTGAACGGCTGAGGCGGAACGCCGAGTCGCCGCCGCGTTTCGAGCTGCAGATCGAAGAAGCGCGTCACGTATTCGATGTTATTTCCGCGATCGATGCTGACATTGTCCTTGTGCGCGCGTTTAACTCCGCTCTTGATGGTGCGACTGAACGCGCCGCTGATTTCGCTGTAAGGACGCCTCAGGTCCAGCGTCCAATGCCCGAAGCAATCAATGTTTTGCCACGGCATGTCGCCCGCTGCGCCGCGAATCTCGATCGAGGCATGCGGATTTGCGACTGCGAGCGTACGCATAAGGTCCGCGCGGGCCTCATCATCGACCGCCAGCGGGTCGGCGCAGTCCGAAAATGGCAGCGCGACCAGGCGGGTTGAGAACAAACCCTTGGAGCGCGCGAGCACTGCGGCGGCGCGAAGCTCGCCCGCGCGATGGAGCGTCGCAACCTCGATCGTGAGACCGTACGCCGCGCGCACCGCCTCGATCCATTGCTCGGTATGATAAAATGTCGCGCCTGGAACGCGAGATAGTGCATATCTCCAGGCCGGCAGCGCCTGGCGCCACGGCGAAATCTTGAGGCCGTCGCGCGTGGGGCCGGCGGTATGATCGATGGGTGACGGCATCCTATCCGTGGCCTCAAAAAAGGCGCCCGTCGATTGGTTGGTTAGCGTAGCTTTCATCATTCCGACTGCAATGCCGTTTGCGGCGCCGCCGGCCGAAACGCCTTACTGATCATGTCGATAAAAATCGACGCTTCCATCCACAGGAATACCGCCAGCGCCGGTAATGCTTCCGCTGCGAGGACTGCCGCGCCTTGCGCACCCATCGCGAGGGCGAGCTCCTTGCCCGCCAGCGCCGCGATCGAACACGCAATCGCGAGCTTCAGCCCCGGCAACGCGGTCGCCAGTATCCGCGTCAGTGTGCTCTTCACCAGCCGCGCCGCCAGGTACAAGCCGATCAGGCTGATCGCGCCCTCGACCACCGCCATGTCGGCGCTGACGCTGCCCAGCCCGGCATACATCGCGAGCGGCGCGACCGTTACTACAATAAGTATCAAACGAATACCATGAGTCCACATGTCGTACGACGGATGGTCCTTGGAATAGAACACTGAACCGATCCCGATCCGCAGGCCCATCAGGGTGAAGCCGATCGAGAGCAGGCGCAGCGGCACCACCGTCGGCATCCACTTCGCGCCATAGACGAATCCGATGAACTCGGGCGCTGCAATCGCGGTCATCGCCATGATCGGCAGCACGAAGCGCGCGATATAGCCGGTGAATTCGCCGAATGCATGCGCTAGTTGCGCATCGTCATCCTGCACGCGCGAGAACGCGGGGAATGTCACCCGCCCTGCGATGCGAAAGAGGCGATCGGGCACAAAGCGCAGCAGGTCCCACGCCATCGAGTAGAAGCCCAGCGCATTGCCGCCGAGGAAACGTCCAACCAGCAGGAAGTCCGCATTGGCCGAGCAGCAATAGATCGTGCGTGCCCCCCACACCGCCGTGGTGAAGCGGCCGAAATCGCGCGCCGCCCACAGCCGCGGCCATACCGCGGCGAATCTGCGATCGGTTACCCATAGCGCGAGCGAGTAGGCCGCGATGCGCGCGGCGAGCGCGCCTGGAAGGCTATACCGCGGATACCCGTCGAGGAGCAGGAACAACGCCGCCGCGAGGAAGACCATTTCCGCGAAGACCTCGGCGCTCGCGAGCGCACCGAAACGCATCTCCCGGCGCAGCCGCGCGTTGGACACCATCGCGGTGCCCTGAAGGATCATCGGGATGCACAGCAGCCTGACATATGGCTCGATTCCCGGCATCGCCATGACGCCCGCGAGCAGCGGCGCCGAAACGTATAAGAGCACCGCCATCGCAATTGAAACCGCGACGCTCAGGCACCATCCGGTGGATTCGTGCTGTGGCAGTAAGGTGCGGCGCTGGATGAGTGCTTCCGGGATGCCGTTCTCGATCGGAATCAGCGCGAAGTACATCACTATCAGCAGCACGCGGAAGATGCCGAAATCATTCGGCATCAACTCGCGCGCCAACACGATCATGCCGCCGACGCGGATTGCCTGGAGGGTGATTTCCGCGAATACGTTGTCGCGCACGCTGCGCGCGAATGCCTGCCACAACTTGCCGTTGGGATCGGCGGAGTTCGCCGGCTGCGGCGCGACGAATTCCGGCTTGATGCCGACCTCGTCGTGCGGCGCAAGCGGCCGCCTCGCCTCCCCGCGCGAACCCATGCTCATAGCCCCTCGCCGCGCAGCAGCACCGGCACCGTACGCGCGAGGATCTTGATATCGCTGATGAGCGACCAATCCTCAATGTACTTGACGTCGAGCCGCACCATATCGTCGAAGGAGAGCCGGTTGCCACCGCTCACCTGCCATAGCCCGGTGATACCCGGAACCGCATCCAGGCGGCGGCGATGCCATCCTTTGTAGAGTTCGAGCTCATACGGCAGCGCGGGTCGCGGGCCGATCAGGCTCATGTCGCCGCGCAGCACGTTGATAATTTGCGGAAGCTCATCGATTCGGTAGCGGCGCATGATACGTCCGACCCGCGTGATGCGCTTGTCGTCGGTGAGCTTGAAAATTTTCTCGCCCTCGGCCGCGACACCGTTGGTGGCAGCGCGCTCGCCGAGCCGGATCCATTTCTTCACATACTCGCGATGCGCATTGTCGCCCGACGCCGGCCGCATCGAACGCAGCTTGAGGAAATCGAATTCCTCGCCGCGGATACCGATCCGGGTCTGCCGAAAGAAGACCGGGCCGCCGTCTTCAAGCCAGATCGCTACTGAAGCGAGAGCCAGCAGAGGCGCAGCGAGAACCAGCAGCATCGATGCTGCAAGTACGTCGAAGGTGCGTTTGACGACGAAGTTGAGCCCCTCGATGTTGGAGCCGCGCAGGGTCAGCAGCGGCACCACTCCCATCATGTCAACCTTGAGTCCCGCCGGTGGCGCATTGAAGACCCACGGCACCAACCACCATCGGATGCGATTTTCCTCGCACATCTCGATGATGTCCTCGTGCTCGGAGCGCGCCGCGTCGGGCAGCGCGATCGCGACTTCGAGGCATTGATGCAGCTTCGCCATCTCGGCGAGGTTCGATAGCCCCTGCAGCACCGGCAGGCCGTGATATTGGCGGCCCTCCGGTGTTTCATCGATGAAGCCGACCGGCTCGTAGAACGTCATCTCGCTGGCGACCTGATCGAACAGATAGCGGCCGACATCGTTGAAGCCGATGATGGCGAGCGGAATCGTCATCCGCGGATCGGAATAAACGCGGCGCACCAGGTTGCGCGTAATCGCGCGACCCAGCAGCACCGCTGGAATGCTGAAGACGTAGGCGAGCGCGATAGTCAGTCGCGAGCCATCGAAGTGAAAGAAAAATCCCGCCAGCAGCGTCAGGACCGCGGCATAGGTGCAGGCGCGCACCACCGCCGCGGTTTCCTTAATGCCACCCGCGCGCATCCGGTAGAGGTCGCAGGCGCGGAACACCAGCACCCATCCGGCGACCACCAGCATCACGCCGAGGAAGAGCAGGCGCGTATCGGTGCCGAGCAGGCGCGCTTCCTGCGCGTGCGACGGATCATGGATCGCAAGCGCGGCACCGATGGCGTTGAGCAGCGCTACGGCATCAACCGCTGCGAATAACGCCTTCTGTTTTCGAAGTTCGCCGGCGAACATGCTTCAACCACCACATGTGGGGGGGGGTTCGCACGCAGCAGTCTGGCTGTGTCCGCCGGCGAACAGACCTAATTCCTTTTTCATGGTTTCGCGCACCACCTCGGCCACGCGATTAACATCGTCGATGGTGAGCGCGGGATGCATCGGGAGCGACAGCGCGGTGTCCGCGATGCGCTCCGCTTCCGGGAAATCTCCGCTCTTGTATCCGAGGTAGCGGCACGCGGGCTGCAAATGTAGCGGCAGCGGATAGTGGATGCCGCAACCGATGTTGGCTTCCATCAAGGCCTGCCGGATCGCATCGCGCTTCTCAGTCCGAATGACGAACAGATGATAAACGGATTCGTAGCTCTTGGGCTCGTGCGGCAGCGTCACGCCGCATCCTTCGAGCCGCTCGCAGTAGGCTGTGGCGAGCTTGCGCCGCTTTCCATTCCAGCCGTCGAGCTTCTCGAGTTTGGCGCGCAGGACCGCGGCTTGTATCGCATCGAGGCGCGCGTTGTAACCGATTTCCTGATGCGCATAGTGCGAGATGCGACCGTGATCGCGCAGCGAAATGATGCGCGCCTTGAGCTCGTCGCTATCGACGGCGACCGCGCCGCCTTCGCCCCATCCGCCGAGATTCTTGCCGGGATAGAAGCTGAACGCGCTCGCCGCGCTCATCGCGCCGGCGCGAGTTGAGTCAATCTTCGCGCCATGCGCCTGACAGGCATCCTCGACCAGCAGCGCGCCGAAGTCTTCGGCGATCGCGCGGAGTTCCGGCATCGCAGCCGGAAGCCCGTAAAGATGCACCGGCAGAATCACGCGCTTGTGCGCCTTGCCGTTGCCATTGCCGTTGCGGTGCGTCTCGAAATAGCGCCGCACCGCGCCGGGATTGAGGTTGCAGGTGCGCGGATCGACATCGACGAGAGTTGGCTTGGCGCCAGTCTGAATGATGCTCGCGGCGGTCGCGATAAACGTCATCGGAGTGGTGACGACCTCGTCGCCGGGTCCAACATCGTGCGCCATCAGCGCGAGCCGCAGCGCATCGGTGCCTGACCCAACGCCGATCACGTGACGGACGCCGAGATAATTCGCGAATTCTTTCTCGAAAGCCTCGACATGAGGGCCGCCGATATAGGCGGTGTTTTTATGAATCTCCGCGAACTCGCGATCAACGCGTTCGCGGATCTCCTCGTTCATCGCGGCCAAATCGACGAACTTAATCTGCATTCTCGTTTCCCCTTTTTTCTCCCGAACCATTCTCAGCGAGCATCAGGCGGCGCACCCGCGCCGGATGTCCCGCCACCACGGCATGCGGCGGCACGTCGTGCGTGACCAGTGCGCCCGCGCCGACCATCGCGCGTTCTCCGATCGTGACGCCGCACATGATGATGGCGCCGCTGCCGATCGAAGCACCCGTGCGAATTCTGGTCTCTTCCAGTTCCCAATCGCTTTCGGTCTGGAGCGAACCGTCGGGATTGACCGCCCGCGGGTGGCGATCGTTGATGAACACCACACCGTGTCCGATGAACACGCCGTCCTCTATCACCACGCCCGAGCAAATGAAGGTGTGGCTGGAAATCTTGCAGCGCTTACCGATACTGGCGTCGCGTTGCACCTCGACGAACGCGCCGATGCGGGTATCGTCGCCGACTTCGCAGCCGTAGAGGTTGACGAACGGTGCGAGCCGGACGTTAGCACCGAGCTTGACGTCATCGGACACGCATACATTCGCGGGCAATTCCGGGCGACTCATCGTTAGACCTCCGGACGCGCCACCGGCACCATCGCGCCGCCACTTTTGAGCGACAGATTGGCCGCTTCCAGCACGCTCACCACGCGTAGGCCCGAAAGCCCATCGGTGCGCGGGTTGCCGCCGTTGCGGATGCAGTCGACGAAATGCTCACATTCGGCCTTCAGCGGCTCGGATTCGTCGATGCGCGGAATCATCACGTTGCCGTAGCGATACGAGTACTGGAACTCGCCGAAGGTGTCGTAATACGGCGCGACATCGACGCCCTTATCGTAGATGCGGATTTTCTCCTGCATCGCGAGATCATCGTAAACCAGCATCTTCTTGGAACCGACGATGGTGGTACGCCGAATCTTGTTGGGATCGAGCCAGCTCACGTGGATGAATGCGATAACGTTGCGCGGAAAGTGCAGCGACAGCATCGCCACGTCTTCGATACCGCGCTTGTAATGGCTCTGACCCTGGCAGCTCACCGCTTCCGGAATTCGGCCGCCCATCAGCATCAGGATGATCGAGATGTCATGGGTCGCGAGGTCCCACGCGACGTTTACATCGCGCTGGATGAGTCCGAGGTTGGCGCGAATCGAGCTGACATAGAACATATCGCCGAGCTCGCCCGATTCGATGATGTCGCGCATCTTGAGGACCGGTGCGCTGTACTCGAAGGTATGGCCGACCATCAGCACCTTGCCGCGGTCGCGCGCGATGCGCACCAGCTCGGCTGCTTCCGCCGAGGACATCGCGAGCGGCTTTTCGACCAGCACCGATTTGCCGGCCAGCAAAGCTTTCTTGGCGAGCGGGAAATGAGTACTAACCGGAGTCGCGATGACGAGTCCCTCGATCTCGCGATCCTCGAGTAGATCGTTGATGTTGCTGGAACCTTCAACACCGGAATAAAGCCCACGCACGTGTTCGCGCCGCCTGCTATCGAGGTCGCACGCGACCACCCGGCGCGCCTGGCGCAGCTGATGAAGATTGCGGACCCAGTTCGGTCCCCAATAACCCAGTCCCACGACGCCGATCCCGTCGATCTTGAACTTGGAAGTCTCGGTCGAAGTACCGTCGCGACGTGCCCGGACACCGTCTTCGGAGACGCCGGCGTTACTGATTCTCAACACTTCACTCATGATCCGAGAAGTCTCCTCAGGGGCTTGGCAACCGAGCTGGTTGCGCCATTTAGAACCACTCCGGCCACCGGCCGATTGGCCGCGCGCAGTCCCGCGACCGTGGTCGCAAGCTCGCTACGCTCGGTGTAACCGTAACGAACTACCAGCAGGATCGGGTCGTTGGGCCGCGCCAACGGAAGCATCCGCGCATCCAGCCGAGGTACGCCAAGATCGACGACCGCAGCCTGGTAGCGATTCAGTAATCCTTCGAAATCCGCGAGCTGTTGCATCCGCTCGTCGTCGCTGGAAACCGGGCAGCAGGTCGCAAGGTCAAGGCGCGGCCATTCGGTAGCGCGAATCTGCAGCGATCCGTCGAGGACCAGTTGCGGGCTCGCACTGCCCGGGGGCAAAAACGTGCGATGCAGATTGGGATGGCGCAGATGCGCATCGACGCATACGGTGCGCAATCCGAGCCGCTGGCTCAGATCGATCGCGAGCGCCGAAGCGATAGTGGTTGCGCCGTCGCCGGGGCGGCAGGCGCTGATCAGCAAGCGCACCGAGGTATCGATGACGGCCAAGGGCGCGAGCTGCTCCGCCAGCCGCCGAATTGCCTTCGAGCGCGCGACCTTGCCGGCCGCCTCTTCCAGAATCGGCAGTGGGACGAGCGGTCCGAAGGTTTCGGCGCCGTCGGACTGCCCATTGCCCGCGTAATCGATCGCCAGCTTGGCCTTCGAAGCCTGTTCGACCAGGCTTCGATTTATCGCCTCATGATACTTACTCACGGCTCAGTCGCCCTCATCCTCGTCGCTGACGGTATGCTGTTTGGCGAGCCGTACGCCCGAATGCCGGGGCTTGGTGGTCGCCACTGAAAGTGCGGGAGAAGCTGCCGCCCCAGGGAGCGCCTTATCGCCCGACGCGGCATAGTCGGGTACCGCGATCGGCGTCGTTGAAGAAGACGACCTCGCCGCTTCGTCATGAGACATCAGCCTCGATTGCGGCAGGACCAAAGTCTGATCGCGATTTCTAGCCGTTTCGGCGCCGGACTCGCGATGACTCCATTTCCCGAGATGGGGGCCGAATGCCACCAGCGCGACAATCACGAAAGCAATCGCGGCAGCGAGCGCAGTCAGTCCCGGATTGAGCGAAAGCCTAAAGCCATCGCGCGGAGTCGGATTCTCATTGGAGGAGGCTTTAATTGCCGCGGTGAAGAGATCCTGGTACTCGGCCACTGCCTCTTTTGCCATCTTGAGGGTGACGTGCTTGGCCCCGGCCGCATAGGCGAGAAGCATCGCGTTATGGCACAGCACGTTGACCCGGCGCGGTACGCCGGCACTCGCAGTGACGATGTACTTTAGCGCCTTGGGATGGAAGATCTTTCCGGCCGAGCCGCCCTTTGCGCGCAATCGATAGTCGATGTATTCGGTGGTCTCGTTGGCATCGAGCGGAACGAGCAGAGTGCGTGCACCGATACGTTCATTGAACTGGCGCAGTTGCGGCGCCATCAGACGGCGCAACAACTCGGGCTGGCCCGCTAAAATCAGTTGCAGCTGGTTCTCGCCCGGGCGGCCGTAGTTGGAAAGCAGACGGAGGTCCTCAAGCGCCTCGTCGCTGAGCCCCTGCGCCTCATCGAAGATGATCGCGACGCGCTCCGCCGGGCGCAGTCCGCCGAGGAAG
>Ga0335079_10007746_pt1 | contig 12208 bp, 10 predicted proteins | sample Lox_Sample_33_FD_206719 | JGI IMG/M metagenome (GOLD analysis project Ga0335079, IMG submission 206719) | Soil microbial communities from Loxahatchee National Wildlife Refuge, Florida, United States - Lox_Sample_3.3 | ecosystem: Environmental > Terrestrial > Soil > Wetlands | place: USA... | reverse complement strand
AAACGTCCGACTCCGGAAGTACCTTAAGGAGGCCATTTCATGCATAACAATAAACAGTCTGGAATTTTCCCGTTCGTCCTTGGATTAATACTTGGCATCCTCTGCATGATCTATCTGCCCAAATACGTGCAACCCTACCTCCCCGAATCAATAGCGGAAAAAGAAATCGAAGTCAAGGGGACCGTTACGGCAAAAGAGAAAAAGGGGGATGCTCTTCTCCTGACCGTGAATACGCCCGAAGGCGCGTTGCTGGCAACCTTCAAGAAGAAGGCTGACGATGTCGATCTTCTGATCAACGAAAAAGACGAGCTCCAATTTACCCTGCCGAAATACATGCCCTTTATCGACGACCCGAAAATCATACGGGTGGTAAAAGAACAGCAGACAGTTCTTGCGCCGGCCGAGGCCGCCCCCGCACCCGCCATGCCCGCCGGGAAAAGAACGAAGGAAATAAAGCTGCGAAAACAGGCAAAACCGCAGGCCGCTGCTCCAGCTCCCGGGGGCGCGATGGAAGTGAAGCCCCCGGACTGGGGGACCGGCGCGCCACCGACCGGTGATAAGAAGACCGAACAATGAATCTTGCACCTTGTTGCAATACCCGGATATGATCAGAACCCCGGGCTAATGCCGCGCGGGCTTGTGCATCGACGGACCCACCTCGCCGTGAGTATAGGTGTACCTTGCACCCATGAGCTCAAAAGAATTTTTAAATTTATATGACCTCTGAAACACCGTGAAGCCATTTCAATAGATTATTGATCGCAGTTTCACAGCGAGCAATTGACTAAATTCACAGGGATAATGTGGCTTCGCGCTTTGAGCTATCTACTCGAAAACCGTGTTACAGGACCGAATTTACGGCTATCAATCACAAAAACCGGATACCCTTCTATATTCTGCACATCGGGGTAAAAAATCAAGGACCCTGCTTGTTTCAGGTCCCCCGGACTGTGCGATTTATTGGGCAGGCCCGGCTGAGCGACGGATTAGGCCGTGGTGATGGTACCATTCCGCTTTTGGTGTGTGCCCCCGATACCTCGGGAACAGGCTTACTTGATGATCGCCGCGCCTGCTTTACAGGCCACCTCGTCCTGCGAGCCCGTCCCGCCGGAACACCCAATCGCGCCGACGATTTTGCCTCCCTCCACAAGTGGATTCCGCCGCGTGAGGCGATGATTCCGTCAAGCGTCAGGATATAGTTCAGATTATTGAGCTGAATGCCGTTCTCGAATGCTTTTGTTTCGCGGCGGAAGTTCACCGCCGTTCGCGCCTTGTGCTGCGAGATCTGGATCGAGGCAAGTTACGCTCCATCCATCCGTTGGAAGGCGACGAGATTGCCGCCGGAGTCCACGACGGTAACGTTCAACTTCCAATAATGCTTCTTCGCTTCGGCCACGGCCGCGGTTATGGCCGCCTCGGCGCGTTCGAGCAAAATTGGCGGTCCATAAGGGATATCGAAGGGCATCTTGTCCGGTACGACATCGAGAGGGTTCGATGGCGCAGACTGTTGTGCTCGAACAGGGATGACTCCGAGCAACATCGTGCAGAAAATGGCAGTGGTCAAGACGGTTTTTGCGGACATCTTCGTGCTCCTCCTTTGAATGGACTGTTGAGCTTGTTCCATAAACACGCGCAAAAAGGGTCAAGTCCAACAATCAGCGTGATTTGACATATGTTCCAAATATATGCCTGATTCACAAAGATATCAACGATGCTGGATTTTGTGTTGGATTTTGTTGCTGGATTTGTTTCAAATGTGGTTATATGGGTAAGCGATGCCGATGCTAATATTATACGAAACTGCATCGCCTGCAGGTCAACAAATTCTATCAGACGCAACTATCGTCGAATACGAAACTGCAACTTGAAACGTGCAAACAAATCCCGGCACGCTTTTCGGTCGGGAGAATATTAAGGCATGGTAATCATACATGTACGTCGTCCTCTCCCCTGCCCATACCAAAGTAAAGATATCCGCTGAACTGCCGATAAGAATATCAACAGGAGGCAGATATGCTATTAGTGCCCGGTCTCTATCAGATCATTCAGCCTGGTGTCTGGAAGCAGACCATCGAAATTCAGGACGGCGGTCATACCATCGGGTTCGTGGATCGTGAAAGAACGCAGACGGGGATCCTGACGAAAACGCGGAACATGCAGGGCGATGTTAGAGAATACGGATGCTTGGAGTGGCTCCTGTGGCAGACTGCATGAAGTGTCGGGCATTCCCGGGGTCTCATCCTTAAGGTGGTTTAACAAAACCGAGAGTGAGGTTTTTAGTTCCTGCCACATGGCCCTTGCGCGCATGACTCGGTTTACCTCTTTGTGCGCGTTAATTTGACGACAACGTCGTATTTCTTCGCTCCCTTGTCATAAAGCGTCCAGGTGTGCGTGATGCTGTCCTTGCCGTCTACAGCGATGGTGAGCGCATGCATATGAGTCTCGTTCATAGAGGCAAGGCCCGGAGTTGTTTCGGACAGGGTGAACGTCATGTTGTTCTGACCGGAATTCTTGAGTTCCATATGGGGTTGGTTTCCGAGCGAGCAGTAGTGGGTCATGGCCAGTTTCCCGTTATAATCGTAATAGACTGTGATCATCTCGTGGGGCTTTCCCGCATCGAAGCGTTCCACGATGGCGTTTCCTGCCGAGGTTAGTTCATAGGTGACCCTGAGCATCTCCCTCCCTTTTCCCATGTCGGCATTCCCTTCCCATATACCCACCAAGACCTTCATCATCTCAAAGTCCTTGGAGTGGGTGACGGGAGCGCCCATCTTGTGTTCTTCCGCATATGATGCCAAGGGACCCCACGCCAGGGTTAAAAGGATCACAAAGTTCAACAATAAGAATTTCTTCATGTCTCTCCCTCCTAACGTGTTCATTTCTCTCTTCTTCCGCTTTATATCGTATCATCCCATGCGAGCATATTTGCACGGGCCGCCTCCCCTCCAGATGTTGCCATCAGTAGAGACGCAAAATCGAGCACATTGAACAGTTCTTCATGAATATGCGATATTGTATGAGTAGCAGTGCAGTTTCACGACCCTGCCGAGACTGTGGCCAGGTCATGGGATGGGGGTGAGCGCCCCCGTCGGGCCAATCGTATACTGCGAGACGTCGTTGCTGTAGCTGTTCGCCACGTAAACGTACTTGCCCGAGGGGTCGATCGTGACAGACCAGGGATTCGTCCCTGCCGAGACCGAGGCCGGGGTCATGAATGTGAGCGCCCCAGCCACACCAATCGTGTACTGCGCGACGCCGTTGGTGGTGCTGTCCGCCACATAAACGTATGCGCCCGAGGGGTCGACGGTGACGGAGCTGGGATTCGTCCCTGCCGCGACGGTGGCCGGGGTCATGGGCGTGAGCGCCCCATCCGCGCCGATCGTGTATTGCGAAACATCATCGCTGCCGATGTTCGCCACGTAGGCATACTTGCCCGAGGGGTCGACGGTAACGGAGTTGGGACTTGTCCCCGCCGGGACCGTGGGTGTAGTCATGGATGTGAGCGCCCCAGTCGCACCGATCGTATATTGCCAAACAGTGCCATCGCCGCTGTCCGCCACGTAAACGTGCGTGCCGGAGGGGTCGACGGTGACGGAGCTGGGATACGCACCCGCCGGGACCGTGGGTGCGGCCATGGGTGTGAGCGTCCCAGACGCATCGATCGTGTACTGCGAAACAGTGCCGGAGAAGCCGTTGTTTGCCACGTAGGCATAATTGCCCTTGGGATCGACCGCGACGGAGATGGGCCAATTATTCGCCGAGACCGTGGGTGTAGCCATGGATGAGAGCGCCCCCGTCGCGCCGATTGTGTACTGCGATATAGTGCCGAAAAAGGCGCGGTTCGCCACGTAAACGTACTTGCCCGAAGGGTCGCTGGTGACGCAGCTGGGACTCGTCCCCGCCGAGACCGTGGGTGTAGCCATGGATGTGAGCGCCCCCGTCGCGCCGATTGTGTACTGCGAAACGGTGCCGTCGTTGATGTTCGCCACGTAAACGTACTTGCCCGACGGATCGGCCGTGACGGAGACGGGACCCGATCCTGCTGCGACCGTGGAAGTCGGGTTTGTACTGCCGCCTCCTTTATGACGGCAGCCGCTGGCGGTAAGCAGGGCTGTAACGAAAAGAATCAGAATTAACATGCTGAATATCTGCTTCATGGTATCCTCCTTCTTGACCAATTTCTTGGCGATATTTCTATGGTCGTCCGCTTTGCATGCTCGCAAAGGTCCATGATACTGATCGCGTAGTCGCAGTTCTTGTCAACTTTTTTTTGCTGTTAATAAATTTTGAGATGATACGAGAAAAGGGTCGTACAGACTGTTTATCAAAGAAGGCCGTAATGCTTCTTTTCCGGTGAGATCTTTTCCCTCATCCAATGGATCCTTTTTCCGGTTCGGTGTGCAGCGGTCAGATTTTTTGTTCACCTCTCGACGTTCTTGTCTGATTCGGCCGTATGGGGAAGATGACAAATCCCGAGCTGTCTCGTCCATGTCGTCGTCCCGCCGATGAGCGGTATGCCGATGAAGCCCCTTACATTTAGTTGGTTAGGAGACACGAGTGTCATCTTACCGCTGTATGTCTTTCCGTTATCCGGGTTGTAAATCTTTCCGCCTGTCCATAAGTTGTCACCGGAAAATATGAAGCCAGAAAGGATCTGAAGACCGATGAGAGGAGATTCTCTCAGCTTCAGGTCCGGGTTGTTATGATCGAGTATCGGCGTGCCTGGCGTACCCGCTTTTGAATCAGCAGGATAATTCGGGTCCTTGGACCAGACAATTTTGCCGCAGTACGTTACGCCGCATTTATAGATCATTATCTCTGCTTCTTTCCCCTCTGTGTTCCACACTCCGAGAATATCTTCCGAGCCAGCAGCATGGGCTGAAGTCACGGCTATCACCAGGACCACAAAAAATAAGAACATCCGCTGACTCATGGTACTCGTTGAAGCAAGCAGTTTTAATTGTCTCCCATAAGTTGAAGATTGCATGAAAAAGGTTTTCTTCATTCCCCCCCTCCTTTTGCGCATGTTCATCCCTCGAAGCTGCGAATACATCACCATGCGCAATTGATTCGTTTCGGACGGATGCCGCGAACAAGAGAACCGAAAGGTTACGTGGCTCCAATGACCGGGTGCACGCAAGAATATAATTGGCCGCGTCCGGAAGATATGGAGAGCAAATGTCATGAAATCGTTTTTTTCACAAACCGTTGAATTTTGGGTCGTGTTTCATATTCCTCTCCATGATATATTCACGAAAACTATTTCCCACCACAACTCCAATTACTGTTCCGATAATAGCGCCGGCCACAAAGTCGGAAAACCAATGAATGCTTATGGATACTCCAATTCCGATGTAAAGCGCGTAGCAAATTGCAACATATCTTACTACCGCATCTTTTGGATACAGGATCAATAGCGTTACGGCCATAGCGAAGGCAACGGTGGTGTGTGAAGATGGCCAACCCCAAAATATCCCACCGCGCATAAATCCAAACCGAAATTCTCGGCTGATATCAGCAGTATCCCGTGTGAATAGCCTTAGTGGATGAACTCTTCCCGTAAACGCTTTGTAAAAGGAAGCAATGAGTAGGCCAATGAGAGCTGCTTGACCTAAAGCATTGGCCGTTCTTACGGCGTTCAAATTTTCGCCGGCTTTGCCAAAGGCATAAAGAGCGAATGGGGCGATAATTGGCAGAAAACTACCAAGTATGACGGCGGGAAAAAGAAGCGAGTGTAAAAGAGGGCTTCTGGAAGATTTAAAATAGAACCAGTCAAAGCCTGAAGTTACGATGATGTATGTAAGAATAATCGCTAGGAGATGCCAGAGGAGATTATAACCTCGAAAGCATTTCATGATATTTTTTGGAAGATTGTAGAAAAAGGCTGGCATAAAGTCTTCTCACCTGTAAAGAACGTTAATCTCTTGACCAAATCGTCTTTTTCTCCTGACGTATAGGACGCACTGGAAGGGAAAGTGCATGCTCTTCGCAAGATTATATAGGAATTTGTACTATTCTCAAAGAAGAAAAGGCATGCTGTTTTGAATAGCTGATGCAAATTTGGGATGAAACATGCACCAGACTCGATTTGGCATCCGTCCCTGTTTTCAGGAAGAACTATTGAATACAAACTTTAAACGGAATTCACACTTTTTTGGCAAGACTGAATGTTCCTGCACACATGGGACAGATTTTGACCAAGGTCGCCAAATGTAGAGAAGCGGTGGACGCACTACCCTCGCATCTCTCCGCACGTGGTGCGCGGTGCGATGATGCGCCGCGCAACCTCCAGCGATTCGATCATTGTTGTTTGGTGTCGCCTAAGTTCCTTCTCCGGCTTTTCGTGTGGGGTAAAGCGCATATGTCGCAAGGGAGAGGATCGCTATATAGGCGGAGAGCACGACGCACGTGACCCATTCCCAGAAAGCAAAACGTAAAAGCACGGGCCACCCGTGGACGCGCCATGAGAAGCTTACCCAATGGAGCTGGGAGGGCACATAATAGAAATACGCCTGGGCGAGGCCCGCCAGCAAGATCGGGGACACTGCTGCGCTAGCCAAGATGGCTGCATACAGCCGTGCATGACTGCTGAACCTGCGCATCCGCTTCAGGAAGATCCGCCCCATAGTCTGGAACATCAGGCGGACCATCCCGATTAGCAGGCCGGCAAATGCCAATATCGCGAGGATTTCGTGCCCCTTTTGAATCCGGAGAAGCCACCGGGGCAGCAGGGCAGCACATATCATGCACCAGTTTCCGAACTGCAGAGCCCTGATTCCGCGTGGCCGGTCTCCCGCACCCTCATGACTCCAGCGCTGGGCCAATACCGCCACCCAGCATAACCCGCAGAGGCTACACAGCACGATGCCCGCCGACGCCCACAGATAGCCGGCGGGGTTTCGGTCGGGAGAGAGTAGATTGGATACTGGCATGTATTGCCATTCATACCCCGACGGATACACCCGTGACGCCATCAACATACCGCTCCAGAATGCGAGTACTCCGAACGGCGCCGTTGCGCAAGAGGCCCATCGGAAGAACGATTTGTCCAGAATCTCTTTTTTGACTTCGAAAACGGGTGACATTATCTGGCATTTCCCATTTTGACGGCCTTCCGTGGTTGACTTTGGTCATATCGCGGGCCATCCTCAAGAGCAGGGGGTGACACGTTCAGGTGTAAATTTCTGTATGGCAAAGCATGAAGACTTCATCAGATTCGGGAAGGAGTCCGCACTACATGCTTTAATTGCGATTCTACACCTCATTAAAAATCATGTCTACCTCGTTTCCGCCTACCCGTGTGGAATGTCAATATTGTGACAAGGGCGAAGAATGCCAGCAATTGCTGATGACTTTAAAGGAGGACAGGGGTAATATTAACAAAAATACCAACGAGGTCGTACAATGGCGAACCTCTTCACTTTAATATCCAAATCCCTCGCAGCGAAACTTATTATTGCCCTTGTATCGCTCATGATAGTTGGCGTGGGCATATCATGGTATACGTTGATTCATACGGGCAGGAAAAATCTTGTCCAAGAAGCCGTGAAGGACGCCACCTCTTACGCCGATCTCATTAAAAAGAGCATACGGTATGATATGCTCACGTTCAACAGAGCAGCGTTACAACGGACCATAGACGACCTCCAATCGGCAAAGGACATCAAAGCGATCAAGCTGTTTAACAGCACGGGGAGGATTTTATACTCTTCAACGCATGGGGAAATCGGGCGACAGGTCGACAGGGCTTCCCGCGCCTGCAAAGGCTGTCATGTCGGTGACAATAAACCTTCCGACACTCTGTCCGGCACGGACCAGCGGATGACCTACAGGGGCATGGACGGATATAACGTGCTGACCTTCATTGACCCGATCTATAACGAACCCCCCTGCTCGCAGGCCGCCTGCCACGTCCATCCTAAAACCCAACGGGTACTCGGTATTCTTGAATCGGATTCCTCCCTCGCCTCCTTCGATAAAAGCATGAAAGAACAAACGGTGAACACGACGGCGTATGCCCTCGCATTAATGAGCATCATCTCCATGATCCTCTACGTTGTTCTCAGGAAGTTTGTGCTGAAACCCGTGTCGATCCTTTCAAAGGCCATGGGACATGTCGCGCACGGGGACCTGGGCCATACCGTAACAGTCGTTTCACAGGATGAGGTAGGCCTTCTCTTTCGGTCTTTCAACGAAATGACACAAGAGCTTAAAACGGCGAGAGGGAGGATGGAGAATTGGACAGAGAGCCTCGAACGGGGGATAGCAAAGAAGACCGATGAGCTGAAAAAATCCCAGGACAAATTGATTCAGGCAGAGAAGCTGGCAGCGCTGGGCAGGCTCACTGCCGACGTGGCGCACGAAATAAGGAACCCTCTTACTGCAATAGGCGGGTTTGCACGCAGGCTCCATAAAAGCATTACAGGCGAAAAAGAGAAGGAACAGGCGGAAGTCATTGTCTTGGAGGTCGGCAGACTTGAGAGAATATTGAGGGATGTGCTGACGTTTTCCCGCGATGCACGATCCCACCTTGAAAAGCATCGGGTAGAGAATTTTGTGTTCGATGTCGTTAACATGTATGAGCATGCATGCAGCGAACAGTCCATAGCTGTGGAGGTAATGGTAGAAAAAAACCTCTCGCCCGTTTTGATGGACAGGGACCAGGTCAGGCAGGCGCTCATCAACCTCATCACCAATGCGCTCGATGCGATGCCCCACGGCGGGGCCCTGAAGATAACGGCGGGGAATGAAGAACTCCACCGCGTACGATACGTTTATTTAAAGGTATCCGATACGGGGCAGGGAATTGATGAAGATAAAATGTCCCTGATATTCGAGCCCTTCTTTACCACAAAAGAGATTGGTCGCGGCACCGGTCTGGGTCTCTCCATAACGAGAAAGATCATTGAAGAACACGGTGGCTTCATAAAAGCGGAGAGCACCAGAGGGAAAGGCTCCACCTTCAGCCTGTATTTCCCCCAGCAGGGCGACGAGGAATCCGGTGAAGTAAAATGCTGGGAATACATGAAATGCGGAAGGGATAAAGATGCAACATCGAAATGCCCCGCCTATCCGAATTTCGGAAGGATCTGCTGGGCAGTGGCGGGCACGTTCTGCGAAGGCAAAGTACAGGGGACCTTTGCGCAGAAATACGAGGATTGCAGCAAATGTGATTTTTATCAGATGGTGAAAAAACTGAGAGAGTAAACTCGTATTGTCAGACTATTCAAACGCGTGCTTTCCATGATTTTTTGACAGCCCGGGCTGGCCTTCTTTCCCTTTGAATGCACCAAAAGACATTGATATCGTCTAGGAGAGCACAATTCAACCCAAGCCTCCCCCAACTTGATGGACGCCCCATAGAGGTGTAAAATCCGAGGGAAGGCACTTATGGGGACACGAGGCGCACGCCGTCATTTTAGCAAGGAATTTAAAAGAGATGCCGTTCAACAGAAACGCCACCCTGATGACAATAAGAAGCTTAAAAAGACAAGAATATGCGCTTGAACGATGTCGTGACAGTTGGTCCTGGAACGATGTCTTCGAAACGCCGGATTGTCCTGCCGGGCTATAATCCAATTCTCAACCATTCATTAAACGATTTAAGTGCGCTTCCTTTAAGGACTATGCTGTTTTCTTTAAATTTAATCGAGCTAGTGCCAATTTGAATTTTTACGTCTTCATTCATTTGATACTCAACGCTACCATTAAATTGAAGCCCCGCCATAGCCCGTCGATCATACTCAAAGTAGTCATCCAGGTTGTCATGCAAACAGCATGCTTTATAGGGCAACAACCAAACTGTATACGTCCCTCCGCGCCTAACACCCGGCAATAATAATTGTAATGAAGAGGTTGGAATAGTTAATTTGAACCGTCCCGCTTCTGGCTTTGCCGGACTTCGAGTTATTTCTTGCAACTTCGCCAATGCATCGTTCTTGACTGCTTTGTTTATGCCTCTTGGCTGAAATCCGAATCGCCAAAAACCATATATCTGTAACAAGCCCCAAATGCACTGGAACAGGCCAAGTACTTCGAAAATATTGAAACCCTTTTCAATGAGCTCATAGCCGTAGAGTCGAACAGCATTGTCTAGTGCATTATCAAAGTTTAAGTTCCAAAGGCCCGCCGCGACGAGTGCGATTCCATTCAGATAACCAACCAGAGTGCTTTTCGTAACCTGCCCGAAAATACCAAAAGCAAGCATGCCCACTGCGATCACACAGCCGCCATAAATAAAAAAAGTGAAGGTTCCGGAGAGAGCGCCAATTTTTGAGAGCAGTGCAACTATTTTCCCGTATTGCACAAACCACATCATTAAATTGATTGATCCCCACACAAGCAGCGACTCGCTTGCAGTCGGAATGGACTTGTCCCGCAAAATGGCGTTGATGATGCGTGTTTCAGGCAGTTCTCCAGCGTTTTGGATATACTCTGAGCTCATTGAACGGCTGAGAAAGTAGCTAACGACAGCATTACGTTCCTTTTTCCTCGCAATTATAACAAAGATTAGCGTGACGTAGAATGCTATAATCACAATGAGGACAATGCACAGTTTTAGCGAGATGCGATGCTCAAAGGCGATGCCCATTGCTATCATGAATAAGAAAAATATTCCAATAATAATGAAGATCACCAGAGGTATCCGCATAACTTTGGGCACAGGCCGGGCGATGCGGTTGGTAACAATGGCACCGTGCCGGCGTAACAATTTGACCATGGCTTTGTGGCCCTTTGACGCTGCCCTCTGCAAAGGCGTATTGCCGTCGTTGTCCTTGGCATTGACGTCGGCATTATTGGCCAGCAGCAGTTCTGCCACGGCTTTGTGGCCGTTATCCGCCGCATAGTGCAAAGGCGTCCCGCCGATTTTGTCTTTGCTGTTAACTTGGCCGGGATTGTCTTGGAGCAGCTCCTTGACTCTTTTCAGATCGCCGCTCCGAGCGGATTCATGTAAAGCGTGCGTCTTATTCAACGGGTCCTCCGGATGGCTACTTGCTAAAAGCATTGCCTTGCTTTCCCTCCATTGTCAGCGCCCGGCATCAGTAACACGGGAGCCTGAAAATATTTTGTGCTAATTAAATAGATTTTAGGCTTCATCAATTATCGTGTCAAATGGAAGTTGAAAAGAGAGAAAAGACGAAAGAAGATTGAGAAGAGGGCGGCTCCGTCAGCCAGGGACTAATCTCTCAACCAAAGAAGCAAAAAGAGGGGCAATAAAACCGGAGGATGGCAAAGAATACAGGTTGTCACTCGCACACGAACGATGAGTTTAGAGAGGTTTGTATAATCTCGGAGTGCCTTCAGGTTTGCTCACCTGAGATTGTGCGTTGAGAATAATTTTTACTATTTCACCCCCCTTCGCGTCGATCAGCTTGTTCTTTAGCGTCTGATATTCCTCCTCTCTGATCTCGCCTTTGAGCTGTGCCGCCAGGAAATGTCGGGAAACAATGCGCCGATTCCCCCGCGTCGGCTCGAAATGCTCGTCGAGTAGCGGGAAAGCTCCGCTCCATTGTGGAATATCTCTATTTCCCCTTTTTCGTGGCCCTCATCTGACGCTCGGGTTATGGGGAAAGGAGTTTTCAGCGCTCCCAATCGAAATACGAATAAGACTCAATTATATTTACAAATGACTTAATCAGGATGGAAGCATTATCGCTGCGCCAGGCAACGGCAAGTTTTACCTCCGAGGGCGGTCCCGCCAAGGGTATGTACTGCACTCCCGGCCGCCTGATTTTTTTTATAAAATCGGGGAGGAGGCACGCTCCCAGTCCGGAGGCTACGAGGCCTAACACTGTTTGTACCTGCCCTGCCTCCTGCGCTATTCTCGGGCTGAACCCGGCAGAATGACACAGACTGATAAAGGCATCACGGACAACCGGCTCCGAGGAGCGCGTGTTTGCGATGAAAGGCTCATGAGCCAGTTCTCTAATATGCACCGATTTACGGCCCGAAAGAGGGTGTTTGTTATGCAATACCACCAGCAAAGGCGCCAGCGTGAGCGTTTTCGATGAAAGCATGGAATCTTGAGCGCCCGTATAGAGAAATCCGACATCAATGCGTTTCGCATGAAGCGACGTTATCTGTTCTGCGGTATTTATCTCATGCAGTTCCAGCTCTATCTCCGGGAAGCGCTCTCGGAATAATCGTAACCCTTCAGGCAAAAAAGTATGGATCACCGAGCCCACAAACCCTACTACCAGACGTCCAG
>Ga0335079_10007744_pt1 | contig 12210 bp, 7 predicted proteins | sample Lox_Sample_33_FD_206719 | JGI IMG/M metagenome (GOLD analysis project Ga0335079, IMG submission 206719) | Soil microbial communities from Loxahatchee National Wildlife Refuge, Florida, United States - Lox_Sample_3.3 | ecosystem: Environmental > Terrestrial > Soil > Wetlands | place: USA: Florida... | reverse complement strand
GGGTCAGTCATCGTGGTTAGAGTCTGGTAATTGGGCGTGCCATTCGATTCATCCTGCGGCACATCACCGATGGAGTGCGAGTAAGTATAGGCGAAGTTGACCAATGCCCTGCTGACCCTGGCTTTGAACAGAGCTTGCAGAGAGTTATAGTGCGCGTCACCATAGTGTCCCCACCACGGCAGGAAGCCATAGTTGAAATAAGGACGCAGGCTGTTGCAGTTGGAAGTGAAAGAACAATCCACCCAACTGTTCAGTGGAACCTCGTTGATGTCGGAGGTCGTCTGCTGATGTACCGACCTATTTCCGACATACGCGAGCTGCAGGCTCGTTTCCCTTGCGAAGCTGTGCTCCACGGCCAAATTCCACTGCAGGGTGTATGGAGTTCTCGCAGCTCTGTCGAATCCTCCATCGGGCGAAGTCGCCGCCATTGAACCTAAGTCGCTGGCAGTGAACGATGGCCCATCGAGCGCACGCGGAACCGAACTGGCCGTTAGAGCGAACGGAGCATTGCTGGTCAAGGTGTAGATGGCGGTCCGGTCTCGTTGGTAGAACTGCCCAAAGCCGGCTCGGATAGCGGTTTTTCCATTTCCGAACAGGTCATAGGCCAGGCCCAGACGAGGCGCGAACTGATGATAATTCTGGTCTTGGAGGTACTTGTTCGGTCCGGGGACTCCGGCGCTGAAATTGACGCCGAAAGTGCTGCTTGCAGCGGCGCACGGATTCTTTCCCGGGACGACCCACAGCCCGTTGCAGGCATCCCCTGCATTGTTGGTCGCTTCGGTTGCGCTCCACAAGTTCGGTTGGAAGTTCGTCTCCAAACCGTTCGCCTGGTATGGCGAGGTAAGGATCGAATAACGAACTCCGAAGTCGAAGGTCAGTTTGCGGTTCACCTTCCACGAATCGCCAACATAGAGCTCGTAGTCGCGCCAGTGCACATCGTTGAGGATGTCGGTCGAGACTTCGCTCAGGCCGTTAAAGACGTTCCCGGCAATGAAGGCGTTTGCCAGCGGAACACCCGTAGCAGTTCCCGTTGCCACGTTGCTGTCAATCGGGTTCGCGCCTAAGCGTTCCGAACTTCCGCCGCCGTTGTATTCGTACTTCTCGTTAAAACCAAGGAATACACCGGCCTTGATCGTGTGTGAACCATGAATCCACGTCAGATCGTCTCGGCCGCTGTAGAGATTTTCTCCATTATCCCAAGGAGCGATCATTTGTGGAGTTCCACCGTTAGCTCCGAGATTGATCGTCGGCACGCCCATCTTGTGCGACTTCAGATTCTCCGGAAATAGCGTTGGAAAATCTGCGGTGAGCGTTGCGGTCAGCCCGGGATCTGTGCCACCCGGGGTAATGAGGATACGGTTATTCGAGTACGCGAATGCCGCATCGTTCACGAAATGAGCCCCGATCGTGGAGGTCAACTTACCAACCAGAGATTTGGAAGGTTGGGCCCAGTTGCTTTGCAACTGCGGGAATGCATCGTCGCCCCAGTACCCCAGGTTCGGGGCTGGGTTCGACCAGCTATCCTGCGTGTACTTGAACGTGATCACGTGGTTCTGAGTCAGGTAGTAATCGCCACGTGCATTCTCCTCTCGCCAGAACACAGCCGAGCTCAGATTCGCTTTCCAGTTGTTGCAACTAGCGCTATTTCCTGCAGCGGAGGTCGCTCCGATCGGAGTCAGGTCGCAGGTTTGGTTGGGTAGCGGGAAGAACCCCATCATGTCCGTCATCCCCTTCATGGGGCTGGCGATGATGTTGGAACCTGGAGCCGTTGTTACGGCATCCGGAATCCCGATGGTCGTGGACCCCGGTGCCAGGAAACTTTGAACGAAGTCACCGCAGGTGAGACCGCCACTGAAATCGCCGCCGCGTTCCGCTGCGTTCGGGACACAACCTTGACGGAAGACGCTGCGAATTTCGCGATTCCACTCCTCGTTCCAGAAGAAGAAGAGTTTGTCCTTCTTGACTGGTCCTCCAATGTGATAGCCCCAGTCGTTGTGACGGAGAATGGGCTTATCCTCGTTGGGGCTGCCGTAAATACTGCCGGTGACCGGGTTGACCGTATTCTTAAGCCGGTCCGCCACCGCAGTCTGAGCGGAGAAGAAATCGTACGCATCCAGCTTGTCATTGCGGCCGCTGTAGAAAACGCCGCCATGCCACTGGTTGGTCCCGCTCTTTGTGACAATGTTGACGACTGCGCCTCCCGCCTGCCCATATTCGGGACCGTAGGAATTGCGCACCATTTTGAATTCGGCAATCGAGTCGAGCGACGGGTAAATGAGAATGGTTCGGTTGGAACCAATGTCATTGTTATTGACCCCATCGACCAAGAACAGATTGTCTTTGATCGAGTTTCCGTTGACGGCAAAATCCACGCCGCCGGCGAGCCCTTTGCCGACCATATTGAAGCTGTTCGCCGGAGAAACTCCCGGGACTAACTGAGTCAGTTCGACAAAGTTGCGCGAGTTGAGAGGCAGACTACGAACCTGCTGGCCTTCCACAACTTCGCCCAAAGAGGCATTCTCTGTTTGGACTTGAATCGTATTGGCCTCGACCGTGACGGTTTCGCTCGTGTTTCCCAGTTGCAACTGGGCGTCGACTTTGGCCAAGCTCGATACGTGCAATTCGACTTTATCGGCAACAAATTCTTTGAAACTGGCCTGCTTGACTGCCACCTTATACACGCCCGGCGGCAAGTCAGGAGCGGTATATTCTCCCGAAGTATTGGTGGTCGTCACCCGCACCAGCCCAGTCTCAGTATTAGTAATCGTGACGGTGGCTCCCACGACTGTAGCCCCCGATGGATCCATCACACTGCCGCTGATCGTGCCAGTGGCTTGTTGCCCATAAACCGGGACGATCAGCGAAAGAACTATGAATACGGTGAATAGAAATAGGAAACTGCGTTTCATTTTTTCTTCACTCCGAAGAAAGGCGCCAACCGTCTTACCGCGGCGGAGGTGCGTGAGTTGTTGCGTGAACCAATGCGCGCTCATCTGTTGCGATTGAGCGCCGTACATTGCGAGTTCGTCGCATGGGACGTTGATCTTCTGCATGGTCCTGCGCTCTGAAGCTTGCGAGTGGGATCCTCAAAGCGCCGCCTGTGTTCCCACCGTTCCCGAGCACGCCCGCAACGATGTTGCCCAAGAGGTCGGAGTACAAGCCGACTAATCCAAATCAATTATGCTATAGAGCAGCTGGACGCCGACCGTCAAGAAGAAAATACCGTAGAAGAACGATTTTTTAAACTTCAAGCCACTTACGGAATGGCAGGTGAATTCAGTCACACATAACTGTGATTTCAATCACTTGACCATGTGATGGAGGCCCCCCATTTTCGCGTCGGGGACGATGCCGGTGAAGCGAGAATATGTTCTTTTCTCTTTACATTGCATTGCGTTTTAGCTATATAGCACATGAACGCTGGGAACTAAGAAACGCCGATTCGCCCAGTTCGGGAAGCAGTCATGGCGGGCACACAACGTAGCGGGACGCCGGTTTACCAGAAGATCCAGAATGCCATTCGCAAACGGATTAAAGCCTCGAAACTGAAGCCAGGAGATCCCGTCGCCTCCGAACGCGAATTGGCTAGAGAACATCGTGTGAGTCTTATGACCGCGCGCCACGCTCTCACGGGCCTGGAACGCGAGGGCATCGTGGAACGACGGCGCGGTGCAGGAACCTTCGTCGCTCTTCCCAAGATTCACTTTAATAAGTTGATGAGCTACGCGGAGCAGATGTCGAGTCGCGGATTGAACCCGCGTTCGCGAGTACTGGAGATGAAAATCGCAGAAGACGAACCAGAAGTCTGCGGACGGCTCCGGTTGCCCTCAACCAGCAAGATACTCAAGCTTGAGCGTTTGCGCGAAACGGACCAGGAACCATTCGCGCTGGAGACGTGCTACCTTCCAGCAACAGAATTCTCTGGCCTGATGCGTGCTCCACTGGGAAAGATTTCTCTATTCGCGACCCTGCAGCAGAACTATGGTGTAGATCTGGCCTACGCGGACGAGGAGATCGATGCCACTACGGCGGATGCTGCTGCTGCGGATCTGTTGCAGGTCCCCTGCGGGTCATCTCTCTTGCGCATTCGCCAAGTCATTTATTCGACAACGGGAAAAGCAATCATGTATGTAGTAGGTTTCTATCGCTCTGAGTGTCACTCGTTGTATATCCGCCGCTTCCGCTGACAGGTCGTTGCCGGTTCTGCAAACGCAATCTCTTGCTTTTGACTCACTCGTGTCGTAATGCCTCCATAGGCTCTATTGCAGCCGCATGGCGAGCAGGAATCCAGGTGGCCGCGACTCCGACCATGGCAAGCAGTGATGCCGATGCCGCCAATACTAACGGATCGTTCGGACGCAAACCGTAAAGCAGCGATTTCACGACGCGTGCCGAAACCAGGGTGGCCGCCAGACCACAAGCGATACCCGCTAACGAAATCCATGTGGACTCGCGTAATACCAGCGTGAGAACCTCGCGCGGCAGCGCGCCCAACGCCATCCGAATACCGATTTCGCTGGTGCGTTGCGCAACCGAATACGCCATGACGCCGTACACGCCGACACAGGCCAGCACCAGTGCCAGCACGCCGAATGATGACGTGAGGGCAGCAATGATTCGCTCTTGTTGCATCGACGAATCAATTTGCTCTTGCTGAGTGCGGATATCTTGCAGCGGCAAATCCGGATCAATCCCCTGCACCGCTTTGCGCAGTTCCGCTGCAATCGATTCCGGGCGAAGGCTGGTTCGCACTTCGTACGTTGCTCCGAAATCAAGGTTCGCCATCTGTTGATACGGCTGGTAAAACATGGCGACAGGATCCTGCTTCAGCGACCAGTACCGCGTATCGGCGCATACGCCGACGACCTCGGTCAAATCGCCGGGCTTCCCTTCGCGCGGATGAAAGTGTGCCAGGAAATGCTTGCCAATCGGATTCTGTCCAGGAAATGCCTTGCGCGCCAGGCTTTCGCTCAGGATTCCGACCTTCGGCGCACTCGCCGTGTCGTTCTCAGTGAAATCGCGTCCCGCGAGAATCGGGATCCCCATCGTGTGAAAGAAACCTGCGCCAACTGCGTTGTTCCAGGCAGACTGGTCTTTATCGGGATCCGGCAGTTGCCCCTCGGGCAGGAAATTCGAATTTTCCATGTCGTCGGAAATGTAGCCTACCTCGGAAAGAGTCACGCTTTTTACACCCGGCAAAGCGCGCAACCGCTCTTCAATCTGATGATGGAGTTCCAGATCTTTCGGAGCCGGATAACGCGACTCCGGCTGCTGAATCGCAAACACCACGAGATGGTCCGTCCTGAAACCGGGATTGACGTGAGCCAGATTGAACAGCGTTCCCCCAAATAGTAGTGCTGCCGCAACCAGCAGAGTCGACAACATGATCTGGAAGCTGACGATCATTTTGCCACCCAGTCCCTTGCGTCGCCGCGTAATCGTTTGCGCTGTGCCCTTCAGGCAAGCTCCGCCTTCACTCCGGGTAGCGATCCATGCCGGCACAATGCCGAAGAGTAATCCGCTGAAGAGAGTGACGCTCGCGGTAAACGCGAGGACAGCCCAGTCGATCGGCAACTCGAACTGTGACGTCTCCCACGGATTCGCCGTCAGTATAGGTAGCACGCGGCATCCGACGTAGGCCAACCCCACACCGAGCGTTCCTCCTAGTATCGAAAGCAACACGCTTTCGGTCAGCACGCCACGCAACACGCGAGCCCGTCCCGCTCCCAAGGCGAGCCGTACACCGACTTCGCGCTGTCTCGCCATCGAGCGCGCGAACAGCAGACTCGCAATGTTTGAGCAAGCCAACAGCAGCACCAGCGCGACGACTGCCATCAGTACCTCGAGCGGCTTCTCGAATATCTGCTCCGAGAGATATAGTCCGCGGCTCCCGTCCACAAGGTCGAGTCGAGGGATCGTCGTATTGGCATCGAGGTGCAGCGTAGAACGCACGGCAGCTGACAACGACACGTCCAGAGAAGCTTGCGCAGTTGCGTCCGAGACACCGGCTCTTGTGCGTCCCATGATGTTTAGCCACCACACTTGCGGACTCGAAGCGCCGAGCAGAGATCCGTTCTTCCCGCGGGGGGCGATCAGGGGTTGGGAACTCAGAGGAAGAAATAGGTCCGGGCTTGATTGCACGCTCTTCGCGCCCGTGAATCCCGGTGGGACCACGCCGATGATCGTGACCGGCACCATATTGACTTTGATCGTGCGGCCCAGAACCAACGGGGAAGATCCGAAGGCGCGCCCCCACAGTTCTGCGCTGATCAAGGCGACGCTGGGCGCCCCCATCAGGTCGTCGGACGGGAGAATAGGCCGGCCTAACTGCGGAACCACATGCAATTGGTCAAAGAAATTTCCGCTGACGAGTTCGCCCTGCAGGATCTGCGCGGTGCCGTCAATTGTTGCGTTGACCCTGCCAACATCCTTGAAGGCGAAGAGATCTTCAAGCACGTGATTGTCGCGGCGCAAATGCTCGAATACTGGATAGGAAAACGATGCCGCGGCGATTCCATCAGGCAGGTTGTCCGACAGTCCCCAGAGGTTTGTAACCGCTGTGTGCCTGTCCCCCCGCCAATGGAGCAGGCGTAGTTGCTCTGCGTGCGGCACATCTAATCGGTCGAGAAGCAGCCGCTTGATTACTGAAAAAATAGTTGTGTTGGCGCCTATTGCAAGTGCGAGTGAGATTGCCGCAATGAAGGTAAAGCCCCAGCTCTTTCGCAGGATGCGCGACGAATACCGCACGTCATTGACTACGCTTTCGAAGAAGGGCAGGCTCTTCTCGGCATGGTATTGCTCGCGAATTGCTTCGACCGCCCCGAATTTTAATATTGCCTGGCAGCGAGCTTCGGCAGGAGTCATTCCGGATCGGATGTTGTCTTCTGTCTGCCGGGATAGGTGCTCTTCCATCTCCTCCAGAAGACGCCGGTCGCCACGCTGCGACACGAGATTGCGAAGGCGAGTGAGAAATCTCTTTATGGTTTTCATGAGCGTGTCTCCCCGTCAATCGCGAGAAAGCGCGCTATGATTTCGGTCGTCTGCTGCCAGTCTCGAAGCTCATCCTGCAACTGCTTTCGACCGGCACGTGTCAGGCGATAAAAGCGAGCCCGCCGGTTGTTGTCTGACGGCCCCCACTCCGAAGCAATCGCTCCTTCCTGCTCCAGACGCAACAACAGGGGATACAGAGTCCCCTGGTTCAAGGCCAGCTGATCACCACTGATCTGCTCGATTCGCCGGGCAATGCCATATCCGTGTAACGGCCCGAGTACATCGAGCGTCTTCAGAACCATCAATGCCAATGTGCCTTGCTGAATATCCGCTCTCGGCTTCATTTCAAATTCCTTTTGGTTACCCACAGGAAGCATGCCACGGTTCCTTTTGGAAAGCAACAGGAATTCGGACGGCTCTTTTTCACCTCTTCCTCGCCAGCTTGGAACTACGCCATTACCAGTGCATAATCTCTGCGAGCACCATGGCCAAGGAGTCCCTCACAGAGATCGTTGCCACTGCCCCTGAGGTTACGGCAACTCGCGCTTACAGGGTTCTCTACGACGGTCAGTGCGAGATTTGTCAGGCATGCGTGGCCTGGCTGAATACTCTCGACCAGAACAACCAGACCCTCCCGCTGGCAATCAGTTCCGAAATCCTATCCGCGGACAGTCGACTCAAACTCGACGAGTGCTTGCGGCAGTTGCACGTCGTCACTCCTGAAGGGGAAATCGAGGTTGACTGGGATGCGGTGGCGACCTTGGCACGATTGTTCCCTTCCACATGGTTGATCGGCACACTCGGAAAATACTTCCCTTTCCGAGGCGTCGGACGTCTGCTCTACGGCTTCGTTGCCACAAACCGATACTCGCTCAGCAAGTGTCGAGGCGGCGCGTGCCGCGTCGCGAAGCCGGAAATAGTTCGACGCGAGGCTCGGTTCGGAGCCTTCTGGTCCTGCTACACGCTGGGGTTTTTCATTCGCTTGCCACTTGTTTTATGGGCGGGCATCAAGGCAGCGGCTCAAAGGCTAAGCATCTTCTCCCGGACATATCATCGGCGGCTCGACCTGCTGGACGGCAAGCTCACCATCCTGTTCTTGAACGGACTCCTGCCCAATACAGTCCCACTGCTCTTTGGCGAATTGTTTACGGCCGTACTCTACGATGGAGTCGTGGTCGATCCGGGATCGCCGAAGATGCGAAGATCGCTTCAGAAACATCTTCAGAAGATCAAACCTGAGATCACGAAAGTGGTTGCCACGCACGCCCACGAAGAGCATGTCGGCAATCTGAACTGGCTGTCGGAGCTAAGTGGTGCTCCGATTTATGTTTCCGAGATGACAGCCCGTTTCCTAACGCCGTTCAAGAAACTGCCCTGGGTGCGAGCTGCCATCATCGGGCAACCTCCAAATCTAAAGGAGCCCTATCTATTGCTGGGCGATTCGCTTGAAACTGATTCCGGCCGGCTGCAGGTGATTGCGACTCCGGGCCATTGCGATGACCATGTCGTTCTCTACGATCCCAAGGAGAAACTGCTGCTGGCGGGTGATGCCTTCATGGGAAGTTATTTTGCAACGCCAAATCCCGACGTCGATAGCCACAAATGGCTTGTAAGTCTTGAGCGCCTGATGGAACTCGACATCGAGATTCTGGTCGAGGGACACGGGCATGTTCATACTTTGCGGACTGATATCCCGGATTTTCCCGGCGTTGTCGTCCGGGAAGATCCAAAAATCGCAATCGCTCAGAAGCTGGAGTTTCTGCGATGGATGAGGGAGCAAATCGAGACTGGATTTCGGGAGCAGCTTCCGGTTCGTGTTATTGAAGCAAGCTGTTTCCCTTGGGGCCGGCGGACGTCGTGGGAGACTTGCGCTACCGACGAATGTATCCGGCTTCTCAGTCTCGGGCATTTCTCGCGAACCGAACTCGTGAGGAGTTTTGTTCGCAACGATGGCAAGCCGCTTCCCACTGTCTATGAACTGCGGATATCAGCAGAGGAGTAACCACCTTGTTCCACCTAATTGAGCCTTCGGAGGAGGAGATTCGGAGCTTTATGTCTGCACAACATGAATCCCCATTCTCTTACCGAGAGGTTGGTGCATCTGTTGGGGAGCCACCTGAGAACTACAATGTCGATCACAATCGCGTACAACTTGGGGCTGGCGAAGTTGCCTGGCATCGTGCGGTCAAAGCGGTTCGAGAGTGGCGGATGTTCGACATTCCGTGGTTGCGAATCTGTTGGCCGGCCGCGCCGGTCCATGTAGGGACCGAGGTTGCGGTATTGGTGAAGCACTTCGGATTCTCCTCCTCAAACGCTTGCCGTATCGTCTATGTGATTGACGAAGACGGAGCAATCAAGCGCTTTGGATTTGCTTACGGTACATTGCTGGAACACGCAGAAAGCGGAGAAGAGCGATTTACGGTGGAATGGCACAGCGCAAACAACGAGGTCTGGTATGAGATTCTCGCTTTTTCCCGGCCACGAAGCATGCTTGCAAGAATTGGATATCCGCTCTCGCGCGCACTCCAAAAGAAGTTCGCGCGCGATTCGAAAGAGGCAATGTTGCAAGCTGTAGCCGAATAGTCTGTTCGACGATCTCATGACGAACTCTCTCCGCATCGTAATCCCTGGTGGAAACGGACAAGTCGGCACCTTCCTGGCGCGGCATTTCCATTCGCAAGGGCACCAGGTCATAGTTTTTGCTCGTAAGCCTTTTCCAGCTTCGTGGCGCGTTGTCAGTTGGGATGGAGAGAATCTGGGTCAATGGACTTCTGAGCTGGAAAATTCAGACGTCCTCATCAACCTCGCGGGTAGGAGCGTCAATTGCCGATACACGGCGGCAAATCGTAGGGCAATGATGGACTCCCGGATTCAGACGACGCGCTTGCTAGTTAGAGCGATTTATCAGTTGGCGCATCCGCCGCGCCTATGGATGAATGCGAGCACGGCGACGATATACCGTCATATCTATGATCGAGCTATGGACGAACACACAGGAGAGATCGGCGGCAAGGAACCCGATGCCCCTGCCAAATGGAAGTTCAGCATCGATATTGCGACTAACTGGGAAGCGGCCTTCTTTGAGGCTGAAACTCCGAACACTCGCAAAGTTGCCCTTCGAAGTTCTATGATAATGAGCCCCGATCGCGGCGGCATCTTTGACACTTTGCTCCGTCTTGTCCGATTTGGACTGGGGGGGACGGCGGGAAGCGGCAAGCAATTCATTTCGTGGATCCATGACGCCGATTTCGTCTCCGCTCTCGAATTTTTGGTAGCTCACGACGAGGTCGAGGGTTCCTTTAATATTTCATCGCCAAATCCACTGCCTAATCGAAACTTCATGAACGCCCTCCGGCAGGCATGGGGGACGCAAATAGGACTCCCTGCCGCGAACTGGATGCTGGAACTAGGATCGATTTTTTTGCGTACGGAAACGGAACTGGTCCTCAAGAGCCGCCGCGTTGTTCCCGGTCGCCTTCTCGATGCTGGCTTCCAATTCCAATTTCCAGATTGGTCCGTCGCCGCGCAAAATCTGGTGGGCCGTTGGCGAGCCTCTAAGAATTAGCGGCGAATTGGGGGAGGACGTCGCTGAGTTTCTCGCTGCCTTACAGCACAGCGCAGGCGTACGAATTGATTTCGCAGTTAAGGCAAACCTCTTCGAATTTTGGTGCAGTCCATTCCATAGATTTTCTCCTTTGTTTGTGAATTTGATCAAACTTGGCCCAAAGGCCGCTCGGCACTTCCGGTTGGCTCTTGGGATGCGATTTCACAAGGTCCTCGTCCTCACTGCAGAAGACCGTACACTTCCACGGTGTTGTTGGCGGGCACATACACCCGCCCGTTAGCGATCGTCGGATTCACCCGCGAAATCTTCTTCGACGCGACCTTGTCACGCTTCGAGTCCTGGTTTGTGTCGTAATACTCCTTCGTAAGATCGGAAGGATTTAAAGCCCACAGCGTTGGGGTTGAGACGTCGTATTGTAACGTCCACACAATTCCGTTTGTGGTTCCGTTCGCCGAGATAATGGCGTCCGGCCCGCGCATACTCGTTTTGGCGGTTGAGGTCGGGGTGGTCGGAAGCAGACCATTTTTCAACGTAAACATTTTTGGGTAATCATTCTGGCCAAAAATGTATACATTTCCGTTGAAATAGCTTGCTGTGTTCCAGATGCCATTGTCAGTCCCACCCTTAACGGAAGCTTTGATGGCCCCCACGATGTACTGCACGATGTTGTTGCTGCTGGAGTGATAGCCTCCGAGGTTGTCGCGGTTGATCAGATAGATTGTTCCTTCTTTGCCACCGCCCACCATCAGGTGCGGATTCGCTCCGGACTGATCTGGCAAGAGCAATAACCCGCCTGAAGAGATGTCCCAGTCCTGGCGATTGAGCGTCGAGTAATTGCTCGGAGTGTAGGAGTCGGCCAGGGTCAATCCGGTCGTGCTGGGCGTGAGCTTCAGCACCGAGGACCCATAATCGCTATTCTTGTCGTAGGTCCCGTTTCCTGTTTGCACAAAAATGTTGCCGTTGCTATCGGCAGCAAGCCCGCCACCCATCTGCCATATTCCGCCTGCTGTACCGTTCGGGGTGGAGCAGTAGACATACTTCTGGGCCAGAGTCTGGGAATCGTAACCGAGTAGCCAGCCGTGGTAGGGCATCCAATCTGTGTTTGACGCCGTGGCAATATATACAACGCTGTTTTTGTCGACCGAAGATTGGGAGAGCAGCATCCCGGGCCGGGAGTTCTCTTTCTGAGGATCGAACGTCAACGTGCCTTTGGAACTGCCCTCTCCCGTACCTGGAACCGAGGCCTGAATTTCGACCGGGCCGCCGAACTTCTCGTCACCGGTGGTGATATCCAACGCATGCAGCCGGTGCACATAGGTTCCGGAGCAAGCCGTCGTTTGACCTTCCAGCGTCCGCGCTTCCAAGTACATTGTGTTCGTGCTGGGGTCGATCACCGGGGTTGGCGTGATTCCAATGATCGAAACGTTGGCGGCGACACAATTTCCCGGGACTGGCACGACCGACGGAGGATCGATGAAGCTATCTTTCCAGAGCGTGCCGGTAACCTTTCCGTCCGCATCGTAGGCATATACGCTGTCGTTGGCGGTCGCGAAATAAACGACATTGTAGTATCCGGCGCTCCCGTGTTGTGGATGGGGAATATACACGTTGGCGACGTAAAGAGGTTGCGCCTGGACCTGTCCGTCAGTTTTGTA
>Ga0335079_10007741_pt1 | contig 12212 bp, 11 predicted proteins | sample Lox_Sample_33_FD_206719 | JGI IMG/M metagenome (GOLD analysis project Ga0335079, IMG submission 206719) | Soil microbial communities from Loxahatchee National Wildlife Refuge, Florida, United States - Lox_Sample_3.3 | ecosystem: Environmental > Terrestrial > Soil > Wetlands | place: USA... | reverse complement strand
AGTTGCATCTGTTCGCCAGTGGTTGAGCAAGCGCAGCGACGAGATGGGGCAGGACAGCGCCGCGAACTCTGGTGCTAGACAATGATCGCGAGGGCCGCTGAAACGATGACAGTTGGAACCGCTGCGCGTTTACTTCGTGTCAGCGTCTGGACGGTTGAGCGACTCTGCGAGGCTGGGAGGCTCCGGCCTACCGAATGTCCTGACGCGGTTGGTGGCGGATCGATCGGCGAGTCGGTTGTTTCGATGTTGGCGCAGCAAGAAAGTGCGCTCCGGCAAGAGTCTGATTCCACTGTATCGGAGCGCTCCGGGCGATTCGTTGGTGCGAAGCGGAAGGCCAACTAGCCTCCCAGAGCGTGGGACTCCGGGCTATAATCTCGGCTGCTCCCCGCAGTTTTTGTAGCGCCAGCGAGCATACATGAGAGGGTTTCGGTGATTCAACCTACGGTTGCAGTCTTCACTCAGCGGACGCCGGGAACCGCTCTACTGACAAAAAGCGCGCCGTTTACTGACAAAAAGCGCGCCGCGCACCAACCACACGCAAGCGTTATCTGCTGTGTTTTCTTCATTTGACCCGCTGCAGCTCCTTATCCCGGGCGCAGCGAATCACGCGCTGGCCAAGCACGCGCTGCGATATAATAGAGTTTAGCGGGTGAGCCGGGTGATCGCTGGTTCAGTCGGCGCAAGCCAGCTGAGCGGGAGGAAAGTCCGGACACCGTCGTCGTAGGCTCGCAAGAGCCGGTGACGAATAAAGGGCAACGCGCCTGATAACGTCAGGGAGCCAGCCACGCAGGCTTTGTCGCAAGGCAGAGTTACGCGCTTTGGCGCGTGGCGCCGGGTTGAACTCGGCGCGGTGCGGCTGAGCTACGGAAAGTGCCACAGAGAATAGACCGCCGGTGGAGTGCAGCGCGGTGATGCGGAGCAGGGAAACCTGCGAGGCGTCTACGCCAGCGCTGGGCGAAAGCCCGGCACCTGCGCACTGCTTGGCAAGGGTGAAAAGGTGGGGTAAGAGCCCACCGCTTCGGTGGTGACACCGAAGGCACGGAAAACCCCGCGTGGTGCAAGGCCAAATAGGAGGGGAGAGCCGGCCCGGCTCGTCGAGTGGCGTGCGCGAAAGCGGACGCTGCTTCATTCGCGTTGAAAATTGCCGCAAGGCGATGGACCGCGCGAATAGCAACCCTCGGGTAGGCTGCTGGAGCCGCAGCGCAAGTTGCGGCCTAGAGGAATGATCGCCACAGCGCCGCGTTTCTTACGAGACGCAGCGCTGAACAGAATCCGGCTTACAGGCTCATCCGCTATTTTTTCAATTTGTAGATTGCCCCTCGCTGCGGACGACCGGCAGAAGTCGCAAAGAGCACCGCACGTATAGCTTTGAAGCCCCGCCCGAAATAATTGCACAGCGGGTGGCCCGTCGGAATCGCTGCTCACCCCAGCTAACAGCCACACGCAGCGACGCACAGGTGGCTGAGCAGTGCGACGGCTCTTCTGTTTATCTCCCTTGCCCCTGGGGTCGGCAAAAGCTAGAAGGCGTTCGGTTGCAACTCTGCTAACGAGCTGCGGCAGCGGCTTTCGCTTCGGGCTGAGTAACCCAAGTGTCGAAACGTGTTTGGCCCAGTCGGGCGTTTTTGCCGGGGACCAGCGTTCGCTCCTCGAGTTTCGCGCCGGCGTATCGTGCGTCCGCGTCAGTAATGACCTCCCGAGCATCATTGAGTTGGGCCAGACGCCGCCGCAAAAGTTCATCCAGACGAAACGGTTCCGGTCCAGCAATTTCGACGGTGCCATTGATCGGTGCTCCAACGGCGACCTTGGCTACGCCGCTCGCGACGTCGTCCGCGGCCATCGGCTGGAAAAGCACCGGCGCCAAATGGACTTTGTCCCCCTGCATGGAAATGTCGGCAATGCCCTTGAGAAATTCGAAGAACTGCGTGGCCTCGACAATAGAGTAGGGAAGCGTTGAGTTTTTGATCAGTTTTTCCTGAGCGATCTTCGCGCGGAAATAGCCGCTTTCGGAGAGGCGTTCGGTGCCGACCACCGAAAGTGCAACGAGGTGTTTTACGCCCGCCTGTGCTCCGTACTTCAGCAGGTTGCGTGTCGACGTTTCAAAAAAGTTCAGCACGGCCGAATCTTCCCAGGAGGGAGAATTCGATACATCAACCACTACCGACGCACCCTTCAGGGCTTCGGCCAAGCCTTCGCAAGTGATGGTGTTCACCCCAGAATTGGGCGATGCTGCAATTACTTCGTGCCCCTGTTCGCGCAACTTCGGAACGAGCCTTGAGCCGATGAATCCACTGCCGCCGATGACTACGATTTTCATGATGGTCACCTCTACTTTGAGCCGTTTTAGTGTCGCTCTAGCGCGTCAGCAACATGACGAACAGAACGACATGGAATAAAGTCCACTCGCGATGCGCCCGGAAAGCTTGGTAGCAGCGCGAAAGGAACAATGAAATTTGATGCATGGCTCGCCTTCGTTGGTCACGTTTATTTGAGTCGGGCGGAGTGCTTGTTTGGCCCGCTTACATTCGCAAAATACGGGGCGCGAGCAGGCCGCGTCATCACGCGATGGAGTGCTTTTGCGCTAACCCGGAAGGCGCTTCGCGGCGTACCTCGATGAAGGTACGCGCGATTCGACTGCTTGCTGAGTTCGCGATCAGCTCACTTGTCATGGTCCACGTCTGTTTGGCAAATCCGGTTTCGCGGCGTTAGGATGAGGTGCGCTTCGAGATCGACCGGCCGCCGCCAGTGCGGAGGGTACGCCGCGGCGCCGAGGACCGCGTTGTCGCGCTGGGACGCCGACCATAAGCGAATCTCCTCTCGTCGCTTCGATGTGTGGCGGCGGAAGAGTCGCATACGCTCGGTCCAGTGCAGGCAATGCATTCGTGTAGCTAGCCTTTTCTGTTTCTGCATCGCCATAGTCGCCGGATGTTCGCGCCCAGTGGCCCCCGCGCCGACGATTGAGTTCACGCGGGTTCCGCCCGCGGTTGAAGGTGGCTCGGACACGCTCGACGTCATCGAAGGGCGCGCGAAAGGTGCGGATCCTGACTCGCAAATTGTTCTTTACGTTCGAACCAGCAAATGGTGGGTCCAGCCGTTGGTTGACCAACCGTTCACCGAGCTCCGGCCAGACTCTGCGTGGACAAATTCCACCCACTTGGGAACCGACTATGCGGCCCTACTGGTCAAATCCGGGTTTCATCCCGCGCCTGCTCTTGATGAACTGCCCGCACCCTCTGGCGACATAGTTGCCGCAGCGAGGGTTCGCGGTTCGGCTCCGGCCATGGCGGTCACCAAAACGCTTTCGTTCAGCGGCTATGAGTGGAGAATTCGCACTGCTCCCAGCGATCGCGGCGGGAAGAATGACTATGACGCAAGCAATGCCTGGACCGACGGAAGCGGCGCTCTCCATCTCCGCCTGGCCAAACGAGGCAACGACTGGACCTCTTCCGAGGTAGCTCTCACACGCAATCTCGGTTACGGCACGTATTCGTTTGCTGTTCGCGAAGCGGCCCAGCTCGATCCTGCAGCCGTCTTCAGCATCTTTACGTACGACTACGCTGGAAACGATCCGAATCATCGCGAAATGGACATCGAGGTTTCTCGTTGGGGCGATCCCGGGATTGAGAACGCGCAGTATGTGTTGCAGCCGTTCTATGTTCCCGAGAATGTTTCCCGATTCCAGGCGCCAGCTGGAGTGCTCACCTATTCATTCCATTGGGAGCCGGGCCGCATCACGTTTGCGACGGCGCAAGGAACCATTTCCGATAGGTCGGCCCGACTCGTCGGCCAGCACGTGTTTACGTCCGGGGTTCCGACACCGGGCGCCGAGTCGGTTCGTCTGAGTGTGTATGTCTTCCGCGCTGCGAAGCAAACATTGCAGAAAGGCGGCGAGGTCGTTGTTGAAAAGTTCGAATACCTGCCTTAGCCACTTGCGCAGATTTGGCCGCGCGCGACATTGGCGGTGGGCCGCGCTGTTCTTCGCCTGGGCGGTGCATTCCGTCAGCGCACTCGACGCCAGAAAAAACATCTCCCAATACATCAACGAGACGTGGAGCGTCGAACAAGGATTCCCCGGAGGCTTGGTCTATGCCTTCGCGCAAACGCCAGACGGCTATCTGTGGATTGGCACGGAGAAAGGACTCGTCCGCTTCGATGGATTGACTTTCCATCTTTTGCAACACACAGACTCCGACAAACTGCCGGAGGGCCCGGTTCTCGGCTTGGCGCTCGATGCAGAAGGTTCACTGTGGATACGCGGGCAGGGCCCGACACTGCTCCGCTATCGTGACGGAACGTTTAGCGATGTGCTCGCGCATTTGAAGCAGCCGGAAACGAGTATCAGCGCGATGTGCGTGGGTCCCACGGGCGACATACTTTTTTCGGCCCATGAAAACGGCGTTGTCCGGTACAGCAAAGGGCGCTTTGTGTCCCTGGTCCTGAGAGATGAATTGCCCGGACTCATCCTTTCTTTGGCCGAAACCGCAGACGGCACCGTCTGGGCTGGCTTGCGTCAAGAGGGCCTGTTCTATTTGCAGGACGGACATTTCGTGGCTTTCGCCCGCCGCCTTCCCGACAATAAAATCAACGCGCTGTTGGCAACCGGCAGCAACCAGCTCTGGATTGGCACGGATGCAGGAATCGTCCGCTGGAATGGCCAGGACCTTTTTCAGCCGCTGCTTCTCGGCGCGAACGGGCAGGCTCAGGTGTTCATGATGACCGTCGATCGCGACGCGAATATTTGGGTCGGCACTTCGGCAGGCTTGTTTCGCGTCAGTTCTGCAGGCGTCACGCAAGAAGGCTCCGGAGCCGACGATGCGCCAACTGGCGTCACCGCGGTGCTGGAGGATCGCGAAGGGAGCCTGTGGGTTGGTAAACCGCGGGAAATTGAACGCATACGCGACAGCTTGTTTACGACTTATTCGGTCGCCTCAGGCTTGCCCGCGAATCCCGGTGGGCCGCTCTATGTGGATGGGCGTGGGCGCACTTGGTTCGGGCCTGCGAGCGGCGGTCTGTACTGGTTCGAAGGTGGGCGACTAGGAAAAGTTCTCGAAGACGGACTGCCCGACGATGTTGTTTATTCGATCGACGGGCGCGCGGACGAATTGTGGGTTGGCCGTCGGTGGAGAGGGCTGACACAGCTTCGTTTCAGCGATGGCTCCTACAAAATAAAAACTTATAGGCAAGCGCAGGGACTCGCTCAAGACCATATCTATGCGATCCACGAAAACTCCGACGGCTCGGTCTGGGCGGGAACACTGAGCGCAGGTCTCACCCATTTTCAGAATGGCCACTTCACAACGTACACCACCGCCAGCGGTTTGCTCTCCAACACGATTAACGCCGTGGCCGAAAGCGCTGATGGAACTATCTGGGTCGCCACGCCCAACGGCGTGAACTCCTTTTCCGGAGGACAGTGGCGCAGATACACCGGTCGCGACGGGCTTCCACCCGGAGACGTGAACTGCCTCTCGGCGGATGCGCATGGTGTTGTATGGATCGGAACGTCCAGCGGGCTGGCGTTCTTAAGTAAGGGAAGTCTTCAGGTACCAGCAGAAACACCGGCGCTGCATGAAGAAATCTTCGGCATCGCAGAAGACCGGACGGGTTCGCTTTGGCTCGCCACCGCGATGCACGTCCTGCAGGTGGATCGCAACAAACTGTTGCAGCGAACGGTGGCCGATTCTGATATTCGTGAATTTAGCCTGGCGGACGGTCTCCTCAGCACACAAGGCGTGAAACGCTTCCGTTCGGTCGTCGCAGACCCTGCCGGACAGATCTGGGTTGCGACCAGCCGCGGCATCTCTTTTGTGGATCCTCGGCCGATAAATTTCAGTTCGGCTCCGGCGCTCCCGCATGTGGACAGCATTTCTGCCGACGGCCGACTCTACATGGCTCACGAACAGCTGCGCATTCCGACTCCGCACCAAAGAATCACGTTGAGGTATACGGCTCTGAGCTTGGCAGTCCCGCAACGTACGCGCTTCAAATACAAGCTCGACAATTTTGATCAGGACTGGAGCGACCCGACCGCGGCGCGCCAGGCGGTGTACACGAATCTCGACTCGGGCACCTACCGTTTCCGAGTCATCGCCAGCAATAGCGAAGGGCTCTGGAACAGCTCGGAGGCCACGCTGCAATTCAATGTCGCACCCGAGTTTTGGCAAACGTGGTGGTTTCGCCTTTCGATCTTCTTGGCACTCGTGCTTGCCGGAACCGTGGTCTTTCGGTTGCGTGTTCGCAAACTGGCGCACGAGTGGAATCTCCGCTTCGAAGAACGGCTTTCCGAACGTACCCGCATCGCCCAGGACCTCCACGACACTTTGCTGCAGGGGCTGATGAGCGCCTCCATGCAGTTGCATGTTGCCGACGAGCGATTGGGAACCGATGCGCCCGCGAAGCCGCTGGTGCGACGCGTTTTGGCGCTTATGGAACAGGTTGTCGAGGAAGGGCGCAATGCGGTCCAAGGCCTGCGTGCCTCGCGCGATAAATTTTCCGACCTCGAACAGGCTTTTTCGCAGGTCCGCGAAGAATTCTCGGTCAAGTCGGAAACCGGATTCCGCGTCATCGTGACCGGCTCGCCTCGGCCCTTGCAGCCCCTCATTGGCTATGAACTGTTTCGCATCGGCCGCGAGGCTCTTTCGAACGCATTCCGTCATTCTCGGGCCACAGACGTGGAGGTCGAGATTGAATACGCGTCCAGCCAGTTGCGCGTGCTCGTCCGAGACAATGGCAGCGGAATTGATCCCCATCTGTTGGAAACCGGGCGCGATCGTCATTGGGGTTTGTCGGGCATGAAGGAGCGTACGGAAAAGATCGGCGGGAAGCTGCGCGTGTTGAGCAACGCGGGAGCAGGTACCGAGGTAGAAGTGACTGTGCCGGGTCCGCTTGCGTTCGCCTCGCAGTCGAGCGGTCGAAATAGCAGCTGGCTTGCGCGATTGTTTTCGTAAGCCGCCTCGCAATCCATTCATCACATGGGTGTGACAACTCGCACAGCATCGTGCTCCCCAAAAGTGGTAGCAAAAGATGCCGCAATCGAGGGTTACTCACAACCCTTTCGCTCGCATATCCTGAGGTGCAATAGGTGAGAGATGAGCGCGCCAGGGAGATCCGCGCTGCAAAGACTATTTTCTATGTTTCCGGGTGGTCGCCCAGGCCTTGGGCTTTTGCTGCTGCGCACAGTTGTTGGTTTCACGGCGGCTGCGGCTGGCATCTTCAGCTTTGCGATTGTGTCTGTCGCTCGCCTGGAGAGCCTGTTGTTGGGCGGCGTCTTGCTCGTGAGCGGTGCGGCGCTCGCGGTCGGACTTCTTACACCGACGGCCGCGGTGTTGGTGGCGGCGTGTTTTGCAGGGATGGCTGCTTCCTGGTTGCCAGCGCCAGCCTGGAGCCTGCAGGACACCAGAACAATCGCCAGCGTCATGATCGTTTGCGCCATTGCGATTGGCTTACTCGGCCCAGGAGCATTTTCTTTGGACGGCCGACTGTTTGGACGGCGCGAGATTGTTATTCCACCGTCCACTCGGCCGCCGGAGCCGTGAAAATCTACAATCTCGAACAAAACCTGTAGCAATCTCAGTGATGAAGGAGCAAACGGAATACACGGAGTGGCCAGCTTCGGTTTTGAGCAACGCGGCGATGCGCACTGAGGTCTGATTGTGAGCGACTTAGACTGATCGTTTTTGAGGTTTCCTCCGAGGAGCGACCTGTGAGATGGTTATCCCGACTGTTCTCCTGAAAACGTCCGAACGCGGCGCGCAGCTGCCGGACCCGGCAATGACGATGGACAACGTGGCGCAGATTCGCGTGCTCAGCGTGGACGATCACCCGTTGCTGCGTGAAGGACTCGCCGCCATCATCAACAATGAAGAGGACATGCAGTTAGTCGGCCAGGCGGCGAACGCCCACGAGGCGGTCGTCGAGTATCGCAAGCATCAGCCGGACGTAACATTGATGGACCTGCGGCTCCCGGGCAAAAGCGGAATCGACGCGCTGGTTGCGGTTCGAGAGGAATTTCCAGAAGCTCGCGTCATCATGCTGACGACCTTCGAAGGCGACGTCGAGATTCAACGCGCGCTCGAAGCCGGCGCACGCGGGTATATTCTCAAAAGCATGCCGCCCAAAGAGTTGGTGGAAGTGATTCGTCAGGTGCACGCCGGGAAAAAACGCATTCCCTCGCAGGTGGCCGCGCAGCTGGCCGAGCATTTGAGCGAGGATCCGCTCACCACACGCGAAATCGAAGTGCTCAGCCAAATCGCTGGCGGCAATCGCAATCGCGATATTGCCGAAAAGCTATTCATTACCGAAGAGACGGTGAAGGTGCACATCAAGCACATCATGGAGAAGCTGGGAGCGAGCGATCGCACGCAGGCGGTGGCAATCGGGTTGCGCCGCGGCATTATCCATTTGTAGCGCTGTTCAAGATTCTGTAGCGCTACGCAAAATCCTCATCTTGCAAGGCTTTGCGCGATGGGTGCGAGGCACGCACCTTCGTGCCCGTTTTGATGCGCCGTTTGCTGTCATTCTCTCCTGCAAAAACAGAACGCTTCTCCTTCTCGGCGCACCTACACGTTCGAATCATCCGCATCTCAAAGACGCCATCACCCGTAAGTGGTAGCGTAAAACCATTCCATCTCGTGATGTGTTCTTCCGGGGCATTTCGCATAGTGCTGGACGAACGAACCAGCCAATTCTGGGGGAGACACATGATCTGGGAACTCACAGTAACGCAACCAACGAATGAAGAACTTTCAATGACGCATGGGGCCGGGGGCTTTAGCGAGCGGCATCTCGTCGAAGCGGCCAAGGGCGGCCAATCCGGCGCTTTTGCGGCGTTGTGCGAGCGCTACATGCAGCAGCTGCAACGGGCTGCTCATCGTATAACCCGCAGCCGCGAAGATGCGGAGGACGCCGTCCAGGACGCCCTACTCCGCGCGTTCGTCCATCTGCAGGAATTTGACGGCAGGTCCGCGTTTGGTACCTGGCTTACGCGAATTGCCATCAATTCGGCGCTCATGATTCTACGCAAGAAGCGCAACGCGCTGGTGGTGGCGATGGGCGGAGCGGATGATTTCGCGACTGGACCGGTTTTTCAGATCCCCGACGCCGCCCCCAACCCCGAAAAGCGCTATGCCCAGAAAGAGCAGAAAACTTTAGTGCAGAAGGCCATCCAGAATCTGCGGCCGGCGCTGCGCCAGGTAGTCAAAATTCAGCAGGCGCGGGAAGGCTCGATGAAAGAAGCGGCGCGCGAAATGGGAATTTCGGTGGCGGCAGCGAAGGCGCGCCTCTTTCATGCCAAGGCCGCGCTACGCCGTTCCCCGGTGCTGAAGATGATGCAGCGGCGGCGGATGAGCAGGCCGGTCCGCGTTTTGTCGGCAGCCTGAAACACGTCGGAATTACCGGCACTTCGGGGCACGGGTTCATCGCACTGCATTCGAAACGCAATGATAGGAGGAGCACAATGGCAACGATCACGACGAAAGATGGAACGCAGATTTACTACAAGGATTGGGGCAAGGGACAACCTGTGGTCTTCAGCCACGGTTGGCCGCTCAGCGCGGACGCCTGGGAAGACCAAATGATCTACCTGGCCGGGCGCGGCTATCGCTGCATCGCGCATGATCGCCGCGGGCATGGCCGTTCCAGCCAACCGTGGAACGGCAACGACATGGACACGTACGCCGACGATTTGGCGGAACTGGTCCAGGCACTCGATGTACGCGATGCCATTCACGTCGGCCACTCGACTGGCGGCGGCGAGGTTGCGCGCTACATCGGCCGGCACGGTTCGCAGGGCGTCACCAAGGCCGTATTGATCAGCGCGGTCCCACCGCTCATGCTAAAGACCCCGGCGAATCCGAACGGAACTCCCTTGGAGACCTTCGACCAGATTCGCGCTGGCCTGGTGAGCGATCGCTCGCAATTTTTCAGGGATCTCAGCGCGCCGTTCTATGGAGCCAATCGTCCCGGCTCCGCGGTCTCGCAAGGCTTGCGCGATTCGTTCTGGTTGCAGAGCATGCTTTGTGGCCACAAGGCCGCTTATGACTGCGTCAAGGCGTTTTCAGAAACGGACTTTACCGAAGACCTGAAGAAGATCGCCGCCCCAACGCTGATTCTTCACGGCGACGACGATCAGATCGTTCCAATCGCGGACTCCGCGCTCCTTTCCGCAAAACTGGTGAAGAACTCCCTGCTCAAGGTGATTCCCGGCGCGCCGCATGGCATGTGCTCCACACTCAAGAACCAGATCAACGCCGAATTGCTCGCGTTTTTCAAAGGCGCGACGACCGCCGCCAGCGCCTAACCAGCGGCTGGACGGCCCTTTTCTACTGACTCTCGCATTTCCGGTTCGCTTGTTCGTACTAGCTTCATAAAGGGAGATTTCGCACATTATGAGTTTCGGTTTGGCAGCGTTCACTTTGTTCCATGTTGCTCTCAGTCTGATCGCTATCGTCACCGGCCTGGCGTGGGTCCTCGAACTGCTCCGGCAGAAGCTGCCGAATCGTTGGACCACGGTTTTTCTGGCCACGACCGCGTTAACCAGCATCACCGGCTTCTTCTTTCCGTTCCACCAGCTCTTGCCTTCACATATCCTCGGCGCCATATCTTTGGTCGTTTTGGCCATCGCTTACTTTGCGCTGTATGGCCGGGAACTGGCGGGCAGCTGGCGCATCAGCTTTGTCGCCGCTTCGGTAGTTGCCTTGTATCTCAACGTGTTTGTGTTGGTCGTGCAGCTCTTCCGCAGAGTTCCGGCGTTGCGCGCGCTGGCGCCCACGCAAACCGAAGGACCTTTCAAGGTCACCCAGCTTACCGTCCTTATCCTCTTTATCGTGGTCGGCATCCTCGCGGCTACCAGGTCTCGCAATCAGCTGCGCACCGCATAACCGTCCGCAGCCTCCATTCATCGGCCCAGTTGGCTTTCCCTGATCTGTAAACACCGAAGCCAGCCACCTCCGCAATGGTTCGCCCTCAGCGCGGAATTGAACTGGCACGCGGTGCAAGATCGGGGAAAGTGCGTATGTACACGCGTTCCGTGCGCGCCGTACGGTCACTTGGCAGGGACGGACGGAAAGCACTTGTCGAAACCCCGATAAGCGCGAGAGGGCGGCCGATCTAGGCGGTCTCCAAGCAGGATTGGACGTACTCAATGCGCTACGGCCACAACGGACTTTTCCGGAGGCGCCACAAGACAATGGAAACGAAGCTCCACGCCGCGGTGGCCGCCAGAAGAACGAGCACAACGTTGCGTGTGGGCAGGAGTTGCCAAACGGCCGCGGCAAAACAGAGCAGCCCTAGAGAACCGAGTGCGGCTCCGTATGCGTCGAGAGCGGCAGCTCTTCGGCCACGCTTTGTGGCGACGATCCCGGCCTTCTTCTTTTTCTCTCGCTCATGTTTCTCGACGAGCGTGGCGCTGGCGGGAAAAATTGCCGGGAACGCCAAGAAGAGGCCGCCTACCGCGGGGCCAAACCTCTTGGCGATGAGACCGGCGATAACTGTTATCGCGCCTCCGAAAACGAAACGCACCCCGTATTCGTGCCATTGTGTTTTGCGAAGCGCGGACCAATGCAGTGAGATTCGCATCGTTGCTTATCTCAGGAAGACGAACCACAGCGAAAAAGAGGCCGCAAACCAAAGCAGCAGGGCCAGCACCGCGGCTCGAAGGGCATGCCATTCGAATTGCATCATGAGTCGGGAGCAGGCACAGGCATATAAGAGAAGACCCACTGCGCCGGCCATCATCGAGCGAGCCTCTAGCGAGGCGAAACCATGGCCCTGCGATTCTGCCGTCAGGGCCAGCGTTGCCAAACCAACCGATGGCGCAGCGCCAAACAGGCCGGCGAAGCTTTTGGGTTTCAGCACATCACCAAGCGCCGCAAAGCACGAAACGACCAAGCCTCCCACCAGAAAGCGAAATACGATCTGTCCCATGAGGTCTCCAACTACGACCTGCCTCTATTCGGCTAAAGATAAGATGTCGGGCGCGCCAAAACTGTAGGCGCGGAGTGGTATGACGACTTCCGTCCCAGCGCCGTCAGGCAAGGCAGAGCAGGCGGAAACCAAGCCGCGAGAACGAACCCTCCTCCAGGCCCTCGGCCCGGGATTAATTACCGGTGCGGCGGACGACGATCCGAGTGGAATCGCCACCTACTCCCAGGTCGGCGCACAATTCGGTTTCGCTCTGCTGTGGACGATGTTGTTCAGTTTCCCGTTGATGGCAGCGA
>Ga0335079_10007740_pt1 | contig 12212 bp, 10 predicted proteins | sample Lox_Sample_33_FD_206719 | JGI IMG/M metagenome (GOLD analysis project Ga0335079, IMG submission 206719) | Soil microbial communities from Loxahatchee National Wildlife Refuge, Florida, United States - Lox_Sample_3.3 | ecosystem: Environmental > Terrestrial > Soil > Wetlands | place: USA... | reverse complement strand
AGCTGCGGCAGAGCTGCTGCGCGATTCGCAAGACGGAGCCTCTGGCTCGCGCGCTCGCGGGCCGCGGCGCCTGGATCACCGGGCTGCGACGGGCGCAGTCGCCGACCCGCGCCCGCCTGGCAACCGAGGAGTTCGACGCGGTCCACGGCCTGCCCAAGTTCAACCCGTTGGCCGACTGGAGCGAGGACGACGTCTGGAGCTACGTGCGCGAGCGCGGGGTGCCAACCAATCCTCTGCACGAGCGCGGCTATCCAAGTATCGGCTGCGCGCCTTGCACGCGCGCCATCGAGCCCGGCGAGGACATTCGTGCCGGCCGCTGGTGGTGGGAGGCTGCCGAGCACAAGGAATGCGGCCTGCATCGCCGGCCGCTCGATGTCGCGGTCCGCGTCGTGGCGGAGCAGCGCGCATGAACGCGCAACCACGCAAAGATGCAACCCGCCCCGCCGTCGCCGGGAGAACGCTGCAATGAACGGCGTCGTCTATCTCGTGGGTGCGGGCCCGGGCGCGCCGGATCTGCTCACGCTGCGTGCGGCACGCATCCTTGCCGAGGCCGACGTCGTCTTTTACGACGCGCTGGTCCATCCCGCGACGATCGCCCTCGCCGCAAGCGCAGAGAAGATCGCGGTGGGCAAGCGCTGCGGCAAGCAGGCCACGGCACAGAAGTTCATCAATAAGCGCCTCGTCGACGCCGCGCGCACGCATGCCGTCGTGGTCCGACTCAAGGGCGGCGACCCGATGCTCTTCGGCCGCGCGCAGGAGGAAATCGCCGCGCTCGAAGCTGCTCGAGTCCGTTACGAGATCGTGCCCGGCGTCACCGCCGCGCTCGCTGCGGCGGCCGAGCTCGCCACGTCGCTCACCCAGCGCGGACTCGCACGCAGCGTCGCTTTCGCCACGCCCCGCGTGGCCGAGGGCGAGGCGCCGAGCGACTGGGCGCGCAGCATCGCCGCGGCGGACGCCGGAGCCATCTACATGGGCGTCGGCCAGGCGGAGCAGATCTCCGCAGCGCTCATCGCGGCGGGCAAGCCGCCGGCGACACCCATCGCCATCGTCGAGAGCGCCTCGCTCGCGGAATCCCGGAAGGTCTTTGCCACCCTCGCCTCGCTGTCGAGCCTCGCAAGTCGCTTCTCAGGGCCGGCGGTCATTCTGATCGGACCGCAGTACCGCGCGCGTGCACAAGGCGTGCAGGACAATGCGCCGGTGCCGGACTTCGTGCCCGCCTCTCGCGGGCGAGCGGGCGGCGCGAGCGATTGATCCCGCTCTAGGGCGTCTCTCGATCTCGAGCTACCCCGAATCACCGTAACCAACCCTACCCAGCGGGAACCCGCTTGACCCAGGAGTCCGATAATGTATAGTTTGTGGACACACTTACTAAACATTGATGAAGTTCTCGAAGAAAAGCGAATACGCCCTGCGGGCGCTGATCGAGCTGACCAGGAACTACGGCCGTCCGGTCACGCGCCAGGAGATCGGCGAGCGCCAGAACGTACCGGTGGTATTCCTCGGCCAGATTCTCCTGCGTCTCAAGCACGCGGGCCTCGTCGCCAGCACCCGCGGCGCGGAGGGAGGCTATGCCCTGATCAAGGCGCCATCGCAGGTGACGCTTGGGCATGTCATCCGCATCCTCGACGGGCCGCTGGCACCCATCGGGTGCGTGAGCAAGACTGCCTACCAGAAGTGTCGGGACTGTCCCTACGCGACCAAGGCCAACTGCCCCTTGCAGCACGTCATGGGCGGAGTGAGAAACGCGATCGCCGATATCCTGGACAACTACAGCCTCGAGGACTTCACGTCCGGGATGAGCGGCTCACGCCGATCGTCCGCGCATCGTAGGTCGGCTCGCCGCCGATCGGAGACTTGAGATGATTTCCATCGACAGCGCCGTGCTCGTTCTTGCCGGGATCACCTTGCTGGCCGCCTTCGTCAATGGTGCGCTCGGCTATGGCTTTTCCTCGCTGACCGTGCCGGTTGCGCTCGTCTTCTACACGAACCGCATCCTGAATCCCGCGCTCGTAATAATCGAGGTCTTCATCAACCTGTACGTTCTGTTCATCAATCGGCAGAGTGTTCCCGCAGTGTGGAAGCGCGTGTTTCCCATTCTCATCGGGCTGCTGCCGGGCATCGCGCTGGGGAGCTATCTGCTTGCCTCGCTCCATCCGGCCTGGATCAAGTTCGTCACCTACGCCGTTCTTCTTCCGCTCATCCTGATCCAGGCGGCGGGCTTGAGAAGGCCGATCCGCTCGGAGCGTTTGGTGGGACTGCCTTTCGGCGTGGGGCTCGGGTTTCTGTATTCCGTCACCACCGTCTCCGGACCGCCGCTGGCGATCCTGTTCAACAACCAGGGCCTGGTCAAGAAAGAGTTTCGGGCGGGCCTGGGATTGATTCGCGTCGCGGAGTCGACGCTAACCGCAATCGCGTACTACTACCTCGGTTTGTTCGTGACGGAGAGCCAGAGCGTGCTCTGGACGATTGTTCCCAGTGTTCTTATTGGGATACCTCTGGGAGCGTACTTGATCCGACGCCTCGACGCCGAGACATTCCGGCGCGTCTGCATGAGTTTCGACGCCTGGGTCGTCGGATTCGGTCTCTCACGCGTGTTGATCGAGCTGAAATTGATGCAGAGCCCCTGGGCTTACAGCGTCATGGCGGTCGCGATCCTCATCGACAGCTATCTCCTGTACGTATTCTTCAAGGTGAAGAGACCAGCCGCCCTGGCCTCGGATGCACTGCGCTCACCGCTGCCGGCGCGAGGATCGGGTGCGCCGTAATCTGACCTGACATCGGCCGGCCGCACCGGCTCCGGTTCGCTCGGTCGCCTGCTGTATCATCGGGCTGCCCTCATCGCCCGCGATGGGGGCCTTGCGTCGTCCTTTCATGACCCTCGAGCTGTTTGATCTGCCGCCGGGCGCGCAGCAGGTGTGGCTTCGCGATCGCCTCGGGCGGCCTGCACCGCCGGACGCGCGCGACCTGTCCGATGGCTTCCGTCTTCCCGGTCGCGAAGGCGATCCGACGCCCGCAGCCGTGCTGGTGCCGCTAGTCAATCGCGAGGCAGGACTCACGGTCCTGTTCACCCAACGCAGCGCAGCGCTTCCCGACCACCCGGGACAGATCAGCTTCCCCGGCGGGAGGATCGAGCCTGAAGACGCGAATGCTCAGCTCGCCGCTTTGCGCGAGGCGGAGGAAGAAGTCGGCCTCCCCCGCAAGCGCGTAACGCTGCTCGGCCGGCTCGCGGAGTACGAGACGGTGACCGGCTACCGCGTGACGCCGGTGGTCGGTTGGGTGGAGCCGCCTCTTTCCCTCCGACCCGATCCCGTCGAGGTCGCCGACGTGTTCGAGGTGCCGCTCGCTTTCCTCCTCGATCCCGCCAATCAGCAGCGCCACTTTCGCATGCTGGGCGCGATCCGCCGCGACTACTTCGCGATTCCGTACGGAGACCGCTACATCTGGGGCGCAACGGCGGCCATGCTGCTGATTCTCGATCGCACGCTGCGTGCGGCCTGAAATGCAGGATCTCGCATCCGATCAGGAGATCGCGATCCTGCTGCCGGGCGGGGGCGCCCGCGCGGCGTACCAGGTGGGCGTCCTGCGCGGCATCGCCGAGATCGTCGGGCGTGCCCGCGGCCCTCTGTTTCGCATCATCTGCGGGACGTCGGCCGGCGCGATCAACGCGGCAACTCTCGCCGTGCACGCGGACAGTTTTCGCCGCGGAGTCGCACGCCTGCTGCGCTGGTGGCGGGCGATGGAGGTGAGCCAGGTTTACCGCGCTGACCTCGCGAGCGTTTCTACTCACGGCATGCGCTGGTTCGCCTCGGTGCTCGTCGGCGTCGGCGGGCCGAAGCGGGCAGCGTCGATGCTGGACAACACGCCGCTGCGCGGCTTGCTGGAACGCCATCTCGATCTGAGCGGCCTCGACGGACAGATCAGCTCCGGCCGGCTGCGCGCGCTCGGCGTCAATGCCACGAGCTACACGACCGGGCACGCGGTCACGTTCTACCAGGGCGACCCGGCGATCGCTCCGTGGCGCCGCACGCGTCGCCGCGGCGAGCCGGCTGCGATCGCGATCGATCATCTACTCGCGTCCACGGCGATTCCCTTCGTGTTCCCCGCTACGCAGCTCGGCCTCGACTATTTCGCTGACGGTTCGGTGCGGCAGATCACACCGCTGTCCCCGGCGCTTCACCTCGGCGCCAGGCGCATCGTCGTGATCGCGGTCGGCCAGTTCAACGGGCAGCGACCGCCGACCGGTCCGGACGGCGCAACGCGCTATCCATCGTTCGCTCAGGTCGCGGGTCACGCACTGTCTTCGATCTTCCTCGACAATCTCGGCGCCGATCTCGAGCGGCTGCAACGCCTGAACCATGTGTTGAACCTGGTTCCGCCGGAGCAGCAGACGCTGCATCCCGAGGTCGCGCACATCGACGCCCTGGTGCTCAGTCCGAGCCGCGATCTCGGCGCCCTCGCGGTGCCCTACGCGCCCCTGCTCCCGACGGGCGTCCGGTATTTGCTGCACGGCCTCGGCAGCACCGAGGGGACCGGCGCGAGCCTCCTCTCCTACCTGCTGTTCGACCGCCGCTACACGCGGGCGCTGCTCGAGCTCGGCTTTCGGGATGCGCTGGCACGGCGCGACGAGATCGAGGCGTTCCTCTCCGCCGACGGTGTGCGCTACCAGCCCCTTTTCCCTTCCGAGTTCGCCTGAGGTGATCGATGCTGCAGCCGCGACAGCACTTCGTCCGCAGTTTGAGCCCGCACGGTTTTCATCGCCTCGCTTATCGCGAGTGGGGTCACCCCGCGAGCGCGCGCACCGTCGTATGCGTGCACGGGCTCACGCGCAACGGACGCGACTTCGACGCGCTCGCGGCCGCGCTGAGCGACCGCTTCCGCATCCTCTGTCCCGACATGCCCGGGCGCGGCGACAGCGATTGGCTGCGCGATCCCAACGACTACGTCTTTCCGACCTACCTCACGGCCCTCGTTGCCATGCTGGCGCATGCCGACGTGGAGCGCTTTGCCTGGGTCGGTACCTCGATGGGCGGTCTGCTCGGGATGATTCTCGCGGCGCAGCCCGCGACTCCAATCGAGCGCCTTGTTGTGAACGACATCGGGCCGACGATCGAGCCGGCGGCGCTACTGCGCATCGCCGGTTACGTTGGCCTCGATCCCGCTTTCGAGAGCTTCTCGGCGCTCGAGGCGCATGTGCGAGAGGTCTCTGCTCCCTTTGGCAAGCTCACCGACGCACAGTGGGCCGACCTCGCGAGCTCGACCGCGCGACAGACGCCCGACGGCAAGTGGCGCCTCAAGTACGACCCGGGCATCGCGGTGCCGTTTCGCGCAGCTGCCGCGCCTTCCGGCGATCTCTGGGCGGTGTGGGACGCGATCCGTTGTCCGACGCTGTTGTTGCGCGGTGCCGAGTCCGACCTGCTCTCCGAGCAAACCGCCTCCGCGATGCGCACGCGAGGTCCCAAGCCGCGTTGCGTCGAGTTCGCCGGCATCGGTCACGCACCGATGCTCCTCGTTCCGGAGCAGATCTCCCCGGTGACCACTTTCCTCGACGGCGCCCAGCCTCGATAGGGTTTCAAAGACGGCCGCATCGTCTACAATCGCCACGTTTCGTGCGAAATGCCAATGTCATGGCGCTTGCCCTGAGCCTGCCCCAGATCCAGGAACGTCCGGCGCACCCGCCGGAGACGCGGCCGGCGCGCGTGCAGCCCTGGCTCGAGGAAACGCTCAAGCGCCGCCCGATCGAAGCCGCCGGGGTCATCGGCGACGCGCTCGCCGCGACCAATCGCGTCGCCTTATCCGCGGCGCGGCGCCTGGAGCTCGCGGAGAAGTACTACGCTACCGCGCTGACGCTGTGGCCGAACCTTGAGCGCCACTTTGCACGCGCCACGCATCCGCTCTCCGGCGACGCGCTCGCCGCCGCGAAGGCCGCCCTCACGCTTTCGACCGAGCTCGCGACGGCATACAAGCACCTGCTCTCGGAGGAATCCGAGAAGCGCATCCTGCTGTCGGGCAACCGCCTTCTGGTCGCGCTGATTCATCGCTGCCTTCAGTGCACCGCGCGCGTCCTGGTCAACAGCTACATGTCGTACGCACCGGTTCCTGCGCGAACCTGGCACGATGCGCACGCCATCTACGTGTTCGCACACCAGCGCAACCTGCAGCAGACTCCGATCGCCAGCGACAGCGCGGAGAACACGCCCGAGCGGATCTACGTGCAGGCCCTGCTGGTCGCGCTCGCCAATCCCTACGGGTTTCTGCCCGGTCAGCTGAATCAGGTCATCGCTTACCTGCAGGAGCACTCGCACTGGGCACGCATCACGGATGTCGCGCCCGTACATCGGCTCGCCAAGGCTGTCGCGATCATCCCCGTCGGCCACGACTTTCCCCCCTTTTCGGCAAACAAGGGCGGCAACGTCGACGGGAACAAGCTGTTCCTGCTCACTTTCGACCTCGCGTTTCAGATCCAGGAACAGCTACGCGTGCTCGAGGGCGGCGGGGTCGCTCCTCCGACGGTCGGACGCGAGCAGGGATCGAGAGCCGAATACATAGCCCTGCTACGGCGTCTGCTCAGGCAATGGGCGATCCCGCCCGCGCGGCAGTTCAATCGCCTGCCCTCTCGCGCACGGGTCGTGATGTGCGCGGGCCTGTCGGGCGTCTGGCAGTACAGCCGCGGCGCGCATGCGCAGGGCGCCTCGATGCCGCAGGGCCTGCCCGCGATGCATGCCTGTCAGGTCGTGAACCATACGCCAGGTGGGTACGCGCTGCGGCAGATCGACAGTGCGCATTCGCCGTTGCGGATCGGCGAGCTCATCGCCCTGCGCGTCGAGGGTCGCAACACGCTTCAGGTCGCGCTGGTGCGCTGGTTCCGCAACACGCTGCGCGGGAGCGGTCTGGAGTTCGGCTGCGAGCTGCTCTCGGATCAGCCTCAGGCAGCGGCCGCGTCCGCGGAGGGCGGGCAGGAAGGCGCCCTGCAGCCCGCCGTCGTGCTGCCCGACGACGGCCAGGAGGGCTCGCCGTCTATGGTTCTGGTTCCCTTGGGAGCCTTCCAGCTCGAGCATGCCATTTCGCTGACGCGTGGCGAGGCCACGGGAACCGCAGTGCTGACCAAGCTGGTCGAGCAGGGTCCCGGCTTCGAGCTCTACGAATTCGTCGCGGTCAGCTGACGCTGTGCCGCTCAACCACGCCCGGGGTTACTGCGGCTGTTCAGCTCCCGGGGGAGCGGGAACACGATCTTCTCCACCACGCCGTCGAGCTCTCGCACATCGCCCGCGCCCATCTCCCTCAGGCGCGCGACTACCGCTTGCACCAGCGCCTCGGGCGCGGAAGCGCCCGCCGTCACTCCGACGTTCTTTCTCCCCGTCAGCCACTCCGGCCGGAGCTCGCTCGCATCGTCCACCATGTACGCCTGCGCGCCGCGCCGGCTCGCCACTTCGCGCAAACGGTTCGAGTTCGAGCTGTTGGGGCTGCCGACGACGACGACGACGTCGCAGCGGGCGGCCATCACCTTCACCGCATCCTGCCGGTTCTGTGTCGCATAGCAGATGTCGTCCCTCCTCGGTCCGACGATTTGGGGAAAGCGCCGCTTGAGCGCCGCGACAATCTCGGCGGCGTCGTCGATCGATAGCGTCGTCTGGGTAACGTAGGCGAGGCTTGCCGGGTCGCGCACCTGCAGCGCCTCCACTGCGCCGACGGACTCCACGAGGTACATTCCGCCGTCCGACTGTCCCATCGTGCCCTCGACCTCGGGGTGTCCCGCGTGGCCGATCATGATGACTTCGCGTCCCTGCGCGCGCATCTTGGCGAGCTCGACGTGCACTTTCGTGACCAGCGGGCAGGTGGCGTCGAAGACCTTCAGGCCGCGTGCCCTGGCCTCGTCGCGCACGACTCGCGATACGCCGTGGGCGCTGAACACGACCGTGCTTCCAGGCGGAATCTCGGCGAGATCCTCGACGAAGACCGCCCCTTTGGCCCGCAGTCCTTCGACCACCGACCGGTTGTGAACGACCTCGTGACGGACGTAGATCGGCGCACCGAACTGCGCCAGGGCCTGCTCGACGATTGCGATCGCGCGATCGACGCCGGCGCAGAAGCCTCGGGGGTTGGCGAGAACGACGTCCATGAATCTCACTCGCGGGCACGACGCTGGGCAAATGCGTCGAACAGCAGCAGCGCGGCGCCTACGGTTATCGCGCTGTCGGCGACATTGAAGGCCGGATAGTACCAGCGCTGCCAGTGGAAGAGCAGGAAGTCGGTGACCTGGCCGAGCGCGAGCCGGTCGAGGAGGTTGCCGAAGGCTCCGCCCAGAATCAGCGCCAACCCCAGGCAATACCAGCGGTCCCCGCCGCGACGAAGCAGCCAGACGATGAAGACCGCCGCCCCGAAAGCCACGGCGGAAAAGAGGTAGCGCTGCCAGCCGGCCGCATCGCGCAGAAAGCTGAAAGCTGCGCCGCTGTTGAACGTCAGCACTACACTGAAAAACCCCGTGACCACGACTTCGTCACCCGGGCGCAACAGCGCCCGCACCGCGACTTTGGTCGCCTGGTCGGCAGTCACCACCGCCGCGCTCAGTAGGAGCCACAGCCACCAGCCGCGCGCAGGGCTCATCGCCTGCGAGCTCACGCGAAAGCGCGCGGCTCGCCGTCGCCGAAGAGGTTGGCCACGCAGCGACCACAGAGGAACGGATGTCCGGGGTCCTCGCCGACATCGGCGCGCCAGTGCCAGCAGCGCTCGCATTTCGGGGCCGCGCTCGGGTTGACGGCTATGGCGAGCGTATCCGCGCGCTCGACGCTCGCGGCGGAGGTGATGAACACGAAGCGCAGGTCGTTCCCCAGCGCAGCGAGTGCTGCATGGTCCTCGTCGGGCGCCGCCACGGTGACCTCGGCCTGCAGCGACGAGCCGACCTTGCCCTGCTCGCGCAGCGTTTCAAGCTCCTTGAGCACGCTCGAGCGCACGCTCAAGATGCGCCGCCATTTCGCTACGAGCGCATCGGCGTCGGCGATCTCCGGGAGCGCCTCCGCAAGGGTATGCAGGAAGATCGAAACGTCCTCCGGGTGGACGATCCGCCACGCTTCCTCCGCCGTGAACGACAGGATCGGGGCGAGTGCCTTGAGCAATGCGTCGCGGATGAGCACCAGCGCGGTCTGCGCCGAGCGGCGAGCCCTGCTCGTCCGCGGCGCCGTATACAGGCGATCCTTCAGCACGTCGAGGTAGAAGCCGCCCAGATCCTCCGAGCAATAGCTCTGTAGGCGCTGCACGACGAGGTGGAACTCGTAGCGTGCGTAGTCCGCCTCGACTGCGGACAGCAGCGTGCGCGCATGGGCGAGAGCAAAGCGGTCGAGCTCGAACAGTTCCTCGATCGCGATCGCGTCCTTTGCAGGATCGAAATCGGCCGTATTGGCGAGGAGGAAGCGCAGCGTATTGCGAATGCGTCGATAGCTCTCGACCACGCGCTTGAGAATCTCGTCCGAAATCGACAAGTCGCCCGAATAGTCGGTGGCGCCGACCCACAGCCGGAGGATCTCCGCGCCGAGCGTGGCCCAGATTTTTTGCGGCACGACGACGTTGCCCTTCGACTTCGACATCTTCTTGCCTTCGCCGTCGACGACGAAGCCGTGGGTGAGCAGCGCTTTGTACGGCGGCGTCCCGTTGAGCATGCACGAGATCAGCAGCGAGGAGTGGAACCAGCCGCGATGCTGGTCGGATCCCTCGAGGTAGAGATCGGCCGGGAAGCCAAGCGCCGGATTGCGCCGCAGCACAGTTTGATGTGTTGAGCCGGAATCGAACCAGACGTCGAGCGTGTCGGTGAGCTTGCGATACCTGGCCGGATCGACGCCAAAGTCTTCGTGCGTTGATTCATACCAGGCCTCGATGCCACCGCGCTCCACCTTGGAGGCAGCGAGCGCGAGCAGCGCCGGAGTGTCCGGATGCAGCGCGTCGGTCTCCTTGTCGACGAAGAACGGCAGCGGCACGCCCCACTGTCTCTGCCGGGAGAGCGTCCAGTCAGGGCGATTGGCGATCATGCCGTAGAGTCGCGACTTGCCCCACGACGGGAAGAATTGCGTCGCCTCGACGCCGGCGAGCGCTGTGGTGCGCAGTGGTTCCGCCGGCTTGCGCCCGGCGAAACCCGGCACCTCGTCCATGCCGGCGAACCACTGGGTCGTCGCGCGATAGATGATAGGCGTGCGGTGGCGCCAGCATTGCATGTAGCTGTGGGTGAACTTCTCCGCGTGCAGCAGTGCTCCCGCCTCGCGCAGCTTGTCGACAATCTTGGGATTAGCGTCCCAGATCCGCATGCCGCCGAAGAAGGGCAGGCTCGCGGCAAAGCGGCCGTCACCCTGCACGGGATTGAGGATCTCTTCGTCGGACATCCCGTAACGCCGGCACGAATTGAAGTCGTCGACGCCGTAGGCGGGCGAGCTGTGGACGATCCCCGTGCCCTGCCCGCTCACGACATATTCGCCGAGGTAGACCGGGGCGGGCCGATCGTAGAACGGATGGCGGAAGCGGATGAGCTCGAGCGCCTTGCCCGGGGCCGTCGCGACGACTTCGCCGCCGCGGCGGATGCGGGAGAGCGTGCTCTCGGCGAGGTCCTGCGCGACGACAAGCAGCCCCTGAGGAGTGCGCACCAGCGCGTAGGTAAAATCGGGATGAACGTTCAGCGCCTGGTTCGAAGGAATGGTCCAGGGCGTAGTCGTCCAGATCACCGCCTGCACCTGCCCCTCGGGGAGCTCGCGCAGTCCGAAGGCGCGCGCAAGCTTAGTGCGCTCGCCCTGCTCGAGCGAAAACCCGACATCGATCGCGATGTCCTGGCGGTCCTCGTATTCGACCTCGGCTTCAGCCAGTGCGCTGTGGCAATCGAAGCACCAGTTGACGGGCTTGAGCCCGCGATAGAGGTAACCCTTTTCGAGGAGCCTGCCGAGCGTGCGGATCTCCTCGGCCTCGTTGGCATAGGCCATGGTCGTGTACGGGTGGTCCCAGTCGCCGAGGACGCCGAGCCTGCGGAAATCCGCCTTCTGCCGCTCGATCTGCTCAGCAGCGTAGGCGCGGCAGAGACGTTGCGTGTCCGCAATCGACAGATTCTTGCCGTGGAGCTTCTCGATCTGCACCTCGATCGGCATGCCGTGGCAGTCCCAGCCGGGGACGTACGGCGCATCGAAGCCGGCGAGCTGCCGGCTCTTGACGACGATGTCCTTGAGAATCTTGTTCAGTGCCTGCCCGAGGTGGATGTCGTTGTTGGCGTACGGCGGTCCGTCGTGCAGCAGGAATTTCGGGCGCCCCCGGCTCGAAGCACGTATCGCCTCGTAGACCTTCCTCTGCTGCCAGTCCTTGACCCAGTCGGCCTCGCGGCGCGCCAAATCCCCGCGCATGGGAAACGGCGTGTCCGGCAGATTCAACGTAGCCTTGTAGTCGTGCTTTGGATCGTCGGGCATGCGTTATTTCTGGATGGAGAAGTACTCGCGCGCCTGGTGCGCATCGACGCGCATCTGCCGCACCAGCGTGTCGATGTCCGGATAGCGCTCCTCGTCGCGCAGCTTGTGCAGGAACTCGACCGTCACTCGGCGGCCGTAGACTGCCTCGTCGAAATCGAAGACGAATACTTCGAGTAGCGGCTTCGCGCCGGCCCGGATCGTCGGCCGCACGCCGAGGCTCGCCACTCCCGCGCGCGCGATATCTCCCAGACCGTGCACGCGCACGGCAAAGACGCCCGACAGCGCGGGCTTGTGGCGAAGCGGCACGTTCGCGGTGGGAAAGCCGAGGTTGCGGCCGCGCTTGTCGCCGTGCGCCACGCGGCCCGTGATCGAATACGGGCGGCCGAGCAGCTGCGTGGCGCGCTCGAGCTCGCCGCGCGCAAGTGCTTCGCGCACTGCTGTGCTGGATACTCGCTCTTCGCCCACGCTCACCGTGGGCATCGCCTCGACGCTGAAGCGCCTCGCTGCGGCGCGCAGCAGGCCGAGGTCGCCGGCACGACCGCGTCCGAAGCGAAAATCGTGGCCGACGAGAACCCAGCGTACGCCCAGTTTCTGGACCAGGATCTGTTCGATGAAATCGGTGGGAGCTAGCCCCGCCAGCCTCGCGTCGAACCGAGCCACGTAGACGCGCGCTACGCCGCACGCGGCAAACTGCTCGAGCTTTCCGCGAAGGCTCGACAACCGCGGCGGCGCAGCCTGTTTCGCGAAGAACTCGCGCGGGGGCGGATCGAAGGTGAGCACCGCCGC
>Ga0335079_10007739_pt1 | contig 12213 bp, 3 predicted proteins | sample Lox_Sample_33_FD_206719 | JGI IMG/M metagenome (GOLD analysis project Ga0335079, IMG submission 206719) | Soil microbial communities from Loxahatchee National Wildlife Refuge, Florida, United States - Lox_Sample_3.3 | ecosystem: Environmental > Terrestrial > Soil > Wetlands | place: USA: Florida... | reverse complement strand
GACCGAGCTCCTCTCCGAGCGCGCCCAGGTGTCGCCGCCGCCGGAGAGGCTCGCGCTCCTCACCCAGCTCGGGGACCTCCTCCTCGAGCGTCTCCACGCCGCCCCTCCCGCCGCCGACGTCTACCGCCAGGCGCTCGCGCTCGCCCCGCCGGACCACCGCCCCCGCGTCCTCGCCCGGCTGGCCCGGGCCCTCGAGTCCGCGGGGGACCGCGAGGGCCAGGGGGGCATCCTCGCCGAGCTCGCCTCCCTGCCGCGCCCCTCCGCGGACGGCGCCGGAGCGCCGGCCCCCGCCCCGGTCGACCCGGTGACGGGGCTCTTGCGGGCCCGGGCGGCACTGGAGCGGAGCCCGGGCGACGCGCAGGCGCAGGCCGAGGTGGAGCGGCTCGCCACCGCCCTCGACCGCCCGGCCGACCTCGCCTGGGCGCTCGAGCGGCGCCGGGGCGCGAACGGGTCCCTCGACCCGAGCGTCGCGCTGCGCCTCGCCGAGCTCAAGCGCACCCGGCTCGGGGATCCGGCGGGCGCGCTCCGGCTCCACGGGGCCATCCTGCGGTCGGACCCGGCGCACGCCGCCTCCCGGGCCGCGCTCCTCGACCTGGCCCGGGTCCCGGGCCCCATCGGCCGGGAGGCGCTCGCCATGGCCGACGCGCTCCTCCAGGCGCTCGGGGACGGGCCGGCCCGGGTGACGGTGCGGGAGGCGCGCCTGGGGAACGTGGACGAGCCGGGAGAGCGCGCCCGGCTCCACGGCGAGATCCGCGCCATCCTGGAGGTGGACCTCGCAGAGCCCGGGAAGGCGCTCGACGCGGCGCGGAGCGCCTTCTCCGAGGGCGGCAAGGCGCGGGAGGAAGCGCTTGCCGACGTGCCCCGGCTCGCGGAGAAGACGAAGCGCTACGAGGTGCTCGCCGAGCTTTGCGAGCTCGCCGCGGCCGAGACCGGCGGGGGGAAGACCGTGGAGCTGTTGCGCCGGGCGGCGCGCGTCCGGGACGAGTGGCTCGACGACGCTTCGGCAGCGGTGGGCGGCTGGCGGCGGCTCCTCGCCGTGGCTCCTTCCGACCCGGAGGCGCTCGAGGCCCTCGACCGCATCCTCTCCCGGGAGCGGAGGGTGGAGGAGCTTCTCCCCGTCCTGGAGTCGCTCGCCGCTGCCCGCCGACCCGAGCCGGCCCGCCGACTCGAGGTGCTGCTGCGGCGCGCCGTGCTCCTCGAGGGGGCGGAGGACCCGCGCGCCGCAGTGGAGTCCTACTCCGAGATCCTGGAGGAGTACCCGCGGGACGCGGCCGCGCTCGCCGGCCTCGCCCGGGTGCTCAACCGGCCCGGCGCACGCGACGCGGCGGCCCAGCTCCTCGAGCGCATCCACCGCGCCTCCGGGGACGCGGCTGCGCTCCTCGAGGTCCTGGAGATGCGCCTCGAGCACGGGAAGGCGCAGGAGCGGGCGGGGCTCCTCTCCGAGATCGCATCCCTCCGGGAGCGGCTCCACCAGCCGGAGGGAGCCTTCGAGGCGAAGGCCACCCAGTACCGGGAGCTCCCGTCGGGGGCGGGCGAGGAGCCCGCCGTGCGGGTGGAGCTCGACCGGCTCGCCACACCGGCCGGGGCCTTCGCCGGGCTCGCCGCCGCGCTCGAGCAGGCGCTCGGCACCGGGCTCCCGGCCGGGCCCGCCACCGAGGTGCGCCGCAGGCTCGCCGCGCTCTACGCCGAGAAGCTCTCCGACCCCGGCCGGGCTGCGCTGCACCTCGAGGAACTCGCGCGCGAGAACCCCCGGGCCGAGGTGCTCTCGGCGCTCGCCCGGCTCTACCGCCGCACCGAGTCCTGGCGCGAGCTCGCCCGGGTACTCTTCCGGCAGGCGGCGCGGGCCGAGGACCCGCAAGAGCGCCGAGACCTCCTCACCGAGGCCGCCTCGGTCTTCGAGGGGCGGCTTTCCGATCGCGAGGGCGCCATGGAAGCCTACCGGCAGATCCTGGCCGTGGACGCAGAGGACCCCACCGCGCTGCACCGCCTGGGGAGCCTGCTCGGCATCGCCGAGCGCTGGGACGCCGTGGCCGAGGTGCTCGTGCGCGAGGCGGACGCGGTGGAGAAGCGCCCGGGCATGGCCGCCGAGGGGGCGGAGATCCGCTACCGCCTGGGGCGGGTCCGCCAGCAGCGGCTCGGGGACGCCGCCGGCGCCATCGAGGCCTACCGCTCGGTCCTGGAGCGCGTCCCCCGCCACCCGGCGACGCTCGCGGCGCTCGACGAGATGGCACGCGGATCGGGCGCCCCGGCTGCCGAGGCCGGCCGGATCCTCGAGCCCATCTACGAGCACGAGGGAGAGCACCGGAGGCTCGTGGAGGCGCTCGAGGCGCGCCTCCCCGATCTCAAGGACCCGCCCGCGCGAGCGGCGCTCCTCCGCCGCGTCGCCGAGATCTACGCCGGGCCGCTCCGGAGCCCGGAGATGGCCTTCGTCTCCTCGAGCCGCGCGCTCCGGGAGGACCCGGGCTCGAGGGAGGCGATGGACCACGCCGAGAAGCTCGCCCGGGCTGCGGACTCCGAGGAGGAGCTCGCGGCCCTCTTCGCGGAGAACGCGGAGCGGGCGCTCGAGCCCGAGGCCCGCGCCGAGTACCACCGCCGGCTGGGAAGGCTCACCTCCGGGGATCCGGCGCGGTCGGCGGAGGCCTGGCAGAAGCTTCTCGAGATCCTGCCTGACGACGCGGAGGCGCTCGAGGGGCTCACCGCCCTGCAGCGGGAGGGCGGCGACGCCGGATCGCTCGTGCGCGTCCTGCGGAAGCGGCTCGCCATCGAGGAGGACGAGGAGCGGCGCGCGACGCTCCTCTCCGAGCTCGCCGAGGCGCTCGATCGCGCCGGAGACGCGAGCGGCGCGGCCTCGAGCCTCCGGCGCCTGCTCGAGACGAAGCCCAAGGACCGGGCGGTCCTGGCGCGGCTCGACGCCCTCTGCGTCCGCGGCGAGCGCTTCGCCGAGCTCGCCGAGGTGCTCGGGCGCGAGGTCGCCGCCGCCGACCAGGCGAAGGACGACTCCGCCTCGGTGGAGTTCCGCGAGAGGCTCGCCACCCTCCGGGAGACGAAGCTCCTCGACCGGGACGGGGCCCTCGGCCTCTACGAGGAGATCCTGGCGCGCCGCCCGGACCACGAGGGCGCGCTCGCCAGGCTCGAGGCCCTGCTCGCCCGGGACCCCGGGAACGCCCGGGCCGCCCAGGCGCTCGAGCGTGCCCACGCCGCCACCGGGCGGTGGGACCGGCACGCCTCCGCGCTCGAGGTCCGGGCCGGGGAGCGGCCGGACCCGCTCGAGCGGAAGGCCCTCTTCATCGAGCTCGCCGGGGTCCGGGAGAAGCGGCTCGGGAACCCCGAGCAGGCTCTCCTCGCGCTCTCCCGAGCCTTCCGGGAGGACCCCTCCGACGCCTCGCTGCGGGCCGAGCTCGACCGGCTCGCCGATGCCACCGGCCACCAAGAGGAGCTCGCCGCCCTCTACCAGGGGGAGCTCGAGCGCCTCGGCCCGGGGGGCGGGCCGCTCTCCCTCCGGCTCGGAGCCCTGCACGAGGGGCCGCTCGGACGCCCGGCGGAGGCCCCTCCCTTCTACGAGCGGGCCCGCCGGCTCGACCCGGGGGTCGCCCCCCAGGCGCTCGTCGCCCTGGAGCGGCTCTACCGGAAGCTCGAGAAGTGGCCGGAGCTCGCCGAGGTGCTCACCGCGCTCGCGGCGCGCGAGACCCGGACCGAGGAGCGGGTGGGGCTCCTCTTCCGGCTCGGCCAGGTCTGGGAGGAGAAGCTCGACACCCCGGAGCGGGCCGTCGCCGCCTACGAGGCCGTCCTGCAGGCGAGCCCGGGTCACCTTCCCTCCCTGCGAGCGCTCTCCCGGCTGCACGAACAGGCGGGCCGCACCGACGCCCTCTACCGCTCGCTCGGGGCGGAGCGGGGAGCCGTCGAGGCGGGGCAGCGGGAGCGCGTCACCGCGCGGATGGCGGAGGCCGCTGCGGCGCTCGGGCGCGACGAGGAGGCCGTGGAGCTCTGGCGCGAGGTGGTGCGGGAGAAGCCCCGGGACGACCGCGCGCTCGCCGCCCTGGAGGGGCTGCTCGAGAAGCTCGAGCGCTGGCCGGACCTCGCCGAGGTCCTCCGGGCCCGGGTGCCGCTCGCCCAGGACCGGCGCGAGGTGGTGCGGCTCCAGGAGAAGCTGGGCCTTTTGCTGGGGACGCGGCTCGCGGATCCGGGCCAGGCGGTCCGCTCCTTCCAGGCAGTCCTGGAGAGCGATCCCCGGAACCGGAAGGCCCTGGAGTCGCTCCGCGACCTCTACACCTCGACCGGCGACCGGGAAGCGCTCCTGCAGGTGAACCGGAGGCTCATCCCTCTCCAGGAGGACGCGGCCGGGGTGAAGGGGGTGCGCCTCGAGCTCGCCCAGCTGCTCCTCGCCGGCGGGCAGCGGCAGGAGGCGGTGGAGCAGGGGAAGCGGGCCTTCGACCTCGAGCCGCACACCGCCGAGGACCTCTCGCGGCTCGAGGCCTTCTTCCAGGCGGCGGGCGCCGTCCCGGAGGGGACTCGGGCGGCCGAGGCGCGGGCCGCGCTCCTCGCCGGGCAGGGGAAGACCGCCGAGGCCGCGGAGGCCTGGCAGTCCGCGGCCGGGCTCTGGCAGTCGGCCGGGCGCGGGGATGCGGCGGCGGCGGCGCTCGAGAAGGCGCTCGCCCTCGACCGCGGGAATCGGGCCACCTTCGACCGGCTCCGCGCGCTGCACGCCGAGCTCGGCGACTGGCGCTCCCACGCCCGAGTGACCGACCTCTTCCTGCAGGAGGTGCAGGACAAGGGCATCCGCGCCCGGCTCCTCGAGGAGCTCGGGGAGGTCCACGAGGCCCGACTCGGGCAGAAGGAGATGGGCTTCCTCGCCTGGTGCCGAGCCTTCCAGGAGGACCCCTCGAGCGAGCGGGCCCGGGCCGCGGTGGAGCGGCTCGCCGCCGAGACCGAGGCCTTCGAGGAGCTCGCCGAGATCTACGAGCAGGTGGGGGAGGGGCTCCCCGGCCCGCAGCGGGCGAGGCACCTGCTCCGGCTCGGGCAGCTCCGAGACGAGAAGCTCGACGACCCGGAGGGGGCCGAGTCGGCGTTCCGGCGGGCCCTGGAGAGCGACCCGGCGAGCCTGGAGGCGCTCGACGCCCTCGCCGGACTCTTCACCCGGCGCGGCCGGGCCCCGGACCTCGTCATCTCCCTCGAGCAGAGGCTCGAGGCGGTGGCCGGGCTCGACGACCAGAAGGCGACCCTCCTCGAGATCGCGCGCATCCAGGACGAACAGCTCCACGACGTGGAGGAGGCGGTGGGGGCGCTTCGGCGGGTCCTCGAACTCGACGGCGGCGACCCGCAAGCGCTCTCCGCGCTCGCCGCCCTCTACCGGCGCGAGGGACGCTTCGCGGACCTGGCCCATGTCCTCGCCCGGGCGCGCGACCTCGCCGCCGACGCGGAGACGCGGGTGGGCTGGCAATTGCAGCTCGCCGCCGTCCACGAGTCGGACCTCGGCGACGACGAGGCGGCGGTGGAGGCCTACCGTTCCGTCCTCGGCATGAACGACCGGGAGCCCCAGGCCCTCGCGGGCCTGGAACGGCTCTACACCAAGCTCGACCGCTTCGCGGAGCTGAACCGCGTCTACGAGAAGCAGGCGGAGAACGCCGCGGAGCCCGCCGAGAAGGTCCGCATCCTCGGCAAGAGCGCCGGGATCTGGGAGGAGAAGCTCGGGAACCCCCAGAAGGCCATCGAGCGCTACGAGCAGATCCTCCGCATCGACGGGCGCCACCTACCGTCCGTGAAGAGCCTGGAGAGGCTCTACCGCCAGGAGGGGCTCTGGGAGAAGCTCATCAGCGTCATCTCCCACCACCTCACCTTCGCGGCCGACCGCCGGGAGCAGATCCTCCTCCTCGTCTCGGTCGGCGAGGTCTTCTGGAAGGAGCTGCAGCGGGTGGACCGCGCCGAGGAGACCTTCCGCCAGGCGCTGGAGGTGGACCCGGAGTCGCGGGAGGCTCTGGCGGCGCTCGCCAGCCTCTACGAGCGCAGCGGCAACTGGAACCTGGCCCTGGAGATGCTCCGGAAGGGGGCGAGGCTCGCCGCGGCGAGCCCGGACGCGGTGGACCTCCACTTCCGCATGGGTCGGATCCACGAGGAGATGCTCCTCGACCTCGCGGCCGCGAAGCTCGAGTACGAGCGGGCCCTCGACCTCGAGCCGGGCCACCTCGCCTCCATCCGGGCGCTGAAGGGCATCCGGGAGCAGGAGGGGAACCGGGAGGACTACCTCGCGCTCCTGCTCGCCGAGGCGCGCTACGCCGAGGACCCGGCCAGCCAGGCCGCGCTCCTCACCGAGGCGGGCCGCATCCACCAGGAGGAGAAGAACGACCCGGCCGGGGCCGCCCGCCAGTACGACGAGGCCCTGCGGCGAGTCCCGGACCACCTCCAGGCGGCCCGGCCGCTCTCCGAGATCTACCAGGCCCGGGGCGCCTGGGCCGACGCGGCCCGGGTCCTCGAGGTGGTGGTGGCGCGGCTGGCGAACGACGGAGACGGCCGCGAGCTCTGCCGGCAGTCCTACCGGCTCGGCTACGTGTCCGAGAAGCTCGGCGACGGGGAGCGGGCGCTCTCCGCCTACCGGCGGGCCTACGAGCTCGACTCCACCTACCTCCCGGCCCTGGAGGGGCTCGGGACCCTCCTCGTCTCACGGCAGGCGTGGGAGGAGGCTCTCCGCATCTTCCAGTCGATCCTGATCCACCACCGGGACGGCCTCACCGACCTCGAGGTGGTGGAGACCTACTGGCAGATCGGGGAGATCCAGGAGAAGCAGGGGCAACCGGACCGGGCCGCGAAGAGCTTCGAGAAGGCGCTCGAGATGGACCAGAATCACGAGCCCTCGCGCCGCAGCCTCACCCGGGTGCTCGAGGCCGAGGGGAACTTCGAGGCGGCGGTGGAGCAGAGGCAGAGGCTCGCGCTCCTCCTGGAGGGGCGGGCCCGCTTCGACCAGTACCTGGCCATCGGGGAGATCTGCCGCGACCGGCTCAAGGACCCGTACCAGGCCATCGATGCCTTCCTCTCCGCGTCGCGGGTCGACCCCGGCGACCTGAAGGTCACCGAGTCGCTCCTCGCCCTCTACCGCGAGACCCGGCAGGCCCAGAAGGCGGGCGACGCCATGGCGTGGATGCTGGAGGCGCCGGAGGTGAAGGCGGACCCGGTGCGGGCCGCGAGGCTCCACCTGGCCCTCGGCGAGATCTGCCGGGACGAGCTGCAGGACCGGGGGAGGGCGCTCGCCCAACTGGAGCAGGCGCTCGATGCGAACCCGCGCCTCGTGCAGGCCTTCGCGGCCATCGAGGCCATGCTCGCCGAGGAGAAGCGCTGGCCGGAGCTCGAGCAGGCCTACGTCCGGATGATCCAGCGGATGCCCAAGGCGCCCGAGTTCGCGGCGGCGCGGCTCGCGATGTGGAAGGAGCTCGGCGAGCTCTACCGCCGGGCGCTCGGGAACCCGGAGGGCGCCCGCACCGCCTACGAGGTGGTGGTGAAGGCCGACCCGGACGACGCCGCCGCGGCCGAGGTCTACGCCGAGCTCTCCGCCTCCCAGCCCGGCCACGAGGCCGAGGCGGTGGAGGCCTACCGGAGGCTCCTCGCGCTCGGGCGGAAGCCGGGGCAGGCGGTGGCGAAGCTCGTCGCCCTCTTCGCCGCCCGGAAGGACTACGACCGGGCCTACAGCGCCGCGCAGGTGCTCGCCCACCTCATCGGCGAGGCGGGGCCGGACGAGCTCGAGGTGGTGGCGAAGCTCCGCCGCTTCTCCCGGGAGACCGCCACCCGCTCCCTCGACTCGGCGCTCTGGGAGAAGCTCTTCCACGAGCGGCTCCGCTCCGGTCCGCTCGCCGCCATCCTCACCCTGGTCGCGAAGGACGCGGCGCCGCTCTTCGCGCAGGCGCCGAAGGACCTGGGCTTGAACCCGAAGAAGGACGAGATCGACCTCGGCTCGTCCATGCTGTTCCTCGCGAGCACGCTCAAGTACGTCTCGCGGACGCTCGGGGTGGAGCCCGTCCGCCTCTTCCGGGGAGCGGAGAGCCCGGGGAGGCTCGGCTTCGCGAACACCGAGCCGCCGGGAATCATCGCCGGCGAGGAGATGTTCCGCGAGAGACCGAAGAAGGAGCTCTGGTTCTCGGTGGGCAAGGTGGTGTCGTTCGTGCGGCCCGAGCTCCGCCTCGGCCGCCTCATGCCGCACGACCAGCTCGAGGCGGTGTTCCAGGCGGCCTGCAGCCTCGGGACCTCCCGCTTTGTGGTCACCGCGCCCCCCCATCTGGTGCAGAAGCTCAAGCACCAGCTCGAGAAGCTCTTGCCCGAGCGGACTCGCACGCAGACACTGAAGAAACTCGCCCGGGACTACTGCGGCGTGCAGCAGCCCGGCGACGTGCGCGCGTACATGGACGCGGTGGAGCTGACCTCGAACCGGGCCGGAGCGCTGCTCGCCGGCGAGCTGGAGATCGCGAAGCGGATGGCCCTGCAGGAGAAGGCACAGGTGTCGAAGCTGAAGGACGATGCGAAGGTGCGCGACCTCGTGCTCTTCTGCGCGTCGGAGGACTGGGTGGCGCTCCGGGAGGCCCTCGGCCTCTCGGTGGCGGTTCGCTGAGGAGGGAGTCGATGCGGTTCACCTGCGAGAGCTGCAGCGCCCAGTACATGATCTCCGACGAGAAGGTCGGGCCGAACGGCGTCAAGGTGCGCTGCAAGAAGTGCAGCCACGTCATCGTGCTTCGCCGCCCCGCACCCGAGCCGCAGCCGGAGGCGTCGCCCCCTCCGTCCCCGGCCACGGACGGCGCCCCGCGGAGCGACGGGCTCGACGAGGAGCTCGGGCAGGCCTTCGACAAGGTGATGTCGAGCGCACCCGCCGCCGCGGCGTCCGAGGCGGCCGCGCCCCCGGCCCCGGAGCCTGCCCCGCCGGTCGCCCCCGTCGCCTCGGCGGCGCCGCTCGCCGCGGAGTGGTACCTCGCCATCGACGACCAGCAGGTGGGGCCCGTGCCTCCCGAGGCGGTCCGCGCCCGGTGGGAGTCCGGGGAGATCGGGCCGGACACGCTCGTCTGGTGCGCCGGCCAGGCCGACTGGTCGCACCTGTCCTCGGTGCCGGCGCTGGCGCGATACCTCGCTCCCGTGCCGCGGGCGGAGCGGCCGGTCCGGGCTCCCGAGCCCGCTGCGGCCTCCTCCTCCGCTCCCGTCCCCGAGCCCGCCAAGGCCAGCGAGCCACAGGGCTGGAAGCCCGCGGCGGCGAGCGCGCTCGCCGCCCTGGCGAGCGAGGAGCTCCGCCCCGCGCCCGCCCCGGCGGCGGCGCCGGCGAACTCGAGCGGCCCGAGCTCCCTCCTCGACTCCATGAACCTGCCCGACGCCGGGGGCGTGGACCCGACCGGAGTCCTGCCGCTCTCCATCAAGGCGCTCGAGACCACCGAGGAGAGGAACCTGAAGCGCCAGTCGAGCGTGGCGCGGACCACCGCGGAGGTGAGGCTCAAGCGGAGCGCAAACCGCACCATCGCGGTGGCGGCTGTCGCGCTCGGCCTCCTCGTGTGCGGTGCGGCGGGCGGGCTCTGGTGGTACTTCGAGCAGAGGCTCAAGAACCAGCTCCAGGGCCGCGAGGTCCCCCTTGCCGCCGCGGCGCAGCCCGCGCCCGCGGCCCCCGCGGTCCCGCCTCCCGAGCCGCCGGCCGCAGCCGCTCCGGCGGCACCCGCCGCACCTCCCCCGGCTGTCGCGGCGGCGCCGCCCGCGCCCCCTCCGGCGCCTCCGCCGACTCCGGCCCCCGCCGCGGTGGCGGCCGCGCCCCAGGAGCCGGCGCCTCCGCCCTCCCGGGGATCCCCGGCGAAGCAGCCCAAGTCGAAGAAGAAGGCGAAGGCCGAGCTCGCTTCCCGGCGGTCGGGCGAGCGAGTCGCCGCCGGCGACACCGCTTCGGCGCCTTCCCCGCAGGCCGGGAAGAAAAGCACCGGGGACCCGCTCCTCGACGCCTCCGACGTGGACGCCGACTTCGAGAGGGAGCTCTCCGGCGGCTCGAAGCCGAAGCGCTCCGTCTACGTGCCGCCCGCGGCCGGCTCCGACCTCCCGGACCGCCTGAGCGAGGCCCAGATCAACGAGGGCGTGACGAGCCGCATCGACGCCTTGAAGCAGTGCCTGGAGCAGCAGACCGCCGCCCAGCCCGACACCCACGGTACCCTGAAGGTGCGCTGGCTCATCCAGGGGGACGGGAGCGTGAGCGGGGTGAAATCGCTCAGCCCCGAGTTCGGGGGCCAGCCCATCGCGAGCTGCATCGCCAGCGTCGTGAAGACCATCCGCTTCCCGCGCTCCCGCTCCACGGGCCAGGAGGTGGTGTTCCCGTTCCGGTTCTAGGCCAGCTCGGCGGGCACCCGCTTCCGTGGAACAACGAGTCAAGAGAGCGCAGGGCCACGCCGCCGGCTTCCGGCCGGTCGAGGAGATGGAGCTCGGGGACCTCGAGATCCTTCGCCTCATCCTGCGCGGCGGCTCGGTCATCGACTGGAGGCGGCTCCACTTCCAGGACGAGGGGGAGGTGGACCACTTCCTTCGCCTCAACCTCTTCGACCTCGCGAACCCGAGGGACGAGAGGCGCCTCCGGACCATCCTCGCCCAGGCGGTGGAGTACCTCCGCACCGCCTTCGGCTACCGGGTGGCGGAGCTGGTCTCGAGCCCCGCGGACCTGCGCCAGCTCTTCCTCCTCGCGAGCGGAGCGGCGGAGCCGAAGCGCTACCGGCGCATCGCCTGCGTGGTCCTGAAGTGCATGCACGTCGTCCACCACCTGGAGGCGCGCGAGCTCCTCTTCCGCACCCCCATGCGGGAAGCGGACCTCGCCGAGCGGGTCGACCGGCGGGTCATGGCGGTGGCCCGGCAAATCGTCGACTCGGAGTGCCCGGTGGTGGAGTTCCGCGGCAATCTGAAGACGCGCGACTCGCTCATGACGAAGCTCCTCGTGAAGCGGGAGACGGTCGCGACCCAGGTGTTCGACCGGGTGCGCTACCGGATCGTCACCCGCACCCGGGAGGAGATCCCCTCGGTCCTGCGCCACCTCTGCGACGCCCTCTTCCCCTTCAACTTCGTGGTGCCCGGACAGACCTCGAACTCGCTGCTCCGGTTTCGGCACGTGGTCGGGGAGCACCCGAGGGCCGAGGAACTCGTGAACCACCTGCAGGCCCCTCTCGACCTCGAGGCGAGCGACCGCCCGCCCACCAACGAGTTCTCCGGCTCGAGCTACCGAGCCCTGAACTTCGTGGTCGACATCCCGGTGCGCATCGACGACCTCCTGCCTCCGGAGCATCCGGGGGGAACCGAGGACCTCGGGCGGGTGGTCTTCTCGCTCGTCGAGTTCCAGGTGGTGGACGAGGAGACGGCGAGGCACAACGAGCTCGGGCCGGCCCAGCACGAGCGCTACAAGAAGCGGCAGCTCGGCAGGGCACTCCGCCGCCTCTCCCGGGGGCTCGTCGTTCCCAAGAAGGCGCAGCGGAAGGTCTAGCAGGTCGGCTAAGCTCTGGTCCGGGACGGAGGGAACGCCATGCGCGAGACCACGAAGGAGAGTCCGTTCGACCGGGGCCAGGTGCAGATGTCCGGCCGCTGTCAGATCTGCGGGGCCGAGGGGGACACCCTCGCCGTTCCCGGGGCGCCCGAGCCCAACATGTTCTGCCCGCGCTGCGCCATCGAGTACGGCCAGGGACTTCCCGACGACGAAGCCCGCGAGTAGTCGACGCGCCTAGCCTGCCAGGGCGGCGAAGGTGACCGCGTCGGTCCCGTCGCTCCACTGGCCGTAGTGGAGCAGCCTCGCCCCCACTCCTGCCATGCGGAGGGCCGCGTAGATGGGGGCGACGCCGCACAAGCGCCTGCGGGAGTCATCGCGGACGGCGTCCCGGTGAAACGCGGCCGCGTCGCCCGCGGTGACGAAGGAGAGGGTGGCCCGGTCCTCGGAGCCGAGCGCCGTGAGCTCCGGCCGCGAGGGCGGCCGGGGGTCTCCGAACTGCGGCCCCACGTGGGCGAGGTCGGCCCCGGCCACGTAGCAGACCTTCCGGCCGGCGACGGCGTGGCGGAGGGATCCGAGGAAGCGGCTCGTAGCCGGCGCCGGGTCGGAGAGGTGCGAGAGGCTCGAGCAGAGCACCGGGAGGACCTCGTAGCGACGGCCGCGGACGAGGTGCGCGAGCCAGACCATGGGGAGCTCGCAGCTGTGCTCGCTCTTGTGGCAGAGCTCGTCCCCGAGCAGCTCCTCCGGCCCGAGCTCCCGCG
>Ga0335079_10007737_pt1 | contig 12214 bp, 10 predicted proteins | sample Lox_Sample_33_FD_206719 | JGI IMG/M metagenome (GOLD analysis project Ga0335079, IMG submission 206719) | Soil microbial communities from Loxahatchee National Wildlife Refuge, Florida, United States - Lox_Sample_3.3 | ecosystem: Environmental > Terrestrial > Soil > Wetlands | place: USA... | reverse complement strand
CACGCCACGACAACGGCGACCAGTACGATGATCGGCAGCCAGCCCTGGAATACCTCACCGCTCGAGAGGCCGTGGCCTTCGGCCTGTGCTTCCTGCGCCGCGGTCACCGGCACGCCGCCATAGCCGAGCGTCTGCGCCGGCTTCCAGATTTTCAGCAGAACCAACAGACAGAAGAAGCAGACGATCGCGCCGATCACGTCGGGCAAATAGGGCCCGAGATAAACCGAGGTTGGCAGCTGGCCGGCGATATAGCCGAGCGAACCGACCACGGCCAGCGGCCACGCCCCCTTCATGCCGTCTTTACCGCTGACCAGATAGAGCAGGATCCAGGGCGGCAGCAGCGCCAGAATCGCCACGATCTTGCCGACCGAGCCGGCGAGAGCGAGCAGCGGCATGCCGGTCACCGCCGCGAGCGCGATGATCGGAGCGCCGAGCGCGCCGTAGGAGACCGGAGCATTATTGGCGATGGCGGCGACCCGAATGGCGTCGATGTCCGGAATGCCGAGCGTGATAAGGATCGGCGCGACGAAGGCCCAGGGATAGCCGAAGCCCACCAGGCCCTCGAGCAGCGCACCGAAAGCCCAGGCGAACAGAATGGTCTGGACGCGAACATCGCGGGTTCCAAGCCGCACCAGCCAGCGCCGCAACTTGTCGAAGGCCCCTTTGGCGACCATGGTGTTGAACAGCATCACTCCCCAAAACGTGATCCAGTCGACGTTCCACACCCCGGTCGCGGAGCCGTACAGATAGGCGAGTGCCCCGTCGCCAAACGGCATTTTCCAGACCCAGAGGCCGAGCAGGAATGTCACGATCGAGCCGATCAGCACCGCAAGCCAAGCCGACATGCGCAAGCCGGCGAGCAGGAACAGGAGCAGGACGACCGGAACCAGCGCGACCAGCCAGGTCAGGAACATGTTTCCAGTCGGATCGAGAATCTGTGTGAACATGGACGCGTTCTCCCCAGCAAACCTTGCGATTTTTTTCGGGCGTCACGACCACGTCCGTATCGCCGGCGCGCAAGGACGCCGCCGGCCGTGACACCAATGGGTGGAGATTTCTCGCCGTCCCGCGCGCGCGTCAAGGGATACTCCACCCCGCTGCAACCGTGCTTTGGTCCCAAATGCGGGTTTTCAACACTGCAACTCTCCGGCTGCGCATGATATTGCATCGCACCATTGCGGCCTTGGCCGGCGCCGCGCGTCAAACCGGAGGATTTCCGTGAAAGGTCTCGCCTCAACGCTCGGCACGATCTGGCGGCTGGCGCTGCCCTACTATCGTTCGGAGGATCGCTGGCCAGGGCGCATTCTGCTCGGCGCGGTGCTGGCGATCGAGCTATCGGTCGTCGCCATCCAGGTGATTCTCAACGAATGGTACAATCGTTTCTACAACACGCTGCAGGACCGCGATTTCAACGCCTTCGTCAGCGCCATTCTGTTCTTCTGCGGACTCGCCGCGGTGTTCACCGTGCTCGTGGTCTATCAGAACTACCTTAACTTGTGGCTGCAGATCCGCTGGCGGCGCTGGATGACGCAGACTTATTTGCGGCAATGGCTGAGCAGCGCCAACCATTACCGCATGCAGCTTCTCGGCGATGCCGCCGACAACCCTGACCAGCGCATCGCCGATGACCTGCAGATGTTCGTGCAAAGCACGCTGTCGATCGGCACCGGACTGCTCAACGCCTTCGTCTCGCTATGCTCCTTCGTCGTCATTCTCTGGGGCTTGTCGGCGAGTGCGCCGCTGCATCTGTTCGGCAGCAGCTTCATCATCCCCGGCTATTTGGTCTGGGCGGCACTGATCTACGCCATCGCCGGCACCGCGCTTACGCATCTGATCGGCTGGCGGCTCATTCCGCTCAATTTCCAGCAACAGCGCTTCGAGGCCGATTTCCGCTTCAACCTGGTGCGCACGCGCGAGAATGCGGAGCAAGTCGCCTCACTGCGCGGCGAAGCGGCCGAACGCGAACGCCATCTGTCACGCTTCAGCATGATCGTTGCCAATTGGATCGCCATCATGGGGCGGCAGAAGAAGCTCACATTCTTCACTCAGAGCTACAATCAGGCCTCGGTGATCTTTCCTTATCTGATGGTGAGCCCGGCTTATTTCTCGGGCGCCATGCAGCTCGGCGGCCTGATGCAGACGTCCTCGGCCTTCAACAGCGTGCAGACCGCGCTGTCCTATTTCGTCACGGCCTATCAATCTATCGCGCAATATCGTGCGGTGATCACGCGACTGTCCGGATTCGAGCAGGCGATTGCCGCCGGACGCGCGGCAGCGGAAGCGCCGCCGGCGATCGAGGTGCTGCCGCGCGAGGGCGCCACCGCCATTGCAATCGATCAGCTCGCCGTTCGGCTGCCCGACGGCAAGCCGCTGGTCGATGCCCGGCATGTCGACTTGGCGCCGGCCGAGCGGGTGTTGGTGACCGGCCCCTCGGGCGCCGGCAAGTCGACTTTGTTCCGCGCCATCGCCGGCATCTGGCCGTTCGGCTCAGGACGCGTGACGGTGCCGCAGCAGGCCAAGGTCATGCTGCTGCCACAGCGGCCCTATTTCCCGATCACGACGCTCGCAGCGGCGGTGAGCTATCCGGCAACCGACGGCACATTCGACAACGCCCGCATTGCCGACGCGCTCACCGCGGTCGGCTTGCCGCAACTCATCAACCGGCTCGGCGAGGAGGCGCACTGGAACCGCGTTCTCTCGCTCGGCGAACAGCAACGGCTCGCGATCGCACGGGCCATTCTGCAGGCGCCCGATTACCTGCTGCTCGACGAGGCGACGGCCTCACTCGACGAAGCTGCCGAGGCAAATCTCTACGGCGTGCTGCATCAGCGCCTCAAAGACACGATGATGATTTCGATCGGTCACCGCTCGACGCTGCGCGCCTTCCACGGCCGGCGCGTCGAACTGGTTCCGGAGCAGTCGCGCTACGCGTTGCGCGACGTGCCGCTCGCCTCGGCGGCGGAATAAGCCGAAGCCATCGCCAAAATCGCAGACGCATTGATCAGCAATGCGCTCGCGCAAATGAAACGGCCGGTGGCGTCACCGCCACCGGCCACAACGACAAAGTCCAACTTGCCTGCCGCTATTTCAGTGCGCTGATCAGCGTGTTGAAAGTGAGCTTGGCGATGAACGTCGCCTGACACCAGTTGGAAGCCGGGCCACCGGGATTGATCGCCGTCGAGAACACGCCGGCGGCGGTGTGATCGCTGGTGAAGGCGTTGCAATCGCCCTTGTTCAGATTGGAGTCATAGTAGCGCAGGTCGAGCGTGAAGGCCTTCCAGGTAAAAGCGAGACCGACGTCCCAGCTCGCATAGCTCTTGTACGGGACGCCGTTCGGGAAGCCGGCAACCGCGTAGAACGAGTCGGAGGTGCCGAGCTGCCACCAGCCGCCGTCAGCCGAAATGTAGGCGCCGACGCCATTCGAGAACCAAGCCGACGGCAGGTTAATCGTCGCGGTGCCGGCGTAGAAGATGCCAGGCGCGCCTGAATTGAGCACCGAAGGCGAGCCCCAGATGCTGCCGCCGAAGTTGAAGCTGTCGTTCACCGTGTAGGTGAACTTGCCGTAGCCTTCAAAGAAGCTGACGTTGCGCTTGACTACGTTGCCGTTAGGTAGCGCAACACCGACGGAGTTGCCGCCGCCCTGGGCTTCACATGGTCCAGGCGTGTTGAAGCACTGGCCGCCAGGGTACCAGTAGTACCAGCCGCCGAAATCCAGCGCGAGCTTGTCGAAGGTCGGGCGGATACCGCCGTAGATGTCGATCTCGGCTGCGGCGCGGTTCGGGAAGTCGATGCTCTCACCCGAGAGGCCGACATAACCCTGCCAGTTCGAATTGAAGTTATAGCGCGGCTCGAAGGTCGCCTGAGTCGAAGGTTGGTGGGCCGACTGGGTCACGCCACGGAAATTGTAGTCCGTCATCAAGGCGGCGGTGACCGAAATGTCCCACGGCGGCGGAGCGGCGACTGCCGGCGCAGGGGGCGCCTTGACCGCCATATCGGCTGCGAAGGCGGTGGACGTCGCCAAACCGGCCGCCACAACCAACGAGAAAGCAACTCGCTTCATGTTTTGCCCCTTCATAAAAAGCCCGCGACGCGGATAGCCAAAATCGCCTGTGATACTTGAGCTTTGCTGTCATCGCGCCAAGATCAAAACAAGAGCAACTGCTGACTTTTTATGCTTTTTTGCAGTCGTTTCACAAATACTTAAAAGGTGTTGCAGCCAAGCTACACTTTTTACTGGTTTTTCCGTCTCTCCCAGAACGGAGGCCCGTACCGGCGAGGAGACGAAACGCGCACCGCGATTTTACCGGCGCGGCCTTTCCCTCCGCGCTATCATGACGACCGAGGCTGCCGGTCATGGAGGCGTGTCATGAAGGCGATGGTCGACGGACAAGTCGTGGCGCAGAGCGACGACATCGTCGATTGCAAAGGATATCAGTACTTTCCGCGCACTGCGGTGCGGATGGATTGGCTCGAAAAGGTCACCAAGACCCCGTCGGATCTCGCCTGCCCGCATGGTGTTCAGTTCTATGATGTGGTGGTCGACGGCAAGCGGCACGAACGCGCGGCGTGGAGCTATGAGGCGCCGCGCCCCGAGATGCGCCAGGTCGGCGGCCGATTCGGCTTCTGGCAGGACGTCGAGGTCCACTGACGGACGGGCACGGCCCCACCCGCACTTATCCACAGGCCTGCCATCGACCGCGTCGGCACAACCGCAGCGGCACGCCGGATCGGCTCAGGCGGCGGCCTTTTTGCGATTCGCCTCGAGGCGAGCATCGACCAGTGCAACTTGGGCGTCGATTGCCGGATGGCTCAGCCCCTTCTGCCGGGCGATCAGTTGCACCAGCTTGTCGGCGCGTTCGATATAGGGCGCGCCGTTCTGCAGCGCCCGAGCGGCCGAGGCTGGGCGCGTCAGCGATTGGGCGGCAGCGGCGTATTTCTCGAACGGCACCAAATCTTCCGGCTTGGCGCCAAGCTTGACGCATAGATCCAAGACGAAGTTGTAGACCGAGCGCGCGGTCTCGATGTCGCTGTGGACCGCTTCCTGTGCCGTGCGCATGCCGTCCTTGGTGACGCAGCGGTAGTTGCCGGCGAGCAGCATCGCCCACTTGGCGAGTGGGACGAAGATCGAGTCGTAGACTTTCAATTTCACCGGAAGCTCGATCCTGCCCTCCGGCGTGTCGAAGCGTGCGGCGTCAACGTCCCTTTCGAGCTGACGCAGGATCGCCGTGCTCTTCTCGTCGTCGAACCGGGCGCATTTGAAGTTGGTGGGCAGCGTCACCATAAGGACGTTGACCTTCTCGTCCGGCGGTCGGATCGCCTGCGGGTCGGGACTGTTGAGCGTCATCGTCTTGGGATCGAACGAATCCCAGACGCTGGGATCGGTATAGGCGGCTCGCAGCGCATCGCAGTTCAAACCCGGGATGCGCTTGAGATAGGGCAGCGGCGGCATGTTCATGATCGACATGCATGGCACGCGCGACTTGGCCACGGCGTCGAGCAGTTCGCGAACGCCGGGCGTGCGGTATTGCGGCTCCTGCATGCACAGGCCGACGAGGTCGTAGTTCTTTGGGTCGATGCCAGTCGCGGGCCCGGCCGTCACCTTGCCGGGGAGCTTGCGCGATTCCAGCACGACCGGATCCTTGCGGCCGCGCACCGGCAGGCGAACCTTGAAGCCTTCGGCGTTGATCAGATCGGCCTCTGCCGGCAGGCAGACAAGATGGATGGAGTGGCCACCGAACAGAAGCTTCGACGCCAGCAGCGAGCCGTAGGACGCACCCATGAGCAGGATGTTGTAGGTCGGCATCACGCACCTCCCGGAAAGCGGATCGGCCGGCTTGGCCGGCCCGCGACCGACGCACCGGCCGGCCGCTCGTAGCGACCGATGCTATTGGCCCGGCCGTGCCGACGCAATGCGAGCCGGCACGCCGCTTGAACCAATGCGCAGCGACTTGGCCCTGGCCGAGCGGCCGCGCCGGAAATCGCCGCAGCCTTTAGCTGCCGCTCGAACTGCCGAAGCCCGAGCCCATGGCTGGCGGCCAGGACGGCGCGGGAGCAGGAGCCGGGGCCGGAGCTGGTGCTGGCTTTGCCGGCGCAGCGACCTTCACGGGCGCCTTGCGTTTCGGCGCGGCTTTCTTCTTCGCCTTTTTGGCCGGCTTCTTCGCAGCCGCCTTGAGCATCTTTTTCTTCTTCGGTGCCGCAGTGGCCTTCTTCTTTTTCCCGACCTTCTTCTTCGCCTTTACCTTCTTCGCCATGATCAACCTCCCGATCCGTCTACTGGACTAGAGTCAATTTCCGTCGGCCGCACGCGGCCTCTGTTCCCATAGAGCCGGCGGACGAGGCCCCCCGGTGGCCCAATCGATCAATTCGACCGTATGGACGGCTGGAAGCGTCGTGCCCGCTGCGAACTGCGTGATGCAGCCAATATTGCCCGCCGCGATCACATCAGGGCGCAATCTTTCGATAGTCCTGACTTTGCGCTCGCGCAACCGCCTTGCGAAGTCAGGCTGCAAAATATTGTAGGTCCCGGCGGAGCCGCAGCACAGATGACCTTCAGGAATGTCCTTCACGACGAAGCCAAGCCTGGCGAGCAGTTCCTTCGGCTGGCGAATGACGCGCTGACCGTGCTGCAGCGAGCAGGCGGCCTGATAAGCGACGTTGAGTGCCGGCAGGCTCGGTGCGGGTTTGAGCGGAAGTGTTGCGAGATACTCGCAAATGTCCTTGGTCAGCTTCGAGACGCGGGCCGCGCGTTCGGCATAGGCCGGATCGTCACGCAACATGAAGCCGTAATCCTTGACGGTGGTGCCGCAGCCCGACGCGGTGATGACGATGGCGTCGAGGCCCTCGATTGCCGAGAAAGCATCGATCGTAGCGCGCGCCTGGGCCAAGGCGTCATGCGCGCGACCCATATGATGGACCAGCGAGCCGCAGCAGCCGGCACCCTGCGGCAGCACCACTTCGATGCCGTGACGGGTCAGCGTGCCGACCGCGGCGGCATTGATCTGCGGCGCCAAAACATCGTTTACGCAACCGGCAAGCAGTGCCACCCGGCCGGCGCGTGGCACCGTGGTAACTGCAATGGTTCGTGGCGCGAGCGGGCCTTGCGGGAACCGCCACGGCACGAGCCCGAGCAGAGCGGACAACCGCTTGAAGCCGAGCCCTGCTGCGAGTGACGTGAACGGCTTGCCGAATAGGCCGGCCGCGAGCGCCAGCCGAAAACGCTGCGGATAGGGCATGATCCTGACCAGCAGCTCGCGCATGAACCGCTCGGCGAGCGGGCGCTGATAGGTCTCCTCGATGCGGACGCGGGCATGGTCGACAAGGTGCATGTAATGCACGCCGGACGGACAGGTCGTCATGCACGCAAGACAAGACAGGCAACGGTCGACGTGCAGCGCGACGTCGGCGCTTGCCGGGCGGTCGTTCTCCAGCATGTCCTTGATGAGATAAATGCGCCCGCGCGGCGAATCGAGCTCGTTGCCGTCGAGCACATAGGTCGGACAGGTTGCGGTGCAGAAGCCGCAATGCACGCAGGCGCGCAGGATTTTCTCGGATTCGGCGATGTCCGGATCGGCCAATTGCGCAAGGGTGAAGGAGGTCTGCATGGCTAGACGCCCGCCCACATGCGCCCGGCATTGAGCACGCCGCGCGGATCAAAGCTCTGCCGCACGCGGCCCGTCAGCGCGGCAAGCGGGGCCGGTTCGGGAGGAAACACCTCGACGGTGGCGCGCACCGCGGCGGGGGCGCGAATAAGTGTCGCGTGGCCGCCAGCGGCAGCGACCGTGGCGTGCACCAGCGGCGCCCGGGCATCGCCCGATGCCGGCAACGCCGCCCAGACAAGGCCGCCAGCCCAGTCGTAAAGGATTTCGGCATCGGCTTTGTCGATCAGCGCGCGGCCGATCTCGGCGCCATGCATCGGCGCGGTCGAAATCCGCCAGAGGTCGCGGGTTCCGACAGGCCCAGCGGTGGCAAACGGCGTCACGTCGCGGATCGCGCGCCACAGCGCCCGCGAGGCCGTTTCATCGAGCGCACCGAGCACGCCGAACGGCGCCAGCAATTTCTCCAGCACAGCTTTGCGTTCGGCAACCGATGGCGCAACGCCTTCAATTCGCAGCGCGGTCACGGCGGAGCGTGCCGCCGCCACGTCCGGCATGCGGACGGCGATGCCTGCCGGCAGATGCGCCGCAGCCGAAGCGTCGCCGAACGAGCCCATTGCCGCGCTCATCGCCTTCACCGCGGTTTCGTCGTCGAGCTTGAGCACGAGGACGGTCGCCTCTGTCTCGGCGCGCGGCAGCGTTTTCACCGTGACGTCGGTCATGACGACGAGCGTGCCCCACGAACCGGCGATGAGCTTGCAGAGATCGTAGCCGGTGACGTTCTTGACCACGCGGCCGCCCGACTTGAAGGTCTCGCCGCGGCCCGACACCGCGTTGACGCCGAGAAAATGGTCGCGCGCCGCGCCGGCCTTGATACGGCGCGGCCCGGACAGATTGGCGGCGAGAACGCCGGCGATGGTCGCTGCACCTATCGGCGCGCCGAGGAGCGCACCGTAATCGATCGGTTCGAAGGCGAGCTCTTGTTTGCTTGCGGCAACCAGCGCCTCGATTTCCGCAAGCGGCGTACCGGCCCTCGCCGATAGCACTAGTTCTTCCGGCTCATACAGGGTGACGCCGGTGAGCGCCGACAAATCGAGCGTCGAATCCCATTGCGCGGCGCGGCCGATGGCCCGCTTGGTGCCGTGGCCGACAACTTCGAGGGCCTTGCCGGCCTCAAGCGCCCAGCGCACGGCCTGCTCGACTTCCGCCGCATCGCGCGGTTTGAGATGACTTTCCTGCATCGAAGATGACAATCACGCCGCCCATGGCCTGACCTCGCGGTCGATGCGTCGACCGGAAGATTGGCGGGTCATTTGCAGATCGTATCGGGCCTGACGTCAAGCGTCACTAGCGGGTGACGCGGAAGCAGATTTTGAACTCAAAACCGCGGCAGATCGGGAAATGCCAGGCGGCCGGCGTGAACGTGCATGCGGCCGAGTTCGGCGCAGCGATGCAGCGTCGGAAAGACCTTGCCGGGATTGAGCAGGCTCTTCTCGTCGAAGGCGCATTTGACCCGTTGCTGCTGGTCGAGATCGGCCTCGGTGAACATTGCCGGCATCAGGTCACGCTTCTCGACGCCGACGCCATGTTCACCAGTCAGCACGCCGCCGACCTCGACGCAGAGTCGCAGAATGTCGGCGCCGAATTGTTCGGCGCGCTCGAGCTCGCCCGGCTTGTTGGAGTCGTAGAGAATGAGCGGGTGCAGATTGCCGTCGCCGGCGTGGAACACGTTGGCGACGCGCAACTGGTATTTGGCGGATAGTTCCTGCATGCGTTGCAGCACCAGCGACATCTTGGCGCGCGGAATGGTGCCGTCCATGCAGTAATAGTCGGGAGAGATGCGGCCAACGGCCGGAAACGCCGCCTTGCGGCCGGCCCAGAATAACAGTCGCTCCTCCTCCGAGTTGGAGATGCGGCAGGTCTCGGCTCGGCAGTCGCGCGCGATCTCCTGGACGCGATCGAGCAGATGGTCGACCTCGGCAGGCGGACCATCGAGCTCGACGATGAGGAGCGCCTCGACGTCGAGCGGATAGCCGGCATGAACGAATTCCTCGACGGCATGAATGGCCGGGCGATCCATCATTTCCATGCCGCCCGGTATGATGCCGGAGCCGATGATACGGGCGACGCATTCGCCGCCATCTTCCGATTTGGCAAAGCCGATCAATGCCGCGCGTGCGGTCTGCGGCTTTTTCAGGATGCGCACCGTGACTTCGGTCACCACCCCGAGCAGGCCCTCGGAGCCGGTGACGAGGCCGAGCAGATCGTAGCCGCCGGCATCGAGATGCCGGCCGCCGAGCCGCAGCACCTCTCCCGACATCAGCACCAGTTCGCAGCCGAGCACATTGTTGGTGGTGACACCGTATTTGAGGCAATGCACGCCGCCGGAATTTTCCGCGACATTGCCGCCGATCGTGCAGGCGATCTGCGACGACGGATCGGGTGCATAGTAGAAACCCGCATGTTCGACCGCCTGGCTCACCGCGAGATTGGTGACGCCGGGTTCGACCACGGCGACGCGGTTGTCGAAATCGATTTCGCGGATGCGGTTGAACTTGGCCATGCCAAGCAGCACGCCGTCGCCGAGCGGCAGTGCCCCGCCGGAGAGCGAGGTGCCGGCGCCGCGCGGCACGACCTTGACGCCTTCGCCCTGGCAGTAGCCGAGCACGGCCGCGACCTGCTCGGTCGTTTCCGGCAGCACCACCACCATCGGCAACTGCCGATAGGCGGTCAGCCCATCGCTCTCGAAGGGACGCATCGCCTGTTCGGCGGCGATGACGCCCTCACCAGGCACGATGCGACCGAGCGCCGCCACAATCTCGGCGCGGCGTGCAAGCACGGCATCATCAGCCACGGGCATCGTTACCGGCATCGCGACCTCGTTTCAGCATTTGCGCTATTATAGCGCGAAATTTCAGGTCCCGCCCGCGCGCCGATGCGCATGCCGGCCGCCGTGCTGGCCAACGATATTGGCCGTTGACACGCTGCGCCGGGACCGCTTGAACGACTGCGGTGCGAGCCTGCCGCCGATCGGGGGCGCAGCCGGGCCTGCAAGCTTTAGGGAGAGGTGATGATGAGGACGTTTTTCGTAACGGCCGCGTTGCTGGCCGCGTCGGTGGGAATTGCGGGGGCTCAGGACGTCGCCAAGGGCGAAACCTCGTTCCACAAATGTCTGCCGTGTCATTCGATCGGCGACGACGCGCAAAACAAGATCGGTCCGGAACTCAACGGGCTCGACGGTCGCCATTCCGGCAGCGTGCCGAATTTCAGCTATTCCGACGCCAACAAGAATTCCGGCATCGTCTGGGATGAAGCCAATTTCAAGGAATACATCAAGGATCCGCGCGCCAAGGTTCCGGGCACCAAAATGATCTTCGCCGGCATCAAGAATGAGCAGGAAGTCAACGATCTTTGGGCCTACGTGAAGCAATTCGACGCCAACGGCAATATCAAGAAATGAACACGTCGAGGCTTGATGTGGATCAAGCGAAAATGGCGGCGGCTCTGCCATAAGGAGCCGCGCCCAAGCTGAGGAGACGCCGTCATGATCAAGGATATCGTCGTCAATCTGAGCGTCGGCGGCGATGGCGGTCCGGCGGGGGACTATGCGATTTCGGTTGCCGACGCACTCGGCGCGCATCTCACCGCGATTGCCTTCATCTACGATCCGATCGTGCCGGTCTCGAGCACCGGTTACATCCCCGCTGACGTGATCGAGACCCAGCTCGCCGACAATGAGGCGGCGGCGCAGGCCGCGATCGACCGTTTCTCGAGCGTCGCAAAGCGCGTCGGCATTGCGTCCGAGCCTTTGACCCTCAGCGCCAGCCTCGCGGGCGCGGGCGATCAGTTCGGCCGCATCGCACGCCGCTTCGATCTCGCGATCGTCGGCCAGGCCGAGCCCGACAAGCAGGTGATCGAAGAAATGATCGGCGAGACTACATTGTTCGAGTCCGGGCGACCGGTCATCGTCGTGCCCTATATCCAAAAGGACCCGCTGAAGCTCGACCGCGTGATGGCCTGTTGGGATGGCAGCCGTCCGGCGGCGCGTGCCATCGCCGATGCCATGCCGCTGCTTGAACGCGCCGGACAGGTCGAACTCGTGATCGTCGCCAATGAGCGCGGCAAGCAGGATGAGATCGCCGGCGCCGATATGGGCCAGCATCTGGCGCGGCACGGGCTCAAGGTCGACGTCAAGCGCATCGCCGGCGGCAACATCGATGTCGGCGACGCGCTGCTGTCGCACGCCGCCGATTCCGGTGCCAGTTTCATGATCATGGGCGGCTACGGCCATTCGCGGCTGCGCGAGTTCGTCCTCGGCGGCGTCACCCACACGATTTTGCGCTCGCTGACGGTGCCGGCGCTGCTGTCGCATTAATGTCGTCTGCACGGACCGGGCCCGCCTGATCACTGATTGCGGATCCCCGCCACGACCAGGCCGCGGGCGCGCGCGTCGGCGACCCCGAGCGAGCGCAAGGCCATCAGTGTGAGCGACTGCACCTGATCGCGCTCCCGGCCAGCCCAATCCGGCGCAAGCGGAGAAAACAGGCCGCCGACGAGAAGGCCAACCAGCGCCGCGGCCGCCAGTGTGGCATCCTGTTCGGGCAAATGACCCCCGCCGATCG
>Ga0335079_10007735_pt1 | contig 12216 bp, 11 predicted proteins | sample Lox_Sample_33_FD_206719 | JGI IMG/M metagenome (GOLD analysis project Ga0335079, IMG submission 206719) | Soil microbial communities from Loxahatchee National Wildlife Refuge, Florida, United States - Lox_Sample_3.3 | ecosystem: Environmental > Terrestrial > Soil > Wetlands | place: USA... | reverse complement strand
TTTCTTACAAGACTCTTTTCGTGAAGGCATGAAGTTGCAGCGCAAATATGAACAACTGTGCGCAGAAGCAGCTAAAGGCCCGGTACGCCCGGAGATGATTGCTGAAGTCCAGGCGGTACGGAAAGAAGTCGACTGGGACTACTTGGAGGTAGAGGTCCCCAAAGCCATCGAACAAGTGCTTGATGGAATTGAAAGAGTAGCGACCATCGTGCGAGCCATGAAGGAGTTTTCGCACGTTGACCGCAGCTCGGATAAGACCGCGACCGACTTGAACAAAGCGCTGGAAAGCACGCTGGTGGTGGCGCGCAACGAACTGAAGTATGTCGCCGATGTGGAAACCGAATTTGGACAGTTACCGCCCGTCGTCTGTCACCTGGGCGACTTGAACCAGGTGTTTTTGAACTTGCTGATTAACGCGGCCCACGCCATTGGAGATGTAGTCGAGACCACCGGCTGCAAGGGGCAGATTAAGGTCAAGACCCGGCAAGACGGGGACTGGGTGGAGGTAGCCATTCAGGACAGCGGCGCAGGAATTCCCGAGGAAATCCGGGATAAGATCTTCGACCCCTTTTTCACTACCAAGCGCGTAGGGGAAGGTACCGGGCAGGGGCTGGCCCTGGCACGCGCGGTGGTGGTGGAAAAACACGGTGGCACGGTTACCTTTGAAACCAAGGTAGGCCGGGGCACCACGTTTTACGTGCGGCTTCCGGTGAACGGTCAAGCAGCAGCCAAAGGGGCCGCGGCGTCATGATCAAGATTCTCTTCGTCGATGATGAGACGAGAATTCTCGAGGGCCTGCAGCGCATGCTCCGTCCCCAGCGGGACAAATGGGACATGGCCTTTGCTCCCGGCGGGGTCGCGGCGCTGGCGATGCTGGAAAAAACAGCCTTCGATGTGATCGTTTCTGACATGCGCATGCCCGGCATAGACGGCGTAGCCCTGCTCGATGAAGTGAAAAAGAAATATCCCAGCACCCTACGCATCATTCTTTCCGGCTACACCCAACTGGAAGCCTCGTACAAGGTCGTGCCGGTTGCCCATCAATTTCTGCTGAAGCCGTGTGATGCCCAGACCGTGCGCAATGCGATTGAGCGAGCAACCTGCCTCCGGGAAGTGCTTAAGGACAAGCGACTGGAGGGGATTGTCGGATCGCTGCAGGAACTGCCTTCTATTCCGCGCACGTATGCCGAACTGCGGCAAGCGCTTTCCGATCCGGACTCCTCCATCGACCGGGTCACCCACATCATCGAGAAGGACGTCGCGATCTCAGCCAAGGTCCTCCAGATGGTGAATTCCGCGTTTTTCGGCGCGATGCGGAACATCTGTGAAATCAAGACTGCCGTGACTTGCCTGGGAATCAATATTCTGCAGAACCTGGTGCTTTCGGTCGAGGTGCTGCGTGCTTTTCATCCTTTGCGGCCCAATGCCGACTTTTCGATCGATGCCTTTAGCCTACATTGCCAGGCTGCGGCCAAGATCGCGGGACAGTGTGTGAAGTCAGGCAACCCCTCCGGGCCCGCCGTGGTCGCCGCGTTCCTTCACGACGTTGGCAAGTTAGTGCTGACCGAAAGAGCGCCGGAGCAGTTCGAGACGGCTTTGGCCCGCGCCAAGTCCGAAAAGCGCCCCTTCTTTGAAGTGGAAGAAGAGATCATGGGGGTCTCGCATGCTGAAGTAGGCGCATACCTGCTTAGCCTATGGGGTGTGCCTTATACCATCGTGGAGGCCGTGGCCTATCATCATCATCCTGAACGCTTGCCGCGCGAGAGCCTTGATCTCACCACCGTGACCTACGTCGCCAACCTGCTGGCGCACGAGTATTTCAAGGACTCGAGCGCCGGCGAAGCTTTGGTTCATCGGGAAATCGATGAACCCCTGCTGGCAAAAATTGGCGAAGACGGTCAGCTTCCGGCGTGGAGAAAGGCGGCAGAAGCGTCGGTTGCCGCCGCGGCCGGCGCATAACGGAAAAGCCCGACGCAAGCGAAGCTCGCACGGTACTCCTTCCCTGGGTTTCCAGGCTTGGCTATGCGAGTTCCGTGTGGACCGGCTTCTTATTGGCTGGTGGAATCGAGAACGCCTTCGGTTTTGATCCGGCTGGCTTTGCAGAGTTCAGCGGCAATTTTAACGATCGCTTCCTGGGCCCGCCCCGTCGCCTCGGCTGACATCACCGAACTGGCGGCCAGCGTGAACATGAGCGCATCCTCTTGCCGGTCGAAATAAAGCACCACCTGACTCGCCGCCATACAGAAACCTCCCGACTGGACTATTGAAGACTGGACTGAAGACGACCGAACTAGTGAAATCATAGGCTGGTTTCAGGCCGTCCCGGGGTGGCTTCCTTGATACCCACCACTGACGAACGTCACGGAAGTACGGAAGCGAGGGTAAATCTCAGAAAATGCTACATTAAAGACTATCCATGTCGGCCCCTGACTCCCGCTTCGTAAAAGCATGCCAGGCCCAGAAGGTTGACCGCACGCCCGTCTGGTTTATGCGGCAGGCCGGGCGCTACATGCCAGAGTATCGCGCGGTACGCAAGCAATACTCCCTGATTGAAATCTGCAAAAAGCCGGAAGTGGCCGCTGAGGTGACAATTACTGCCGCCGAAGCGCTGGGGGTCGACGCGGCCATCATCTTCGCCGATTTATTGTTGCCCCTCGAGGTAATGGGGCTACCGTTTCATTTTGCCAGCGGAGAAGGACCAGTGATTGAGAGGCCCATCCGGACCGCGGAAGACGTCGCTCGCCTGCAAACCGGCCGCACGGCCAATCTCGGATACGTTTCTGAAGCCGTGGCTCTGGTTTCCCGGCACTTCGGGGCCCGATTGCCGGTGATCGGATTCTGCGGCGCTCCCTTTACCCTTGCCAGTTACATGATAGAAGGTGGCGGTTCGCGGAACTATGTGAATACGAAGAGCATGATGTATCGCTCTCCCTCGGCCTGGGATGAGCTTATGGGCAAGCTCGTCGCCGTCCTGGCCGAATACGCCTCCGAGCAGGTGAATGCGGGAGCAGACGTGATCCAGGTATTTGACAGCTGGGTTGGCTGCCTGAGCGCGGAGGATTTTCGGCGCTACGCTTTGCCGCATTCGACGAAACTGGTCCAGGCTCTGAAAAAGACCGGCGCGCCGATTATTTATTTTGGCACGGACACCACGGCCCTCCTGCCCTCCATGAAAGAAACCGGCGCCGCTGTGATTGGCCTGGATTGGCGGGTTCCGCTGGACGAAGGCTGGCGCAGCGTGGGTTCAGGCGCGATCCAGGGGAATCTCGATCCGGTATTGCTGTTTGCGGAGTGGAAAGAATTGAAGTCGCGGGCGGCTGAAATTTTGCGGCAGGCCGCGGGCAGACCAGGCCATATTTTCAATCTAGGGCACGGAATTTTGCCGGACACGCCGGTTGAGAACGTAAAAGCTCTGACGAAATTTGTGCAGGAATATTCGAGCTGAGCGTGGCGCAAGGCGACAAAACCGCAGTCCTTCTTCTCGCTCACGGAACACCGGATTCCGTGAGCGAGGTACCGGAATATCTGCGTCTGATCACGCGTGGGCGGCCGGTTTCGCCGGAGGTAATCGCGGAAGTCCAGCACCGTTACGGGCTGATTGGGCGGTCGCCCCTCACCGACCACACACGAAAGCAAGCCGAACTGTTGGCGCGAGAGTTGGCGCTACCGGTCTATTTCGGCATGCGAAACTGGAAGCCTTTCATCGCCGAGACCGTGCGCGCAATGCAGGCGGATGGGATTCAGCGCGCTGTGGTGCTCTGCATGGCCCCGCAAAATTCGCGCACGAGTGTGGGACTCTACCGCGCTGCGCTCAACGGGGAAGGACAACTTCCCTTCGCGGTAGATTTTGTCGAGTCGTGGCACGATCATCCGCTTCTGATCAAAGCCTTCGTCGAGAAATTGCTCGCGGGATGGCACGCTGCCTGCGATTCGACGGGCGGAAAAATTCCCGTAATTTTCACGGCCCACAGCGTGCCGCAACGCACCATCACCGAAGGAGATCCATACGAGAGCCAGAGCAGGCAAACCGCGGCGCTGGTGGCGCAAGGGGCATCGTTGGCGGAGGGAGATTGGAAATTCGCTTACCAGAGCCAGGGCATGTCAGGCGGGGCGTGGCTCGGTCCCACCGTGGAGGACACCATTGCCGAGCTGCAACAACAGGGCCACCGCAGCGTTTTCATTCAGCCCATCGGGTTTCTCTGCGATCACGTCGAGGTGCTCTACGATATCGATATTGGCTTCAAACAGTTTGCCGATCAACGCGGCATGCGATTGTGGCGGTCTGAGTCTTTGAATGGCTCGCCGCTGCTCACGGCCGCGCTGAAGGACATAGTTCGATCGCGCCTGGCGTAGAAGAGGAAAACGCAATCTCCTGAGCGAAATCTAGAGTCTTCATGAAGCGCATTGCCATCATCGGCGGCGGGATTTCCGGGCTTTCGGCAGCGTTTGCCCTGGAGCAGCGTCGCGAAGCGGGACAATCGCTCGAATACAGTTTGTACGAGTCGAGCCCGAGTTTTGGCGGAGTACTGCGCACTGAAAACATAGATGGTTGCGTGGTCGAGGCAGGCCCAGATTCGTTTCTGACGGAGAAGCCCTGGGCGGCTGATCTGTGCCGCCAGATTGGAATGGACGACCAGTTGATCGGCTCGAATGATGCTGACCGCAAAACCTACATCCTGGTAAAGCGCCGTTTGACCCCCATTCCCGATGGCCTGATGTTCATGGTGCCGACGAAAATCCTTCCGATGGCGCTCTCTCCGTTGTTTTCGGCGAGCACGAAGCTGCGCATGTCCCGCGAATGGTTTCACGCTCCGCGTAAAGCTGACGGAGACGAGAGCGTAGCCTCGCTCGTCGAGCGGCATTATGGCGTGGAAATGGTGGATTATCTCGCTGATCCGTTGCTTGCCGGCGTTTATGGCGGGACCGCTTCTCAACTCAGCGTGCGCGCGGTCCTGCCGCGATTTGCGGAAATGGAAAAGCAATATGGAAGCCTGGGCCGCGCCATGTTGGCGGCGCGAAAAAAAATGCCTCCGTCGCCCAATTCGGCGCGGCCACTTTTTACGTCATTGAAAAATGGCATGCAAAGTCTGGCTGAGGCCCTGGTGAAGCGGTTACCGCCTTCTACGCTCCGTCCCGACACATTGGTGCAGGAGCTGCAATTCCAGGATAACGGCTGGCTGGTTTCTGCCGGTTATGGAACCGATCATTTCGATAGCGTGATTGTCGCCACTCCGGCCGGCATCGCGGCAGAGTTGCTCGGGGCCGCTGCGCCCGACCTGGCCTCTGAACTTGGGTCTATTTCGTATAGCTCCTCGGTCACCGCGGCCCTTGGCTTTGATCAGGCCGTGCGCGCCGCGCTTCCTCCAGGATTCGGATTCCTGGTTCCGCGCCGGGAAGGCAAGCGCATGCTGGCCGCAACTTTTGTGCACAATAAATTTCCGCATCGCGCACCCGACGATCGCGCCTTGATCCGCTGTTTCCTCGGCGGCAGCCGCGATCAGGCCATTCTGGAGTTGTGTGACCAGGCGATTCTGGCCATCGTGCTAGACGAATTTCGTCAAATTCTTGGCCTGGCTGCCGAGCCACTTTTTACTCGCGTTTATAAATGGAAGCGCGCTATGGCCCAGTACGCGGTCGGCCACCTGGATCGCCTGGAACGCATTGAATACTTAAGGCGGCAATTGCCTCGCCTGGCGCTGGCGGGCAACGGTTATCGCGGTATCGGCGTACCCGACTGCGTTCGCTCCGGGCAGGAGGCGGCGGAGCAGATGCTGGCGCAATTACTCTCGTAATCTGGCTTCAGGTCACAGAAACAATCAACCTGTTTCAGGGTTTGAAGGATAAAAGGAACATCGTTATGAAGAATCGACTTGCGATTTTCACCCTTTTTGCAGCTCTGCCATTACTTGCGCAAGACGCAAAACCGCAGAACGACATGCCTGGGATGGACATGTCAGGTCAAAGTACGCCCGCTCAAACTTCCCCGGCCACGAACAGTCCGGCGGTGAGTAATGCCGCCGCGAACGGTGCCGCGCCGAGTGAAGACGCGCCGAAGAGCGACTCCTCCGACATGCACGACATGCCCGGCATGGGCGGCGACAGCAGCGCTCACGCCATGCAATCCATGGAAGGCCATCACATGGATATGGGTCCGCATATGAAGATGACCGCCCTGCGCGAACTCAAGCCCGGCGACCAGCAAAAAGCCGACCAGGTGGCAGAAGCGGCGCGCAAGGTGGCCGAGAAATACACGGACTACAAAGTCGCGTTAGCCGATGGCTTCAAGATCTTTCATCCCGAAGTCCCGCAGAAGCAGTATCACTTCACCAATTACTGGTATGCGTTTGAAGCCAGCATGCGCTTCAATCCCGACCATCCAACCTCGCTCCTCTATGAAAAGGAGGGCGACGGCTACAAGCTGATCGGAGTGATGTACACCGCGCCCAAGAACGCAACCGAAGACCAACTCGATCAGCGCATTCCGCTCAGCATTGCGCAGTGGCACGCGCATGTGAATTTGTGCCTGCCTCCTGCCGGGCACCGGGGCGAGGCGATGGGGCCGAATGCGAAATACGGGCTGCGCGGATCGATCACGACCAAATCCGCATGCGACGCGGCGGATGGCAAGTTCATTCCGCAGATCTTTGGCTGGATGGTGCACGTTTATCCGTTCGAGAAAGATGAAGCCAGCGTCTGGTCAGTCGAACGGCAAGCGCCCGGCCAGGCGCACATGGACTGAGACCCGGGAAAAAACACGTGGGACAGCCGCCCTCGGCTTTCCCGTCGAGCCAAGCTCGACATTTTCTGCATCACCTAGAAACTATTTCCATCCTTGGGCTGGGGCCCGAAAGACAAATCTATCGCTGACAGCAAAGTTCACGAGTGAGCAAACTGCGATTGTCACCGCGTTGGCGATCAGATATTGCAAATGAGTGAATTCCACAAATAATTTCATCAGCATCAAATTCCCGGCGATCGAAAACATTCCGGTCGTCAGGTTGAATTTCCCGAACCTTACGATGTCCGATCCCGTCCTTCGATCAACCCAGGTGAATCGCATATGCCACAAATAATTGTGGATCACTGCTGCTTCGACCGCCATCGCGGTGGCCAAGAGATAGCTCAGATGCAAACCGGATTTCAGCAATGCGAGCACGGCTAACTGCACGCCTATGCCGATCCCACCGACCAAATTGAACTTGAGCCAGCGCCAGACGGTCTCTCGCCAAGTCTCGTTGGCGGACCTCATGAGATTCTTTCTTCCCGGTATAGCTTGAACGTGTTGCGCGCGGTGAAAAATATCAGCATGGCGGCCATGCCGATCAATCCAATCACGCCGCCGATGTCGAAAAGCCGATGGTGGCCCTTCAGCACTACAGGCGAATGCAGCAATGCCAGATTTCCGGCAACAAGCAGCAGGCGCAGCTCGGTGGGACCGAAACTCCAGAAGGAAAGCCGGAATTCTCCCAGCGTGTACGTCGCAAGATAGGACTGAATCGAAAGCAGCAAAAATCCCACCAGCAAGCCTGCGGCGATGTAAGGATGCATGAATCCCGAGACGGCCAGTCCAGCCATCAGGGCCAGCGCACCGAAGCTATCCACTATGTGGTCGACGTAGAACCCGTAACGTGGGCGCTGCTGCTGACGCACGCGCGCGAGCGTGCCGTCGAGACTATCGCCCAGCCAGTTCAGTGCGAGGAAACCGATGACGGCCAGCAACCAATATTTGTTCCCGCGGGAGAAAGCGTAAGATAAGCCCGCCATCACCTGGGCAGCAAAACCTAAAATCGTGAGATGGTCAGCCTTAATCCACGCGGGAGTCCGTTCCGCCATCCATATCAGAACGCGTTTCTCTGCCGATGCCAGGAAACTCTCCTGGAACCGCTTCGCACCTCGAAACCAGGTTCGGCTCACCTCCTTGAGAACCACAGGATTCGCCTGCTCGCAGAAATCGATCATTGGACTTGCCATCGCTGCCTCCTGCTCCGACAGTCACTTTGACCCGAGAGGCAGTAGGCGGCAATGCACCGGAGGTAAACCTTGCGGCAAACGCGCAACATCATCTAAGCGACTGGAAAACAAGTCAGTTGTTGGAAGTCATCTACCAGTCTGAGCGTCGGCTTGACGAATCGATTCTGACAATTCGGCCACCGCCGGTTCGATTTGTTCGGAAGTAATGACCGCGGGCGGCGCAACCAGGATATGGTCGCCTGAAATCCCGTCCACACAACCCTGCATGGGATAGACGACCACGCCGCGCTTCATCGCGGCCGTTGCCACGCGCCCGGAAAAATTCAGTTCCGGAGGGAACGGGCGCTTGCTCGCTTTGTCGGCTACAAATTCTACTCCGCGCAGCATGCCGATTCCACGCACGTCGCCGACCATCGGCAATTCACGAAGTGTTTCGAGCGCTTCCGCCAGTTTCGTCGCAACCGATCCTTCGCGTTCTGAATCCGCGGCCTCGACCAGCTTCTGCTCTTTGATTCGCCGCAGCACCGCGTGCCCCGCAGCGAGCGAAATAGGATGGGCATTGTAGGTAAAGCCGTGCAGAAACGCTCCTGAACCGGCGGCAATTGCGTCCACAACTTTTGCGGTCGCGATCACCGCGCCCAAGGGTGCATACCCACTCGAAAGACCTTTAGCTGTAATAAGAATGTCAGGCGCAATCTTCCAATGATCGACCGCGAAATTTCCCCCCGTGCGGCCCACGCCGGTCATGACTTCGTCGGCGATCAGCAACACGCCATATCGGCGGCAGACTTCCGCTATGCGCTGCAGGTACCCGGTCGCTGGAACGACCGCGCCCAGCGTCGCTCCGCTAACCGGCTCAAAGATAAAACCTGCCACCTCGTCGCTGGAGGCCGCGAATAAGCGATCCAGTTCCGCGGCGTATTCCTGGCCGCAATTCCAGCAACCATCGGTGCAATCGTAAGCGCACCGGTAGCAGTACGGCATGCGCACGTGCCCCCACTCGCGAAACATGGGCAAATAAATCTCGCGCCGGCGGCGATTGCCGGAGACCGAAACCGCACCCAAGGTCGCGCCGTGATAACTCTGCTCGCGGCTGATGATCCTGTAGCGCAGAGTTTGGCCGATCTCCACTTGATACTGTCGCGCCAGCTTCAGCGCCGTCTCAGTAGATTCAGATCCGCCGCAAGTGAAGTAAACTGCGCCGCCGCGGAAATTCTCGCCGGCAAATTCCAGCAATTCCGCCGCATATTCTTCTGCGACTGGAGTTGTGAATTGACTGGTATGAACAAATTCCAGTTGCTCGGCCTGCTCACTCATCGCAGCCGAAATTTCGCCGACGCCATGCCCGATGAAATTCACCGCCGCCGATCCGGAGAAATCAAGATAGCGATTCCCTTCGCTGTCCCATATGTACACACCTTCTCCGCGAACCGCCCTTGGAAAGGGCTTTCGAAACGACCGATGAAAAACCGGCGAACGAAGGGAATTTTGCATCGCCAGATCAGACATGCTCCGATTATCTGGCGCTCTGGCAGGCCTAGTCAAAAAAGGACAATACAACTTCGGGCCAGCTGTGCCCGGTGCACGGCGCGGGAACCACGCCATCCACCGGAGACGCCGGAGTTTGCGTGTAGAATCGCGATTGGATGGCGGACTCGGCGGACACTCCCGCAGCTCCCCGCGGTTTTGCCGCGCGTTTGCCCGATTTTCTTCGCCCCTCTCACCAGCACAGCGCCTTCTCAGCCACGGTTCTGCTGATGACCGCCGTCATGCTCTCACGCGTGGTCGGCTACGTGCGCGAGGCTTACATCGCATGGGCCTTCGGCGCGGGTCCCGCTACCGATGCCTACGTTGCTGGTTTCACGATTCCTGATTGGCTGAATTATCTGGTTGCCGGAGGCACGGCCTCCATCACTTTTGTTTCCATCTACACGCGCTTCCTGGCAGACAAGAAAGAACACGATGCAGAAAAAACTTTCTCCGTAATCATCACGGTCATGACCGCGGTCCTGGCGATCGGAATTCTGATCGCGGAAATCTTCACGCCCCAGATCACGCGCCACATGTTCAGCGGCTTCACGCCAGACCAACAGGTGCTGTGCGTTCACCTCACTCGCATTCTTCTGCCGGCGCAGCTTTTCTTTTATGTCGGTGGGGTGGTCTCGGCCGTGCTCCTTTCCCGGCGGCTTTTTCTTTTTCCCGCATTCGGGCCGCTGCTCTACAACGCTGCCATCATTCTTGGAGGCATCGTTCTCTCGCGGCGGCTGGGCATCTCATCGCTCGCGTGGGGAGCGCTGGCCGGGAGTTTTCTTGGGCCGTTTCTGATCAATGCAGTTGGCGCCGCACGCATCGGCACCGGCTACCGCGTTTCGTTCGATACCAAGAATCCCGCATTTCGCGAGTGGGTGCGGCTTTCCATTCCGCTCATGCTTGGAGTGTCGCTGGTCAGCGCGGACGATTGGATTCTGCGCTATTTCGCGTCGGGCGGCGCCGGAGACATCACCCGCCTCAACTACGCCAAGCGCCTGTTCGCCGTGCCCATCGCAGTGTTAGGCCAGGCCACCAGCCAGGCATCGCTTCCCTTTTTCGCCAAACTCTTTGGCGAGAAACGGATGAAAGAATTCGGCGAAACCGTCAACGGCTCCATCTACCGCATCGTAGCTAGTTCGCTGCTCGTGACCAGCGCCATGATGGTGGCTTCCCTTCCGCTGATTGATCTGGTTTATCGTCGCGGGCGCTTCCAGTTTTCTGACGCGCAGCAGACCGCGCTCTACTTCTTCTGGTTTTCTCTTTCGCTGCTGTTCTGGGCGGGGCAAGGGCTTTACTCACGTGCCTTTTACGCTGCGGGCAATACGCTTACCCCCATGGTCGCCAGCAGCTTGATTACTCTGGCGTCGCTTCCCATGTACTCGGCCCTCTACCGCACCTTCTCCACGGTTGGGCTGGCCGTGGCCTCCGACCTTGGCATCGTTGCCAACACACTCGCGCTAGCCATTCTTCTGCACCGGCGCAATCTGGTCAGGACAGAAGAACTGCAATGGGGGGAAATCGGCAAAGCGATGATTACATCGGCCGTCGCCGGCGTGCTCAGTTATGCCGTTGCGCGCCCGCTCCTGGGCCGAGCTAGCCGGATTGCAGATTTGCAGGCACTGGGTCTAATCACGATCACGTGGGCGGCAGCCGTTGCCGCCGGACTCTGGATCACTCGCTCGCATCTGCTGGAAGATTTGCGGCGGCGGAAGCGAACTACATATCCGCGAGTCGCTGAGCGCCAAGCCGAGGAGTTAAGCGCCGGAATTGAACCGTAATCGAGAAGAATTGGCCAAAGCAAAACGGCGGACACGCCCACCTTGGGGCTGATCCGCCGTTAATCTCGCCGTAACAATGGGCGCGCACCGGCCCAGGGCTTAGGCCCGGGCTGCCGTGGCGGTTTCGAGCTGCGAGGAAGAAGTGGTCTTAGCCTCTTCGCCATTCGGCTTCTGGCCAGCCTTGCGGATATCAATGCCACCCTTGAAATAGGCGCCATCTTCAATCGAGATCCGGGCCGCCACAACGTCGCCGGTGAGCGATCCATCGCTGCGGATATCCACGCGGTCGCTGGCCGTCAGGTTGCCCCGCACTTTGCCGAGCACTACAATCTCGCGCGCATTGATGTTGGCCGCAACCACGCCATTCCGGCCAACAGTAACCCGGTTGCCCGAAAGGTTGATCGAACCTTCCACGCGGCCGTCAATATAGAGCGACTCCGAGCCGCTGACTTCGCCCTTGATCACCAGCGACTTGCCGATGGTTGCCTGGTCCGCTGTCGTAGCCGCGACCGGGCGGGGAGCCGGCGCCGCTTCACTGATGGGCGTCGTAGCCGAAGTCATCGCAGGGCGCTCCGCCTCACTGGGCCGTGCTGGGGTCGTAGGCTGATTCGTGGGCTTCCACATTTCGCAAAAGGTCCTTTCCTCGTAAAGATTCTGGTCATTGATGCAATCGCATAGCTCGGCTTATTCTACTCCGCCAAACAATGGTTTGAACTGTGGAAATTCGGACTTTGGGCGCGATCTTTGGGGATGGGTAGCGTTCTTTCCCCCCTTACGACTTTCGTAACGTACCCCCAAAATAGCCATGCGTTTGCCAGTTCGCCTCCCATGGAGGTTCCTCGTGTGCGATATCATTGCTTGACTCCTACGTGGAAGGCTAATCATGACTGACCACTATGTTTCCGGCAGGCCACAAGCTGACGAATATGCGGCCTAC
>Ga0335079_10007732_pt1 | contig 12220 bp, 10 predicted proteins | sample Lox_Sample_33_FD_206719 | JGI IMG/M metagenome (GOLD analysis project Ga0335079, IMG submission 206719) | Soil microbial communities from Loxahatchee National Wildlife Refuge, Florida, United States - Lox_Sample_3.3 | ecosystem: Environmental > Terrestrial > Soil > Wetlands | place: USA... | reverse complement strand
GCTGCTCCTCTATTACCGGCCCACCGCCTCCGAAGCCTACGAGAGCGTCCAGTTCATCATGACCAGGGTCCGGTTCGGCTGGCTGATCCGCTCCATCCATAGCTGGTCCGCCAACCTGATGATCCTCGCCGCCCTTGTTCACATGTTCAGCGTGGTTTTCCTACGTGCCTACCGGCGCCCCCGCGAGCTCACCTGGCTCAGCGGACTGGCCCTGCTCGCGCTCGCCCTGGGCTTCGGCTTCAGCGGCTACCTGCTGCCGTGGAACACCATCTCCTACTTCGCCACCAAGGTTGGGACCGACATGGCCGCCAGTGTCCCCCTCGCCGGCCCGGCTCTGGCGCGGTTCCTGCGCGGCGGCAACGACGTCGGCGGAGCGACGCTGACCCGCTTCTTCGGCTTCCATGTCGCCGTCCTGCCCGGCCTCGCCACCACCCTCATCGCCTTCCACTTGCTGCTTGTGCAGCGCCACGGCATCAGTTCCCCGCCCTGGATCGAAAAGCGCTTCGCCGGGACCGGCGGCCGCGTGCCCCAGATGCCCTTCTTCCCCAACTTCTTCCTGCGCGAACTCATGGCGTGGTACGCCGCCCTCGGCGTCCTGGGCTGCCTGGCCGCGCTGTTCCCCTGGGAACTGGGCGACAAAGCCGACCCCTTCGCCTCCGCCCCGGCGGGCATCCGCCCGGAGTGGTATTTCCTGGCGCCGTTCTACACCCTCAAGCTCATCCCGAGCCACGTCTGGTTCATGGAAGGCGAATTGCTCGGACTGGCCGGGTTCGGACTTCTGGCGATCTGGTGGGTGATGCTGCCGTTCTGGGCGACGAATCGCGAAGGTGTCGAGCGCACCCGGCTGGTCACGGGCGCCGGCGTCCTCCTGGTCGCCTACCTGGCCACTTTCTCGCTCCTGGGGTACTTGAAATGACCCGCGTGCTGCTCCTCCTCCTCGCCCTCGCCCCGGCCGCCGCCCTCGCCAAGGACTCCTGCGTCGAGTGCCATGCCGCGCTGGCCGCCGACCTCCAAAAACCCGCGCTCCTTTTCTCCAAGGATGTACATAGCCAACACGGCTTCTCCTGTGTGGATTGCCACGGCGGGGACCGCAACGCCGACGACCCATCCGGCGCCATGGACCCCGCCCGTGGTTTCAAGGGCAAGCCCGCCCGCCGCACCGTACCCCAGCTCTGCGCCCGCTGCCACAGTGACATCGGCCTGATGCGCCGCTACAACCCGCGCGAGCGCGTCGATCAGTTCGCCGAGTATCAGACCAGCGTCCACGGCAAGCGCATCGCCGAGGGAGATGAGTCGGCCGCCACCTGCATCGATTGCCACAGCGTGCACGATATACGCGCGGTCAAGGATCCCCTGGCGCCCGTTCACCCTCTGCGCCTGCCCGAGACCTGCGCGCGCTGCCACGCCGACGTGGCTCACATGGCGAAGTACAAGATCCCCACCAACCAGTTCGCCGAATACCGCCAGAGCGTGCATTGGGAAGCGCTCGCCAAACGCGGCGACCTTTCCGCGCCGAGCTGCGCCTCCTGCCACGGCAACCATGGAGCCACGCCGCCGCAGGTTGCTTCGGTCGCCGCCGTCTGCGGTTCCTGCCATGCCTTGATGGAGGATCTCTACGACAAGAGCATGCACCACGACGTCTTCGCCGCCATGAACCTGGGCGGCTGCGTGGTCTGCCACAGCAACCACGACGTCAAAATGCCTTCCAGCGCGATGCTCGCCGGTCCGGCTTCGGTCTGCACACAGTGCCACGACGCCTCGAGCGCCGAAGGCCAGGTCGCCGCCGGGATGGCCGCCCGCATCACGAAGCTCGACGACGCGCTCAAGAGCTCCGACGCCATCCTCGGTGCGGCCGCGCGCTCGGGCATGGAAGTTTCCGAGGCCGTCCTGAAGCAGCGCGACGCCCGCGAGGCGCTGGTCAAGGCGCGGGTCGCTGTCCACACGCTCGACCCCGCCGCGGTCGAAAAGGCCGCCGCTATCGGCCTCGCCATCGCCGCCGAAACCCACCACGCCGGCGAGGCCGCGCTCAAGGAGCGCGATTTCCGCCGCTTCGGCCTGATCTTCGCGTTGATCGCGATCGCGCTGACGATCGCCGGCCTCTGGCTGCTGGTCCGCTCCATCGAGAGCGTGCGGCCGCCGGTTGCCGAAACCGGGAGGAGGTAGAGCAATGGGCCCCAGATTGTCCCTGCTCCTCGCGGCCCTCGCGGCCGCCTGTGGAGCTGTCGAGCAGCAGCAGCCTTTGGACACGCCCGCCAGCGCCGAAGCGTGCGGCCGCTGCCACCGCGCCATCCACGAAGCCTGGAAGTCCTCCGCGCACGCCGGCGCCATGGAGAGCCGCCTGTTCCAGGACGCCCTCGAGATCACCGAAACCGAGTTCGGCGCCGACTCCCGCAAAGTCTGCCTGGAGTGCCACTCGCCCATCGCCTTCCGCATCGCCGATTTCCGCCTGCGCCGCAAGGTGAGCTGGGAGGGCGTCACCTGCGACTACTGCCACTCGGTTCGCGAGGTCGCCTTCGACGGTCCCAATCCCAAGGCCAAGGTCGAGTTCACCCAGATGAAGAGCGGTCCGCTCCAGAACGTGACGTCAGTGGGCCACGAAACCGTCTACTCCGCCGTGCATATCACCGCCGCTGTCTGCGCGCCCTGCCACGATTACCGCAACGCGCTCGGCTTCCCGGTGCTCACGACCTATTCGGAGTGGAAGGCCAGCCGCTACGCCAAGGAAGGCCGCGCCTGCCAGTCCTGCCACATGAACCGCGTGGAGGGCGAAGTGGTGGACCCGCGCATCCAGCAGGTCAGCCTGGCCAAGATCAACCTGCACGCCATGCCCGGCAGCCACTCCATCGAGCAACTCACCAGCACCGTGAAGGCGAACCTCTCGATCGAGCGCCGCGCCGATGGCCTGCACGTATTCATCGATGTCGCCAACGTCGCCGCCGGCCATTCCGTCCCCACCGGCTCGCCGCTCCGCCAGATCGTTCTCGAAGTGAAGGCGGACGCCTACGACGGCAAGCACTTCCGCGAGCAGCGCGTCTACCGCCGCACCGTGGCGGACCAGCAGGGCAAGGAAATCGACCGCGAGCCGGTGGCGTTCCTGCGCGCCTCGAGCGTCCTCTCGGACACGCGCCTCGCGCCTGGAGAGAAGCGCCGCGAGTCGTTCTCCTTCGCGATCCCGGCCGGAACGTCGGCCCAGGTCAGCGCGACGTTTTGGTATTACTACTCGCCTCTCGCGCGCACCGAAGCCCAGAAGCGGGTGACGTTTCTGACGCTGCAGCAGTTGGTGAAGTAGGGGGGACGAGCCATCATCTAGGAGTCACCTGATGCGATACTCAGGTGGGGCCTTCGATGGAACCAGCCGCAGTTGCCGCACTCTTCGCGCAGACACTCCTCGGGGAATACCACGGAGACGAGGCCTGGAACGCCGTACAAGCTTTGCGGCGCGCGGGAGACAGGAACATCTTCGAACACGCCGCCGCGTGGTGCCTTTCCGACGACCCTCTCAAGCGAGCGCGGGCTGCGGATGTGTTGTGCCAGCTTCGGCGTGCAAACGGGACGGAGGACCCGGACTGGATGTTTCGTGATGAGGCATACTCGCTCCTCACGAAGATGCTGGAAGACGAGATGGATCAACTGGTGCTCAACTCCGTCATCCACGCCCTCGGTCATCTGGGCATCGCCGGAGCCGTTCCTTTGATTCTGCGTTATCGGGATCATCCAAGCGAGGACATCCGGTTTGCCGCAACCTTCGCTCTCGGGTGTTTTCCAAACCACCCGCAGTCCGTCGATGGCCTGCTGAAACTCTCGTCTGATGCAGAGGCCGATGTCCGCGATTGGGCTGTCTTTGGTCTCGGAGTCTTGGGCGACGCGGACTCACCCGAGATTCGCGAAGCCCTCCTCCGGTGCCTGGACGACACGAGTGCGAACGTTCGCGAAGAGGCCGCCGTGGGCCTCGGAAAACGGCGCGATCCGCGTGTTGTTCCTCACCTCTGGACGATGCTTAACCAGCCCGAACCTGGTGATCGAGCGGCTGAGGCTACGGCAGCACTCCTGGGGCTGGATCAATACCCGGAGGCGTGGAATGCGGCCGAGTTCAGGCGCGCGCTGGCAGCCAGATTCCCGAGCTTGGGCTGACGCCCCTCGCCGCACTCTTCCCTCCTCCCCTGCGCTAAACTCGAACTGAAACGCGCCGCCGTCAGGCGCCACGGAGGGGAAATGGCCACGTTCCACATGGCCCAGGTCAACATCGCTCGCATGAAAGCCCCGCTCGACAGCCCCGTCATGGCCGGCTTCCTCGAGCGCCTCGATGAAATCAACGCCCTCGCCGACCGCAGCCCCGGCTTCGTCTGGCGCCTCCAAACCCCCGCCGGAAACGCCACCTACCTCCGCCCCTACGATGACGACCGCATCCTGTTCAACCTCTCCGTCTGGGAAACTCCCGAAGCACTGAAGGAATTCGTCTACCGCACCGCCCACGCGCAACTCCTGCGAATGCGCCAGCAGTGGTTCGAGCAGTTCGCCGGAGCCTACATCGCCCTGTGGTGGGTGCCCGCCGGCCATATCCCCGGCATCGACGAAGCCAAGAAGCGCCTCGCCTACCTCGACTCCCACGGCCCCACCCAGTTCGCCTTCGCCCTGAAATCGATCCTCCCGCTCGATGAGGAATTCCAGAAGTCCATCGACTGGTCCTGCTTCCACCCCTGCCGCGCGGCGTAGATTCGCCCCCACTACACTGGTTTAGTGCCGCCCACCGCCAAGCGCCCGCTCAAAACCCTGGAGCGCGTCCTTTCGAAAGCCGGCCTCGGCTCGCGCACCGAAGCCCGCCAGTGGATCGGCGCCGGCCGCGTGCGCGTCAACGGAAAGCTGATCCAAACCCCGGACCATTGGGTGGACCTCGAGCGCGACCGCGTCACCCTCGACGGCAAGCCCGTCCGCTCCGCCGCGAAGATCTACCTACTCCTCTACAAGCCCAAGGGCTACCTCACCACCTACAAGGACCCCGAAGGCCGCCCTACCATCTATGACCTCCTCGACGGCGTCGACCAGTGGGTTTCCCCCGTGGGCCGTCTCGACCTCGACACCAGCGGCCTGCTGCTGCTGACCAACGACACCGCCTTCGCCGAGCGCGTCACCAATCCCGATTTCAAGGTCCCCAAGACTTACCTGGTAAAGACAGCCAGCCGCCTGTCGGATGAGGATCTCGACCGCCTGCGCCATGGCCTGGACCTGAAGGACGGCCCCACACTACCCGCCATCGTGACTCGTCAGCGCGACGCCGCGAGGCACACCTTCCTGGAAATGACCATTTCGGAGGGCCGCAACCGCCAGGTCCGCCGCATGATCGAGGCCGTCGGCAGCCGCGTCCTGAAGTTGGTGCGCGTCGCCATCGGCCCCATCCGCATCGGCGCGCTCGCCATCGGAAAACACCGCCCGCTCACCCCTGCCGAGGTCGAAACGCTGCGCGGCGGCGCAAAACCGAAGGCGCCGAGCGGGCGCTGACGTAGAATAAGTACTGGATCGATGCCGACCTCACATGACCTCGCCAGGACCGACGTCCAGGATTTCGCCAAACGCTTGCGCGCGGAAATGATTCCGCTCAGCGCCCGGCTCTCGTACTTCTCCGCGGTTCAGCTCGCCGACGACGACGCCCGTGAGTACCTCCACGAGCCGGTCGCCGCGGTCCCGCCCGCGCTCCGGGCCGAGCTGCCCGCCATCTCGATCCTCTTCATCCCGTATCTGGAGAAAGGCCCTGGCGGCCGCGAGAAGGTCGCCTTCGACGCGCCCAACGAGAAAGCGCGCATCTGGTCCGCCCGCTTCACCCTGAGCGGCGACGCGGTTCTGGTCTTCGCCCTCAAGGACCAGCAGGTGGCGGAATACCACTACCTTTTCTACCGTGCGCTCGCCGGGGTGGCCGCCGACCGCCTCGCCGCCGACAAGTTCGCCGGCTTCAACGAGCTGCTCCGCGAGGAACTGCGCGGCCGCGTTCACGGCGAGCTCGATGAGGACGGCTGGAAGCTGAAACAGTCGCTCTTCGAGCGCCAATCGGACGTGCGGCGCGATACCAAGCTCTTCCGCAGTTACGCCCGCCAGTCCCTCATCGATTCACTGACGCTCTACCTCCACGGAATCTGCTGCGACATCGACGTCGAGACCGGCCCGCGCCAGCTCCCCAGCCGCCACCTCCGCCGCCGCCTCGAGCATCTCCACGAGCTCTTCCCGCCGCCCGAAGGCTACGCCGTCTTCCCCGAAGAGCTGAAGACGTAGTCGGCATCACCCGAAATACCGCCAGTGGCTCCAGAACGCCCGCCAGCCTTCGCGCGGCGGGCCGCACACATAGATCTCCGGATTCCACTTCATCTCATCGGTGGTGATGCCGTAGCGATCCCATAGGTGTCCCGCCACGCGGCAGCCTTCGAAGCTCCGGTTCGCCACCTCCCACTTCAATCCCTGCACGATCACCGTCCGCGGCGGAGGGTCGCCGTAGCCGCGCTCCCAATTCGAGTTGATCCCACTGATCGCGCGCGGCAGCCCATATCGCGAGCCCCACAGATCGACCGCCCCAGCCGGCCCATATCCTCCGGTCAGGACTCCGAGATGCGCCCGCTGCTCTGGGCTGAGCGTATCGCGAACCCGCGCGATCTCCTCAACCAGCTCGGGCCAGCCGATCTCACCCAGGTATGTCTCCTGCATCGCGCTCGCCCTCGCCCACCATCGCGTATTGACCGGCGCGATCGGCAGGTAGTAAGCGATCGTGAGAATCACGCCAAAGGAAATCGCCGCCCAGACGACACCGCGGACCACCCACGCCCGCCACCGCTCCCGCATTCCCGCCAGCCAGCCCTCCAGCCAAACCGCCCCGCCGGCCCAGACCATGGGATAAGCCGGGCACATGTAGTAGGTCCGCCCCTTGGCGACGATGAACAGCGTGAGTGTGACGAGGTACATCCACGCGACGATGCGGAACGGCCGCCCCTGTCGCGTGAACAGGAAGAAACACAGGCCCGCCAGCACCAGCGGGAAGAACGTGTTCGCAAGCTGATCGTGAAGGAACGCGGCTGTCTTGCCGTTCTCGATGTCGCGCGCATGGATGTGCTTCAACATGTCCAGCGAGACGAACTGGTGCTGCGCCTGCCAGAGCAGGTTCGGCAGGAAGATGAGGACCGCGACCGCCACGCCCATCCACAGCCACTTGCTCTTGAGCTGCCGGCGCACATCCGTCGCGAGAACGCCGGCGACGATCGACGCTGCGAAGAAGGCCATGGTGTATTTCGAGAGCGCGCCGAATCCGATCGAGGCGCCCACCGCAAGCCACCAGCGCGGGTTGCCCGTTTTGATCAGCCGCACAATCAGGTAAGCCGTGAGCACCCAGAAGAAGTAGTCGAAGGACACGTACTGCATCAGCGCGCCGCCGCCGATCGCAAAGGGCGTGGAGGCCGCGGCGGCCAGGATCTGCGCGGCACGCCGCCCGCCGAAGTCGCGCGCCATCAAGCCCGCCAGCACGATCGTGGCGCCGTGCACGAGCGACGCGAAGAAGCGGAATCCCACCAGCGACGTGCCGAAAAGCATCAGCGCAATGCGGCCGAAGAAAGGCGTCACGGGCGGATAGGCGGGGTAGCCCCAGGCCAGATGGCGGGCATCGTCGAGCGTGGCGAGTTCGTCGGCGTGAAATCCATAGCGGTTCCCGACGATCGCGTGAAGGATCACCGTGGCCAGCGCCATGTAGATCAGGATGGCCGTCGTGCCGGTCCATACAGAGGGCCGGCAGCCCGAGACGGGGGTGGGAGCGGGGGCAGAGATGGCGTGGGCCATATGGTTAAAGGACGCAGGAGTCCGGTTATAAGTTCCGAGGGCGGATCAAACCACCAGCACCCGGTGCCCCACGCAGTCGCGCGCCGTCTCCGCGGCCAGCGTCCCGATCAAGGCCTCTCCGTGCCGCGCCAGGAACGGAATCACCGAGTACCGCCGCTCCTGCAGATGCTTCTCCGGAAAAACCAGTCCCGTCGCATACGCCGCTTCCGCCGACGCGCGCTCGTCCCTGCGCAGAGATTCCCGCGCCGCCTTCCGCTCCGTCTTCGCCAACTGGTATTCGATCTTGCGCCGGCTGGTCGCAAACGCCGCCGCGAGTGTCGGATCGAATCCCGCGAACGTTTCCGCCAGGCCGTCCAGCGTCTTTCCCACCGCGACGCGCGCCTCGCCGATCGCCGCCGCCACGCCCGGAGGCACCAGCTTCGCGGAAATCCGCTCCCGGATCCCGTCCTCGCCGCGAAAGAAATCCGGCAGCGTCAGCCCGTAGCGGTCAAAAAGTTTCGCCGCCCTCGCGTCCAGCAGCGTGGCGCTCGCCCGCGACACCTCCACCGGCATACGCCCCAGCAGCGCCTTGTAAATCACATGGCTCTGCGCCAGGTACGCCAGTTCCGCCGGACCGCCCACGTACGCCACCGTCGGCAACATCGAATCCTGCACCACCGGCCTCAGAACCGCGTTGGGCGAAAGGCTCTCCGCCCGCGCCGCCAGTTCCGCGCTGGAGAACCGCCGTCCGTCGGGCGTCAAAAACTCACCGCCGTTCCGCCGCAGCCCCAGCCGCAGCCCGTTCTCCAAAAGAAACACCAGCGACGTCTGCCCCTCGATCAGCACCTGCGCGTGATATCCCGCCGCCGCCAGCTCTTTCCCGCGCTCCACCAGCCCCGCGGTCAGCTCCGGCATCGCCCGCACCGCATCGGCCAGCAACGGAGCCGCCAGCCGCCGCGACGCCGGATGCATGGGATCGAAAAACAGCAGCTCCTGCCCGCCGAGAACGCGCCGCAGCAGCTTCGCGAACGCCGACCCCAGCGTCTCCCCGTCCGCGTATGCCTCCGCCACCAGAGCCGTCGTCTCCTCGCCGAACGGCATCCCGCTCAGCGCCGCGCGCAGCCCGTCGATGGGAGCGTGCTTGATCGCGATCCCGCCCACCGGCCTTCGCTCGGCATTTCCTCCCTGGAGTTCCAGCCGCACCGGCTCGTTCGCCGCGTTGAACACCCAGCAGTGATTCACCTCGTCGAAATCGTGGTCCTCGGTCGCGAGCCAGAACACCGGGACCGCCGGAATCCCCGCCGCCGTGAGCTTCGCCGCGAGGCCGACCGCCGTCAGCGCTTTGTACACCGCGTAGCACGGCCCCAGGAAGAGCCCCACCTGCTGGCCCGTCACCACCGCCACGGTTCCCGGCTGAGCCATCTTCTCGAGAGCCGCGCCCTCCGCGTTCTGTTCGCGCAGAGCCACCACCAGCGCCGCGCGCCGCTCCGCCGAGAATTCAAAGGAAGCCGCGCGCCGGAACGACTCCGGATCGCCCGGATCGTGCGCATAAAATCGCGCCACGCGCTCGAAATGATACAGGTAGTCCGCAAACAGCGCCGAGGTGTTCGGCAACTCGGTCATGCGCACACACGCCGGTTCCATGCAACTCCAAAGTAGCAAATGCTCTCGTTCCCCTTTTGCGCGCAAAAGTGCACCTTCTGCAACTTCGCCTCGGGTGTGTTTCCGCGCGAACTGGAACAGCGCTATCTGAAGGCGCTCGAATCCGACCTCGCGGCTTACGCCTGGCCCTGGCAGCCCGAGACTCTCTACCTCGGCGGAGGCTCGCCCAACCGCATCGATCCCTCCACGCTCCGCGCCCTCCTCGACAGGATCCCCGGCCGTCCCTGGCGCGAGGCCACCATCGAGGCCACGCCTGGAGCCGTCACGCCCGAACTTGCCCGCGCTTGGAACGAAGCCGGGATCAACCGCCTGAGCCTCGGCGTCCAGTCCTTCGTCCAAGCCGAAATCGCGGCCACCGGCCGCAAGCACACCGCAGCCCGCGTGCTCGAAGAGGTCGCCATCCTCCGCGACGCCGGCCTCGCGAATTTCAACATCGACCTGATCGCCGGCCTTCCCGGCCAGACTCCCGCCACCTGGAGCGAATCCCTCGATTGGATCGACCGCCTCGCCGCCCCGCACGTCTCCGTCTACATGCTGGAGGTCGATGAAGACAGCCGCCTCGGCGCCGAAATCCTCCGCGGCGGCGCGCTCTACGGAGCGCCCAAAGCCCCGCCCGACGACCAGGTGGCCGACCTTTACGAAACCGCCGTCGACCGCCTCGACGCGATGGGAATCCCCCGCTACGAGATCTCGAATTTCGCCCGCCCCGGCTTCGAATCGAAGCACAACCTGAAATACTGGACCCTCGAACCCTACGCCGCCATCGGAGCCGACGCCCACTCGTTCGATGGAGCCTGGCGCCGAGCCAACGTAGAATCACCGGAGGAGTATGTGGACCGCATCGAGCGCGGCCTATCACCCTGCATCGCGACCGAGCCCGCCCATCCCGCCGAGGAGCGCTTCTTCGTAGGCCTCCGTCTAACCAAAGGCATCTACCCGACTCCCGAAGACTGGACCCGCTTCGAATCCCCCATCCAGCGTTTCACAGCATCCGGCCTGCTGGAGGTTGTACCTCCTGACACCTGTCCCCTGTCTCCTGACACCTGTGTCTTACGCCTCACACGCCGCGGCGTTTTGTTGTCCAATGAAATCTTTCAGGAGTTTCTCGAATCATGAACCACCCCATCGATCTGCGCAGTGACACCGTCACGCGCCCCAGCGCCGCCATGCGCCAGGCTATGGCCGAAGCCGAAGTCGGAGACGACGTCTACCGCGAGGATCCCACCGTCAATCGCCTGGAACAGCGCGCCGCGGAGATTTTCGGAAGAGAGGCCGGTCTGTTCGTTCCCAGCGGCACCATGGGCAACACCATCGGCATCAAGGTGCACACCCACCACGGCCAGGAAGTCATTTGCGAATCCCGCGGCCACGTGCTCAATTACGAGCTGGCCATGATGGCCTGGTTCTCGGGCTGCGTCGCCCGTCCCATCTTCTCCCCGAATGGCATTCTGAGCTGGGACCAGATCCTCCCGGAAATCCGCCCCCTGCACTCTCACTACGCCCCCACCGGCGTCGTCGAACTCGAAAACACGCACAATATCGCCGGAGGCTCCGTCTATCCGCCCGAGGTCTTCGATCGCATCGCCGATGGCGCGCACGAATTCGGAATCCGCGTCCACCTCGATGGCGCGCGCATCTTCAACGCGGCCACCTACCTCAACCGTCCCGTCCACGAGATCACCGCCAAGGCCGACACCGTGATGTTCTGCCTCTCAAAAGGACTGGGCGCGCCGGTCGGCTCCATGCTCGTCGGCTCCGCGGAGACCATGGCCGCCGCCCGCTTATTCCGCAAGCGGCTCGGCGGCGGAATGCGGCAAGCCGGCGTCCTGGCCGCCGCCGGTCTGATCGCGCTCGAACACGGCCCCGCGCGCCTGTCGGAGGATCACGCCAACGCCCGCTTCCTCGCCGACGCGCTCTCCCGCATCCACGGCATCAAGATCGCGCACGAAGTCCAGACCAACATCGTCATCTTCGATGTCGCGGGAACCGGCCTCGCCGCCGCGGATCTCAGCGCCCGCCTGAAATCCCGCGGCGTCCTGATGAACCCGGTCCGCGGCACCCTCATGCGCTTCGTCACTCACCTGGACGTCACCTGCGCCGATTGCGAAGCCGCCGCCGAAATCTTCGCCCAGTGCCTGGCATGATATGACACGATTCATCGAAGTCAGCCATCCAGTCGAGCCGGGAATGGAAACCTATCCCGGCTTGCCCGCGCCGCGAATCGACATCGTGATGGACTACGACGCCTCCCGCCCGCGCTACCAGAACCAGGCGGAGTTCCACATTGCCTCGCTGCACCTGTGCGGCAACACGGGCACCTACGTGGACTCGCCGATGCACCGCTTCCGCGGTCGCGCGGACCTGGCCGGCCTGCCGCTCGAGTCGCTGGCCGATCTCCCCGCGGTCCGCATCGACGCACAACTCGACCGCGCCATCGGCCCCGAGACATTCGCCGGTCTGAACGTGCGAGATTGCGCCGTGCTGGTGAACACCGGCTGGTCGAAGCATTGGCGGACGCCGCGCTACTTCGAGACCGCGCCCTTCTTAACCGCTGCCGCCTGCGACGCGCTCCTGGCCGCCGGAGCCCGCTTCGTAGGCATCGACTCGCTCAACATCGACGACACGCTGGACCCCTCGCGCCCCGCGCACACCAAGCTGTTAGGAACGGGCGTGCCCGTCTGCGAGCACATGACCAACCTCGCCGCAGTCCCCGCCGCCGGCGGCCGCCTGCACGCCGTGCCCATCGCCTGGGTGGGCGGGGCCTCGTTCCCGG
>Ga0335079_10007731_pt1 | contig 12220 bp, 6 predicted proteins | sample Lox_Sample_33_FD_206719 | JGI IMG/M metagenome (GOLD analysis project Ga0335079, IMG submission 206719) | Soil microbial communities from Loxahatchee National Wildlife Refuge, Florida, United States - Lox_Sample_3.3 | ecosystem: Environmental > Terrestrial > Soil > Wetlands | place: USA: Florida... | reverse complement strand
CGAGTTCACCATGGATTACGCCATGCCGGAACCCGATCCGCCGCCGGTGACCACGATCGCCTGGCGGCTCGGGCACATCGTGGTCGGTGTGCTCGGCATGCGGGTGGCCTCGCACTTCGGCGGCCCGCCGGATGACTACGCCACGCACCGCTACCCCGGCGACGCCGCGACCGCGCTGGCCCAGCTCGACGCGGCCTACGCCGGGTGGATCGGCGGCGTGCGCGGGCTTGGGCCTGGCGAGATGGCCCGGGCGGTCGGCCCGGCCGAGGGCCCCTGGGCCGACCATTCCATGGCCGAGCTCGTGCTGCACATCAACCGGGAGATGCTGCACCACGGTGCCGAGATCGCGCTGCTGCGCGACCTGTACCGATGGCACTTCGACGGCAAGGGAGCCTGACCGTGTACTTCAAGATCCAGGTGGTCATCGACGCCGCCGAGCCGGTCAAGCTGGCCGAGTTCTGGGCCCTGGCCCTGGACTACGTGCTCGAGCCGCCGCCGCACGGCTTCGAGACCTGGGAGGATTTCGGCCGGTCCGTCGGGATGCCGGAGGAGGAGTTCGGCGACCAGGCCGCCGTCATCGATCCAGCCGACGAGGGGCCCCGGCTGTATTTCCAGCGCGTACCCGGGCGGAAGACCGCCAAGAACCGGGTCCACCTCGACGTGCGCGTGGCCGACCGCGAGGTGGAGGGCGAGGAGCGTAAGCAATTGATGTCGGAAAAAGTGGAACAACTCGTGGAGGCGGGCGCCAGCGTCGCCTGGGTGAACGAGGACGTGCGGGGCCACTCGATCGTGCTGCGCGACCCCGAGGGCAACGAGTTCTGCGTGGCCTGACCGCCTTCGCATGATTGGGTGCCGAAATACCCCTCACGCCATGAGGGGCATAACGTCACCCAATCATGACGGAGGCCCGATTTGTCCGGTTTAGTGACGCTGGGTCCGGGGGGCGCGCCGAGGGTTGCCGGCATGGAACAGGGTTGCCGGCATGGAACAGGGTTGCCGGCATGGAACAGGGTTGCCGGCATGGAACAGGGTTGCCGACGTGAAATGAGGCGGGAGGCCGGAATCCGGGAAATGCAGGGAGCAGGGCTTTGGTATAGGTGTGACGCATTGGCATCCGGGGTGTAATTGCGGTGGGTGGACTCGTCCGCAGATCGCAAGGCTGTGCGGATCGTGCAGGCTATCTCGGGTTCATTACGGTCGCATGCCGGGCGGGGCGCGCGGGCCGGGGCGAGACGACGGGGGCATAGCCCGGTTCGTAACGTGGCGAGGCAGGTCGGGACTGGATCCCGGTGCGCCGGGGCCGGCTCCATTGGACCCCGCATAACGGCTTTTCCCAACTTTTCTCAACATATGGTTTTGCCCGGGGAACACCACTAGCATTCCCTTATACCGGACTGTGGTGCACGTGCAGAACGGTGCCCGTCGCCAGCTCCGGGCACTCAGCGTCTCCCGGCGCCGGCGGACGGATCGCGTTCGTCGCGGGCGGCCATGACCGCGGGGCAGCGGCGGCCTGCCGGAACTTCAGATGCGGCCGCGTCAGGATGGAAGATCCTGACCGCCGGGGCAACGCGGGAGAGGCTGTCGACGTGGTTGGGGAGCGGACCGGCCCGCATTCTCCGGTCAAGTTGTCCGGGGCCATCCCGCCGCTCGCCGAATCGTTCCACCAGCGCCCGGAAACCGGGCTGGATCTGCGGGCGGGCCTGTACCCGGGCGACACCGTAGTGCTGACCCACGGCGAGGACACCGCCGCCACGCCCGCGGCCCAGGGCGGCACGGGCAAGACCCAGATCGCGGTGGCGTTCGGCCACGCGCTGTGGGGCGCCCGCGCCGTCGACGCGCTGGTCTGGGTACCGGCGACCAGCCGGGAGGCGATCGTCGCCGGCTTCGCGCAGGCGGCCAGGACCGTCGGCGCGGCCGATCAGGCGCAGTCCGCCGAGGCCGCCGCGGGCCACTTCACCGGCTGGCTGGCGCACACCAGGCGCCCGTGGGCGCTGATCCTCGATGACCTGGTCAGCCTGGCTGACCTGGAAGACCTCTGGCCGACGGGCCTGGCCGGGCAGGTCGTCATCACCACCGGCCTGCCCGCGGCCCTCTTCCCGGCCGGACCGCGGATCGCTCCGGTCGGCGGGTTCAGCCGCCGCGAGGTGCTGGCGTACCTGAGCGCCCGGCTCACCGATTTCCCCGGCCAGCGAGCCGAGGCCATCGACCTGGGTGCGGACCTGGACGGGCTGCCGCTCGCGCTGGCCCAGGCCGCCGCCGTGATGACCCTGAACCGGCTGAGCTGCCGGGAGTACCGGGGCCGGCTCGCCGAACGGCGCCAGCACATGTCCGCGATCCGGGTGGACGGCGTCTCCCCCGCCGTGCTGGCCACCTGGTCGCTGGCGGCGGAAAGCGCGCACGAGCTCGCGCCCGCGGGCGCGGCCTGGCCGGCGCTCGCGCTGGCCGCCATGCTCGACTCGCACGGTATTCCCGGCGCGGTGCTGACCAGCCCGGCCGGGTGCAGCTATGTGGCCGGCCGGCCCAGCACCGCGGACACGGCGGACCAGGCCCTCGTCCGTGCGGCCATGACCAACCTGGCCCGGGCCGGCCTGGTCAGCATCGACCCGGGCAGCGCGGCCCGGACGGTACGGATGCATCCGAGCGTCCAGGCCGCGGTGCGCGCCTACCTGCCACCCGCGGACTTCGAGCAGGCCGTGCTGGCCGCGGCGGAGGCCTTGCTCCAGGCCTGGCCGGAAGGGGACGAGAGCCAGGACCCGCTCGTTCAGGCCCAGTTCGCTCAGGCCCAGCTCGCTCAGGCCCAGCTCGCTCAGGCACTGCGAGACTGCGCCGCAGCGCTGCAGTCGGCCGACAGCGCGGCACCGCACCCGGCCGCGGGCGGCGAATTCGGTGGCGCCCGGCCTCAGAGCGTGCTGTGGAAGCCGGAGGCCCATCCGGTACTGTTCCGCAGCGGGCTGAGCCTGGAGGTCGACGGGCTGGCTGAATCCGCCGTCACATACTGGCAGGGGATGCTCGTCACCAGCACCAGGCTGCTCGGCAGCGGCCACGTCAACGCGGTGACAGCCCGGGATCGGCTGGCGGCCGCCTACGAGTCGGCCGGGCGGTTCGACGACGCGATCTCGGTCTACTCCACCGCGCTGGCCGATCGCGAGCGCAACCAGGGACCTGGGCACCCGGACACGATCACCGCGTGCGGGAACCTCGCCCGCGCCTACTTGGGTGCCGGCCGGCCGGCCGAGGCGGTGGTGCTGTACGAGCAGATGGTAGCGACGGCCGACCGGCATCTCGGCCCGGGTCACCCGGTCACCCTGGCCGCACGGGCTCACCTGGCGGGGGCGTATCAGGCGGCGGCCCGGGGAAAGGAGGCGCTGACCGCGTACCAGATGCTACTGGCCGACGCCGAGCGGCTGCTCGGGGCGCGGCACCAGGACACGCTGGCCATCCGGGGGAGCCTGGCCGCCGCGTTCCTGGCCAACGGGCAGTCCAAGGAGGCCATCGAGCACTACAAGCGGCTCGCGGCGGACACCGAGGCGGCGGCCGGCCGCGATCATCCGGACGCGATCGCGGCGCGCGCCAGCCTGGCCTCGGCCTACCGCCGGGGCGGTAAGCCAAAGGACGCGATCGCGCTCTACCAGCGGTTGCTGGCCGTTCACGAGCGGATCGGCGGCCCCGACCACCCGGACACGATCACCGCCCGGGCCAACCTGGCCCTCGCCTACCGCAGCGCCGGGCAGTTGCGGGAGGCGATCGGTGCCTACGAGCGCACGCTGGCCGACCGGGAGAGGGTACAGGGACGGGACCACGCGGACACGAGATCCGCACGGGCTCATCTGGCCGCGGCCTGCCAGCGGGCCGGACGGTTCGGCGACGCCATCCGCCATTTCGAGCAGGCGCTGGCCGACAGCGAGCGGATGCTGGGGCCCGGTGACCTGGAGACCCTGACCGCCCGGTCCAGCTTGGCCGCGGCGCACTTCGCGGCCGGGCGGCTGGCCGAGGTGATCCCGCTGCTGCAGCGAACGCTGGCCGACAGCGAGCGCTATCTCGGCCCGGATCACCCGCTGACCGCAGCGGTGCGCGGCAACCTGGAGGCGGCCTCCCGGAGATGAATCGACCAGATCCGGCCAAAGCCGGATACGGGAGCCCGGGGCGAATTAGAATCACAACACGGACCTAGATACAGAGAGTGTGCAGATAGTTACAAACTCATATTGAATAGTCGCAATATGTGACTTATTGCGACATATAGCCATCAAGCCGGGAACTGATTATCATGCCATTTACATCGGTCCGCTCGGCCACCGTGGGTCTGTGACCTGGCTTGTTCCCGATTCAACTAAGTCGTTAGCAAGGGGGCGAGGAAGGCTGTCCATCATGGTCACGCAGCGAGCGGGAACCGTAGCTAGTTCGGGGTCTGGGGTGCTGCTGTCCGGGACCGTGCCGCCGCTCGCCGATGCCTACTACCCGCGCGAGCAGAGCGGCCCCGACCTGGCCAGCAGCATGCGCCCGGGGGAAACCGTGGTGCTGATCCACGGCGAGGAGACCGGGCAGGCTTCGAGGGTCCCGGCCGCCCAGGGCGGCACGGGCAAGACCCAGCTGGCGGTCGAGTTCACCCACGCCATGTGGAACACCCGGGCGGTGGAGATCCTGATCTGGGTCAACGCCGCCAGCCGGGAATCGGTCATCACCGGCTTCGCCCAGGCGGCCAACACGGTCGACGCCATTCAGCCGGACGAGGGCGCCGAGACCGCCGCGGCCAGGTTCGTCTCCTGGCTGGCCCATACCAGGCGGCCGTGGGCGCTCGTCATCGACGACCTGGCCGAGCTGGGCGACCTCGAGGGTCTGTGGCCGGCCGGCGCGTCCGGCCGGGTCCTGATCACCAGCAGGCTGCCGGCCAGCGCGTTCGAGGACGCCGTGGCCGAGGGCGGCCCGGCTCAGGGCAGCACGGCTCAGGCCAGCACGGCCGAGGGGATGAACCTGCGGGTCGTCCCGGTGCCCGGGCTGAACCGGCGCGAGGCCCTGGACTACGTCACCTCCCGGCTCTCCGACTATCCCGACCAGCGGATCGAGGCGCTGGACCTAGGCGAGGACCTCGACGGGCTGCCGCTCGCGCTGGCCCAGGCCACGGCGGCGATGGGCGCCCGCAGGCAGGGCTGCCGGGAGTACCGCGCGCTGCTGGCCGAGCGGATCGGTCACATGCCCGCCGTGCCGGGCGCCTCGGCCGCGGTGCTGGCCACCTGGTCCATTGCCGCGGAGTGCGCGCACGAGCTGCCGCCGATCGGGCTGGCGTGGCCCGCCCTGGTGCTGGCCGCGATGCTCGATCACCACGGCGTGCCCGGCGCCGTGCTGACCAGCCCGGCCGCCTGTGGCTACATCGCCGGGCGGCCGAGCACCGCCAATGCCGCCGACCAGAACATGGTGCGCGCGGCCATCAACAACCTGGCCCAGGCCGGCCTGGTCACGATCGACCCGGTCAGCCCGGTACGCACCGTGCAGATGCACGCCAGCGCGCAGGCCGCGGTGCGGGCCTACCTGCCAGCCGCCGACCTGGAGCAGGTGGTGCTGGCCGCCGCGGACGCGCTGCTGGAAACCTGGCCGGACGGCGACGGCGCGGGCACGGGTGCGGTGACGCAGGGCCCCTTCCAGCAAGCACAGCTCGAGCAGGCTCTGCGCGACTGCGCCGCGACGCTTCGGGCGTCCGACGGCGGCCTGCTGTGGAAGCCCGAGGCGCACCCGCTGCTGTTCCGCGCCGGGCTGTCGCTCGAGCACAGCAGGCTGTCCGAGGCGGCCATCACCTACTGGAAGTCCATGGTGGCCACCAGCACCCGGCTGCTCGGCCCCGCCCACGCGAACGCCGTGGTGGCCAGGGACCGGCTGGCCGCGGCCTACGAGGCGGCCGGGAAGTCCGCCGACGCCATCGCGGTGTTCCAGACCGCGCTGGCCGAACGAGAGCAGCACCAGGGCGCCGAGCACCCCGAGACTATCGCGGCCCGGGCCCACCTCGCCCACGCCTACCAGTCGGCCGGGCGCCCCGCCGATGCGATCGGCCTGTACGAGCGAACCGTGGCCGATTCCGCGCGGCTGCTCGGCGCTGCCCACCCGGTCACCCTGGACGCCCGGGCCAGCCTGGCCGAGACGTACCAGGCGTCCGGTGAGCCGCGGGAGGCGATCGCGGCCTACGAGGCGCTGCTCGCCGACGCCGAGCACCACCTCGGCGTCGGGCACCCCACTACGCTGGGCGCCCGGGCCAGCCTCGGCGCCGCCTACGCGGCCAGCGGGCGGGCCAAGGACGCGATCGGGCAGTTTCAGCGGGCCCTGTCCGACCAGGAGCGGATGTACGGGCCGGACCACCCGGACACGATCGCGGCCCGGGCCAACCTGGCCTCGGCGTACCGCTCGGCCGGGAAGCAGAAGGACGCCATCGGGCAGTACGACCGGGTGCTGGCCGACCGCGAGCGGGTCTCGGGCGCGGACCACCCGGACACGATCGCGGCCCGGGCCAACCTGGCCTACGCCTACCGCGGCGCGGGACGGCTGCGCGAGGCCGTGCCGCTCTACGAGCGCACCCTCGCCGACCGGATGCGGGTCCAGGGGGCCGATCACCGCGACACCCTCACGGCGCGTTCCAACCTGGCCGCCTGCTACCAGCAGGCCAGGCGGCTGACCGACGCCATCCCGCAATACGAGAAGGCGCTGGCCGACAGCGAGCGGATGCTCGGGCCCGGCGACATGGAGACGCTGACCACCCGGTGCAACCTCGCGTCCGCCTACTACACGGCCGGGCGGCTCAGCGACGTCGTCGCGGTCTTGCAGCGGGCCCTCACCGACTGCGAGCGTTATCTGGGACCCGATCATCAGATGACCGATACCGTGCGGGCGAACCTCGAGGCGGCCACCGAGGTCTGACGGCGCAGGAAAAAGGGTACGAGGGCCGCAAGAAGCCTGGAGGCATCATGGCATCGCATGGGTATGACTTCGTCGTCGCCGGCGGCGGGTCGGCGGGCAGCGCCCTGGCGAACCGGTTGTCCGCCGACCCTGGCTCCCGGGTGCTGGTGCTCGAGGCCGGCCGGCCGGACTACATCTGGGACCCGTTCATCCACATGCCCGCCGCGCTCACCATCCCGATCGGCAACCGCTTCTACGACTGGAAGTACGAAAGCGAGCCGGAGCCGCACATGAACGGCCGGCGTATCTACCACGCCCGCGGCAAGGTCCTGGGCGGGTCGAGCAGCATCAACGGAATGATCTTCCAGCGCGGCAACCCGCTGGACTACGAGCGCTGGGCGGCCGACCCCGGCATGGCCGACTGGGACTTTGCGCACTGCCTGCCCTACTTCAAGCGGATGGAGAACTGCCTGGCCGCCGCCCCGGACGACCCGTTCCGCGGACACACCGGGCCGCTGGTGCTCGAGCGGGGCCCGGCCACCAACCCGCTGTTCGGCGCGTTCTTCTCCGCTGTGCAGCAGGCCGGCTACCAGCTCACCGACGACGTGAACGGCTACCGGCAGGAAGGCTTCGCACCGTTCGACCGGAACGTCCACCGCGGGCGGCGGCTGTCGGCCGCGCGCGCCTACCTCTATCCGGTGATGAGCCGGCCGAACCTCACCGTGGCCACCCGGGCCTTTGTCACCAGGATCATCTTCGAGGGCACCCGCGCCGTCGGCGTCGAGTTCCGGCACGAGGGCAAGACCAAGCGAGTCAGGTCCGGCGAGCTCATCCTGTGCGGCGGGGCGATCAACTCCCCGCAACTGCTCCAGCTATCCGGCGTCGGCGCCGCCTCCGAGCTCTCCGCGCTCGGCATCGACGTGGTCGCCGACCTGCCCGGCGTGGGCGAGAACCTGCAGGACCACCTGGAGGTGTACGTCCAGTACGGCTCGAAGCTGCCGGTCTCGGTCGCGCCCGCGCTGAAGTGGCGTAACCGCCCCGTGGTCGGCGCGAAGTGGCTGTTCGGGCGGACCGGCCCCGGAGCCACCAACCACTTCGAGGGCGGCGGCTTCGCCCGCAGTAACGACGACGTGATCTACCCGAACCTGATGTTCCACTTCCTGCCCATCGCGATCCGCTACGACGGCTCCCAGCCCGCGGGCGGGCACGGGTACCAGGTGCACATCGGCCCGATGTACTCGGACTCCCGCGGCACCTGCAAGATCGTCTCGACCGATCCGGCGGTGCACCCGGCGCTGCGGTTCAACTACCTGTCCACACCGACCGACCAGCGGGAATGGGTCGAGGCGATCGGTGTCGCCAGGAAGATCCTGACCCAGCCGGCCTTCGACGACTTCAACGCGGGCGAGCTGTCACCCGGACCCTCGGTGCAGACCGATGAGGAGATCCTGGCCTGGGTGGCCAGGGACGCCGAGACCGCGCTGCACCCGTCCTGCACGGCCAAGATGGGTACCGGGCCGATGGCGGTGACCGATCCGGCGAGCATGCGGGTGCACGGACTGCAGGGTCTGCGGGTCGTCGACGCCTCGGTAATGCCCTACGTCACCAACGGCAACATTTACGCGCCGGTGATGATGACCGCCGAAAAGGCGGCCGACCTGATTCTGGGCAATACGCCGCTGCCACCCGAGCCGGCCGCGTTCTTCCGCCGGGACCACGATCTGGTACGGACCAGCGAGGACCAGGCCCGTTCGGATGGATAAATGGCCGGCCCCACAACGTGGGATTATTCCCGAGAAAACTAGACAGACCGGCTATCCGTCACCATGATCGAACTGGCACGGGGCAAGACGAGGAGCGACCAGGGATGACCACACCGAACGGGCCTGGCTTCGGGGACAACGCCGCAGGCGACCCGCTGCCCGAGGCAACCACGCTGGTGCGAGGCGCGGCCGGGGCGGGCCAGCAGCTCAAGATCCTCGGTGGCCTCGGGGTCCGGGTGCTGTGTCCCGACTTCCCGCCCCGGCTGCGCGCCGGGCAGGATATCGACCTGGCCTGCCTGGGCAAGAGCCGGCGTAAGGTCGCCGACTACCTGGAGAGCGCGGGCTGCGAGCCGGACCGCAGGTTCAACAACCTGAACGGGGACCGGCAGATGTACTTCAACGCCCCATCCGGGCGACCGATCGACGTCATGGTGGACCGGCTGTCGATGTGCCACACGCTGGACTTCAAGTCCTCGTTCGGCTCCTCCTCGATCACCCTCGACCCCGCTGACCTGCTGCTGTCCAAGCTGCAGATCGTCGAGCTCAACGCCAAGGACGCGCACGACATCTTCCACCTGCTGTCCGGCCTGCGGGTGGGCCGGGACTCCGCCCGCCCGTCCATCGACCCGGACCGGTTCGGGGCGGTCATCGCCTCCGACTGGGGCTGGTGGCGGACGGTGACGCGCAACCTGGGCAAGCTGCCCGACCTGCTCTCGTCCCAGCCCGGCCTGGCCCCGCCGTACCCGAGGTTCGACGCCCTGACCCAGGCCAAGCAACTGCAGGAGGTCGCGGAGACGGTACCGAAGGGCCTGAAGTGGAAGACCAGGGCCAGGGTCGGCGACCGGGTCCGCTGGTACGAACTACCCGAAGAAGTGGATCACTGATCTGTCGTCCCGTGGATCAGTGAATGCTTGAGAAAGGCACTTGAGGCCGCGATGAAAGTCTTCTTCGCCACGGACATCCATGGCTCCGAGATCTGCTGGCGAAAATTCCTCAACGCCGCTGCCTTCTACAAGGCCGACATGGTGATACTCGGCGGCGACGTGACCGGTAAGGTCCTCGTGCCGATCCTGGCCATGCCCGGCTACTGGGAGGTCTCGTTCGGCGGCCGACGGCTGCGGCTGGAGACCAAGACCGAGCTCGACGAGATCCAGCGCAAGATCCGCGACCGCGGCTCCTACCCCTCGGTAATGGCCCCCGACGAACTCGACGCGCTGAGCGAGGAAGATGGCTCGGTCGACCGCCGGTTCACCCTGGAGATGACCCGCGGCCTGGACCGGTGGCTGGACATGGCCGACGGCAAGCTGCGCGGCGGCGACATCCCGTGCATCCTCAACGGCGGGAACGACGACATCTGGGAGATCGACGACATCATCGAGCAGTCCCCCTGCGTCAGCTTCGCCGAGAGCAGGGTGCTCGACATCGGCGGCTTCTACCTGGCCTCGATGGGCTGGACCAACCCGACGCCGTGGAACACCTTCCGCGAGGCGCCCGAGGATGTGCTGGCCACCAAGATCGACGCGGTCGTATCGCAGATCCCGGACATGGGCCGGGCGGTGTTCAACTTCCACGCCCCGCCCTACGGCACCGGTCTCGACGAGGCGCCCGCCCTGGACGAGAACATGCGGCCGACACACGGCGGCGCGGTCATGAAGCCGGTCGGCTCCAAGGCGGTCAGGGAAGCCATCCTCAAGTACGAGCCGATGCTTTCCGTGCACGGGCACATTCACGAGAGCCGGGGCACGGCCAAGCTCGGCCGGACCCTGTCCATGAACCCCGGCAGTTCCTACACCGACGGCGTACTGCAGGGCGCGGTGCTCGACTTGAACGAGAAGAAGGGGAAAGTCGCCAGATACATACTCGTGAACGGCTGAGGCTCCCCGGCCGGCTCTCACTTACTGAGACTAGAGCTGGCTTGCCATTGGAATAGCAGAGCGTAAGGCCTCAACTTCATAAACGGCAGTGCCGCAAAGCACCAAAGGCCTATATTGACGCCTGTCGAACACCGACAAACCAGATGTAGCCTTCTTATCCCGCCTAAACGGGCATTACTGGACAAATCAGGATAACCGGAGGAATGCATATGACGGCAGGAGCACTGGGGGAAGAGAGACCCACCCTCTTCCTCCGCAAGGCGACCGGCCTGGTCCGCGGCTGGTCCGTCCGGGACTCGCTGATCTACGCGTGCCTGGCGACCAACTTCGTGACGCTCGGCATCTACGAGTTCACCTTCGCCGGGCCGGCGTTCCCGAAGGGCCAGTTCATAACGGCGACAATCATCGGGGGAATCTGGGTTACGTTCCTGGTGATCGCCTACAGCGGGCTTGTCGTTACCATTCCGCGGGCCGGCGGCGATTATGTCTGGCAGACCCGGATCCTGGGCAGCGGAATCGGCTTCGTGATGGCCGCGACCGGCTGGTGGTTCATTCTCTGGCTGTGGGCGCCGATCTACGGCAACATCCTGGCGGTGCAGCTGTTCCAGCCGCTGTGGGCGACGCTCAAGTGGACCTGGCCTGGCGGTGGCTACGCGTGGTTCGGCACGCACAACGGGATCTTCGTCGTGACCCTGATCACGATCGCGGTGGCCGGCTTCCTGGTCTCCATCGGCATGGCTGGTTACGCCAAGGTCCAGCGCTGGTGCTTCATCGGCGGCGTGATCGGCTTCGCCGTCGTGGTGATCCTGCTGCTGATCAACTCGCACGCCGACTTCGTCGCCGCGTTCAACCGGGAAGGGCAGAACCTGTTCGGCGTCAAGAACGCCTACACGGCCACCAACGTGGCGGCCGCCAAGGCCGGCTACACCACATCGCCGATCGGTTTCGGCCCGCTCGGGCCGACGATGCTGCTCATCCCGGCGTTTATGTTCTTCCTGCTGTGGCCGAACTGGGGCACCACCTTGTACGGAGAGGTCCGCGGCGCGAGCGACTTCAAGCGGGTGTTCGCCGGCATGTTCTTCGGTCTGTGGCTCACGGTCGCCTTCACGGTCATCTTCCTGCTGCTGATGGCCAAGACCGTCGGCTGGGGCTTCTACCAGAACCTCAACTCACTGGACTACAACGTCACTCCGCAGTTCGGCATCTGGCCGTACCCGTTCATGTTCGCGGGCTGGCTGGTGCACAACACCGCCTTCCAGGTGGTGCTGATCCTGGTGCTCAGCCTGTGGTTCTTCGGCTGGGTGGGAACCCTGTTCCTGTCCTCGACCCGGGTCATCTTCGCGGCCGCGTTCGACCGCGTACTCCCCGACCGGGCGGCTGAGGTCTCGGAGCGGCGCAGGGTGCCGGTCTATTCTCTGTTGCTGATGCTGCTGCCCGCGGTCGGGCTGTCGGCGCTGTACGCGTACAACACCGACTTCCACACCTACACACTGGACGCCACACTCGTCATCGCGGTGACGTACCTGTTCAGCGCGATCGCCGTGGTGATCTTGCCGCTGCGCAAGCCGGAGCTCTGGTTCGCCTCGCCAGCCAGCAAGGTGAAGGTGCTTGGCGTGCCCATCGTGCCGGTGGCCGGGGTGGTGACGATCGCGCTGCTCGTGTACTGCATCATCGAGTGGCTGTCGAACGACCTGTATTTCGTGA
>Ga0335079_10007726_pt1 | contig 12223 bp, 9 predicted proteins | sample Lox_Sample_33_FD_206719 | JGI IMG/M metagenome (GOLD analysis project Ga0335079, IMG submission 206719) | Soil microbial communities from Loxahatchee National Wildlife Refuge, Florida, United States - Lox_Sample_3.3 | ecosystem: Environmental > Terrestrial > Soil > Wetlands | place: USA: Florida... | reverse complement strand
ACAAGACGCAGGGGCGGTCCGGTCCACCTATGTTGTTACAATTGAACGAGAAGTTTTCCTGTCCGAATCAGGGGATTCCGAGCGGCGCGCATGCCAACCTTCAATGAGCATTTTGACGTGGTTGTGGTCGGCGCCGGCCATGCCGGCTGCGAGGCCGCGATGGCTGCTGCCCGAGTGGGCCTGAAGACCGCTCTCTACACGCTGAACGTCGATCTGATCGCGCAAATGTCGTGCAACCCTGCCATTGGCGGGATCGCCAAGGGACACCTGGTCCGCGAAGTGGATGCGCTCGGCGGCATCATGGGCGAGATCGCGGATGCGGTAGGAATTCAGTTCCGGCTTCTCAACACCTCGCGTGGACCGGCCGTGTGGTCACCGCGCGCCCAGTGCGACAAGCAGGCCTATCGCCTCAAGATGCGCGAGGTACTGGAATCGCAGCCGAACTTGAAGATCAAGCAGGCCGAGGTCGCGGATGTGATCGTGGAGCGGTCAGCTGTCCGCCGTCAGCCTTCGGGATCGTCGTTCGTCGATGGTCGTTCGTCGTTCGCAGGTTCGAGCGAGGAATCCGCATTTGCCAACGACCAACGACTAGCGACTAGCGACCGCACGATCCGCGGCGTTTTGCTGCGCGACGGGCGGCGCGTCGCTGCCTCCGCCGTCATCATCACGACTGGAACTTTCCTTAACGGCCTTATCCATTGTGGCGAGCAACAATATCCCGCAGGGCGTTCCGGAGAACCGCCGGCGGTGCTGCTGGGTGAAGCTCTCAAGAAGCTGGGGCTGCGCGGATGCCGCCTGAAGACCGGCACGCCGCCAAGACTCGATGGCCGAACGATCGACTGGTCAAGGTTCGAACTTCAGCCCGGCGATGCAGATCCTACGCCCTTCAGCTTCCGCACGCACCGAGTCGCGCATCATGATAAGCAGGTTCCCTGCTACATCGCATTCACGACTGAGGAAACGCATCGCGTGATTCGCGAGAATGTTCATCGCTCGCCCATGTACAGCGGCCAGATTCAATCGATCGGGCCGCGTTATTGCCCGTCTATCGAAGACAAGATCGTCAAGTTTCCCGACAAGACTACGCACCAGCTCTTCCTTGAACCCGAGGGCCTGAACACCCACGAGATCTACGTCAATGGCATGAGCACGTCGTTGCCGATTGACGTGCAACTGGCAATTCTCAAGTCGATTCCCGGGCTGGACCAAGCCGAGATGATGCGGCCCGGGTACGCGATCGAATATGACTCCATCGATCCGACAGAACTGAACCGCACGCTGGAGACGAAGAAGATCGCGGGGCTGTTCCTGGCGGGACAGATCAACGGGACGTCGGGATACGAGGAAGCAGCGTGCCAGGGAATCATGGCGGGCCTCAACGCTGCGTTGAAGGTCAAGAACGAGGCGCCACTGGTGCTCGACCGCACGGAAGCCTACACGGCGATCCTGATTGACGACCTGATTTCCAAGGGGACGAACGAACCGTACCGGATGTTTACGTCGCGGGCGGAGTTTCGGCTGCATCTGCGCATTGATAACGCCGACCGGAGGCTGACCCCCTATGGGCGGCGCGTGGGCCTGATTTCAGACGGGGCGTGGGTGGAGTTTCAGGCGAAGCAGCGACGGCTGGAGGAAGTGAAGAAGTTGCTGGAGGGGACAAAGCTGAGGGCGGCTGTGCTGGAGCGAATCGAATCAGAGCCCGAGGAGCACGCACCGACGGCCGCCAAAGCAGGGGCGCCGGACGGCCGGGGACGCCCATCGCTCCATGAGTCTGCGATGGGGCAGTCACTGGCACAATTCCTGAAGCGGCCGGAAATCTCGATCGAGCAACTCGTGCCAACTCTGCGCGAACTCGTGCCGCACTTTTTCGTTCGCTCCGCTGACCACCAACCAGGGACCACTGGCCACTTGCCCTCTGGAATCCGCAACGAACTGAAATCAATTGAGACTGAAATCAAGTATGCGGGTTACCTCGACCAGCAGCAACGATCGATCGACCGCCTGAAGAAGGCTGAGCAGCGCCGGATTCCCGAGTGGTTTGATTACGACTCCGTCAGCGGGCTATCGCGAGAAATGCAAGAGAAGTTGCGCAAGGTGCAGCCGCAGACGCTGGGCCAAGCCTCGCGCATCCCGGGAGTCACGCCGGCGGCGGTGTCACTGGTGAACGTTTATATTGAGATCCAGGCGCGGCGGCGGGAGCAGCCATCGGTTTTGTAGCGATCAGCCGAGGGCGGATGCAGCAGTCTTTGTTGTATGCCCTTCTCATTGCGTCGCCCTCTCTCTATTGCATCGCCTTCTCAATGGCGGATCTTAGTTCCTGGTACGGTATTGCGCCCGGATGGAACATCGCCACCGTTCCGGCCCGATTTAAGACAACCAAAGTCGGGGTCGTGCTGGCTCCATAAACATTAAAGTTCTGCTTGCTCAGCGGTACCGGCATGTCGAGGAGGCTGCTGTAGTAGCGGTTGCGCACTGACTCGATGTAAGCACGCTCCTGCGCCGGCGGAGCGTCGTTCCCCTGGGCAGCATAGCCGTAGAGTTGGGTGGGGCCGATCACGACCAGCCCCTGCGGAGCGAATTCCTGCCTCAGGCGCGTAATGACGGGCACCTCGGCCTTGCAGTCGCCGCACCAGTGCGCCCAGAAGAACAGCAACACGGGCGAACCTTTCAGGGACGACAGGGTGGGCGGCTTGGGGCCGAGATATTGCGCGGCTTGCAAAGCGGGAGCCGCATGTCCGACCAGGGAGAGCAGGTTCAGGTTCTTTTGCAAGCGTGGCCCGATCGATGTCGTGCCATAGCGCGCCAAGGCCGACCGCAGCAGCCGGACCGCAGCTTCGTGCTGACCTTTTTCGGCCATGGCCTGGGCCAGGACTTCATAGGCGGCACCGAGGGCGATGGGCAAATGCGGTTCGGCGTCGAGTTTTCCCTTGCCGAGGCGCTGTTCGGTGAGCGTCCTGGTGTCGGTCGCGTAGGAGACTGCAGTGTCCCAGTGCTGGCTTGCGGCCGCAGCGCGTGCCATCCAGGAGAGGGCCTCAAGGTACTCGGGCGTCACGCCGAGCCGGGACTTGTAGCTGGCAAGTTCGGCCTCGGCGGAGGAACCGGCCCCACGAGCCAGTTGAGTACGTACGTCGTCGACCAGGTCGGCCCGCGCCGACAAGCACATCCCCCCGCCGAGCAAAAGGGCTAGTACCGGGGACCGCGAGATTTCCGCCCAAATACGCATAAGTTTATGATGTATCAGGCTTTAGAAAGATGCAAATGAGTCTGTTGCGGGTGGAGTTAGGGGAAGGAGAAGAACCAGCTGGCATTCGGACTTCAAAGTCAGGTATACTACTGGAGCGTTTGATCTTTGAGGTTGTAAGCAGTACCCCGCTCTACAGCGTGACCTGCCTGCACTATCCAACGAGCTCCAGCGCACATTTCAACACCAAAGGAACACAGTAACACCATGGAAACAGGAACAGTAAAGTGGTTTAACGACGCTAAGGGTTACGGTTTTATCAGCCGCCAGAACGGCGAGGACGTGTTTGTTCACTTCTCCGCGATTCAGGCCAACGGTTTCCGCAGCCTCCAGGAAGGTCAGCAGGTCCAGTTCGACGTTGTGAAAGGCCCGAAGGGCTGGCAGGCAGAGAACGTAAAGGGCGTTTAAACCACCACGATCAAAATCCGATCTTAAGAGAGGCGGCCTAGTAGGCCGCCTTTTCTGTTCAAGGAGCGTTTCGGTTTTGCGAAAGCTAGTGCGCGGCCTGCTCTGCCTCCGCCACGGTCCCAAAAAAGCTGAAGAAGTCCTCTACGCGCGTGACTTCGAGCGCCTGATGAATGCGCTGATTGACACCCACCAACCCCAGGGTTCGTCCATCCTTTTGCCGGCTGACATACGCTCCCACAAGCGCTCCAATTCCAGCGGAATCGGCCAGCGGCACATCAGTGAAATCCAGAATCAGTCCGCGGGATTCGTCGGCGCGCACTTTGGCCTGGAAGTTAAATACGTTGGACAACGACAGCGGACCTGAAAGGCGCAGTATACGAACTCCGTCGCGAGAAGCGGGATGCTCTTCAATTCGGAGGGGCTGATCGGGCATGAAAGAAATGTTAACGGCGAATGACAGGGTGATTATTAAAACCGTGTTAATTCTTTCAGCGGTTTCATCCGCCTGCGGAGCTGAATCGTCAGCCAAACCAGGGTTTGGGTGCTCGAGGTTGGCTGTGGAACGCCGTTAGCGCTCGCCCGCCGCCGCGATTCTGCCAGTGCAGGCGCCCAGCCCAATGCGGCGGAAGCCGTCGCCCTGGCAGTGTCCGCGCAGCACGATCTCATCCCCATCTTCCAGGAATCTTCTCAGCTCTCCGTCCGGCAAGGCGATCGGCTCCCGGCCGCGCGAGGTCAGTTCAAGAAGGCAGCCGCGGGCGCTCTTTTCGGCGCCGGACACGGTTCCACTCGCCACCAGGTCTCCGGGCCGAAGATTGCAGCCGTTGCTGGCATGGTGGGTGAGCATTTGCGCCATGGTCCAGTAGAGATCGCGAAGATTGCTGCGGCCGAGGACGAGCGGAGGCAGGGCGCGCTCGCGCATGCGCGCCGACCGAATTGAGACTTCGAGATTCAAACTCACGCCGCCGTATTGTTGATCTTCCGCATCCAGCAGATATGGCAAGGGCGCGGGATCGCCTGCGGGGCGTGCAAAAGCGGCGGTACGAAATGGAGCCAGCGCTTCCATGGTGACGACCCAAGGTGAAACGGAGGTCGCGAAGCTCTTCGAAAGAAACGGCCCCAGCGGCTGGTATTCCCATGATTGAATATCGCGAGCCGACCAATCATTTACCAGGCAGATGCCGAAGATGTGGTCTTCAGCCTCGGAGATCGGAATCGTTTTTTCGCGCTCGTTTCCTTCACTTACGAAAAATCCTACTTCGAGCTCGTAATCGAGCGCCTTGCTCGGTCCAAAGACCGGCTCTCGCTCGCCATCACGAGTCTGGCCCGAGGGACGGCGAACCGGAACGCCGCCTGGAACCAGCGATGAAGCGCGTCCGTGATAGCCGATGGGCACGTATTTGTAATTCGGCAAAAGCGGATTGTCGGGCCGAAACAATTTCCCGACATTGGTGGCGTGAAAAATGGACGCGTAGAAGTCCGTGTAGTCGCCCACCACTGCGGGGAGGAGCATTTCGGCCTCAGATTGCGGCACCAAATGGCGCGAAACAGTCTCTCGAATCGTTGCGGATGCCTGCGCGCGGAGTAAAGCGAAAAGACTGCGGCGCAAGGCACGGCGCGTCCCAGTGCCAAGCGCCATCAAGCCATTCAGCGAGACGTTTTCTTGCGCGTCTGATTCACACGCCCGGACAGCAGACTGCGCGTCTACGCCTGGGAGCAAGCCGTCTTTCCCGACGCCGGCAATATCCAGAATCTGATCCCCGATGGCGATTCCGACTGTTGCTTTCGCAGTCGCTCGGCGGCGAAAGGTTCCAAATGGCAAATTCTGGATGGGAAAATCTGACGCGGCATCGTTCGCCGAGTCGACCCAGCTTTGAACCCTGGGATCGTGAGTCTCGTCTAAGAGCGGTTTCATAGAGGTACGAATGGTTTATAGCAGATGGAGAGAGCGCAGGTCGCCGACCGGTTCGGTGAACGAACACGACCCAAATGAAGTTGCGAACTGGTGTCGCGTATCGTCAATGCCGGTAATGGAAAGACTGTGGTTGCGCCAGCAAACTTCTGCCGCGGCGAAGTGAAAAGCTTCAGCGTTACGCTCATCGAGCAACTCCGCAGCCACGCCGCGCTCCATACCCGCGCGAAGGAAGGCCGCCGCGAGGAAAACATTCAGGAAGCCATGCATAACACCGGACGGGCTCCCGGGATGATAGGTGAGCCGGTGCTGAGATCGAAGCGGATGATGAAGCCCGGCTGTCGCCTTGAAGGGCAGACTCGCCGCTAAGCATAGCGAGATGAATTCAATCACAGTCTTGGGCGAGGGGAACTTATCCGCGGTTTCGCCACCGGTGCGAATCTTGGCGCGACGACCGCAGGCTGCGGCCGCGCTAATGCATTCACGGGCAACGCTCGTCCCTGTCTCAGGACAGGGAATCTCGAAATAGGTCTCCCACTCGCCAGGAATAATCTCAGACAAGCGCAGCACATCGTCTGCGCTCGCGACCTTGGCTTCCACCGATTCGATCTGCGCCGCAATCGGCAAGCCCACGGACGCAGCCCGGTTGGCGAAGTCTCGAATGCGAGCAAGATCGGTCGCAACCTCAGGGCCCAGCAACGCCGATATCCGCCAGCGCGTTTGCCCTTCCGCCGGCGGAGCCGGCACTCGCAATAGCGTGGCTCCAAACTCGGCCAGGCGCGCGGCCGGGACAATGAAGCGGCCGAGCATCCATGCAAACTCCGATCGCGAATAGGCGTCGTAATTTGCCACCGCGGGCGACATGCCCAGCGAGGCAGGCGGAAACAACCCGGCATAGTCGACAAGATCTTGCAGCAAGACGACTACCGATCTGGCTGCGCCGGTCGCGTTCGCAGTCGTGTGCTGCACCCTGGCGTTCATCGGCTCAGCCTTCGGAACCATCAAATTTCTTGCGCAGCCCCTGCCAGCATTCGAAATATTGATGATCGAGCTCGGAAGTTTCCAGGGCAAAGCGGGTCGGCTGGCAGACAAAGCGGGTCTCAAACATGAACGCCAGCGTGTCCTTGACGTAAACGGGTTTCAGATCGATATGGCTTGCCTTCTCAAAGGTCTCGGTGTCGGGTCCGTGGCCGGCCATGCAATTGTGCAGGCTCGCGCCGCCGGGTAGGAAACCTTCAGCCTTGGCATCGTATTCACCGGAGACCAGGCCCATAAATTCATTCATGAAGTTGCGATGAAACCAGGGCGGTCGGAAAGTGCGCTCGGCGACCATCCAGCGCGGCGGGAAGATCACGAAATCGACATTGGCGGTGCCCGGAATTTCCGACGGAGAAGTAAGCACCGTGTAGATGGAGGGGTCGGGATGGTCGAAGGATACGGTATTGATACAGTTGAAATTTGCCAGATCGTATTTGCAGGGAACGTAGTTTCCATGCCATGCGACCACATTCAGCGGCGAGTGATCAATGGAGGCTTCCCAAAGCCTGCCCTGAAATTTGGCCGCCATGCGGTAGTTGCCTTCGCGATCCTCAAACGCCGCAACCGGAGCCAGGAAGTCGCGCGGATTGGCCAATCCATTCGCGCCGATCGGCCCCAGATCGGGCAGGCGAAACAACGCTCCATAGTTTTCGCAGATGTATCCACGCGCCGTTTTCTCGAGCAACTCGACCCGAAAACGAATGCCGCGCTGAATCAGGGCAATTTCGCCGGGGCCGGCCTCCAGGACTCCCATCTCGGTGCGAAACAGCAAACGGCCGGCCTGAGGCACAATCAGCATCTCGCCATCCGCGTTATAGAAAAAGCGGTCAATCATGGAGGCATTGGCAACGTAGATATGAATTCCGACGCCGGAGTGGGTATGCGTGTTGCCGTTGCCGGCCATCGTGATCAGGCCGTCGACGAAATCGGTGCGCTGCGATGGAACCGGGATCGGCATCCAGCGCAACTGGTTCGGAGGCGTCGGCTCCTCGTCAAAGGGCGCGCTACGCAGCTTTCCCGGGCTGATCGGCTCAAAGGGTTTGTGCGCCACCGTAGGCCGGATACGGTAAAGCCAGGTCCTGCGATTCGTAGCGCGCGGCGCCGTGAAGGCGGTTCCGCTTAATTGTTCGGTGTACAAGCCGTGGGCAACTCTTTGCGGTGAGTTCTGCCCTGGTGGGAGGACTCCGGCAACGGCCTCACTCGCGAATTCATTGCCGAATCCCGACTGGTAGCGTAAGGACTGCGCCGTATGCGAATTCGTCCCGGTCTTCACTGTTCTTGTGCTGGCCATACTTTAAGATTTCCTAAAGGTTCCCGCGCCGCGCCTGCTCGAGCTCGATAGACTCAAACAGCGCCTTGAAATTGCCTTTTCCGAATCCGCGGCTCCCCTTGCGTTGGATGATTTCGAAAAACACGGTCGGCCGGTCTTCGACGGGCTTGGAAAAAATCTGCAACAGGTAGCCTTCGTCGTCGCGGTCTACCAGGATGCCAAGCGAACGCAGTGTGCCGATTGGCTCTTCCAGCGGCCCAACCCGCGAAGGCAAAACTTCGTAGTAAGTATCGGGCACGCGCAGAAAGTCTAGTCCATTGCGCTGCAGTTTGTTCACGGTAAAGAGCACGTCTTTGCATTGCAAGGCGATGTGCTGCGCGCCCGCCCCGCCGTAGGCTTCCAGATATTCCTGAATCTGGCTCTTGTTACGAGCGACTGCCGGTTCGTTGATGGGGAACTTCACCGAGTACGAGTCGTCGGACATGACGATGCTCATCAGCGCGCTGTACTCGGTGGAAATGTCTTTGTCGTCGAAGGTGATATACCGGTGAAATCCGAACACATTCGAGTAGTAATCCGCCCAGCGCTGCATCTGCCCCAGTTCGACGTTGCCGACAATATGATCGATGCGCAGGATGCCGCAATCATCGCCTTGGATGGGAGCCGCGGCAAACCCGGGGAGAAACGAGCCTTTATAGTCCTTGTAAGAAATGAGGGAGTGAATTGTGTCGCCGTAGGTATGAACGGCAGCGCGCCGGATCGCCCCGCATTCGTCGAATATGTCGCGCGGTTCCTCGGCCGGCTTTGCGCCCCGGCGGACGGCTTCCGCGAATGCTTCGTCGGCATCGGCTACTTCGAGAGCAATGTCGCGCACTCCATCGCCATGCTGGCGGATATGTTCGGCCGCGGGATGGTCGGCGGTGAGGGGCGTCGTCAGAACAAAATTCGCCTTACCCTGACATAAGGCATACGAGGTTTGCTGGCGATCTCCTGTCTCCAGCCCGCTATAGGCGACCTGTGAAAATCCGAAACCCTTGCGATAGAAGAAAGCGGCCTGCTTTGCATTCCCGACCCAGAATTCGACGTGGTGAATGCGTTTCAGCTTAAGAGGATTCTCCATGCAGCGACACCCCAAATTCAATCTTCGCACATTAGCGTACATGCAATCGAGAGATACACCAGGTACGACTTAAGCGATGTAAGCCATCGCTCCCACCTTTGTCGCCTCTCAACCGCAACCCAACCCGGGTTCACCCTAGCGCACTTCAATCGATACCAATTCGCCTTCATGCTTTCCTGTGGCGCGGTAGTTCACCGATACCGGGAGGTTTTTCCAGTTGCATGAAAACTCATCCTGGCCAATCACCAACAGAGTTTTGGAATTGGATGCGTGCATGATATAGGTCGTCATGCCGCTGATCATCGTGATCAGGACGGCGGGTGGTTTCGAGCAATCGCTCTGCACGATCTTCCCTTTCAGGTTTTCGACCGGCCCGGTACTGCCCGGCGGAGGGGCGGCGGGCTTGGGAGGAGCGGCGGAATCCTCATCGTCAGAGTCGCTTTCAACGGCACTGGAGGCACCGCTGGCCGCGGCAGGCGTGCTGGCCGCCCCGGCCGGCGCACCGGTTTCGCCATCGCGTTGCGGGCGGATGCCGTACTTCTGAAGAGTGTCCAGATCCTCGAGTTGTTGCTTAGCGGCCAACGCCGCCTGCTTATCCGGCCCTTCCTTCAAACGAGCAAATATCTCCCGCGCCTGGTCCCATTTCTTGCCCGCGACGTAGATCTGCCCGAGATTGAACTGGTACTCCACGTTCCGCGGAGCCAGAACAATCGCCTGCTTTTGCGCCTGCAATGCGGAATTGATGCCGCCGCCCTCCACCCGTGCGAGGCCGAGCATGTTGTAGGCGTCGGCCATCTCCGGATACCAGTCCAGTACCGCCCGGAGATCCTGCATCATGTTCGCCAGTCCCTGCATTTCCTGGCGCGAAGCCTGCGCTTTTCGATACTTGAGCACCGACCGGTAATACCAGATCCAGGCATCGCGCGGCTTTGATTCCCCCGCCTTATCCAGTTCCTCCGAGGCAGCGTCAAAGAGCTTTTGCTGAATATCATCGCGGGCCAAGCCCCGGTGCGCCGCCTCATTGTCTACGAGGTCCGTCGTGAGCGCCTGCAACTCACGGAGCGCCTGCTCCCGGTGTTCCGGAACCCGGGCCATCATGTCATCGATCTGGGCTTTCGCATCCGCTTCAGCCACCGGGTTCACGGACATGGCAAGATCTATATTGTCGAGCGGCAAGGGGAAATGGTCGGGCTGCGGTATGTTGTCCGGATCTACAACCGGTTTCTTGGACTGATCGAGAGCGACACCGAGATTGCCGAGCGAATCAGAATATTTTCTGACCGCCTCTTCCATCTGAGCCGGGGTCAGGTCGAACGCCTGCACCATTGCCTTATCGACGGAGACTTTCTGATTCATCACGAGGTCGAAGTAAGTACCCACCTCCGGCATTTTCTTCTTGTTGATCAGGTAATGAACAACCATCCACGATTGCGCGTAATAGAGCGTGTTATGTGACCCTTCATGCAGCCCCGAACCGTCGTGCTTCATGCTGAAAAGATCGGCCATCCCGATCCAGACCGGCGAACTCACCAATTGCGTCAGTGATTGCGGGGCTTTCGGGTCCCGGACCATGTTGTCAAAAATATCTTCGTGCCATTCGGGCGCCAGTTCCGGGTCTCCGCCAATATTCACCTCTTTGCCGATCTGCACGGAGCCGAAATATTCCGCCATCCCTTCGTCGAACCAGCCTTGCGCGGGGGGGTAGTTGTAGTTCAGCAAGTAATGCGCCAGCGAATGCGCAATCGCGCGCCAGGGCTCCATTTCAAAAAGATTCAGCCCGATGTAGATACGGTCGTATCCCGGAACGTAGAAGCCTGCCGCAAAGACCTGCTTTGCGGGAGCTATCGTGCCGTATTGTTTGTCGTTCTTGAAGGCAATTACGGTGACCGGTACCGGCGTTTTCAACTTGTCTTTATGCAACAGTTCCCCGAAAACGGAGCGCATCTGCTCCAATCGCAGCGCCACTTCGCGGCCGCGCTTTTCTCCGCCATCGGTGAGGACGGAAAAATGTGTGGTGTGCACTTCTATCCATTTGGGCTCGTCTTTGGACGAGGAAGCCAACGAGGCGGCGGACGACACGGCCGCAGGAAAGCAAGCGCCCAGCAACAGGCTGAAAAAAACACCGGCGATGTGCAACCTCGGTTTCAAGGCAGATATCCTGGACGGGCTACTTCATGAAAATGCTAGCACGCCCGCCAGATCAAGGCGGACACGGTCGTCGAAGGGGGCGGGTTTCACCCTGATCTTGGCCCAGGACGGCGCCCCGAGATACACTTTTCCGTGACCTCGGCCCCAACTTCGCGGCTCGCCTGGATCGATTGGATGCGCGGTCTCGCCTGCGTGCTCATGTTCCAGACGCATTGCTACGATTCCTGGCTTGGTGGCGAGTCGCGGAATACAGTCTTCCTCAAGGATTCCCAGCGGCTGGGAACGCTGCCGGCTCCGCTGTTTCTGTTTCTCGCCGGACTTTCTTTTGCGCTGGTAACAGGCAAACTGGTCCGCAAGAACGCCACGGCCGGCCAGATCACGCGCTCCATGGCGCTCCGCGGCGCGGAAATTGTCGGCTTTGGCCTGCTGTTCCGGTTGCAGGAATATCTGATTGCATGGGGATGGGCGCCCTGGACTGACCTTTTCCGCGTGGACATTCTTAACGTCATTGGCCTGTCGATGATCCTGATGGCCTTGCTCTGCGGCCTTGTTCTTTACATTGAAGCTCCGGACAGCGCTGACAGTCACGCTGCCGGTTCAACGGCAAATCCGAGCATGCCCGTCGCCGCCACCGTTGTCGCGGCCCTGGCGGTCGTGGTGTTGATTGCGCTGCTGACTCCGCAGCTTTACACGACCTGGCGCCCGACGTGGCTTCCGTGGGAGCTTGAGTCTTACATTGACGGTTGCCACAATCTCGGCGCGCCACAGCCCTGGTTGTTCTGCATTTTTCCCTGGAGTGGATTTGCTTTTGCCGGCCTGGCCGCCGGAGCAGTTCTCTTCAGCGATTGGGGCAGAGAAAATACCGGCAAGGCATTGGCCTGGTTTGCAGCCGTGGGCGCTGCTGCCATCCTGATCGCGCGCCAGCTCGACCATTGGTCGTTCCAGCTTTATTCGACTTACGATTACTGGCACACCAGCCCCAACTTCTTCATGATGCGCGTGGGCATGCTGCTGCTGATTGCTTTCTTCGTCCACGCATGGTGCCATTGGGGTATGGCGACTCGCGGCTCGGGCATCTGGAGCTTCAGC
>Ga0335079_10007724_pt1 | contig 12226 bp, 14 predicted proteins | sample Lox_Sample_33_FD_206719 | JGI IMG/M metagenome (GOLD analysis project Ga0335079, IMG submission 206719) | Soil microbial communities from Loxahatchee National Wildlife Refuge, Florida, United States - Lox_Sample_3.3 | ecosystem: Environmental > Terrestrial > Soil > Wetlands | place: USA... | reverse complement strand
CCGGAGCGTGGTTCGAGCGAAACCTCAAACCAGCCCGCGAGCGTGCGGCATGACCGCGGTCAGCGCGTCGGTTCGAACGCGGGGTCGGGATCCACCACAGGTACCTCGGCCGTGGGCCCGAGACCGCTTCGACGTTCCACTACGGGAACGTGCTCGTGATACTCATGCACGAGGTCCTCACCCATGCTGAGAGGTCCCCCAGCCGAACCGGCGAGGTCGCGGCCGTCAACCACATCCGCCATCTGTTCCAACAGACGATGGCGGACGAGTTTCGAGAGGCGGTGGAGCGTTTGACGGGTCGCAGGGTGCTGGCGTTCATCAGCGGCAACCACATCGACCCGGATGTCGCGGCTGAACTGTTCATCCTCGACGGACCTCCCGGCAAGCTCGACCCGGCCGAGTAATCGTCAGCTGGGTTCAACCACCCGCTGCTTGAACAGCGGGTAGCTGAGCGTGACCGCCTGTGCCACTCCGAGGATGCTCTGGTTGGTGTTCCGGGCACGAGCGCGAAGCTCCGCGAAAGCCTCGTCGGCGTCGATCCCGTGTCGCTCCATGAGGATCCCCTTGGCCTGCTCGATGATCGCGCCGGTACGCAACGCGCCGTGCAGCTGCCGGAACTCGGCGTAGCGATTTAGAACGATGTCGATCGCGTGCTCCATCTCGGGCCGCTCGCCGTGCCTGACGTAGGCGAAGATCCCGCGGCGTGCCGCCTTCTCGATGAACGAGTCATCGTCGGCCCGGATGTCCGCGATCACCGGGCATGCTGACTGTTTGACGATCGCCGAGATCAGATCGAGCGCGTGGCTCTGCTGACCGTCGACACCCACCACCGCCACATCCGGGGCCTCGCGTTGCGTCACGTCGGCGATGTCCGAGACATCGAGCAGCCGCGCGACGACGGTATGCCCTAGACCACCGATGACGGCCGCGATCTCAGCGATCCGATCCTGATCCTCGTCTGCGATGAGGACACGCAGATGAGGCGAAAATTCATCCATCGAGTGCGAGTATCGCGGCTCCCCGGATAGAGCGGGGATTTCGCTATCCTGGCTGGTGTCCGCTCCACCGCCCGGGGCACGGCGGACGTCGCGCGGCTCTACCTCACGGCCGCAGTTGGTCAGCTCCACAGCGTCGGCTGACGTTCCGACAAGTCACGTCCGCCAGAGGTAGCAGTGCCGAGCGAACCGCGCGATAACCCCATCCCAAATCACGCCGAGGGCCCAACCAGCGACCCGGGCCCAGATCGAGGCCAACATAACGACGACCCCGCCGCCGCGGACCCGCCGGCGGACCGTTCAGACGATAGCCTCCGTCCGGAAGCGCGGCCCGTCAAGGCAGGCCAAACGCTGCTGAAGGGCGGTGAGCTCAACGCGGCGATCACGAGCGCGCTGGTGGGAATCCAGACCGAGCACCTCGGCCGCGGACCGAGGAGCGCCTCCAGCTTCCATTACGGGCACGTCCTGGTGACGCTTATGCACGACGTCTTGACGCTCGCCGAGAAGACCCTCACGCGAAACAATCAGACTGACGCGGTAGACCACATCCGCCACCTGTTCCAGGAGACGATGGAGGCCGACTTCCGCGAGGCCGTGGAGCGGCTCACGGGCCGGAAGGTCCTGGCGTTCATCGGCGGCAACCACATCGACCCCGACATCGCCGCCGAGGTGTTCGTCCTGGACGGGCCACTGTGACCGCCGATGGAGCGGACTAATCGATCAGAGAGACGGTGCTGCACCGGCTGGTTCGGGATCGGAGCGAATGCGACCGCCGCTGCTCGGCAGGACGGATACGCCTGCTGACGACCGACGAGGCGCATGCGCGTGATGGCCCCGAAGCCCCCACGCGCGTCGAGGCGTCACTCGCCCGCGGTACCGTCCTACGCGCTGAGAAACTCGCGCAGGTGCCCCGGCAGCACGCGCAGCACGCTTCCCGCCTCGCCGGGAGAGATGTGGCGGGCGAGCACCCTGCTTGCAGCCGCGGCCGCGAAAGATGCCTCGGTCTCGCCGGCCAGTCGCGCCTCGTCCGCGATCCGCTGCAGGAAGCTGTCGAGGTCGCGGGCGTGATCGGGGGTGCGGCTGGGATCCCAGCCCTCGTAGAAGACCCCTCTCACGAAGATCGGCAGCTGCGCGGCGAGCGCCGCCGCCTCATTGACGGAGAGATGGTCGCGCAGCGCGTGCAGGAAAGCGCGCAGGACCCGATACGCGTGCTGGCCGTCGTCGGTTGCTAGTTCCTCTGAGAGCTCGTTGAGCCAGATGTGGGTCTTCTCGACGCTCCGGTCGATGACGTCTAAGCGCGTTGTGGTCATGAAGATCGACCTCCAATCCGGGGACGCATGCCCGGGGTTTCGGTCCTCTCATCGTGGCTGGAGAGCGCCCGATCCGCATCGGTAATTCTCCCCATGGGCACGCGTGCTTCGCTCCCGTCCCGGAAGCCGAGCGCTACGGGTGTCTTAACGCCGCGGTCGGCAACGTCAAGCCGCCGGAGGACACGAACTCGGCCTCGAATGCGCTGGCACCCGGGGGTCGAGTGTGGGCCGCCATCAGCCCACCGGGCGGGGGACCGCCAGCACGGCGCAGGCGGCATCGTGCATGAGTGCCTCGCCAGTGCTGCCGAGCAGCAGCCGGGCAGTCGGACCCCACCGCCGTGAGCCGATCACCATCAGGTCGACCGTCTCGGACACCGCCAGCAGCGGCCCGGCCGGGCGACCACGCGTCACCGCGACGTCGGGCCTTGCCTCGGTCCGCTGCCCCGCGGTCACCGCCTGCTCCCGGATCCGCTCCATCTCGGCCTGGATGACTTCATCCCAGGTGAGCCCCAGAACGTCGTCCAACGACGACCAAGCCGATCCGGGCAGTCGGTCATCGACAACCGTCTGCACGCGAAGCTCGGCGCCCGCGGCGACGGCAATGGACGCGGCGAGCGCGAGCGCGGCGTTTGATTCGGGCCCGCCGTCGTAGCCGACTGCGATGCGGCGGAGCGGGCGGGGATTCTTGTGGAGCCCGCGAGGCGCGACGGCGAGCGCGGACTCGAAGTGGCACAGCAGCTGCCGGGTTCGCTTGCCGATGCGAACCCGCCCTTCGGGCCCCTGACGACTCGAGCCGACAATGAGCAGATCACGATGATGACGCTGGACGACCCGTTGGAGCGAGCGCGCCACAGAGTGATCGGTTGCGGTCGCGGTCCTAGCGCCGGGGGCGCACGCGTCGCGAACCTCCCGCAGCATACGTTGTGACTCCTTGCGCAATCTCGCGTCCCCGAGCTCGGGCGGTCGCGGCAACAGCGGGACCGAGTGCACCGCCACCAGCAGCAGCTCGGCACCCGTAGCCTCCGCGAGAAGACGGCCGAGCGTGGCCGCGTCTCGTCCCTCAGGGAACCCGTCGATCCCGGCGGCGATGCGCGTGACCGCCGGAGGGCATGGGACTCGGCCTTGCTGTTTGCCCGTGAGCGGGCTGGCGGGATGGTTCGACACCGTGCTGCTCACGACCAAGCCGACACCCTGACCGACGGATGCGCTCCCGTCGGATCGGTCTGGACCCCGTGGTGAGCCGCGTAGGCGAACGGATGCTGAAAGACGTCGAGGGCCAGCCCACGGTCATGGACCTCCACGCACAACTGCTGGTCGCGCGCGCTGTCGATCACGGTTACGAATAGACGATCGTCGGGAGTCAGCCACACAAGGCGGACGTGGAGGCCATCGCCGGAGCGGCTATCTAGCTCATGTGTAATTGGCAGGTCTGAGGCGATCATGCGCTCTCCTCGAGTGGCGGACTGTGAGCACTCTCCCAAGGGCGCGCGGCGGAGCCATCCCATGCTCGCCGCCGTCGTGGCGTGGAAAAACCCTGATCCGCTCGGTTTGACTGTCAGCCCGCCACCCTGCCTGGCGCGGCCAACTGCACTCGCCGCATGTGGCTCTTTACGGATGCGGCACGCCGGCGAGCGAGCCGTAGAGTCCGCTGATGGACGCAGGGCTCGCAGTCGCAATCGCGCTCGCAATCGCGTTCGCCCTCACCAACGGATTCAACGACGCAGCCAACTCGATCGCCGCGGTCGTCGCTACCGGTGCTGCGACCCCGTTCCAGGCGATCGTCCTTGCGTGCGTCTTCAATCTGCTAGGGCCGCTCCTGCTCGGCGCCGCGGTCGCGAATACGATCGGTGGGATCGTGACGGTCGCGCCGTCGGTGGCCAATCAGGTGATCGGCGGGGGGCTTGTCGCGGCCGTGGCCTGGAACCTCGCGACGTGGAGTCGCGGCCTTCCGTCGAGCTCCGCCCAGGCACTGGTTGGCGGTCTCGTCGGCGCGGCGCTCACGGAGGGCGGCGTCGGGGCGGTCAACTGGGGTGGGTTCACCCACGGCCGTCCGGTTGGCGTGCTCGGCACGCTGGTGTCGCTGGCCATCTCGCCGCCGCTGGGCGCGCTCAGTGCGTTGCTGGTCATCCGCGCGCTGAGGCGGATGGGCCGCCGCGCGACGCGCCGCTGGGCGATGCCGGTTCGGGGCGGACAATGGGCGACGGCCGCCGCGTTGGCGTTCAGTCACGGCGCCAACGACGCACAGAAGGCGGTCGGGGTGATTGCGGCATTGCTGCTCGCCAACGGGCGGATCGCCACGCTCGCGGCCCCGACGTGGGTGATCGTGCTGTGCGCGGGCGCGCTGACGCTCGGCACGGCGTTGGGCGGCTGGCGGATCATTCGCACGGTGGGACGCGGCATCTATCGCTTCCAGATGATCGAAGGATTGGCATCCACGGGTGCCTCGGCCGGTGTCATCTTCGGGGCGTCATTGCTCGGAGCGCCGATCTCCACCTCTCAGGTCGTGGCGTCGTCGGTCGTCGGCGTAGGCGGGGGCCGGTGGCGCTGGCGACACGTTCATTGGGAGGTCGTAGGCCAGATCGGCGTCGCCTGGCTGATAACGCTCCCCGCCACTGCGTGCCTCGCGGCGGGCGTCTACGCGCTCTGGAGCTGGGTGGCGTGAGGCGTGGACGTTGGTTCCTGCCGGAGACGCCCGACGTCCTGGGGCTGCTGCGCGCTCAGCTCGCCGTGACGATCGAAGGCGTCGACGCGTTCGGCGCATGGTCGCAGGGCGACGTCCAGGCCGCTGATCGGGTGCGTGAGGCTGAGGAACGCGGCGACGCCGCCAAGCGAGCGCTGTTGGGCGCCCTGCGAGCGGCATTCGTGACACCGCTCGAGCCAGAGGACGTGTTCGCGCTCTCCCGCGGCATCGATTGGATCCTCAACTACGCGCGCGATCTGATCTCCGAGTCGGAGGCGATGGCATGTCCACCCGATCCGGTGATCTCGGACATGGCGACGCTGCTCGGGGAGGCCGTACGTCACATCGACCAGGCCCTCGCCCATCTCGTCAGCGACCCCGACGCCGCCACCACGGCCGCGGACGAGGCGATCGCGGCCGAGCAGAAGCTCGAGCGTGCCTACTATCGCGGTATGGCCGCTCTGCTTGAGGAGCAGAGCAGGAGCGAGCGCATCTCGCGCCGGGAGCTGTATCGCCGCTGCCTCCGGATCGGGGAAACCGTGATCGACGTCTCGGAGCGCGTGGTGTATGCCGTCGTGAAACAGAGCTGACTCGAGCGGAACGCCAATGGCATGCGAGGTACAAGCTCGAATGTGGGGAACTGCGGTCGTAGTGGGGATCGGATGGCCGTAGCGTCACGAGCAAAGCTTCGAAGTGGCGCATCACCCGCTGCCACCGAACCCAACCCGAGGAGGTGCCGATGCCCGGCCTGAGCGGCCGCATGTCGACCGTCATAAAAGCGAAGATCTCACACCTCCTCGACCGGGCCGAGGACCCGGCCGAGACGCTGGACTACAGCTACGAGAAGCAGCTCGAGCAGCTTCAGAACGTCAAGCGAGGAATCGCGGACGTCGTGACCGCGAAGAAGCGACTGCAGTTGCAAGAGACAGCCATCAAGGAGCAGACCGCCAAGCTCGACGAGCAAGCGCGTCGAGCGATGGCCGCCGGTCGTGAGGACCTAGCGCGGGCGGCGCTTGAGCGCAAGCACCTGGCCGAGGGCGAGATGGAGTCGCTCGACCAGCAGGTGGCGCAGCTCGCGGACCAGCAGCAAAAGCTGACCGACTCCGAGCAGAAGCTGCAGGCGAAGGTCGAGGCGTTCCGGACAAAGAAGGAGGTCATCAAGGCGCAATACTCGGCCGCCGAGGCACAGGTGCAAATCTCGACGGCCGCGACCGGAGTCGGTGAGGAGATGGCCGACGTTGGCCTGGCCATGCGGCGGGCGCTCGAGAAGACGGAGGACATGAAGGCGCGTGCAGACGCGGTCTCAGAACTCGAGGCCGCGGGCACGTTCGAGGACATCACGCAGCTCGGGCCGGCGCAGGACGACATCGACCGCCAGCTGGAACAGCTCGGGCGCTCGGACGCGGTGGACGAGGACCTGGCAAAACTCAGGGCCGAACTCGGGCGAGGTGCCAAACCGGCCCCGGAGCTCGATCCAGCGACACCGGCCGAGGAGACGCACCCATGATCATCGCTTCCACAACGTGTGTGACTGCCCTTTTCGGAGCGATCGCGCATGTTTTACCTACGTCGTTGCGTAACCTGTCCGGATGACGGTGTCGGTCGCCGGGGTGACAATGGAGTCACAGGCGATTGGTCCGTCCGGTGGCGGTGTCGCGGATGTTATCCCTTGCTCAGGCGTCCGGCCGCGCTCGATCACGAGCAGCGAGAGTTCGACTCTCTCAATCGCTTCTCTGGACGCCGCGATTTGGCAGTACGCATGGCCGCCTTAGTCAGGATCTTTCGAAGGAGGGCTCAATGCCTGAGCACAGTTGGCACGTCAACGTTTCGTTTTCAGAGGACGCAGATCGCACGCGAGCCGATGCGACCATGGAGCTGGCGAGCCAGAAGTTCCACGGCTTCGGGCACGCCAAGCGTGCGCCCGGCGACCCCAGCGTTCCGGTGATTGGTGAGGAACTGGCCGCAGCCCGCGCGCTCTCGCATCTCTCGCATCAGTTACTCGAGGCGGCGGCCGATCGAATCGAATCCTTTGAGGGACATCGCGTCAACGTGCACGGCTAACACACGCCGGCATCCCTGTCACTGTCACCCGGCGGGTATGCCTGACCAGCGGCCGCGATCTCGTGGCGACATCGTCACCTGTCACCACGCGCACACCGCCACCTCCTCGACCCAGCTCGCATCGCTGTGATCTATCCGCTCGTCGTGCTCCGTCGCATCGGGCGCGACCTGGTTGTCGTGCGCCGATGTGCCGAGTCCGCGACGGGTGGATCCTGGGTTCCGTGGGGGAGGAGGAGCACCGGGATGCTGGTGCTGGCGAGCGTTCGAGTCACGACACGGGCGCGTCCCTTGGCGAGGCGTTGACTCCAGACGAGAACGATCATTTCGGCGCCGGTTCTCTCCGCGGCCGCGGGGACATCATCCGCGGGCGTCCCGACGTGGCGCAGCATCGTGACTCGGTCAGGCGTGAGCTCGAGGTGCCGGGCGAGGAACTCCTGATCCCATGCCCGCGTGCCGTGTGGCTCGTGGTCGGAGAATGCCGGCACGGTGGCCGGGGAATGCAGATGGAGCACGATGAGCTCAAGCTTGCGGCGGTGGGCGGCATCGATGATGCCGCTGAGCGCCGGCGGAGGCCCGTCCGTTCCTTCGATGGGCAGCAGCAGCCGTGTGAAGCGCTGAGGCGCCCGCGCGTCAGGCGGGACGAGCACGACCGGTTTGGCAGTGCGAGTGATGACCTCGAGCGCAGTCGCCCCGGCCGGGCGGGGTCCTGCGGAGGCGCCCCGCGACCCGAGGACGAGCGCGGCGACATCCGCCTCGCTCGCGGCGCTGACGATCCCCTCAAGTGGCGTCCCACGGGCCCGACGGAACTCCACACGCGCCGCCGTCGCGAGCGCCTCGGGACTTTCCGCCTCGCCGACGTGCAAGGCCAGCACGGTGGCGTCGAGCATGTCGGCAAGCGCCTTCGCGGTGGCGAGCACAGGTGCGGCACATGAATCCGCCCCCAGCGCGGCAACTACCCTGGTCATTTGGAGGACCTCCTAGTCGAGGCGGACTGAACCGTCCGCGGAACCGGCCCCAGCTTGATCCGCCGGCTGTCGCGGTCGAGCACGTACGCCGGAGGGTCGGCGCTCGCCGTTACCTTGTCGGGCTCGACGCGCAGGTGCACTCGGCTCCCGCGGAACCGCACGCGCAGCTCGAGTGCTTCCCACCCGGGCGCCAGGACCGGATCGATCGCCAGCGCGTCGCCGGCCGGCCGGAGGCCGGCGAAGCCGAACGCGAGTGCGCGCCAGACGCTGCCCATGGCCGCGAGGTGAAGTCCGCCCCCGGTGTTGTCGCCGATGTCGTCGAGGTCGATCCGCGCGGTGAGGCGAAGCATCTCGAGCGCCCGCTCGAGGTGCGCGGTGCGAGCGAGCAGCGCCGCATGCACTCCGGGGGAGAGGGTGCTCCCGTGCGCGGTGCGCGGCTCGTAGAAGTCCAGGTTGGGCTCGAGCGAGCCGGCCGCTACCTCATCGGGCACGAGGTAGTGAAGCATCAGCACGTCCGCCTGTTTGAGGACTTGGGCTGCGCTGACCCGCTCGTGGCCCAAGAGCATGTCGGCGGCGACCGGCCGTTGAGGCGCAAACTCGGCGATCAGGAGCGGCTCGAGCGCGTGAAAGCCCGCGAACTGCTCGTACACACCGGTCTGAGGGTCATAGCCATCGACGATCGCGTCGGCCAGCTCGAGCCAGCGTCGGCGTTCCGGCCCGTCGGCCCGTCCGGCTCCCACCGCTGCGGCCCGCCGAAGGTTCCACCGCGCCATCACGTTCGTGAACGCGTTGTCATCGACGCGCACGTGGTACTCGTCCGGGCCGATCACGCCCCGGAGGTGGCCGCGGCCGTCCCGATCGAGCTCGATGCGTGACGCCCACCACCGGGCCGTCTGCACGATCAGCTCGAGCCCCTCAGCACCGGCGAAGGTGTGATCGCCGGTCCACTCCGTGTAGCAGGCGGCGGCCCAGGCGACGTCGGCGACGATGTGCTCCTCAAGCTCGCCGGTGAGCACCGGCACCAGCTCGCCGCGATGATCACGCAACCGTTCCGGCGTGACGTCCTCGCCGGATCGTGCGGACTCCCACGGAAATCGGGCGCCGGCTCGCCCCGCGGCACGGGCGGCGCGCAACGCCGCCGGCAGCCGACGTACGCGGTACTCGAGCATCGCGCGTGCCGCGGCCGGGTGGGTCGCGGCCAGGAACGGCAGCACGTAGACGTCGCTGTCCCAGAACACGTGCCCGCGGTATGCTCGCCCGGTCAGGCCCCGTGCGCCGACCGCGGCCTCGTCCGCATCGGCCACGCTCGACATCAGGTGAAACAGGGCCACGCGCGTTGCGCGCTGGAGTTCGGGATCCCCCTCGATCAGAACGTCCGCATCCGCCCATCGCGCGGCCCACGCTCGCCGATGCTCGGCTAGGAGCGCATCAAAGCCGCTCTTCCGCGCTCCTCGAAGCCGCCTGAGCGCGCGGCTGTCGTCGGCTGGTCCTGTAGTCGTGCCCTCGTAGCTCGCGACCCGGTCCAGCACCCGCGTGGGGTGGCGACCACGCACTCGCTCGTGAAGCGCGGCGACGATCGACGCCGGCCGGCCTCGCGTCCTCATCCAGGTCACACCGTCGCGTTCGCCTTGCTCGTACGCGACGCCCGGCGGCGGCTCCAGCGCTCCTGCGAGGCCCGGACCGGGGACCGGGCCTCGGGCGCGGAGCACGGCGACACCGGGTCGGGCCAGCGATGAGAACAGCAACACCTCAATTGGACCTTCTGCGGAGTCGATCTCCTGGCGGAGCACACCGGCGCGGAGGTCGAGCACCCGTCCAATCGGAGGGCGAACTTGATCTCCAACCGAAACGGTGTGCCAACGCGGAGCGGCCAGCAAGTGGCTCCCGGAGCCCGCTCTGGCATAGATCCCCGACATCAGCACGGCCGGATCGCCGCTCGAGTGCGGGACGATCACGCTTCCCCGGGTTCCGAGGACCCCATCGGCAACCGTCAGCAGGGATTCGTGGGCGCGCTCGAGCCGCGGGCCGATCCCCTCCGCCGCGAGGGTCCAGGAAGGATCTTCAGCGACGATCGGGAGCTCACCCGCGCGACGCCGGGCGATCTGGTCTTGGAGCACCGCCACCATCGAGTCTCTCCCTCCGGCGAGTAGAACCTGCTCGGGCGCGATCCCGCATCGCCAGAGCCACGGCATGACCCACGGTTCTCCGCGTGTCCTCTCGAATCCGCCAAGCCCGACCACGCCCCTGATCGATGGAGCGGTCTCGAAGGCGCGCTCGAAACCGTCCCGATCGACGGAGAACACGTCGCAGCCCCGGGCCGCCGCCAGGATCAGGCCGCCGGGACCGGCCGGCCGCGCGCCCAGCTCGGCATCCAGCTCGTCGACGACCACGCCCGAGACGATCGCCAGGTCGAGACCGTGGGCACATGCGTCCTCGATCAAGGCCCCGAGATGCTCGGCACCAGGACCGTGTGACGTGGCGCCGTGGTCCCAGTCGAAGATCAGCGCCTCAAACCGGCGGGTGGGCGCGGGTTCGGGAACCGAGGCCGCCCGTGCAGGCCGGGCGCTGGTCATATCGAGCCTGGAGCGCGACATCGGCGCAGGAGGATGTCGGCGAGATCGCTCATCGCTGCCGTGGATGGTCAACTGACCCTGGGCTTGCGTCATCCGTGATCCAAGGCACAGCCCCGGCGCGGGCTCACGCCGCTCGGCTGCGTAGCCCGCCGTAGTCACGGCCGCACGGATTACGGATGAGTGGCACCTCCAGGCCTGCAAAGGTGGCGAGCGGGCGCCAACGAGTGCCCACCACCTGCAGAAGGGAAGCTGGTTCGTGGTTCATCGCACCGTCGTGACGCTTTTGCTCGTCCTCTCGGCTGTGTTGCTGGCGGGCGTCGGGGCGCTGATCATGGCGGAGCCCCATCACGCAAGCCAGACGAAGGTCACGCACACCGCCCCGCGACCCGGTGCCCTGCCAACGACTCAGCCGAAGGCCGAGGTGACGATCGCTGCCGGAGGACACCCGATACGTATTCCGGAATCGTTCCTCGGGCTCTCGACCGAGTACTGGGCCACGCCGGCGTGGGATCGCGAAGGCGCCGTTCTCGATCGTGTCCTTTCGTTTCTCCATGTCCCGGGAGACGGGCCGCTGGTGCTGCGGATCGGCGGTGACTCAGCAAACGAAGCGCTGTGGGAGTCCGAGGTCGGCGAGTTTCCGGAGTGGATTGTCGAGCTGACTCCAAGCTGGCTGGCACAGACGAGCGCGCTGGCCCGGCAGGCGGGAGTGCGCCTGATCCTCGATCTGAATGTCATCACCGCTTCGCCTGAGATCAGCGCCCAGTGGGCCGGCGCCGCCGAGGCGGCGCTGCCCCGTGGAAGCATCGCCGGCTTCGAGATCGGCAACGAGCCCGATCTCTACAGCCGCAGCTACTGGATCAAGGTCGTCGCGCAGACGATCGCCGCCTCGCAGCCGCTCCCCGATTCGCTCTCGCCCGCGGCCTACGCCGCGGATTTCGGGCAGTACGCCGGCGCGGTGGCTGCCGTCGCGGCCGGCGTGCCCCTGCTGGGCCCGGCGGTAGCGTCTCCTGTGCGTGGCCCGCACTGGATCTCCGCCCTGCTCGCGAGCCAGCACCCGGGCCTACGAGCGGTCACCGCCCACCAGTATCCCTACTCTGCATGCGCGCGCCCGGGATCCCCGCGCTTCCCGACGATCGCGCGGCTACTCGGGGAGCCAGCCACCGTCGGCATGGCCAAGGCGCTCGAGCCTGGCATCCGACTCGCGGCGCACGCGGGGCTGCCGTTCCGGCTGACCGAGCTGAACTCGGTGACCTGCGGAGGACGCCCGGGAGTGAGCAACACGTTCGCCACGGCGCTGTGGGCGCCGGACGCTCTGTTCGAGCTACTCCGTGCCGGCGTCAACGCGGTCAACATCCACGTCCGCCCCGGCACCAGCAATGCTGCGTTCTGGCTCTCTAGCCACGGCCTGTCCGCCAACCCGCTGCTCTACGGGCTCGTCCTGTTCGCCAGAGCTGTTGGCCACGGATCGGAGCTCGTGCCGCTGCACGTCGCCGCCCATGGGCTTGCGCTCAAGGTGTGGGCGGTCCGATTGCGGTCGGGAGCGCTGCACGTGCTGCTGATCAACAAGGGCAGCCGCACGGCCACGGTCGTCCTCCGCTTCCTGGGGTTCGGGCCCGGGTCGGTCTGCCGGATGCTTGCGCCG
>Ga0335079_10007721_pt1 | contig 12227 bp, 8 predicted proteins | sample Lox_Sample_33_FD_206719 | JGI IMG/M metagenome (GOLD analysis project Ga0335079, IMG submission 206719) | Soil microbial communities from Loxahatchee National Wildlife Refuge, Florida, United States - Lox_Sample_3.3 | ecosystem: Environmental > Terrestrial > Soil > Wetlands | place: USA: Florida... | reverse complement strand
GGTTGCGCGGCGCTCATTTGCGTGTAAACCAGCGTCTTGCCGTCGGGAGTGAATTGCATACTGTCGAGGTGGTTGTCGCCGCTGAGGGCCACGCGCGCTTCGCCGCCCTTGACGGACTTGAATTGAATCGACTGCCGGCCGCGGTCCTCCGTAGTGAAAAACAAGTTGGCGGAGTCCGGCGACCAGGCGAATCCGGTGACCCAGCGATCGATATTGTCGGTCAAGTCGGTGACCTGCCCCGTAGCGCGCTCCATGACCCACAGCCGCCAGCGGTCGCTTTCATAGCCCGGCCGGACCTGCGCACGCCAAGCCAGGTATTTGCCGTCCGGAGAGTACTGCGGGTTGCTGTCGGCGCCCGGGTTGGAGGTGATCTTGTGCGCGGGGCCGCCGACGATTGGCACCACGTAGAGATCCGTATTGGTGCTGATCGCGGTCACCGGATCGGCATTCATGGCATAGCAGACTTCGGCGCCATCCGGCGAGATGGCGTAATCGTCGCTGCCGCCCAGCGAAAACGGGGGCACATCGCGCGCGCCGGGCGTCAGGTCCTTCGGCGCTCCGCCGGCGACCGGCGCCACCAGGAGATGGCTGCGCCGCCTGCCTTGCCAGCGGTTCCAGTGGCGGTAAAGCAGGCCGGTGTAAATGCGCGCCTTCACTTTACCGTTCTTCTCGGACTCCAGCTCCTTCTGATTGCAGGCATCGTCGGCCCCGCACTCCGGGAAGACGTCGCTGGTGAAAACCAGATTTTTTCCGTTTGGCGAAAACATCACCCCGCCGGCCTCGGTCGAAATGTTGGTTACTTGTCTCGGATGCGAGCCGTCGGCATCCATGAGCCAGACTTGCGCAGTTCCTCCGCGATCGGAGATGAACGCGATGCTCTTCGAATCCGGGGACCAGCGCGGCTGTTCGTTCGCCTGGCCTGCCTGCGTGATGGAGCGCGCGGCGCCGCCTGCGACCGGCACCACCTGGATCTGCGTGACGCGCTTGTTATTGGGCGCGTCGATGGTCTGGGCGGAGAACGCCACCAGCTTGCCATCCGGCGAGACCTGGGGATCGCTGATCCGCACTAGTTGCAGCAGGGCTTCGGCGTCGAAGGGCGGCTTCTGGGCGCCCAGACTGGCTGCCGCGAGGAACACGAGAACGGCTCGATACATAACAGAATTGTAGCGCCGCATGTTAGCATGGTTGAATCCCTCCGGATTCGTGCGAGGCGCCCGCTGTGGGCCGCGCGGCAACCCATGGTCCGAATTGAATCCTATGGAAATGGAACTCGATTTTTTGGGGCAATTGCGGCGCACGCATACCTGTGGGCAGTTGCGGGCGGCCGACGCCGGCTCGCGCGCTCTGCTGATGGGCTGGGTCCACCGCCATCGCGACCTCGGCGGCGTGATCTTCATCCACCTGCGCGACCGCGAGGGCGTGACGCAAATCGTCTTCCACGCCGATGTGGATGAGGCCGTACACCGCAAAGCCGAGCAAGTCCGCCCGGAGTACGTGATTGCCGTGGAGGGCCGCATCGAACCGCGCAGCGCGGATACGGTCAATCCAAACCTCGGCACCGGCGAGGTGGAGCTGTTCGCGGAGAATATCTGGGTCCTCAACGAGTCCCGGACACCGCCCTTCCCGATGGAGGGCGCCGTGGACGTGGCGGAGGAAACGCGCCTGAAGTACCGCTACGTGGATCTGCGCCGTCCGCAGATGCAGCGCAACATCATCCTGCGCTCGAAGATTTCCTTTGCCGTGCGCGAGTGCCTTTACGGGCAAGGTTTCCTGGAAATCGAAACGCCGTTCCTGACGCGCTCGACACCGGAAGGAGCGCGCGACTACCTGGTGCCGAGCCGCGTGCAGCCGGGCTGTTTCTACGCGCTGCCGCAATCGCCGCAGATTTTCAAGCAACTGCTGATGGTCAGCGGTTTCGACAAATATTTCCAAATCGTGCGATGCTTCCGCGATGAAGACCTGCGCGCCGACCGCCAGCCGGAGTTCACCCAAATCGACCTGGAGATGTCTTACCCGCAGCAGGAACGGGTGCTCGAAGTGATCGAGCCGCTGGTCCAGCGCATCTGCGAGGTGGCCGGATTTCGAGTAGAGGTCCCGTTCCCGCGAATGACCTATGCCGAGGCGATGCGCAGTTACGGCAGCGATAAGCCCGACCGGCGGATCCCGCCCATGCACCCTGTGGAGCACCTTTTTCCGGAAGGCAGCCTCAGCGCGCACGGCCTGCCGCTGGTGGCGATCCGCATACCCGGCACGGGCGCGCTCAGCCGGCGGGAGCGCGACGAACTGAAAGCGTATGGCGCGGAGCGCGGCCTACGGGTCTACGACGATCCCAAGCGGCTGGAGCGCGAGCATGCCGCAGCCATGGCTCGCGTGCGCGAATTGACAGGAGCCGCGGAAGACGATCTGCTGCTGCTGGCCGCCTGGGCCGGCGAGCCGCAAGGGCAACGTCCCGAGGAGACGGTGTTCCAGGCTTGCGGGCAACTGCGCCTGTTCACGGCGCAGAAATACAACGACCGGCACAAGCTGCTCGACCCGCGCCGTTTCGAATTTCTCTGGGTGCTGGACTTCCCCATGTTCGAGTGGGACGAAGAGGAGAAGCGCTGGAACGCCGCCCACCATCCGTTCACCTCCGTGCACGATGAAGACCTGGACAAACTCACCAGCGACCCGGCTCATTGCCGGGCCAAGTCCTACGACCTGGTGCTGAACGGCACCGAACTGGGCTCCGGCTCTATACGTATTCATCGCCGCGACGTGCAGGCGAAGGTCTTCGCCGCGCTCGGATTCAGCGAGGAGGAAGCCCGCCGGCGGTTCGGTTTCCTGCTGGAAGCGCTCGAATATGGAGCTCCGCCGCACGGCGGTATCGCGCTCGGCCTGGACCGCCTGGTGATGATCCTGGCCGGGGAGACTTCCATACGCGACGTGATTCCGTTCCCCAAGACCGCGCGCGCCACCGACCTGATGTGCGACGCTCCGGCCCCGGTGCCGGAGCGGGCTTTGAAGGATTTGGGGATCGGGATCCGGCGTCCGCAGTGAGGCGGCATCGACAACAGCGCGCATGACGCTAAAGGAACAAATCGAGCAGCGCCGCCGGCAATGGGAAGCCTTCAATCGCTGGGAGGAGCAACAGCCGCCGATCGAGAGAGATCCAGCCCAAATTCTGGCCGATCTGGGCGCCATCCTGCGCTGGATTCCGCAAGAGGATCGACTGCGTGACCCCGATCCAGAGAAGCGCGGCGTCCAGATTCTGCTGGCAGCCTGCGCGGTTTTGAATCGTCGGCCATGACCGAACTCGAAGCGTCAATCGCGGAAGTGGCTTCCATTCTGGAAGAGCTGTCGGTTCCCTACATGCTCATAGGCGGGCTCGCGGTCGCGGCGTGGGGCGAGGCGCGCGCCACCTTGGATGTCGATGTAAGCGTATGGGCGGAGCCGGCGGATTTCGCGCCCACCGTGCGCGCGTTGTGTGCGCGGCTGCGGGCCCTCCCGGCCGATCCGCTCCGGTTCGCCGGCGAGACGCGCGTGCTACCGATGTTGTCATCCCTCGGGATTCGGCTCGACTTGGTCTTCGCAACCTTGCCGGCAGAGCACGCTCTGATTGCCAGGGCCTGTGCGAAGCAACTCGGCGGCAGGTCTGTCAACGTCGCTGCAATCGAGGACTTGATCTGGATGAAGCTCATCTCCGAACGGCCCAAAGACCTGGACGATGCCCGGCGCCTCATTCGCCGTTTTCGGCGTACGCTTGACCGAGCATACCTGGAGCCGAAACTCCAAGAGCTGTCAGAAGCGTTCGCCCGGCAGGACATCTTAGATATCTTTCGGCTGGAGACAGACCGGCCGTAGCGATCGAATCAACTTATCTTCCGCGCCAGGAACGCCGCATGCGCGGGCGAGAATCGGAATCGTCCGTACCCACGGAGCACCCGCGCCTGAAAGCCCGCGCGAGATAGCTCCGCAAGCAACTCAGAACGGTGATATAAGTGCAAGCGATGTGTCTCTTCGCTGCACCGATAGAGCTTTCCGACCTGACGGAAGCTGACGATGCGCCGCGTCAGTATCTTGCGTCTACGGTCCTCTCGAACTTCGAGAAGAATCGCCCAGTCTGGCCCTTCCAAGAACCTTCTCTGCGGTGTCCCGTCAGCCACGACTCCCGGCTCCACGACATCGAAAGCGAAGACACCGCCCGGACGCAACGCGTCGTGCACCCGGCGAAAGAACCGGCCCAGCGCCCGCTTGCCGCTGCTCCGGTCGAACGCATAGTTCACACACTCTCCGATGGCAGTGACGGCGTCGCATGGCGGGAGCTTCACGGTGAAAAGCGACGCGACTTGAAACGTTGCGCGCGGCGCCCGCCGGCGGGCCAGCCGGATCATGGACGGCGATAAATCGATTCCAAGGGCGTCGTAACCTCTGCTTGTCAGTTCGCCTGCCCAGACGCCGCTGCCGCAGCCCGCGTCGATCACCAAGCCGCGGCGGATCCCGTTTTGCCGGAGCAGACGCAGCAATCCGGGCGCCGCTTTCGTAACAAAACCGGTGAAGCCGGTGTCGTGAATATAGGCCAGATCCCGCCGGTATGCCCGCATGGGTTCAACCGGCTACGCGGTGACAAGCCGGGGAGCGGACAGGCGGCCGGCGACGCCGAGCGCGCGGCAATCCGCCTCCACCATCTCCCACACGAGTGACGCGAAGCCGGTCTGGTGGCGCCACCCGAGCCGGTCCCGGGATTTGGCGCAGTCCGCCTGCAAGATATTGACTTCAGCCGGGCGGTATAAGTCTTTGTCGGGAACGACGAACTCCCGGTAATCGAGGCCCGGGAAGGAGAACGCCAACGCCACGAATTCGCGCACGCTGTGCGTTTCGCCGGTGCCGACCACGTAATCGTCAGGTTCCGGCTGCTGGAGCATCCGCCACATGGCCTCCACATATTCGCGGGCGTGACCCCAGTCGCGCTTGGCATCGAGGTTGCCGAGCTTCAGCTCCTTGATTTCGCCGGCCAGGATGCGGGCCAGGCCCGAGGTGATCTTGCGCGTCACGAACTCGAAGCCGCGCCGCGGCGATTCATGATTGAACATAATGCCGCTGCTGGCATGCATTCCGTAAGCCTCGCGATAGTTGCGCGTCAGTTCGAAGCCGCACACCTTGCTGATGCCGTAACTCGAGCGGGGATGAAACCGCGTCTTTTCGTTTTGCGGAGCTTCTTCGGCATGGCCGAACATCTCGCTCGATGCGGCGAAATAGAAGCGGCACCGGGGCACCAGGTTCTTGACGGCCGCCAGCATGAAATGCGTGCCATTAATGTTGGCGTTCAGGGTCGAAAACTCGTCGTCGAACGAGTAACTCACGAAGCTCTGCGCGGCCAGGTGATAACACTCGTCGGGCACGATCTGAGCGACCGCGTGATAGATACTGGCGTAACTTTCGAGCGAGGCGGCGTGCAAGGTGACGCGGTCGCGAACGGCACGCAAGCGGGTGAGACGGTGTTCCGGGTCTTCCAGGGCAACGCGGCGCACGATGCCGTGCACCTCGTATCCCTTGGCTACCAGCATCTCGGCCAGATAGGAGCCGTCCTGCCCGGTAATTCCCGTAATGAGGCATCTGCGCGCCATCCGAGTGCCTTCACTGCGGGAGGAATTCCTGATCGATCCTGGCGGCCAGGATGAAGTCGCTCTCGGTCAGGCCGTCGATTTTGTGCGTGTAGGTCTTTACCTCGACGCGTCCCCATGCCAGCAAGAGGTCCGGGTGATGCCCCTCCGCTTCCGCCACCGCGCCGGCACGATTCACAAATGCCAGGGCCGTCTTGAAGTCCGGAAATAGAAACGTTTTTGTAATGTGGTGGCCGTCCACCACCTTCCAGTCCGGAACCTGGGCGGCCAGCTTCTGCAGCTCCTCGCCCTTCAGGGGAGGCACGCCGCCCCGGCAAGGCACACAGTGCTTCTGCGTGAGGCTTACTCCAGGTTCATCCATATCTCTCCTTCTCGTATTTCAACACGGTAAGTTCGCGGAGGCTTCACATCTTCGTGCAGTCCGGAACATACTCGGGTCAGACGTTACCGGGGGAAAGACTCTTCCCTTCCCCCGTCCTTACATCATACTGGAAGCTGCGCGCGGACAATCCAACAGACCATCCCGGAGTTAAGCGGCGGCCGGCGGCTGGAACGGATGGCGGGTTCGGTATGCGATAGAAGTGAAGGCGGCCGCCCCGATCCGCTCGCGCCGAAGCTTGGAGCCCGCCTACGCGGTGACCGGCGGCACCAGTGTCTTCAAGAACTCGTGCGCCACGCGGAAGCCGCGCTTGAAAGGCTCGGTGAAGTTCTCCTTGCTGTAAGCCGGATAATAGAACTCGTCTTCGTTTTCGATGTTCATGGCCCCGGTGTAGCCGGCTTCCGCCAGCACCGAGAAGAATCCTTTCCAATCCATAGCGCCGTAGCCGGGCACGCGGAACCGCCACCAGCGGGCGTGATTGATGGGCTGTATGCCGGCGCGGCGCACCACGTGCCAGAGGATTTCGGTGTCCTTCAGATGCACATCGTAGATCTTGTCCGCAAAATCGCGCGCCGCCTGGACGGGGTCCATGAACTGCCACACCAGGTGCGAAGGATCGAATTGCAGGCCCACGTGCGGGCTGTTGCCAAATGCCTTAAATAGCGCCTCCCACCCGACCGGGCCGGTGGCGATGTTGGGACCCCCGGCGTACGGCTCCCACAGAATTCGGACACCGTGCTTCTCGCACAGCGGAAAGTATTTTTCGTTATAGACGCGCACGATCTCGTCCACCTGCCCGCTGAGCGGCTCGCCTTTCATGACGCCGGATTGCCCTCCGATATTCGGAATTCCCAGCTTGCCGCACAGCTCGATGCACTTCGCGGTGTATTGGTTCTGCTCCGCGCGTTTGGCGGGGTCGGGGTCGATGTGATTGCCATCCACGGCGAGCGACGAGACGTAGATGCCGGACCGCTGGATCTTATCCTTGAGGGAGGCAATAGCGGAGTCATTCAGTTTGTCGGGATCGAGACGGAGCTGCATGCTGGTGAACCCTTCGTTCTTCACGAACTCGAGGTTGGAATCGGAGTACGCCATGAGGACGCCCAGCCGGGGTTTCCAGTTGCGAGGGCGCTGGGCGCGCGCGGCAGCGGCAGCGGGCAGAGCGGCGAGAATGGTGCGTCGGGAAATGGTCACGAGACGACGATACAGCATGGCAGCGTGTGGCCGCAAGCGCGCCCGAAGCCTGGAGCGGTTCACTTTGCTAGGATGGTCCTGATTTGATACTTCGACTCGTAACCCTGCTAGCGCTTGCGGCCCAACTGGCGTTAACTCAAACCGGACGCGCAGAACCTTGGGACACTCCTTTCGCAAAGGACGAATCTCAGGTGCTGGCGGCTGCCAGGGCGATCAGCGGCGCGAAGGGTGCGGATGCCGTCATACTTCTCGATGAACAACGGTATTCCATCGATGCGAAAGGGCGGATCACGACGACTCTTCGCAAGGTCTACCGGGTTCTGACGACCGATGGCGTGGAAGACTGGTCGGCCATCGCACACGGTTACGCGCCCTGGCACGAGCGGAAGCCGGAGTTGCGCGCACGGGTGATCACGGCTGACGGCTCGACGCACTGGTTGGACCCGAACACCATCACGGATGCTCCCGCGCTTGAGTTCGAGACAAGTATCTTTTCGGATCGCCGCATGTTGCAGGCGCCGCTGCCGGCGGTGGCGGCGGACTCGGTGGTCGAGTACGAAATGGTTGCGCGCGAGACCGCACCGGCTCTGGATGCCGGTTCTTTGCGGCGTATCGATGTCTGGGACGCCACAAAGATCCAGCGGTTGCACCTGGTGGTCGACGCGGCCGCCAGAGTGCCCTTGAAGGCCTTGTCGCAACTGATTCCCACGGAGGCCATACGGCGCACCGAGACCAAGGCGGGCGTGCACATCGAATGCGACTGGGGTCCCATTGATGCGAAGAAGGATTGGGAACCATCGGTGCCCTTCGATACCGCCGGGCATCCGGTATTCGAATTCTCCACGGGCCGCTCGTGGCAGGATTTGGCGGCTCAATACGGGGCCATCGTGGACAGTCGAATCGGTCCCGCGGGTCTGAGTGGATTCGGAGATCCGCCCCAACCCGGCGAGAGCACCGCCGCAACGGCGGCGCGGCTCGTGGCGGCGCTGCACAAGCAGGTGCGCTACACGGGGCTAGAGCTAGGGGACGCCGCGGTTGTGCCCGTCGCACCCAGCGACGTATTGGTCCGGCGCTATGGAGATTGCAAAGACAAAGCCACTCTGCTGGTAGCGGCCCTTCGCGCGGCCGGACTAAAGGCGAACGTGGCGCTGCTGTCGACGGGATTCGGACTGGACGTGAACCCGGCATTGCCGGGCTTCGGGCTCTTCAACCACGCGATTGTTTATATCGACGCTCCGGATCCGCTGTGGATCGACGCGACCGCGCAGTACACACGGGTGGGAGAATTGCCTGCACAGGATCAGGGACGGCTGGCGCTGATCGCCACGGGCACGACAACCAGCCTCGTGAAAACGCCCGAGTCGCGCGCCGCGCAGAACCGCTCGATGCACACGATCGACATTCGGCTTGCCGAATTCGGGCACGCGGAGATCAGCGAATCGATTGAGTCCTTCGGCGCGGCGGAATCGGAAGTGCGCGCGAGATTCGGCGGATCCGAACCCGCGAAGGTAAAGGAAACTCTCGAACGCCAGGCCAAGGAAATCTACCTGGCGGAGAGCTTGGGGGACTTCACCACCACCCGCGGCGACGATTTCTCACAACCATTCCGCGTCACAATCACCGCGAAGAATGCGGCTCGCGGCGTCACGGAAGAAGACGAAGCGGTGGCCGGCTTGTTCAGCCATTTCCTGTTCTCCGACTTACCGTTCGGCTTGGCCCCACTTGAAGGAGACGGCGAGGCGGTAGAAGACAAGCCACGGATACACGATTTTGTCATTTCGTTTCCCTACCAGGCGGAGTACCGATACCGTGTGTTCTATCCGCCGTTTCTAAAGCCAAAGCCCCTGCCCAAAGACGAGCGCGTGCAGATGGGGCCGGCGACTTACAGCTCCAGTTACCGGCAGGATGCCGCGGGCTATGTGGAAGCGGTATTTCGTTTCGACGCGGGCAAAAGACGGTTCACGCCGGCGGAGTACGCCGAGTTGCGCGGCGCCCTGCGCCGCGTCTGGAATCAAAAGCCGGAAATGCTGTCGTTCTCGTCGGCGACCAGCGAAGCGCTGGCGCTGGGCAAAGCCGGCGAGGCGGTCCGGCTCGCCCGGGAATACACGGCAAAGCAGCCGGGGAGCGCCGCCCAAGCGCGGCTGTCGCGGGTGCTGATTGCGGTGGGCGCGGGCGATTCCGCGGCGTCCGCCGCGAAGCGGGCCGTGGAACTGGACCCGCAGTCGACGCAGGCATGGCAGGCGCTGGGCTGGGCGCACCAACACGATTCGTTTGGCCGCCGTTTCCGCGGCAACTGGAGCGCCGCTGAAGCGGAGAAGGCTTACCGGAAGGCCATCGACGCGACTTCGGACAATCTGGTTCCGTGGACCGACCTGGCGATTGTGCTCGAACACAACTCGAACGGAGACCGGTACGGACAGGGTTCGCGGTTGAACGAAGCGATCGACACCTATCGCACGATACTGAAAAAGGGCGCCAACGGGTTCGTCCAACGCAACTTGGCGATTGCTTTGCTGTACGCCGGGAAGTATGAAGAAGCGGCGGCGGAGCTGAAAAAGTTGCCCGCGGCCGGCAACCGAGCGGCGCTGTGGATGATTGTAACGGCCCTCACACAAGGCGCCGATCGCGCCATCCTGAATGCGCAGAGCGACCTGCCGGATCCGACTACGCGCGCTGCCGAGTTGGTGAGTGCCGCGGTCAGCCTGGCTCTGATGAGGCAATACGATCTGGCCACCGAATTTCTGAAGGCGGCGAGGCGCATCAACCACTCGCCGGACGTAGAGACCCGGATCGCGGCGCTATCCCATGTGAAACGATCGGAGCAAGTCCAGTATCCGGCGGACGATCCGCGAGCGGTGGTCCAGCGACTTTATTTCGTGGTATTCGCCGGCACGGTGGACGAGGCACACCTGCGTCCCATAGTGAGCAAACGCGAGACTTTCAGCAAGAGCGAAGACACGGCGGAGAAGCAGGTCCGGCGTCTGTTGGCCGGAATCCAAGGACGCTTCCGGAGCTTGGGCTTTTCAGCCAGCGGGGTGCTTGACGTAGTCTTGAGCGCGCTGGAGCTCGAAAAAGAAGGCGATGACACGCTTGGCTATCGTGTGCGGGGAAAGGCGAGCCTGGGCGCAATACCTGCGGCGTACGTGATCAAAGAGGACGGCGAATACCGCCTGCTGGCGACGGCCGATAGTCTCGAGAATGTCGGAAAGCTTGTGTTGGACCTGGTGCGGTCGAACGACCTGGAGCCTGCGCGGCGTTGGCTCGACCTCGTGATCAACGGCGTATTTGTGAGCCAGGGGAAAGCCGCGACGGAGGTCAGCATCAACGCTCTCGGCGCGGGCCCCGGCGGGGACGATAGCCCGGCGGCCAAATTCCTCTGGGCAGGCCTCACCGAAAAGGGCCGCACCGCCGCCGCCATTCGCACTACGGCGGCCAGCCTGGTGGGAACCTTCTCGGTATCGGAGGAGGCCATTCGCATTTTGAAGCAGGAGCGGCTGGCGGCCACGAATCGGCTCGACCGCGGCAACATCGACCTGGCGCTGTGTCAGGCGTACAAGAAGGCGGGCAAGTGGACCGAACTCCTGGCGGCCGCCAAGGAACTGCCGGCGAGCTACGCGGTGGCGGACAAGAGCTTCGACTTTCTCGTGAAGGCGCGCACGGGTCTGCAGCAATGGGCGGAGCTGGAACAGGATGCACGGACGGAGTTGAAGACCTCGCCGCAGAAGTTAGGGGCACTCAGAGCTGCGGCATTAGCCATGATGCGCGCGGGCAAACCGGAAAAGGCGACCGAGTACATCGACCAGATTCGAAAGCTCCAGTTTTCGGGCAAGGCGGAGCACACGCTCGAGGCCTGGCATGCGCTCTTGCTGGGGAAAGCCGACGACCTGCTGATCGAGAAATTGGAGCAAGACCGGGGATTAGAAAGCATGGAACCGGACATCGAGTACATTTTGGGGTTCCTGCAGGCGCAGTCCGGCAAAACGGAGGAAGCCCGGAGATTGCTGGTCGACGCTTTGGAATTGGACGATTGGGCGCTGTTGGATACCAGACCGTGGGTGCTCCAGGGCAAAGTCCAGGAGCAACTCGGTAACGCCGATGCGGCCGCGGCGGCATATGCCGAAGCGAAGAAGCGGTCCGCAGAAGGCGACGATTCCGCCTGGGCTCTGAAGCTGGTCCCAGCCGCCACCAAACCGTAGAAGCCACTGTCCCGTGGCCAACCGCGGGGGAGCGCCGTTTTATCCTGTAGGAGCCGGACTCAATCGGCCGCGCACATGCCCGAGGGATCCTATCATTACTGCGACGTGAGCCTGCCGGTCCCGCTCGACCAGCCGTTCACCTACGCGCTGCCGGAGACGTTACGCCATCGCGTAAAGCCGGGCTGTCGCGTGCTGGCGCCGTTCGGCGCCCGCAAGCTTACGGGTGTAGTGCTGCGCTGCCACGACGATGCGCCGGCGGTGGCGACGCGCGAGGCGCTGCGTCTCATCGATGCGGAGCCGGTGCTCGATGCGGCGCTGATCGCGCTCGGGAAGTGGATCTCGGGCTACTACTGCGCGCCGCTCGGCGAAGTGCTGCGCGGCATGCTGCCGCTGGCTTCCGACATACGCCGCGGGAAAGTCTATTCGCTCACCGACGCCGGCCGCGACGCCGCACGCCAACTCCTGTTCGACTCGTCGCCGGAAGACCCGGTGGTGCAGATCTTGCGCATGCTCGATCAGAGGCCGCTCTCGGCTTCGTATATCGAGCGCAAGCTGCCGCTGGCGGCGAATGCGCTGCGGGCGCTCGAGCGCAAACGCTTCGTGATCGTGGAGCAGGTGCAGACGGAGCGCGATCCTTTGCGCGCGCCTTCCGAGCGGTTGCGCCTGGAGGCTACGGGGGCGGCGCCGGCCGGCAAACTGCCCAAGGCAGAGCGCGAGCTGCTGGCCTTCCTCGAGTTGCATCCCGGATCGCACAACGTGAAAGATCTCGAATCCATGGTGCGCGACGCCAGTCCGGCCGCCCGCGCGCTGGCGCGAAAGAAACTGGTGACGTTGCGCGCGGAGCCCGTGGCGCTGATC
>Ga0335079_10007720_pt1 | contig 12227 bp, 9 predicted proteins | sample Lox_Sample_33_FD_206719 | JGI IMG/M metagenome (GOLD analysis project Ga0335079, IMG submission 206719) | Soil microbial communities from Loxahatchee National Wildlife Refuge, Florida, United States - Lox_Sample_3.3 | ecosystem: Environmental > Terrestrial > Soil > Wetlands | place: USA: Florida... | reverse complement strand
AAGAAGCTTAATTAAGCGGTACTCTGGTACTTTGACTGCATTCCCCTTGCACCGTACACTGACGGGGTATGGCCAGCCGCCCCAACGTCCGCAGCTACCGCGTCAGCTTTGACTTTTACATCACGCCGGGCGTGAAACTGCTGCTGATCGCCAATTTTGCGGTCTTCATTCTTGAGGCCTTCCTCTATCATTTCGGTGGAATCAACGCCTACGCTTGGCTCCTGAAATGGTTCGGCCTGGTGCCTGCGGCAGTCGTGCCGCTGATGCGCATCTGGCAGCCGTTTACCTACCTCTTCCTGCACGATGTGACCTACATCTGGCACATCCTTGTGAACATGCTGATGCTGTGGATGTTTGGCCGCGAATTGGAGCTCGTCTGGGGAAAGAACCGCTTTCTGCGATATTACTTTCTAACCGGCGTCGGCGCGGGCCTCATCAACGTACTCGTCAAAACGGTTCCCTTGCTCTGGGGCCGCGACTACCTATCGCGTTTCACGCCGACGATTGGAGCCTCCGGAGCGATTTTCGGCGTCATGATCGCGTGCGCGGTCCTCTTTCCCGACCGCCGCGTCTATCTCTTCCCGATTCCCATCGCGTTGCGCATGCGCACGGTCGTTTTCATCATGGCGGCCATCACGTTTTTCGGCACATTGGGGATCGGCGACGACCGGGTGAGCCACATCTGCCATCTGGGCGGAATGTTGGTGGGCTATCTTTACCTGCGGCGGGATTCCTACCTCTATCGCCTGCGCAACGAAGTTTCCGACTGGAAGTATAACCGGAACCGCAAACGCTTCGAGGTTTATATCAATAAACACAAGAACAACCCGCCTTCTCGCCCCGACCGCTGGGTAAATTAGGCGTCGCTTCCCGAACCGGGCTCCTCCCGCACACGCTTAACATTTCAATTCACTTCGACCCGCCGATCACGTGAAACTTCATGAAGTTCGTCGTGCCGCGCACTCCCATCGGCGTCCCCGCGATGATTCCCACAACGTCGCCCTTTCGCACCAGCCGCTCGGCCATCAGCTTTTTCTCCGCAATCGCCGCGAGGCTGTCAATTCTCCGCGTGTCGCCGATCTCGACAGGCAGCACTCCCCAGATGAGCGCTAGCTTCCGGCGCGTCGCCACCTCCGGGGAAAATCCGATAATCGGCACCATTGGCCGGTAACGCGAAACGAGTCGCGCCGTGAAACCGCTGTGCGTGAACACCGCGATGACCCGCATATGCAGCTCCTTGGAAGCGTGGCACACCAGTTCCGTCACTGTTTCCGCGACCTTCAGCTGTTCCTGCGTCGCCGGATGCGGGTACTCCTTCACGCTCGCTTCGGCCTCCTCGATAATCCTCGCCATCATGCTCACCGCTTCCGCCGGATATTTTCCAGTCGCGGTTTCCGCCGAAAGCATCACCGCGTCCGAACCGTCGAAAATCGCGTTGGCCACGTCGGAAGCCTCGGCGCGCGTCGGCCGTGGATTTTCCGTCATGGATTCCAGCATCTGCGTCGCGGTGATCACAGGGCGGCGGAATTCCCGTGCCCGCCCGATAATGTTCTTCTGCACCACCGGAACTTTTTCCGGGCTCATTTCCACACCCAGATCGCCCCGCGCCACCATCACGCCGTCGGAAACGCGCAGGATTTCTTCGAGGTTTTCGATCGCTTCCGGCTTCTCCAGTTTGGCGATGACCGGTGTTTCCTTGCCCGCCCTGCGGATCAGTTTCTTCGCTTCCACCACATCCTCGGGGCGCCGCACAAAACTCACGGCGATGTAGTCCACTCCGTGCTGCAGCGCGAATTTCAGATCTACCTTGTCTTTTGCTGTCAGCGCCGGAACCCGCAGCTTCACGCCGGGCAAATTGATCCCCTTGTTTTCCCCCAGCGCGCCCCCGTTCGCCACCACGCAGATCACTTCACGCCCGCGAACGGCAAGGACACGCAATTCGATCAGTCCGTCCGAGAGCAGGATGCGATTGCCCTTGTGCACCTCGCGCGGCAAAGGCAAAAACGTCGTTCCCACGCGAGTGGAATCCCCAAGGATCTTTGCTGTCGTGATGGTGAACCGCTGCCCCGTGCGCAGGATGACCGGCCCGCCCCCCGCAAGAACTCCCGTCCGTATTTTGGGGCCCTGCAGATCGGCCAGAATCGCAATCGTCTTTCCGAGTTGACTGGCCTTCGCCCTTAGAAGCGTGATGCTCCTGGCGTGTTCTACGTGCTGCCCATGAGAGAAGTTCAGCCGCGCCACGTCCATGCCGGCGTGCAACAGCCGGTCAATCATCCGGGGAGAGTTGGTAGCGGGACCCAGAGTGCAGACAATCTTGGAATGCCGGAACCCGTTCACCTTTTTCCTTTCGCGTCCCCTTACTTCGCGACCGCGAATTCCCCCACGATTCTCGCGAGGTAATCAACGCCCTTGGTGAATGACGCCAGCGGAATTCTCTCGTCGTTGCCGTGCACGCGCTCCAGATCGTCTTCGGTGAGCGGGAAAGGCCACAGTCCGTATGCTGCCACATTGTGCAGCCGCAACTGCGCGGAATCCGTCGCCCAGGTGGATTGGATCGGCAGGACAGGAGCGCCGTTGAACTCTTCCGCTGTCGCTTTCGTGATCGTCGCGTAGAGTTCCGAATCCAGCGAGGAAGGCGGCGCGGCCAGCCCCGCGTCCGGCTGCAGCTCGAAGCGCACTTTCGGATCGTTCACCAGCTTGGTCAAATCTGCCAGCAGCGTCGTGATCGTATCTCCCGGCAATAAACGGACATTCAAATTTGCGCGCGCCTCCCCGGGAATGACGTTGGCTCGCACCCCAGCGCTGAGCATCGTCGGCACGACCGTGTCGCGGATCATGGCGTTCCACATCGGGTTGGCGTCGGATATGACCCGCGCTGCGTGCTCTCCGCGGTCCGAACTATCCAGCGAACGGATCCATTTTCCGATGTCATCTGGCTCGAGCGGCGCCAGCGCTTCAAAGTACCTTTGCACGATGGTGGTGTAATGCACCGGCGCGGAATAATTCCCAATCTTCTCGATGGCCGCGGCCAGATGCACCACCGCGTTGTCGCTTACCGGGATGGAAGCATGTCCCGACGTGCCCTCGGCGATCACCGTAACGTTCATCGCCACTTTTTCGCTCGCCTGCACGCCTACGTATTGCACCTTACCGTCTCTCAGAAAAACGTTTCCTCCTTCGTTCAGCGAAAAGCCCGCCGCAAATTTTTCCCAATACTTGGCGATCAGCGCTCGAATGCTCGCATCGCCCCCCTGCTCTTCGTCATCCGTCGCCAGAAAGATCACGTCGCGATTCAAACGCACGCCTGCTCGCTTCAGTGCCACCATGACGGCCATGTTCGCCGCCAGCATTCCTTTGTCGTCGAGCGATCCTCGCCCGTACAGGTAGCCATTTTTCTGCACCGCGCCGAACGGATCCACCGTCCACTTCGCGCGGTCCACTCCGACCACATCCATGTGCGCCACCAGGAGCAGGGCGCGCGCCGGATTCGGCACCGCGCTGCTCTGCAGCCGCGCCACCACCGCACTGCGTCCCGCCATCACAGGAAGGATTTCCGCCGGAATTCCCTCTTTTTGCAGCGCGCCTGCGACGTATTTCGCGGCCGCATCTTCATTCCCCGGCGGATTCGTCGTATTGATCTTCACCAGGTCGGCCAGCCACCCGGCCGCTTCCGTGGCAATTGCGGTGGTGCTGCCCAATGGAGGCGCGCTAGGAGCGGCCATCGGAGTTTGCCCTTCTCCCGGCATCTGACCGCGCACTGGCACTACGCTGCACCAGAGCGCAGCCCCCAGGATCAACAATCCTATTCTCGGCTTGCGGATCACCGCTCCCTCCCTTTCTTCACCTTCCTGGCTCGCCAGAACTCCCCCTCACGCCTTGCTTGCCCTTCGACAACCGTTTTGTTCCAATTGTGCTTCATACTAACATGCGGGAGGGACGCTTCCGGGCGGCAATCGAAGCCGGTTTCGAAAATTTCACCGGACGTGCCCCAAGCGGGAGCGCTTTTTTCTTGGAATTTTTTCAAACGGGTCGGGCCTCGGAAAAGGGGATGGAATGAAAGCCACTGCCTCGGTGAGAGTTTTTCTGATTCTTCTGCTCGTATTTTCCGCGTGCGCGATCGTTCCGTCCGCGGCAGCCCAGTCGCAAACCGGGCCGCAAACCGGCGCTCAGCCGCCGCAGCAGGCGCCTCCCACCCCGGCTACTCCGGGCCAACAGCAACCGCCTCCTTCGGGCGGCGTTTCCATCGCCGTCGAAGTGCCCATCGTGACGCTGGACGTTGTGGCCACCACCAACCACGGCGACATCATCACCGGCCTCAAGCGCGAAAATTTCCGCGTCTATGAAGACGGCGTGCCCCAGACCATCACCAGCTTCGGCCCCACCGATTCCCCCATCACCATGGTCGTCCTCATGGAATTCAGCGCCCGCTATTACGGCTATTTTTCTCAAGTGGGCAAGTACTGGGCCGACGCGCTCTTCCCGAATCTCAAACAGCAGGATTGGGTCGCCCTGGTCACCTTTGACATGAGGCCGCACCTGGAAGTGGATTTCACCCAGAACAAGGAAGAAGTGCGCAACGCCCTCTTCCACCTTTACTTTCCGGGCTTCAGCGAATCCAACGTTTTCGATGCCGTGCTGGACACCGTCAACCGCCTGAAAGACGTCAAGGGCAAGAAATCCATCCTGCTGATCTGCACCGGCCGGGACACTTTTTCGAAGCACACTCTGGACCAAACCATCAAACAGCTTCGCCAGACGGACGTCACCATCTTCGCGGTCGGTTTGAGCCGCTACATCACCAACGCTCTCGAAATGAACGGGTACCACGGTTCCGAAATCAACTTCGTGCAGGACCAGAACCAGCTTTCCACCTTTGCCAAGGAAACCGGTGGCAACGCCTGGTTCCCTCAATTCGATGGCGAACTCCCCGGCATTTTCCAGGAGGTGGCCGCGTTCCTCAGGAATCAGTACAGCCTCACCTACACGCCCACGAACCGCGCGCGTGACGGCTCCTACCGCAAAATCAAGGTGGACCTGGTGGCGCCGGACGGCAGCCCGCTCATCGTTCTGAACCAGAAGAAAAAGAAGCAGAAATACGAAGTGTACGTGCGCCAGGGCTACGTTGCTCCCAAGGGCGCCGACTGATCATTTCGCGCCGCCGCCGCAACCTGCCTGCTCCTTTCGGGATCAATATCCTCGCGCGAAATCCACCTGGTTCGTCATGTCGCGCCCGTCGAACCAGCGTTCCAGCAAATCCATCAGCAGCGCGGTCTCCCGCTCCCACAATCTTCCGCTGATCGCGCTGGTGTGCGGCGTAATCAGCAAATTCGGCGTTTTCCAAAGCGGATTTTCGGCTGGCAGCGGCTCCATGCTCGTCACGTCCAGCGCTGCTCCTCCCAGTGCTCCGCTCTCCAGCGCGCGAATCAGCGCCGCTTCGTCCAGCAGCGATCCGCGGCCGATATTCACGAGTCTCACACTGCGTTTCATTCGGGCAATTTGCTCTTCGCCAATCAATTTCCTTGTCTCTGCCGTCTCTGGCGTTGCGATCACCACGTAGTCCGCTTCCGGCAACACCTCGTTAAGCTGCGAGGCAGGCACAATCCGCTCCGCGAGCGAAGAGTCTCCGCGCCCCGACCGCGTCACTCCCCACACCCGCATCTCAAAGGCTTTCGCGCGCCGCGCCAGTTCTCTCCCGATGGAACCGAAGCCCACGATCAGCAGCAGGGCGCCATTCAGTTCCCTCAAATGCTGCGGTTTATCCCATAACGCCTGTGGCGCCCACTGGCGCTGATCCTGAAATCTCACCGTGTCAGGAAAATTCCGCGCCAGCGCGATCAGGAGCCCCATCGTGTGCTCCGCCATGGGCACGGAAAAGATCCCGCTCGCATTGGTCACCATGATTCCCGATTCGCGCAATTCGGGATACATCAGTTGCGTCACGCCGGCCGCCGTGGAATGCACCCATTTCAATCTTCGGGCGTGTTCGAGTTGCTCCGCGCGGAGCGAATAGCCGATGAAGATGTCCGTGTCCGGAAGTTCCTGTGGCAGCGCGTCATAATTCGGCAAATGCAGCACGCGCATTTGCGGCCAGCGCTTGCGGATGCGCTCCGCCATGAATGGCTTTGGCCGCCACTCCGTGAAGTTGTGCCACACGCAAATGACCAGCTTGGTTTCTTCCGGTTTGGTCCGCATCTGGCGCTCAACGCGAAGGCAGAACCCGCAGGTCCGTGCCGGTCATTTCCGCCGGTTTCTTCTGCCCCAGTATGCCCAGCAGCGTCGGCGCAATGTCCCGCAGCGATCCCCCGCTGCTCAATTGCACTTTTTCCTCTTCGCTCGCCAGGATCAGAGGCACCGGATTTGTCGTGTGGTAGGTGTGCGGACCTCCCGTTTTCGGATCAATCATCGTCTCCGCGTTGCCGTGATCCGCGGTGATAATCCATGCTGCCGGTTCCGTCCGCGCTTTCAGCGTTTGATAAATCTTCCCCAGTCCCACGTCCACCGCTTCCACGGCTTTGATCGCCGCTTCCAATTTTCCCGAATGCCCCACCATGTCCGCGTTCGCATAATTCATGATGATGGCGTCGAAATCGCCTTTTTCAATCGCCTTTACCACCGTGTCCGTAATCCCCTCGGCCGACATTTCCGGCTTCAGGTCGTACGTCGCCACCTTGGGCGACGGCACCAGGATTCTTTCTTCGCCCGCGAACGGCTTCTCGATTCCTCCGTTGAAGAAATACGTCACGTGCGCGTATTTCTCCGTCTCCGCCGTCCGCAAATTCTTGTAGTTCAGGTCTGCGAACACCTGCGCCAGGATGTGCTCTAATTTTTCGGGGGCGATCACGAACTGCAGCCACGGCCAGTGTTTGTCGTATTGCGTCATGGCCACGTAGAAAAGATTCCTGGGCCGCTTCGCATCCGCAAATTTGTCGAAGTCCGGTCCCGCCAGCGCGTAAGTCATTTGCCGCGCCCGGTCCGCTCGGAAGTTGTAGAAAATCACTGCATCGTCTTCGCGAATCAATCCCACTGGCGTCGCCGAAGCGCCTTCATCTCGGGTAATCACCACAGGCTTCACAAATTCGTCTGTCACACCGTCTTCGTAGCTCTTCTGCAGCGCCGCCACCGGATCGTTCGAATGCGCCTCCGCTTCCCCGTGCACCATCGCGCGGTAGGCCAGTTCGATGCGCTCCCAGCGGTTGTCACGGTCCATCGCGTAATAACGCCCCACCACCGTGGCGATCTCCCCGACTCCGATCTCCCGCATCTTCTGCTGCAATTGCTGCACGAACTCCCGCCCGCTGTGCGGCGGCGTGTCCCGCCCGTCCATGAAGCAATGCACGAAAACCTTCTCGACCTTCTTCTGCTTGGCCATCTCCAGTAGCGCGGCCAAGTGGTTGATGTGCGAATGCACTCCGCCGTCGCTCAGCAGACCCAGAAAGTGAAGCTGCCTCTGCCGCCCCCGCTCCATCGCCTTCTGGAAGAGTGCCACCTGGTCGAGCTGCCTGCTCGCCACCAGCAGGTCAATGCGCGTGATGTCCATGTGCACGATCCGCCCCGCGCCCATGTTCATGTGCCCCACTTCGCTGTTGCCCATCTGCCCTTCCGGCAGCCCCACATAGGGTCCTGAAGTGTGGATCAGCGTGTTGGGAAATTTTCGCAGCAGCTCGTCATAGTTGGGCTTTCGCGCCATCGCAATGGCATTGCCCTTCGTCTCCGCGCGGTATCCCCATCCATCCAGCACCGTCAGTACAATCGGCTTCGCTCGTTTTGCCATAATCCAGTCGCCGAATTCGCGCTCTCCTGTGTCGGAATCTCTCGAACCTCTATCGGGCAAACTCTCGCAGCGCGGCTAACAGGCGCCGAACCTCGTCTCTGGTGTTGTAGTGCACTAGCCCGATGCGCAGCACTCCGCCCTTGTCCTGCACGCCAAGCCGCTCCGTTAGATTGAGCGCATAAAAATTGCCATCCCAGCTGAAAATTCCACGCTCGCCCAAAAATCTCGCCGCATCCGTTGGCGTTCCCTTGGCCAGCCGCACGGAAACCGTCGAGCACCGTTCTCCGAACCGCTTCACATCGCGAATTCCATAAAACGTCAGCCCCGGAACTTCCAGCAATCCAGAGATCAATTCCTCCAACATCTCCATCTCATGCTCATGCGTTGCGCGATACGCCGCAAGAATCGCTTCTCGCCTCGTTTTCGCCGTCGCATCGCAGCGCCGGCCAAGTTCGGCAAAATATTCCACCGCCGTTCCGATCCCCGCGATCCCTTCCTGCACCTGCGTACCCGTTTCCCAGCGGTCCGGCAGCGTATCCGGCGCAGGCCGCACTTTGTACGGCCGAAATCGCAACAAGTGCTCCTTCTTTCCATACAACGTTCCCATGTGCGGCCCGAAAAATTTGTACGGCGAGCACGCCAGAAAATCGCAATCCAGCGCTTTCACGTCAATCGCTCCATGCGGCGCGTAATGCACCGCGTCAATAAACATCAGCGCGCCCGCCGCCTGCGCCAGCTTCGTGATTTCTCCCACCGGATTGATCGTTCCCGCCAGATTCGATGCATAGCCCACGGCCACCAGCCTTGTCTTCTCCGTGATTTTTCTCTTCAAGTCCTCCATGTCCAGCGTGCAATCCTCTTCGTGGATGTCCACCTGCCGGATCACCACGCCTTTTTCTTCCAGTGCCCGCCAGGGCGCCACGTTCGCGTCGTGATCGAGCGTCGTCACGACGATCTCGTCTCCGGCCTTCATCTCCCGCCCGATCGCCCTCGCCAGCGCAAACGTGATCGTGGTCATGTTTTGTCCAAAGCTGATCTCCTCCGCGTTGCAATTCAGAAAATCGCCCATCGCTTCGCGCGCTTCCGCAATGATCGCATCCGTGCGCTGGCTGGTCAGGAACGCTCCGCAGGTATTCGCATTAGCGTTCAGCAAATAATCCCGCATTGCATCCATCACGCGCTTCGAGACTTGCGTTCCCGCCGGCGCATCCAGAAACGCCGCTGGATGCCCGTTCACCTCCAGCTTCAGTGAAGGGAATTGCTCCCTCACCCACGCCAAATCCAGCGGCTTTTTTCCTGCTTCCGTCATTGCTGCTGTGCTCATCGCGTTCTCCAACTGATTCGAGACTCGCTAGTTTCTCACAGTGCGCGCGGTCCTGGAAATCGCCCTGTGATAGCATCTTAGCGATTGCTCTCCATTCATGCCGCGGCGGCGCCGGCTATCAACTATGCGCCTCGTTTTAACCGGGTGTTCCTCATGCCTGAATCTCTTCCGGCTTCGGAGCGCACGCGTGTCGTGCGCGAACCGCATCGCGGTGTCTACGATCGCGATGCCGTCTACAAAATTCTCGATGAAGGATTTGTCTGCCACATTGGGTTCACTGCGGACGCCCAAACCTATGTCGTTCCCACGATGTACGCTCGCGTCGGTGAATTCATCTATTTTCACGGCTCTGCAGCCAGCCGCATGCTCCGGCGCGCGAGCGAAGGCGCCAGTATTTGCATCACAGTCACACTTCTCGATGGCCTCGTTCTCGCCCGCTCCGTATTCAACCATTCCATGAACTATCGTTCCGTTGTGGCGCTCGGCAAAGCTTCTCCCGTGGATGCCCCCGAAGAAAAACTTGCTGCCCTCCGCGCGTTTACGGAAAAGATTCTCCCCGGCCGCTGGAACGACGCGCGCCAGCCCGACGAGCAGGAACTGAAAGCCACAAACATCCTGCGGCTTCCTCTCACGGAAATCTCCGCAAAAGTCCGCACCGGCCCGGTCGAAGATGACGCTGCGGATTATGCGCTTCCTGTTTGGGCCGGCGTGATTCCGCTCCATCTCGCCGCCGATCCGCCGATCCGTGATGAACGCTGCGATTCTTCAATTCCCGCCCCTGCCTACGCGCAGAGTTATCGGCGGTGAGCGATGAATGAATTTCAACCAGCACCCATCAAGCAGCTTGTAGGAATATCCGCGCTCGATGCTCTGGACATTCGCGTCGGCACGATCGAGCGCGTCGAAGAAGTCCCGCGCTCGGACAAGCTCATGAAGCTCACAGTGAATTTTGGCGATCATTCCCGGAGCATTCTCGCGGGCATTCGCAAGGAACGCGCTAATCCGCAGGAGATTGTCGGCCGCCAGGCGCTCTTCGTTGTGAATCTCGAGCCGCGCCGCATGGCCGGTGAAACTTCGGAAGGAATGCTTTTCGATATCGGCTATGCGGACGGAGTCACTCCCGTCCTCGCCGTGCCGGAAAAACCTGTGCCCAACGGCACGCGGGCGGGTTAGCGCGCGGCGTTCGTAAGTTTCTCCGCGGCGTCACGAATGAGCACAGCTTCCCCATTCAGTACGCCTGCCGTAACGCCGATCTCCTCGTCGGCCTCTTTCCACTTTTTCAATTCAATCGCTTCGCGCACGGCCGGCAGCGTTTTCGGCGCATAGCCCGTATATTGCCCCGGTGCATCCACGTAGTGCTTATACCAGGGGCGCCCCGGCAGGCCTTTTTCGAGAGTCAGTTTGCGCTCGCTCTCCATGAGCAGCTTGTTCACTTCATCCATGGAAGCTTTTGCCAGATCGGCTCCGCCATTCGCGGTAGCCGCTTCCACGGCCTTGTGATACTCCGCGCTCGCCAGCGCCAGAGCGTTCGTTGCGTTGTCCAGAGGCGCGAAATTCAGAAAGGGTGGAACGTCTTCCCGCGGAGGTGGCACGGAAACGATTTTCGGATCGGTGATTGCCGCGAACACGCCTTCGTCCAGTTCGCGGTTCCGCTCGATGGCCTCGTCGCGCATCTTCGTGGCAAGATCCTTCACCTCTTTCACGTACGTCTGGATGGTGTCGGAAAGATCGCCGAACTCGAACGGCAAAAGTTCCGCATCCGCCAGCCGCATCACCGCGGTCCCGCCTGTCTGCGCCAGCGCCCTTTCGTAGACGAACTTCGTATCGCTGAAATGCGTATACCAGTAAAAGTCGTCGTAAATCGAGTGATAGATTCCGCCGCCGTCTTCGCCGCCGAACCCGATATTCAGCGCCGCGACTCCATCGTGCTGTTCGAACGCCGCGTAATCCGAGCCGGAGCCAAGTGCGTCAATTCGCCAGTCATGGCGGTCGCGCAATTCCTTGCGTTCCTCCGCGCTCGACGCATCAGCGATTTCCCGCAATTGATGCCGCTTCCACGCAGAGAGATTTGTCTCCGGATCCTGCACGTCCTTGGCAACATCGTTGATGAATCTTTCCAGCGAGTGCGACCCTTCGGCAAAGAGATAACCGCGGTCGTTGGTATCCGAATTGATGTACGCCACCGCGTGCTTCTGCAGTTCGTCAATATGCTCTTCCGCCCATTCCGTCGAGCCTAGCAGTCCCGGCTCCTCGCCGTCCCACGCGCAATAAATAATGGTTCGCTTCGGTTTCCATCCTTTTTTCAGCAATTCCCCGAACGACCGCGCCTCCTCGAGTAGAGCTGCCTGGCCGGAAATCGGGTCTTCTGCCCCGTTAACCCACGCATCGTGATGATTGCCGCGAATCACCCATTCATCCGGGTTCGTCGAACCCGAAATTTTCGCGATCACATCGTAAATTGGCTTCAAATCCCAGTTCGCTTTCACCAGCAGATGCACTTTCGCAGGGCCAGGTCCCACGCGATACGTAATCCCGAGCCCGCCCCGCCAGGAGCGCGGCGCAATTTCTCCTTGAAGCGCTTCGAGAAGCGGCTTGGCATCGCCGTATGAAATCGGCAGCACCGGAATCTTGCTGAACACCGGCACATCCTTCATATCGAGGCGCTTCGCATCTTTCGTCGCGCCGATTCCTGGAGTCAAAGGATCGCCGGTGTAAATGGGCATATCTTCCACGCTGCCGCGCTGCACGCCTTCATCCGGCCTCCACGCACCTTCGGGGAACGTCACGCCCTGCTTGAAGCCGTCGTCGGATGGGTCGGAAAAAATCAGGCAACCCACCGCTCCATGCTCCGCGGCAACCTTCGGTTTGATCCCGCGCCAGGAATGCCCGTAGCGCGCAATCACAATCGCGCCTTTCACTGAAACTCCCATCCGCGCGAGCTGATCGTAGTCCTCTGGAATCCCGTAATTGACGTACACCAGCGGCGCGGTCACGTCCCCGTCAACCGAATACGCGTTGTACGTCGGCAGTTGCTGCTTTTGCTGACCGGAAGTGGGATCCTGCGGGAGCGCTGGCTCCTGCAGCTTCGCGGTGAATTTCGGCCCGCCGTCCACCAGTTCAACGAGACGCTCC
>Ga0335079_10007716_pt1 | contig 12231 bp, 19 predicted proteins | sample Lox_Sample_33_FD_206719 | JGI IMG/M metagenome (GOLD analysis project Ga0335079, IMG submission 206719) | Soil microbial communities from Loxahatchee National Wildlife Refuge, Florida, United States - Lox_Sample_3.3 | ecosystem: Environmental > Terrestrial > Soil > Wetlands | place: USA... | reverse complement strand
GGCCGACCGGCTCAATTACCGGAACGGCTATCGCAACCAGACGCTCGACACCCGGCTCGGCACGCTCCAGCTCAAGATTCCGAAGCTGCGCCAGGGCTCCTACTTCCCGCCGTTCCTAGAGCCGCGGCGGACCGGCGTGGAGTGGTGATTACCTTTTCCGACATCTCGGAGATCAAGGCGGCGGAGCGTGCGATCGAAGCCGCGCGGTCCTATTCCGCCGGCATCGTCGACACCGTGAGCCAGCCGCTTGTCGTGCTAAACGCCGACCTCTGCGTGATCTCCGCGAACCGCTCGTTCTATCGCGCCTTCTCGGTCAAACCAGGGGAGACCGTCGGTCGGGAGCTCGGAGCGATCAACGATCGGCACCTCGACGTTCCAGCGCTGCACGGTTTTCTCGACCAGCTGCGAGCAGGCGTGACGGAAATCGAGAACTACGAGATCAAGGTCGAGCTGCCGTCGAGTGGCTGGCGGTCGCTGCTGATGAATGCTCGAGAGATTCGAGGGAAGTTGCTCCCGGAGCGACAGATCTTGGTGGCGATCGAAGACGTCAGTGAGCGCCACCGCGCGGCAGCGGCGTTGGAGGCCGTCAGACGGCAGGCGGAGCGGGCCAATCTCGCGAAGTCACGGTTCCTCGCCGCGGCCAGCCACGATCTTCGCCAGCCGCTGCAAACCATCAGTCTGCTGCAGGGCGTCCTGGCGAAGAAGGTGGACGATGCGAGCACCTTGCGCCTGGTCGCAAAGCTGGACGAGACGCTGGGCGCCATGTCGAGCATGCTGAACACTCTTCTCGACATCAACCAGCTCGAAGCCGGCATCGTCGAGCCGGAGCCGGTGGATTTCCCGATCAACGACCTGCTCGAGCAGTTGAAGACCGAGTTCGCCTATCACACGGAGTCGTCTGGCCTAGATTGGCGCGTGGCCCCTTGCAGCTTGATCGTAAACAGCGACCCGCGTCTGCTCGAGCAGATGATCCGCAACCTGCTGTCGAACGCGGTCAAGTATACCAAGGAGGGCAAGCTCCTGCTTGGCTGCCGCCGGCACGGCGACAGGGTGCGCGTCGAGGTCTGGGACACCGGTACCGGCATCCCCGAAGAGCAGATTCAAGCGATCTTCGAAGAATTCCATCAGCTCGACAATCCAGCCCGCGAGCGATCACGCGGCCTCGGCCTCGGCCTTTCCATCGTGCAGCGCCTGGGCGAACTGTTGGCCCATCCGATCGATGTGCGCTCCCGGTTGGGTAAGGGCTCTGTGTTTTCCGTCGAGGTCCCGATCGCACAACGCCTGGCGGACGGATCGGCCCAAGATGAGCACCCGCCTGCTATCAGGCCCATCGCCCGCACTGGCGCTGTTTTAATCATCGAGGATGAACCGTCGGTGCGGGAAATGCTGGAACTCTTGTTCAAGAGCGAAGGCCACACCACGGCAGTCGCTTCTGAGGGGAAAGTGGCGCTGGCCTTGGCGGCGCGCGGGGTGATACGGCCTGACATCATCGTTGCCGACTACAATCTGCCGGGCGGCCTGAACGGCCTCCAGGTCGTGGCGGCCCTGCGCGTGACGCTCAATCGGGAGATTCCGGTCATCATCCTGACTGGCGATATCTCCTCGCAGACCATGCGGGAAATTGCCCAGCAGGGCGGCGTGCAGCTCAACAAGCCAGTACGGGCAGAAGAGCTGTTGCGTCTGATTCAGAGTCTGCTCATACCGCCATACGCGCCGACACACGCACCTGGTCGGTCACAATCAGTGGATGCGGCTACTAGTCCACCGCCGCTCACCGTTTTCGTCATCGACGACGACAGCGACATGCGCGATATGATGCGCGAGTTTCTCGTTGCCGTGGGCCGCCCGGTGGAAGTGTTCGAGAGCGGCGAAGCCTTTCTCGCGGCCTATCGAGGAGATCGCAAAGGGTGCCTGATCGTAGACGCCACCTTGCCCGGCATAAGCGGGCTGCAAGTACTGGAACGGCTGCGGAATGCGCGACACAACCTGCCCTCCATCATGATCACCGGTTGGGGCGATATTTCGATGGCGGTCGAGGCGATGAAGGCCGGCGCCATGGACTTCATCGAGAAGCCCGTCCGCCATGAGGATCTGCTGGCCGCCATCGATCGTGCTCAGAAAGCCGCCTATGATTCGACCGAACGTTCCAGTCGGCGCCAGGAGGCGGTCACCCGCCTGGCGCGCCTGACCGAGCGCGAGCGTGCGATCATGGATCTTGTGGTCGCCGGCAATGCGAACAAAGAGATCGCCGCGCGTCTCGCCATTAGTCAGCGCACGGTGGAGAACCACCGAGCCGCCGTCATGACGAAGACCCGTACCGCATCTCTTCCGGATCTCGTACGCTTGGTTGTTGCCGCATCCTGACAGGAGCGACGGGCCCGCCGGGGTGGTAGCCGTCGCTGTAGCGTTCTATTCCAGGATAAGGCGGCGTGGTGAATATGAAATCTGCGGCGACGCCCTTGCACAGCGTGGCGATCTCGCGCGCATCGCCATGATGCCAAATGGGCCGAGGCTCGGCTGCGAACTTCGCTGCTTGCTTGCGGTTCGCCTTCACCTGCGGCTCGCTGAGTTCGACGCCGCGATACTCGAACCCCAACAGGCTCGCGACCATGCCGGCAATGCTGATGCCCGCGAAGGGGTCGAGCACCACCACTCCGCCGCGCGGGCAAAACCATTGCAGCATCAGCTCGCAGAGTACCGGGTCGAAGGCGGAGTTGCCGTCCACGTCCTGCGATTGGCGGATTTTCGACGACAACCTCAACATGTTGTCGCCACGGCCATTCTCGCTTTTTATCTTCAGCGAATGCCATTCGGCGGCGCGCTCACGCCACTCGCCGGCGCGCGCATGAAGTCCGCCAAGGCGTCAGGTATCTGGTAGGTCGTGGCAGAGTGGGGCGTCGAGCCGTGATAGGTCCACAGAGCACCAAAAGCGGCCTCGCAGAGCCGCATCGCCTTTTCGAGCATCGCGTCGAACACCGGGACGAGGTTGCCGGGCGAGGTGTTGATCACCTGCAAGATCTCGGCGGTCGCGGTTTGTTGTTCCAAGGCCTCGCGCGTCTCATTGATGAGACGAGCGTTCTCCATAGCGATGACGGCCTGTGCCGCGAAGTTTGCAACAGTGCGATCTGCTTGTCGGAAAACGGCCGTACCTCATTGCGGTAGATCGCACTCCGCGTGCCTCCGATATCCACCATGGCGCGCCGAACCGGATCACCGGCCCAATAGGCCGGCTCCGCCGCCATGTCCAGATTGATGACGAGGGATTCGCCCCGCAATATGCGCCCGATTCCGGCTTCCGGATGCGGACGAACCGGTTCGCGCAGCACCTCCGCAACGCTCGCGGGCATGCCGCGATCTGCAACCAAGTGGGAGAGTTCATCATGGAAGGTCCATAGGCTTCCAATCGCCGCCTCGCAGAGCCGCATCGCCTTTTCGAGCATCGCATCGAAGACCGGTGCGAGATCGCCGGGCGAGGAATTGATGACCTGGAGCACCTCGGAAGTCGCTGTCTGCTGCTCCAGCGCCTCATCGCGCTCGGCGGTTCGTGCTTGAAGTTGTACGGCGCGCTCGTCGAGCTGTCGCTGCAGCTCGGCAATCGTGTGCTGAGCATCGACCGCCGCTTGGTCGGGCACGCTTATTTGCCCACCCCCGCTAGGCAAAGTTCGAGGCCGCTTTTTTCTCACCCGCGTCTGCCTCCAACGGAAGGGCTACCTTGGTCACTTCTGCGGCATGAGTCGCCGCCTGGAGATTGACCGCCGAGGTCCTGCCCTGCTGGCCGCGCTCGAGAGCGAAGCTCACCTTTTGGCCCTCTTGCAGATTGCTAAGGCCCGCCTGCTCGACCGCAGAGATGTGAACGAACACATCCTTGGAGCCGTCGTCCGGCTGAATGAAGCCGTAACCCTTTGTGGCGTTAAACCATTTGACTGTACCGGTGGACATCAGTCCCTCCATGAACGAAATGCCGCGACGCCGATGCGCCACGGGTCAAAAGCGAGATTTGGATGGGACCGGGTCAAACTCGGAAGAGCGGAACGACAGGCCGACCCAAGGTCGATTGACAACATGCATATGGGCACTGCACGAGCCAAAACAATGGCGCGAGACAGGGGGCAGCGTGCGGCGGTGTCAACTGGGCAGAATTCAAGACCACGATTTCGCCGCCAAAGCGTCATTCAGGCAAGATCGCCTTCCATCACCACCCGCTCGTGCCCGTCCATGGCGGATTTAATGCGGTATTGCAGGATGCCCCGCTCGCTCGGCATCACGCGTACGATCTTGAACACCCCAAGCGGCTTGAGACGACGGTCGCTGGCGACGAATTCGACGGATTGTCCGGGCTTGAATTTATGGAGTTCCATTGCTGCTCCTTCCGATTCTCACCGATCGCGGCGCCAGCGAGGCATGGCGGCGAGCGGATCTATATCTGGGCGGGAGATGAAGATCCCGTGCGGGGTCTGACGCAAATTGCCCAGTTCGTCCTTGATCAAGCGGAGCTCGATAAGCCGCTTCTTGTGTTCGTCGGGAATACTAACTCGCGACGGCCCGGTGCCAATCTTCTTGAGCGAGGCGAATTCCTCAGGCGTCAGGTCTTCCCTGCGGACATTTCCCATCGTGATCTCCTTGAATGCTGACTGCGCAAGATCGCCCACCGTGATGAGACGATTTCCCCGAAGGGGGCCCCAAAGCGACTGTCCGCTCAGGCATTCATCCCATCAGCACATTTTCGATATGCCCATTCGCATACCGACCAAGCCCAGCGTTTGCGGGTTACGGTCCTAGATATATAGAAGCGCTCCGATTTTACAATGGACAATAAAGCAGTGCGGTGCTTTTAGGCCCTCGAAGAAGGGTCGCTAATGGTCCATCGGTCGGGTCCTGCGTGATAACGAGTCCGCCGTTCTCCTTGATCGCCTTCACCCCGAGACTGCCATCGGCACCGGTTCCCGAAAGGATCACGCAGATAGCGCGTTCGCCGCACTCCTTGGCGAGCGAATGCAGGAAGAAGTCGAACGGCAGGCGCGCGCCGTGGCGCTCCCGCGGTGTCGACAGGTGGAGAGCGCCTTCGCCGATTGAAAGATAGCTTCGCGGCGGAATGACGTAGACATGATCGCGTTCAAGCGGCATCAGATCCGCGGCTTGCTGCACTTTCATTGCCGTATGGCCGCTCAACAGCTTGACCATCAAGCTCTCATGGGTGGGGTCGAGATGCTGGATCAAGATGAACGCTGTCCCACTATCGGCGGGAAGCACGTCGAGGAGCTTGCTGGCGGCCTCGAGACCACCCGCGGACGCGCCGAGCGCAACGATCGGAAAATCACCGCGTGCTATCGGTGCGACTTCCTTCACCGGTCCGCCGCTAGCCAACCGCGCCAGTGTGGCATCGGCCTGCCGTGCGCGGCGTCTTATGGTCATGTTCGCCTTTGTTCTCGCTTTTGCTTCGGGCATGGGAGAGTGAGACGTCAATTATTACCACGAAGCCCCTGCCACTGCGACCTCGACGGCTACGTCACTTAGCCGTGCTCGCGCACCCCGTGCGAGCGCGAAAGTGCCCCGCCTCGGCGGGGGTGCATGAGGCGGAGCATGACGGAACGACTCGCGGGAACTCGAGATCCACTCCGCCTTGACTTCATCGCGCAGTGTTTGCCGCGAGCATCTCTGCTAGTTCACCATTTGCGCCTTCTGTCGGGCGCGTGAATCATATTGGGACACCTCGCGCGGCGACGGAAGTTTCGGAAAATACTCAGATCGCATGATTGTGGGGCCGGATCCATGGCTGTTCAGCCACGCCGCGGGCTCGTCCGACGCCAGACGCCCGCTGTTGGTTACTGAGTAGATTCCGATGCTATCGGGCGGCATCCGAAAGCGACTACGGTGCAGTGTCCAAGTGGTGTGCAACCGCTTAGAGGCGGCGGCTATGTGCAACCGCTTAGAGGCGGCGGCTAGATGAGGCCAAAACCACCGGCGTCGTTCAGTGGAGATTGCATGGAAAATCTTTTTATCGCGCTCGCCATCGTGGCGATTTCGTTCTTTGCGGGATTTCAGGTTCGCGCCATGATCTCGCAACGTCGCCGCCGCCGGCAGCGCGGGTTCTAATTGTTTGACTATCAGCGGATATCGGATGGCGCTTCGCCTTACCTCTCCGCCGCCGGCGACGTGATTGCCGAGGCCGAGCCGTCCGTCGCCCGGTTGAGACCTGACCCTCGGTGCCCGATCGTGGTGAAGAGCAACGAGGCCGTCAGCGCCAGGATAAGTAACCCCTCGATGACCGAGAGCCTCATCTTTGCGCGCTTGGTGTCCCTGGGCTGATCCGACCCGACGGTGCGTGTACGCTGCGGCAGCAAAGCGATCAGGCGTGTGGCGATCTCCGGAGTATCCGATCGCACCCACAGTCCCCGAGGTAGTCGATCGATCAACTGGCCCAGCGCAGCGGCGGCGATTTCGTTCGGCAGGCCTGCCAATCGAGCTGCCTCCTCCCAGGGATCGATCTCGAGGCGTGCCAGCGCGGAGACGACACTGAGCATCATACCGTTTCCCTCCTCACCGATCGGTGCAAACAGGAACTGGTTGAATTCGGAGTTGATCAAAGTAGAAGGGCTGCGCAGCGCCATATCGACCACCCATCCACGAAGGAGACTCTCATTGATATATGGGAAATATATTGGGAATTACGATGGCTTTTTACGATCTATTCTTGATTTTAAAGCTTTCGTCGCCACATTAGGTGGGAGAAAGGACGCTCATGAAACGAAATCAAATTCGGAGGACGGACGTCACTAAGCGCCTGCTTCTCGCAGCCGAGCAGGGCGACGCCGGTGCGCAATTCAATCTCGGCGTCCTCTACGACAACCGTCTGGACGACAACCACCGCCCGATCGTCGGTAACCGCGGACAAGCCATGAAGTGGCTCTTGCGGGCAGCTAACCAAGGCCTCCCACGCGCTCAGGTAAAGCTCGCCGAAATGCATGCCGACGGGCCGACATCGAAGGATTCCGTAAGAGCCTGCGCCTGGCTCCTGCTGGCCATTGAGAATTTGAGCGGCATACACCGCCAAAGAGCTCAGTCCGGCTACGCGCAGATTTCTTCCCGCATGACCGCTCCGCAGATTGCGGAGGCGCGGTGTCGCGCGCGAGATTGGAAGCCGAACCGGCAGGTCGACGACGGGCGAGGCCAGTGATCGCCAGGCGTCTGAGTATTTTCCGACCCTAGTCATCATCGCCCTCCATGCCCATCATGGTGCAGCCCGAAAACTCGGAGGGCACCATGAGGCGATCGGAGGAATGGCGGGACAAAGCCACCGAATATTGGGAGAAGGCCAAAACACTGAGCGATTTCGATCTCAGCGAACAATATTTTGAACTAGCGGCGCTATGCCTCGACATGGCGGAAAAGTTAGAAGATGAAACCGTGGTTGCTGACGGCAGTGCGTCGTCTCCCTAACATCGAAAGTCAAAACTCCGGAGGCACGTCATGCAGCGAGCGTCGGCTAGCCCGCAACACCTCACGTCCGCACGTCACGGATTTTGGAGGTTAACATGACTGCTACAGTGGAAAGCGATGCCGATAGAAAGCGGTCATCAGAAGCAAGGGATGCGGAGAGAAGGCAGTCAGAGCAAAAACGATTTCATCGTGAAGCGTTGGTGAGGAGGATAAAGGACATCGCTTGGTCGTCTGTGATCGCGAGTGTGGTGACAATAATCGTGGTAACCTCGCTCGGCTGGCTGACAACCCAAGCCGTTGTCGAAAGGGCACGAGAGCAGGGTGCAACACAGCTTGTTGCTTTAAGGGCAAGCATCTGTTCGGTAAAGTTTCAGCAGCGACCGGATGCGAGCGCTAAAATCGCAGAGTTTAAGGCCCTATCATATGGCGCGAGAGACACTGCCATTAAAACGTTTGTCGCTGACGAAAAATTGGCGACGATGCTAGGAGAAGAGGCTCCTGCACCAGGTGCGGTCAATAAATGCGCCGATGCAATAGGCGACCTATCCCGTTAGCTCCGGCGAGCCCTTCTGATTGAGGGTCTTGGAGCTGCTCGCGTGCGGCCGGGACCTGATTGCCCTTCTATGACTCCGATTTGGCATTCGTCAAAGCTCACATAAGTCTTTATCCGCCGGGCATTAACGTAAATACCCTTTACACGTCCCAACGGCGGGGCCCAATTCGGGTCAGTGGGAGAGGCGCGATCGCGACTGAGACCCGGCGGTTCGGCAGAGTGAAGCTCGTGCGGCCGGCCACCCGGGCATGGATCAACATAGGAGGCGAAAATGGCGCTATTCATGTATCAACTGGCCTACACGCCGGAGTCTTGGGCCGCCCAGCTCAAGAACCCGAAGGCCCGCGTGGAGACCGTGGGCCGCAGCCTATGCGAGGCCGCTGGAGGGAAATTCGTCGCCGCCTGGTACTGCTTCGGCGAGTATGACGCCATTCTCATCGCCGACATGCCGGATGCTGAAAGCATGTCAGCGGTCGCACTCGCAGTCGCCGCGGGCGGCGCGGTCAAGGCCGGCAAGACGACGGCGTTGATGTCCGGCGCGCAAGCTGTGGCGGCCATGACTAAGGCTGCGGCTGTCAACAAGACCTACCAGCCTGCCCGCTAAGACGGCTTCCGCAGCAGCCGGGCGACCGCGGGTAAAGCCGCCGCCCTATTCGAACAGCGTCGCCTGCCGCCGCGGCGGCTCGCTATGCGGCGGCGCAGCGTGTCGCCGGGTGGCCTGTGCCCTCGCGGGCGCGCGCGAAGGAGCGTCTATCGAAGAGGGGGCTGAGGGGTCTGTCTCGCAGGCAAAAGCCGTGGAAGTTCTGAGGATTGGGCGTGACACTGAGGCGCGTTTGGCTTGGCCGCATTAACTCGTGGCGAGCACCATCGGGAGTTGCGCGATTGGTTCGCGTGGGCATAAGCCAGACGGCCAACGATCAGCGTCAATCGCTATGTGACGCGCCCCGGGGCACTTAGTCTCCTCGCCGGCTGCGGAACAGTGAGTCCGAGTGCTTTGGCGGGGGGTTGAGATGGAGTAACGCTTCGTTGGATGTCCCTTGCGTAGCGTTTTGCGGACTCACGTTGGACATCGGGTGACTTCCGAAAAGTGCCATTTTCGGGCGCCACATTGACGCTGCACCGTTTTCGCCCCGCATCGATTTGACCGGAAAACGCCACAATGCAGCGATCGTACCAACGGCGCTTGCCGTTGCTGGTCATATCGATCCCTCCGCAATGGCCTCTGTGCTTATGATTTCTCGGGCGTCGTACCGGATGAGCCTGAGAACCTCGCGGTTCTCGCTCAGAAGCCTACGAGCTATGTCGAAGCTTCTCTATCACACGCCAACTGAACACGCACGCGGCCGTTGACCTTGTAGTGCACGTGCCATCCCATTGAAGCCATGAACAAGCGATTTGAATCATGATTCAATGGATTTTTCATGTACGCTCCAAACGCACTTTTGGGGGAACTCGAAATGTTGGTGCGCGACGTAGTGTTCTAGTTCTTGTGCGGTTCGGCGCGTTGTCGATGCACGAGCTTTGTGCCTCGCCACACCTCAAAGCCGTGAATTTGGTTCTGCCGTTGGCGATACCACGCTTCGGCCATTAATCGAGCTTGCTCGTCCGTATCGGCGAGAAATTCTTCAGTGGCGTCGATTGAGGTTGGCGCACCCAGAACCAACTTAGCGGGTCTGAGAAAATAGCATCGGTAGTCTGCCATCGGGGCTCTCCTGCGTGACGCATGAAGCTGTCGGTGCCCCCGCGCCGTTCGATCTGTCAGCAAGTTGCGCCAAGGCGAGGGCGTGTCGAGCGAGCATTCGCTTGAGGGCGAACGTGTCTTCTTTTTCGGATTTCTCTCGGTACAGGAACGATTGCTCGCGCAACTCCCCCGGCGTCGGCATCGCAGCCCCCATGGACCTGGAGGGCGGGAGCGCGCGCAACCTCTCTTCTGGGGGCACGCGTCTCTCTCAGTTAGCGGCGCCCAAAGCTTATGCGGCCACCAATAAATTCACGTTACTCCGTTGATCGTACGAAAGCGAACAAATAAGTGTATGAGGGCGAACAAAAAAGGCGTGCTTGTTTGCGTCTGCGATTGAGCGCAGCCTGCGCCACATGCGAGATCGCCTGCCGCTCCGCCGCTCCATTCGAAACAAGCTCGTCGCCGGGCTGACAGAAAAAGACTTTGATCGAATCCGCCCTCATTTAGAGCGCATTGCGCTACCCCAGCACACGCGTCTGCTCGAACCGGACGCGCCGACGGAATACGTTTATTTCCCCGAATCCGGAATGGTGTCGCTGATTCTATCGCTTGAGCGCGGAGAGGTCGTCGAGGTCGGACTGGTCGGAAACGAAGGAATTGTCGGCGTGCTTGCCGGACTTGGCACCAGCCGGATTGCCGGCGAGGCCATCGTCCAAATGCCGGGATCGGCGTTGCGGATGGAGACCGACCTGATGCGGAAGGAGATGGGCGTCAACCCTTCGATCAGACAGATGATGCTGCGCTACGTTCAGGCTCTGTTTTGCCAGATTACGCAAACGGCGGCTTGCAACGCTCGGCATGCGCTGCCGAAGCGATTGGCGCGGTGGTTGATGATGGCAAACGACTGCACGCAGACAAACGAAGTGAATCTGACTCATGATTTCTTGTCGATGATGCTGTCCGTGCGTCGGGCCGGCGTAACCACGGCTCTGACGGTGCTTAAGGATGCCGGCATCATCCGCACCGGTCATGGACGCATTCACATCCTCAATCGCAAGCGCTTGGAAGCGACGGCTTGTGAGTGCTACGGCACGGTGAAGGTGGAATACGGGCGTCTCCTAGGACGAGGAAGGCGATCTTAATCGGCGGAGAGCTAGCAGGATCATCCTGCATTCGAGATAGAATGAAAAAAGCGCTTCGAATGTCGCCGTTGGGTCAATCGCGCCCTTAAGCTCGCACTGCACGAGCGTCCGTTAGGCGGTCATGAACGGTAATTGCCGGCTGTCCGCGGAGAGTCCGTTCACCTGCAACAAGCAGACATCGGCAAATCCGGCGCGTGGGACCGTTTAGTGTCACAAGCGGTTACTCGATCAGCTCATCGGCACGCGCAAGGACCGAGGGCGGTATGGTGAGGCCCAGTGCTTTGGCAGTCTTGATATCGATCACCAGGCGAAAGCGTGTCGGTTGCTCCAGTGGCAATCCTGCTCCGAGCTGCGGCGCCGCGACGCGAAGGCGTGTTCAATCAAGTGCCTTGTAAACTGAGCGGCACGTATCCACTTAACCAACACGCAGTTGCGGCTTGGGTGCGCTACCAACTCGAAGTCTGTCTTGGTCGCAGTTTTATCGGCCGATTTCGCTATTGGAAAGACAAGGAAGCATGTCTACCGGCACGGTGAAATGGTTCAACGGTGTGCGGGGGATCGGGTTTATCCGTCGAGACGACGGCTCGCCTAGTGTCTTCTTTCAGATCGATCTCGCAGCTCGAGAATCCGAACTCAGCTTTCTGAAGGCGGGTCAAAAGTTGAGCTTCGATATCGTTCAGAGCAAGGAGGGCAGGGCCTCGGCGGTGAATATCAAGTGTGCCTAATTATTGCCTCTCTCGCCGCGATTGTCCGTCTCTGGGCCTAGGTTTAGAGGGTATTTTGCGACCGAAAAGTGGGGTCGGGGTAACAACCGGGGTAACAAAAACGACGTTTGAGAATGTGACGGCTCTTGACTGGCGGTCGCCAGCTCATCGGCAACCCTATATGCTTGGCGACTTGGCGGATGGAGGATAGGACTTTGACCAGATATGAGGTTCGCCGTCGGCGCGGCGGTTTCGTCGAGCTGCTGGCGGGTCGGCCAACGTTTGAAACCGAGGATGAGGCGAGACGTTGGGCCGAAACACACCGCGACCGGTTCCCTGTAGGTTTGACCGCTGTCGAGATCATAACGCTTCACCAGGCCTAAAAGAGACCCCACGGCCAGAAGCGCCCCGTTGACGTAATCGGCGCCCCGTCATGGTCGCCGCCGATCGTCCAGCGGGTGATCGGGGCTACTCTTGCCGCCTGAAAGGGCCAGAAGCGTCGGCATGACATCAACCATGTGCAGCGCGTCATTGACGACGCGCGGCTGCAGGTGTCCGGGCCAGCTGACGAAAGCCACCACGCGAACCCCTGTCCCTACCGTTTATGCGATCCGGACATATTGGTGGTGAAGGCCGCCCAGGATGGGCACCGGTACAATGCGTCCTACCACCTGCACCGGTCGGCCGAACGGTGCATCCTTGCCGAGGGCTAGG
>Ga0335079_10007715_pt1 | contig 12233 bp, 8 predicted proteins | sample Lox_Sample_33_FD_206719 | JGI IMG/M metagenome (GOLD analysis project Ga0335079, IMG submission 206719) | Soil microbial communities from Loxahatchee National Wildlife Refuge, Florida, United States - Lox_Sample_3.3 | ecosystem: Environmental > Terrestrial > Soil > Wetlands | place: USA: Florida... | reverse complement strand
GGCACCTCGGCGATTTTGAGGCGCGCGCCAAAAGGCTGGGCGATCCTATCCAGAGCAGGGCGCAGGCGCCGCGCGATCTCATGGCTTTGGGCCGAGCGCTCGTGCCGCGAGAGCAGGTTCACCTGAATATCGGCCTGGTTCGGCTGATCGCGTAAGAAATAATGGCGCACCAGGCCATTGAAGTTATAAGGGCCGGAGGTTCCGGCATAAATCTGGTAGTTGATGACCTCAGGCTGGCGGCCCAGGTAGTCTCCAAGAGCTTGCGCCACCTGCGTTGTCTGCTCCAGTGGCGTGCCATCAGGCATGTCAATAATCACCTGAAACTCGCTCTTGTTATCGAAAGGCAGCATCTTCACGCGCACCCATTTCAGCGGAACGAATGCGATGGCCGCGAGCAGCAAGAGAACGATGCCCCCAAGGAACATCCAGCGGCGGCTGGCCTGAAGAATCAACGGGGTCATGACGCGGCGGTACAAGCGGGTGGTCCAACCCTCCGCTTCATGGCTGGCATTTCGGCCATCGGCGGCGGCGTACTTGCGGAGAAGCCGTAACGAAGCCCAGGGAGAAACTACGAAGGCGACAATCAGGGAAAACAACATGGCGGCCGAAGCGCCCACCGGAATCGGGCGCATATACGGGCCCATCAGGCCGCGCACGAACGCCATGGGAAGAATCGCGCCGATCACGGCAAAAGTGGCCAGGATGGTGGGATTGCCGACTTCATCCACCGCCTCAACGGCGACCTCGGCGAGCGGGCGCGCGTGATTTGCCGGCAGGCGGAAATGACGGACGATGTTTTCCACCACCACAATGGCGTCATCCACCAGGATTCCGATCGAGAAAATCAGAGCGAAGAGGGTGACGCGGTTCAGCGTGTAGCCGTAGAGATAGAATATCGCCAGGGTGAGGGCGAGGGTGACCGGTACTGCCAGGAGTACTACTCCCGATTCCCGCCAGCCCAGCGCGAGGGCGATCAGCAGCGTAACGGACAAGGTCGCGATGAGCAGGTGTTTGAGCAGTTCATCAGACTTATCCTTCGCGGTTTCGCCGTAGTTGCGCGTGACCGTGACATTCAAATCATTCGGCAGCAGATAGCCGCGAAGGTTCCTGACTCTCTCCAATACTCGCTCGGAAATAATGGTCGCGTTGGTGCCCTTGCGCTTGGCAATGGTAATTGTGACCGCGGGAGAGTCCTGGTTTTCCGGCTTCCCGCTGCCCGCGGCATTGGCGTAAAGAACGTAGTCAGTCGGCTCGGCAGGCGCGTCTTCGAGCTTCTCAGTGACATCGCGCAGGTAAACGGGGCGCCCTGCGTGCACACCGACCACCACTCGCCGTAAATCGGCGAGGGTGGTGAAGAACGTGCCTGCTTCCACCTGAATTTCACGGTTGTTCTGCGCGAAACTGCCCACCTGGCCGCGGCGGTTGGCGTTCTCAAGCTGGCTGACCACGGCGGCCGGCGCCAGCCCATAGGCCGAGAGGCGTTCGCTATCGAGCACTACCCGCACCTGACGAGGATCGCCGCCAATGATCCTGGTCTGGGAAACATCGTCGAGTTGCTTGAGCGAGTCCTCCAGTTCGCCCGCGATTCGCCGCAGGCTGTAGGCGTCGTAATTTCTTCCCCAAAGCGTCAGCGCCATGATCGGCACATCGTCAATGGAGCGGACTTTGATGATCGGCTGCGACACCCCGGGCGGGATGCGGTCAAGGTTGGCGTACAGCTTGTTATAAGTATCTACGATGGCCTGCTCTTCGTTGGTGCCGACGTAGAACCGCACCACCACCATGCTCATGCCAGAATGGCTGATTGAATAGAGATATTCCACGCCGGGCACTTCGCGCAGCAGTTTTTCCATGGGCATGCTGACCCGCTGCGCCACCTCTTCGGGGGAAGCACCTGGCATCTGGACGAACACGTCGAGCATGGGCACAACGATCTGCGGTTCCTCTTCGCGCGGAGTCTCGAGAATGCTGAAGGCGCCGAGAAGCAGGGCGGCGAGAACCACCAGAGGTGTTAGCTTGGAATCAATAAAGGCATGGGCGATTCTGCCCGCAAGGCGGAAGCTTCGCGAGGATGTAGCTGCCGCTTTGGAGTCTTTCTCCGCCATCACTGGCCCACGACGCGTTTTCCATTCAAATCGAGGCCGCCCGGGTTGGCCACCACTGGCTCACCTGCCTGCAAGCCAGCGAGAACCTCGACTTCCGATCCGGAGGGCTTGCCCAGGGTGATGTAGTGAAGGCTGGCCACTCGCGTGGAGTCCAGCACGAAGACGCCCTGCAATTGGCCGCGCCTGACTACCGCGGAGCCCGGGATCAGCAGCGCCTGGCGCTGGCCGCGCGAGAACTCAGCGCGGCCGAAGAGGCCCGAGCGCAGCCGCGCATCAGCCGGCAGCTCGACCTTGAGCAGAAAGCTGCGGCTGGCTGAGTCGGCCGCGGGCACAATCTCGGCGATCTTTCCCCGAAACGGCTGATCTTGCAGGGAATCAATCACCACCAGGGCCGCCTCGCCCAGGCGTACATACCTTACATCGCTTTCGTTGAGAGAAGCCTCCAGCCGATAGCGGCTGACATCCTCGACGGTGAAGAGCGGCATGCCGGGGCTGGCAAGCGTGCCAGCGTCTGCTTTTCTTGCAGTGACGATGCCCTCGAAGGGCGCTCGAATGCGTGTATAGCCGAAGGCGGTATTTGCCTGGTCAAGCGCCGCTTTCGCCTGGGCCTCGCCGGCCTGCGCCATATCACGCTGTGCCAGAGCGGCCTGCCGGCGCGTCTTGATCTCATCGAACTCCTGCGGGCTTACTGACCTCTTCTCATAAAGGTTCTGGTAGCGTTTCAGGGTTGACTCGGCCAGAGCCAGCTCAGAGTTCGCGGCGGCAACTTGCTCGCGGGCCACGAGTAACGCCGCGCTGGCCTGGTTCACGGAGGCTTGCGCATGGGAGGGATCAATCAGCGCGAGCACCTCGCCTTTCCGCACCCGGTCCCCTTCATGAATGCGAATTTCGAGGATGTTGCCCATCATCTGGCTGGCCAGGTCGCTGCTCTGCGCGGCGCGCACGGTGCCGACCGCCTCGAGCAGATCGGGCACTTCCGCTTGGCGCGCGCTAACTACGGAAAGATTCCGCACGGTCTCGGGCGGGGCGGCGGCCGTTCGCGATTCGCCCGAACAAGCGGCAAGCATAAAGATGGCGGCGAGCACCGGGGCGAGGAGCAACAGTCTTAGCTGAGAGCTTTTGAAGATCATGGCAGCACCACGGGAGATTGCGCGGAGAGTGTGCCGCTGGCCAGATCCAGGTTTGCGTAGCTGGTCTGGTAGCGGTAGATGGCATCCCAATAGTCGGTCTGGCTGCGCCGCACCGCGTCTTCGCCGCTTAACAGATCGGTAATCGTGACCAGCCCGTTGTCATAGCGGTCGCGGCTGATGCGAAAACTCTCCTGGGCTTGTGCGGTTGCGGCCCTCGCCACTTCAATCTGCTGGCGGCTCGCCTCTTCGTCGTAATATGCGCGGCGGACCTCGAGCTGAACTTCATCGCGGGCAGCTTGCTTGAGGGCGGCAGCCTTTTCTTCGAGCGCGCCCTGCCGGGCAAGCTCCGCGCGCTTGGCGCCTCCCTGAAAAAGATCGAATTGCACTTCGATCCCTCCCAGCCAGTTATTGCCTCCGCCCCCAGCCACGAAAGTGGGATTATCGAGCTCCCAGCCGGCAAAGGCGTTCACTCGCGGCCCAAAAGAGGACTTTGCGGCGGCCGCGCTTTGGCGCTGGGCCGCTTCTTCCGCGGCCACGCCATTCAGGTCAGGCCGGTTTGCGAGCGCCTGTTTTTCGAGATCGCCAAGAACCGGAACCGGCAACGTGCGCTCGGCCAAGGACTCAGAGGGCTGGAATGATGAGTCAACCGCAACGCCCATGGCCATATTCAGCTGGGCACGGGCCATTTCCACATCACTGCGGGCGCGGATTTCTGCCTCCCGGCGCTCGGCGGCGCGCACTTTGGCCGTGAGCAAATCGGACTCAACCACCAACCCGCTATCGAACCGCGCCTGGCTCTGGTTGGTAATGGCCTCAGCCGTTTTTGAGGATTGCTCGGCGACCTGCAGCCGTTTCGCGGCCAGCAGCAGGGCGTAATAGGCGTTGATTACCTGGTAAATGATCTGCTGGTCGGCGCGGCCGAGGCGTTCGGCGGCCGCCAGATTCATCAGTTTTGCACGAGCAATCTGGTGCCAGGTGGCGAAAGAATCGAAGAGGTTCCAGGTTCCTGCAAATCGTGTTGTAAAGTTGCTGATGGGCAGCGGCGTGTTCAGATTGTTCAGGGCGAAATCGGCCACAGTGAAGCGCTGTTGCCGCAAGCGGCTGCCAAAGACGTACACGGGGTCGTCGCCGCGAGTGGCGGCTTCGGAAAACTCTAAGCGAGGCATGAGAGAAGAGCGAGCTTCGCGCAAATCCGCGACCGCTGCTTTAGTGTCTGCCAGGACAGCTTTGCGCTGAGGATTTTTTTCCAGCGCGATCTTTACCGCTTGCGCAAGTGTAAGCGACGAGGAAGGTGCGCCTTGCTGGGCCGTAGCTGGCGCCAGGCAGAGCAGAATCGCTGCGCTGCTTAGCCAGGCTTTCGCACCCATCCTCAAACCTGCACCTCTGTTGCCGCCAAAGCCGGCCTCAGCCATTCCGTTTTGTCTTCCACGATTTCGTAGGTCGTGTGAAACGCGGCGCTCTTTTGCACCATGGCCCCCACCGAGCAGTACTTTTCTTCCGACAGGCGGATGGCCTCTTGCAGCGCCGGAGCGTTAATATCTATGCCGGTCACGACGTGGTGGATGCGCACAGTCGTGAAGACCTGCGGCGGGCGCTCCGCCTGCTCGGCTTCCACCTGCACCTTGTAGCCAGTAAGCTTCTGGTGGTATTTCTGGCGCAAAATGGTAGCCACATCGAAGGCGGTGCACCCGGCCAGAGCGACGGCCAGCAGTTCGAGCGGCTTGGGTCCAGTGCCCCCGGCCGCGTCATCCAGCAGCAGGCTATGGCCGCTGCCGCTCTGAGCCACGAACTGACGCTGCAGCCCAAGCGGTTGGGTTAGTTCGACTTTTGCGCTGATCATGTCCATCCCCTGTGCTCACATATCGGCAAGCACACGAATAAATGCAATTCGCGTGCATTTGTTACAGAGAAAGTTTCAGAGGTGAAACGAAAATAACCGGTCAAGCTCCGGAGCGGACGGCGGCCAAAGCACGTTGGTAGTCTTCCAGGAGTTTACTGCGAAGCCTCTCGGCCATCTTGCTCCCCGGGGCCTGGCTGGGCAATCGTCTGCACTGCTCAAGCGTTGCCCGCAGGCTGGAGAGAAATGCCTCGCAAGGCTCGCAGCCCTTCAAATGCCTCTCCAGCTCCTCGCAGAGAGATTCATCCAACTGCGCATCCAGATAGTTGGAAAGCTCAGCAAACAGCGCCTTGCAGCGCTGCGCCCGGGGTTGACTCACGGAAGGGGGCCTTTCAGTAACAGTAGCTCCTTTTGCGAGGCGGAGCCTCGAGGCTCGCTGCAGCTCTTTCCTCACAAACAGCCGCGCCCGGTGAAGCCGCACTCGGACAGTCGCCGGGCGCAGGCCGGTGATCTCTGCGACTTCATCGTCGCTCAGCCCTTCCATGTCCCGTAAGACCAAAACGATACGATATTGCGGCGGCAAGCTCTGGACGGCCGCGCGCAGGCGGGCTGCGCCTTCACTGCGAATGGCAAGCGCTTCAGGGGTGATGCTGGCAAGTTCCTCGATTTCTTTTCGATCGGGCATCAGTTCTTCGAGAGAAAGATTCTGGGCCGGCGCAAACTTGCTCCGGCGCCGGCTCATGAGGCAGCGGTTTTTTGCGACTTTGTAAAGCCAGACGACCAAAGCCTTCGGACTCGCAAACTTTGGCAGGTAGGGGATCGCCTTGATCAGTACCTCCTGCATGGTGTCTTCCGCGTCTTCGCGCTGACCGCAAACGCGCATGCTGAAGGAAAAAACCGTCTCTTGCAAAAGCGCCAAGGCCTGCTCCAGCGAAGCCCGGTCGCCGCGCTGCAGAAGTTCCACCGCGCGCTGGATCTCGTCCCTCATCGGGCTAACTTTACCATGCCAGCAGCGGGAGCTTTGGACCGGCAAGCGCCTTCCCTTGAAGTCCTGAGTTCATTCCGGGGCAGAACTGACTTTCGGCGCTTACTAAGCTATTCTTTTGCGATAGGGCATGCGCAACTCTCAACCAGACAGCACTCTCAACGCTGGGATTTCTTACGAGCGGCAAAATGGCTGGCTTTTCAGCGTTTTTATCGGCCTTTTTCTGCTGGCTGCCTCGGGATCGCCACAACAGCCTGTCTTCCAAGGTCAGCAAAGCGGCACGAGCACAGGCGTGGCCCATGCGCCGGTGAAGGACGCTCTTTCGCGGCCCATTACTGCGGGCGGTTTTGTGGCCGGGGCGCCGATCGTCTTCACGGACGTCACGCATGCCGCCGGTCTCGACAAGTTTCACCACAAGGATGGCACTCCCGAAAAGAGCACCATTCTGGAGACGCCGGGCTCGGGAGTCGCGCTGCTCGACTACGATAATGATGGCTGGCTCGACGTCTATCTGTTGAATGGCTCGACTTTCGCGGCTCTGAAGGGCAAAGAAGCGCCACCGCGCGCCATGCTCTTCCACAACAATCACGACGGCACCTTCACAGACGTAACCGATAAGGCTGGGGTGGCGAACGCGCGCTGGGGGTTTGGGGTTGCCGTCGGGGATTATGACAACGACGGCTGGCCGGATATTTATGTTTCTAACTTCGGCGAGAATCGGCTCTATCACAACAATCATGACGGCACGTTTACCGACGTGGCGGAAAAAGCCGGGGTCGCGCTCGGCGGCTGGTCCGCCGGCGCCACCTGGGGCGACTACGATCACGATGGCCGGCTCGACCTGTTTGTGCCTGGCTACGTGAAATTCGATCCTGATCACCCGCCGATCGCGGGCAAAGGAAATATCCCTTCCGGATTTTGCCAATTTCGTGGGGTCAATGTGATGTGCGGCCCGCGCGGGCTGCCGGGCGAAGGTGACCATCTGTTTCACAACAACGGCGATGGCACTTTCACGGACGTGAGTGTGAAGGCGGGCGTTTCTGATCCGCGAGGCTATTACGGGCTGGCTTCGGTTTTTGTTGACGTGGATGATGACGGCTGGCTGGATCTGGTGGTGGCCAATGATTCTGTGCCCAATTATCTCTATCACAACAAGCATGATGGCAGCTTCGAAGACGTCAGCTATATCTCCGGCGTTGCCTTGAATGACGAAGGCCGCGAACAGGCAAGCATGGGTATTGCGGTGGGAGACTACAACCGCGATGGAAGAGTGGATTTCGAGGTGACCAATTTCTCAGACGACTATGACACCCTCTATCGAAATGACGGAGAAGGGAGCTTCAGCGATGTGAGCTTCGCGGCTGGTATTGCGAACCCGACCATTCCGTTTCTCGGGTGGGGAACCGGCTTTCTAGATTATGACAACAATGGCCTGCTCGACATTTTTATCGCGAACGGCCACGTCTATCCCGGCGTTGACAAGCAGGATTGGGGCACGACCTGGGCGCAGCGACCGTTGCTGTTTCGCAATCTGGATGGCAGCAAATTTGAAGAAGTTCCGGCGGCGACCGGCAGCGGTCTGGCCGTAGTGGTTTCCGCGCGGGGAGCCGCGTTCGGCGATTTATTCAATGACGGCCACACGGATGTGGTGCTGAACGTCATGGACTCGGCACCCGTGCTCCTGTGCAACGTGGTAAAGAATTCGAATCATTGGCTGACGCTGAGGCTAATCGGCGGCCCAAAGAGCCCACGGGATGCCATCGGAGCCAAGGCGTTCGTAACAACCGGATCCTTCCGGCAGCGTGGGGATGTGTTCAGCGGCGGCAGCTACGCTTCCAGCTCCGACCAACGGCTCCACTTCGGGCTGGGTTCCGCCACTAAGGTGGATAAGGTTGAGATCATTTGGCCTGATGGTACCAAGGAAGAGGTCAGGAACCCGGAAATTGACCGGATTCTAACCGTCGCGGAAGGCAAAGGAATCAACCAGCCGTGAAAGGATCAGGCAGAGCTTCTCTGGTAATGCTGCCTTGTTTGATGTTGGCAATGGTTGTCCTCAGAGGCGCGGCACAGCAACCCGCCGAGGGGGTAGCGACGGCTTCGACCTCGGACGCGTTCGTCGATAGGACGCGGCAGCTGGGCATTAATTTCGAATACAAGGCTTCGCACACTTCGAGGAAATATCTGCTGGAGACTATGGGCGCCGGCGTGGCGCTGTTCGACTACGACAACGACGGCCGGCTTGATATCTACCTGGTGAACGGTGCCCCGCTACGCGACCCAACACCGAAAGAAACAATCCCGCAAAAGACCAGCTCAGAATATTGGAACCGCCTCTATCATCAGAAACCCGATGGAACCTTTGAGGATGTGACCGAGAAGGCTGGCCTGCAGGGAGCCGGCTACGGAATGGGTGTTGCCGTGGGCGACTACGACAACGACGGCTATGAGGATCTGTATGTCACCGCTTACGGCGGAAACAAGCTCTACCACAATAATGGAGACGGCACGTTTACGGATGTAACTCGAAGCACAGGAGTGGGCGGAGGAGGCTGGTCCACCAGTGCCGCCTGGGTTGATCTCGATGGAGATGGATATCTCGATCTGGTGGTTCTGCGCTACCTGGAGTGGGATTTCGACGACATCTGGTGCGGCGAACATAAGCCAGGATATCGGGCTTACTGCCATCCCGACTTCTTCAAACCCATCTCTCCGCTTGTGTTTCATAACAATAAGGATGGCACTTTCACCGAAGTTGCGCAGAAAATCGGATTGGGCAAGCCGGGAAAAGGCCTCGGGCTGGCCATTGCCGACTACGACCGGGATGGCCGCATTGATCTGTTTATCGCCAACGACTCCATGGTCGAGTTTCTCTATCACAATAAGGGCGATGGCACCTTTGAAGAGGTCGGCCTTTCCTCGGGGGTCGCGGTAGATATTGACGGCCGCACCTTTGCCGGCATGGGCGTTGATTTCGCCGACTACAATAATGACGGCTGGCCCGATATTGTGGTGACCGATCTGGCCAACCAGCGGTACGCTCTCTACCAGAACAACGGCGATGGCTCTTTCAGCTATGCCAGCCCCGCCGAAGGCATCAGCCAGATAACGCTCTCGCATTCCGGCTGGGGTGTGCGATTCCTCGACTATGACAATGACGGGTGGAAGGACCTGCTGATCGCCCAGGGCCACGATCTCGATACCATCGAGCTGAACTATCCCAACCTGCACTACCGCGAGCCCATGCTGCTGGCCCGCAACGCTGGGCAGAAGTTTGTGGATGTCTCGGCGGACTCTGGCAGCGTCTTCCGCAAGCCTTGGGTAGCGCGCGGCATGGCGATCGGAGACCTCGATAACGACGGCCGGCTCGATGCCGTGGTGACCACGAATGACGGGCCAGTTCACGTTTTACACAACCAGGAGGCGGCGAAGAATCACTGGCTGCTTCTGAAACTGGTGGGCCACAAGAGCAACCGCGATGCCATTGGCGCCGAAGTGTCAGTGGCGACAAACGCCGGCTCACAATACGCAACCGTCTCCACCGCCAGCAGTTACCTTTCAGCCAGCGACAAGCGTGTGCATTTCGGGCTGGGCACGGAAGAAGTCGCGCAGAAAATTGAAATTCGCTGGCCGAGTGGAATACGGCAGACGCTGAAAGACATTGCCGCCGACCAGATTCTTCAGATTGACGAGCCTTCTACCTCCGCGGTCACGAAGCCATGAGCCTACGGCGTACAGCCCGCAGTTACCTGCGGTTCCTCGCGGCGGGTTTGTGCCTCTTCGCACTTCGAGGTTTTGCACAACCCGGCAGCGACTTCGAGCGCGGCATGGCCGAATTTCGCGCCGGCCACTATGGCCCGGCTTCCGTGCTCTTCGCCAAAGCAGAGGCCGCGTCACCAGGCACGACCGACGCTCTTCTTTACCAGGCAAAAGCGCTGGTGCATCTGCAGAACTTTGCCGATGCCGAACGGGCGCTGTGCAGCTATGTGGCCTCTCATGCAAATTCATCTGACGCCTACTACATGCTCGGCTATGTTCTGAACCGCGAGAACCAGCCTGCGGATTCTCTGGCGGCCTACACCAAAGCTGCGGCAATCACGCTTCCGGCCTCTGACGATCTCAAGATCGTAGGACTGGATTACGTCCTGTTGAATGACTATCCGGACGCAATCAAGTGGCTACGGGAAGCGGTGAGGCTAGATGGCAATAATAAAGATGCCTGGTATTTTCTCGGCCGCAGCTACTACACGGAAGCTCGACTGAGCGAGGCGCGTGAGGCGTTTCTGGGCATTCTGAAACTGGACCCGCATGACGCCAGAGCCGAGAACAACCTGGGATTGATCTTCGAGTCCTCGGGCGAGCCCGCGGCCGCGATTGATGCCTACCGCCAGGCTATCGCCTGGCAGGAGCAAAGCCCGCACCCCAGCGAACAACCCTATGTGAATCTGGGGAACATCCTGATGGAGCAAGGACGAAGCGCGGAGGCCAGGGAGCCCCTGGAGAAGGCGGTCGCGCTGGCTCCCGATAACGCCTTTTGCCGTCTGGCCCTGGGCGTGTACTACCATAAGATGGGCCAGTTGATGCTGGCGCGCCGCGAACTGGAGCGCGCCACGCAACTCGATCCGCAGAATGCCATCGCTCACTATCAGTTGGGCAGACTATACGCTGACATCCACGCGACGGACCTAGCCAAGGCCGAATTCCAGCGGACCGCAGAGTTAAAGAGCCGGGCGGCCGGCTCCAAGCCTGCGGGGACCAATCCTTAGGGCTCTTTCCGTTCTTATTGTTGAGGCTGGGGAGCCGCGGCCGGCGCGTCGCTATCGTTTTGCAGCACGAGCTTTTTCATGCGCTCTTGCGATTTGGCCGCGTCCTCATCCTTGAGCTTTTGAAAGGTGGCCATGGCCTCGCGGGCTTCCTCCATGCGGTGCTGGCGCCGGTAAATGGTTCCCAGTTGATACCAGGCCTGTTCCACGACTTCCGGGTTGGGATCGGTCTTTACCGTCTTTTCGAAGTGGCCAGCCGCAGAAGCATCGTCGCCGAGCAGCATCTCCGCCCGTCCGAGGTTGTAATCCATGTGCACCAGGCCCGCCTTCATCTTCTGTGCTGCCTCGATTAACTCTTTGCCCTTGGCGCCGTCTCCTTTTTCCACTTCAATCGCGCCCAGCTTGTAGGTGGCAAGCGCGTTGTAAGGATCAATTTCCAGCTCGCGGTGAAATGCCGTCTCGGCCTCCGGTATTTTGTTGGCATTGCGGTATTCCGAGCCCAACTCCTCATGCAGTCCCGGCTGGGTGGGCGCAAGCTTGATGGCGGCTTCGTACTCGGCGATGGCATCCAGGTGGCGGTCGGCCTCGGCGTAGGCCTGCGCCATCACCCGATGTACGCGCCAGGACTTCGGGTCGAGCTTGAACATCTCAGCATAGCTGTCCTTCGAAACCAGCAGATGTGCCCGCCCACGGTGATAGAGAATGTCCTGGTCGCCGGGCTTCAGTTTCGCGGCGCGGTCAAGCGCAGCGGCGGCATCTTCGGCGCGGTCCTGCGCCAGAAGAACCACGCCCAGCCACATCCAGGCGTTGGCATCCTTGGGATAAGCGGCGGTCTCTTTTCGTATGGCCGCTACAGATTCATCTAAATGATTGATGCGAAAGTCTGTGATTCCAAGGAAAAGATTGGCGCCATGAAGCCGCGGCCGCAGGGCAATGGCTTTCTGAAAACTGGCGACAGCTTGCTGGTAGCGGCCCTGCTCCTGGAGGACCAGGCCAAGATTGAAGTGCGCCTCGGCAAAACCGGGATCTGCCTTGACTACAGCGGCGAAGCCCGCGCCCGCTTCCTCGAGATTGCCCGCCCGCATGGCCTCAGCCGCCTGGTTGAACTCGGCGGCAACCTGCGGGGACTGGGCCAAAACCGGGAAGACCGTCAACAACAGGAAGCCAAGCAAGCAGGGAAGCCGCAAGGCACTACAGTTCGGGCTCTGCCGTTCGTTAACAGAGAAATTCATTGGCCCCACGGCATTTTATACCCGGCCGGCGGAAAGGAACCGCGGGAGAAGGGTGCGTCTCGTACTGCGATTTGGGCACACTACTCCCGCGGTCTTGAAAGGAAAGGTCAAAACTCGAAGCGCAAAGTGGCCTGCAGGGTTCGCGGAGCATTGACCACGCCGTGACCGCCACCCCCGGCGACGC
>Ga0335079_10007711_pt1 | contig 12236 bp, 9 predicted proteins | sample Lox_Sample_33_FD_206719 | JGI IMG/M metagenome (GOLD analysis project Ga0335079, IMG submission 206719) | Soil microbial communities from Loxahatchee National Wildlife Refuge, Florida, United States - Lox_Sample_3.3 | ecosystem: Environmental > Terrestrial > Soil > Wetlands | place: USA: Florida... | reverse complement strand
GTCGGCGGCGTAGAACGCAGCGGCATACCCGCCGGGCCCCGCTCCCAGGACGACGATTTCAGTCTTGATGGTTTTCACGGTATCCCTGTTGTGCATTCACTGGTTGTGAGGTCAGGCCCTGACGTCCGCGTCCCCGATTGCCGCAAATTCCTTCACGAGATCGACCATGAACCGGGCTGCGTCTGCCCCGTCGTTCACCCTGTGGTCGTAGGAGAGCGTCACCGGCATGATCGTCCGCTGCACCACTTTTCCCTCGCGCACCACCGGTTTCACGACGCTCCGTCCCATGCCGAGTATGGCCACCTCCGGCGTGTTCACGATAGGCGTGAAATGCCCGCTGCCGATCCCTCCCTGGTTGGAGATGGTAAACGTCCCCCCCTGCATCTCTTCCAGCGCCACTTTCCTCAGGCGCGTCCGCTCGGCGAGCTCGTGCAGCTCGAGTGAGAGTTCAAATATGCTCTTCCCATCGACGTTCCTCAGCACCGGGACGATCAGCCCCTGCTCCGTGTCGACGGCGACGCCGATATGGAAGTAGCCCTTCAGGATGATCTCTCCCGCTTCCTCGTCGATGCTCGCGTTGAACCGCGGGTGCTTCCTGAGCGTCCGCACCGCCGCGCGGAGCGCAAAGGAGGTCAGCGTGAGGTGCGCCTTCTTCGCTTCGTACTTCGCCCCGTATTTCTTCCTGAGCGCGAGGAGATCGGTGACGTCCACTTCGTCCAGCTGTGCGATGTGAGGCACCGTGCCCCACGACTCGGCCATCTTGCGGCTGATCGCCTTGCGGAGCGTGGTCATCTTCTCCGCGCTCACGGGCCCCCAGGCCGCGAAATTGATTCTTGGCGCCTTGGGCGCCACAGGTGCCGCCTGCGGCGCCTCCGCCGCCGGGGCCATCCGTGAAGCGGCGCCCGAGCGGAGCGCCAGCTCCTGGACGCGCGAGACGTAAGCCCGGAGGTCCGCCATCACGATTCTCCCCCCCCGCTCGCTCCCCGGGACGCGGTGGAGATCGATGCCCAGCTCGCGCGCGATCTTCCTGAGCGACGGGGATGCGGGAGGCGGCGTCCCCCGGGGATGTACCACCGGGAAGGCCGCGGACCCGCCGGGTAGCGGAGCGCTCTCGGGGGGAAGCACGTCAATCGAGGCTTCGCCGGTAGAATCATCACCTACCGTGGCGTCGATCATGCGCGACGGCGCAGCAGCAGGAGTCTCAGCCCTGCGGGGTGCGGCGGCACCAGCCACACTTGCGGCGCCCGAGGCGCTGCCTGCGGCGCCGAAGGCGCTACTCGTGGCGCCGGAGCTACTACCTGAGGCGCCTGAGGCGCCATTCTCCGAGAGCGTCAAGATCAGGCCGCCGACCTTGATCTCGTCCCCCTCCTTGACGAAGATCTTGGTCACAGTCCCGGCTGAAGGCGCCGGGATCGATGCGACGGCCTTCTCGCTCTCCAGCTCCAGCACCGGCTGGTCTTTCTTCACCTGGTCCCCCTCCTTCACGAACACCGTCGCAACGACACCCGAATCCGCCCCTTCTCCCAGGCGTGGCAGACGTACATCCATTATGGTCTCCTTTGGCAAAGGCTCCCGGCCGAGCTTACACGAGCTGCGGGAACGGCTTTTCCGGGTCTATGTTCAGGTCCCTGATCGCCTGCGCCACGGCATCCATCCTGATCTCTCCCTCCGTAGCCAGCGCGTAGAGCGTCGCAACGACTGTCGTCTCGGCGTCGATCTCGAAGAAGCGCCTGAGCGCGGGTCGCGTGTCGCTCCGGCCGAACCCGTCCGTCCCGAGCGTCGTCAGTCCCCCCGGCACCCACGGCGCCACCTGGTCCGGGACGATCTTCATGTAGTCCGAGACGGCGACAAACACCCCCTCCTCGTGCTCGAGGATGTTCTCAAGGTACGACGTGCGGGGGGTCTCGGCGGGGTGAAGCATGTTCCACCGCTTCGCCGCGAGCGCCTCGTTGCGCAGCAGCTTGTAGCTCGTCGCGCTCCAGACGTCCACGTTCACGTCGTAGCGCTCCGTCAGGATCTCCTGCGCGCGGAGCGCCTGATTCATGATCGGCCCGCTCCCGAAAATATGGGCACGGTGCTTGCGTGCCGGGTTGCCCCGCCTGAACCGGTAGAGCCCTCTGAGAATGCCCTCCCGGACTCCTTCGGGCATCGGGGGCATGGCGTAATTCTCGTTGTAGAGCGTGAGGTAATAGAACACCTCTTCCCCTTCCACGTACATCCTGCGGAGGCCGTCCTGGACGATGACGGCGGTCTCGTACGCGAAGGCGGGATCGTACGTGACGAGGTTCGGCACGGTGCTCGCCAGGATGTGGCTGTGGCCGTCTTCGTGCTGGAGCCCTTCGCCGTTGAGCGTCGTCCGTCCCGCGGTGCCTCCCAGCATGAATCCCTTCGCCCGGATGTCTCCCGCCGCCCAGGCAAGGTCGCCGATCCGTTGGAAGCCGAACATCGAATAGTAAATGTAGAAGGGGATCATCGGCTCACCCACGCTCGCATACGACGTTCCGGACGCAATGAACGACGCCATCGCCCCGGCTTCCGTGATCCCCTCCTCCAGGATCTGGCCGTCCTTCGCCTCGTGGTAATAGAGGAGCGATTCGCTGTCCACGGGCTCGTAGAGCTGGCCCTTGGAGGAATAGATGCCGATCTCCCGGAACAGCGGGTCCATGCCGAACGTGCGGGCCTCGTCGGGGATGATCGGCACGATCCTTTTACCGATTCCCCTGTTGCGCAGCAGCATTGACAGCAGCCGCACGAACGCCATCGTCGTGGACACCTCAAACCGCTCAGAACCCTTCAGGAACTCCCCGAACTGCTCGATCGGGGGTATCTCCAGCGGGTGTGCCTTCACCGTGCGGGCGGGGAGATATCCGCCGAGCGCGGTGCGGCGTTCCCTGAGATACGTCGACTCGGGGCTCTCGGCCGGGGGGCGGTAGAACGGCGTCTCGGCCACTTCCTCGTCGGCGATCGGGATGCTGAACCTTGTCCTGAACGACCGCAGCTCTTTTTCGTTGAGCTTTTTCTGCTGGTGCGTGACGTTGCGCCCTTCACCCGCTTCACCGAGCCCGTACCCCTTGACGGTCTTGGCGAGGACGACTGTGGGTCCCCCCCTGTGATCGACCGCCGCGCGATAGGCCGCGTACACTTTCCTGGGATCGTGGCCTCCCCGGAGGAGCTTCCGGATCTGATCGTCGGTGAGATGGTTCACCAGCTCCGCCAGCTCGGGGTATTTGCCGAAGAAATGCTTCCGCGTGTAGCTGCCGGGCTCCACGGAGTACTTCTGGTAGTCGCCGTCGACCGCCTCCTCCATCCGCTTCAGGAGCAGACCCTTCTTGTCCGCGGCCAACAGCGGATCCCAGTCGGACCCCCAGATCACCTTGATCACGTTCCACCCGGCTCCCCGGAATGCCGCCTCGAGGTCCTGTATGATCTTCCCGTTGCCTCGGACGGGGCCGTCAAGCCGATGCAGGTTGCAGTTGACCACCAAGACGAGGTTGTCGAGCTTCTCCCGCGACGCGAGCGTGAGCGCGCCCAGCGTCTCCGGCTCGTCCGATTCTCCGTCGCCGACGAAGCACCAGACCCGCGGCTCCTCCCCCTTGATGAACCCGCGCGCCTTGAGATAGCGGTTGAATCGTGCCTGGTAGATGGAAAGTATCGGCGCGAGCCCCATCGAGACTGTCGGGAACTGCCAGAACTCCGGCATGAGATAGGGGTGGGGGTAGGAGGAGAGTCCCCCGCCGGAGGCAAGCTCCCGGCGGAAATTATGGAGTCGGTCGGCGTCGATGCGTCCCTCCATGAACGCCCGCGCATACATCCCCGGCGCGGCATGTCCCTGGAAATAGACCATGTCAGCCGGGCGATCGCCCGAGGCCCCGCGGAAGAAATGGTTAAAGCCTACCTCGTAGAGCGTTGCGGCCGAGGCGTACGTAGAGATATGTCCCCCGAGCCCGGCGAACATCCGGTTGGCCTTCACCACCATCGCCATGGCGTTCCACCGGATGTAGCTCTTGATGCGGCGCTCGATCTCCCGGTTTCCAGGATAGGGAGGCTCCTCCTCAAGCGGGATCGTGTTCATGTAGGGCGTCCTGACCGCCGGAGGCAGCGTGAGCCCCGATTCCCGGAGGCGTTCGCTCACTTTTCCGAGCGCGCGCTCGATCGTGGCGGGGTCCTTCTCCCTGAGCGCCGCCTGGAGTATGAACTCGAGCGAATCCAGCCACTGGTCGTTCCCCTGTCCGTTCCTTCCTTGCGCCGGAACCAGGCGTTCCTTACTTTCAGTGTCCATCGAGGTGTCGATTCACTGTGTGAGAACGTCGCGCCGCGCCGTGCGGCGCCGTAATGTATCTGTTTTCGCCTATTCTATCAAACGTGCTCTTCGTCGACCACACTCCCGATTCTCCCGCCGGAGAGCTTGCGCTCGACGAGGCCCTCCTGGATCTTCTTGAGCAGGAGCCCGGTGAAGGTTTTCTCAGGTTCTGGGAGCCCGGAGCCCCCTGCGTCATCCTCGGCCGCACTAACGACGCCGCGCGCGAGGTGCACATCGACCGGTGCGGGGCGCTCGGCATCCCCATCCTGCGCCGCGCAAGCGGCGGCGGCACCGTGGTCCAGGGACCGGGCTGTCTCAATTTCTCGCTCGTGCTGAACATGAGCGCCGACCCCCGGCTCGCTTCTCCCGCGAACACCACCGCTTTCGTCCTGGGCCGGCACGTTACCCTGATCGGCGCGCTGAGCGGACAGGAGGTCAGCGTGATGGGCTCCAGCGACCTGGCAATCGGCGGCAAAAAGTTCTCGGGGAATGCGCAGAGGCGACGCCTCCGCGCAATCCTCTTCCACGGTTCTTTCCTGCTGGATTTCGATATCGCGCTCGTGGAAGAGTTGCTCCCCATGCCTTCCCGCGAGCCGGACTACAGGAAGGGACGATCGCACGCCGAATTCCTGATGAATCTCCGCTTCCCCGCCGGCGCCCTCAAGGACGCACTCAGGACCTCCTGGGGGGCGGACCGGGTCGCCCCACGGCTCCCCTTGCGGGAGGCCGGGCGGCTGGCCGCTGAGAAATACTCCAGCCCGGTCTGGACGCTGAAATAGAAAAGCCCCCGCAAACTCCGGAGGCCGTCGTCCTCTTGTTTCTTGCGTCTCAGATAAAGAACACGCCGGAAGGCGTGAGAATTCACGCCGCCGGCCGCCGGGAGGAATTCCTCAAAATATAATGAATTCCGACGATAAAACCTAGATTGTCACGCCAAAGAACGGCGTGATCCAAGAAACGGACTTCGCAATGACGGGGAGTTAAATTACCTCCAGAGCTGTCGCCTCGATCCAGCCCACCTTGCCGTCCGCGATGCGGACTTTTGACCAGTCACCCACCCTGTCGATGAGGAGGAGCTTGACCCCGCCATGGAGCACGAAGGCGTCGCTGCTTTTCGGGTCAGGCGAATTCTTCACGGTCACGACCGGCGACATGACGACCGCCTCGTCCGTTCGCGTGATGTCGCCCATCCGGGCGACGAGCACCATGACGAAAAACAGGAAGACCACGAGCACGCCCATCCCCGCAAAGAGCGAGATCTTCCGGAGCCTGTACGTGCGCGCCAGGAGGAACGTGGCGGCGCAGGCCGCCAGGAGGGCGTAGAGCAGGTAGACAACGGTGACCATCGAGCCGAGCGAGAAGGAGTTCTTGATCCCGTCCCAGTAGTCCCACACGAACAGCCGCGGCGTCGGCTCGATCCTGTCGGTGATCATCATGTTGGCGAGCTGCAAATTGTGACGGAGGTCGTCGTCAGCCGGCGAGAGCCGGCGGGCCCGTTCGTAGTTCACGATCGCGGAGGGGATCGCGCCGCTCTTGTAGCAGGCGTTCCCGAGATTATAGTAGAGCGCGGGGCTCTCGTACCCGCTCGAGAGAATCGCGCCGTACGCCTCCCGGGCCTCCGCGTATTTTCCCTGCTGGTAGAGCTGATCGGCGGAGCCGAGCTTCGCCTCGGGGGACTGTGCGAACGCCGGGGCGGCAGCGGCCAGGAGGAGGAGTGAGAGACGCCGCATGTTCATTTCAGTGTTTTTTCCAGGGCGACGATAATCCGCTGCGCCTCATCGTACGTCCGCTGCATGACCGAGAGGTCGAGGCTCGTGGGCGCAAAGCGCGCCAGGTCGCACGTCTCAAGGAGCGCCTTGAGCGACGTGATCAGGTCCGCCGGGACGGTCCTGGCGGTCAGCTCCGCCACCGCCCCCTCGACCGAGAAGGCCGACTGCGGGATGTTCAGCTTGTCCCCCAGGTACTTCCAGAGCGCCTTCGAGACTTCGCCGTAGAACCGGAGCCGCTGGTTCCCGGCCGGTGATCCCCCCTTCTCCTTCAGCAGGTACTCCGCCTGCAGGAGGCCCTTGCGCGCGACCTTGATCGCCCGCCGGTTCCTGTATCCCACCTGGTCGAGCATGACCGCCTGCCGCTGGCGCGCGTAGACGAACGCCGCGCCGACGCACGCAAGCGGGAGCAGGAGCAGCGCGATCAGGACGCCGCCGGGCCGGAGCTCGTCGCCGCGGCGCACGATGCCCCCTTCGCCCAGCTTGATGAAGCGGATATCCTGGCTGAGCGTGCGCACGTCTTCCTGCGTCCCGCCGGCGATCAGCGGCGCCGCCGTGGCGGCGCCCTGTTCGATGTTGAGCTCGATCTGGGGGGAGCGCAGCTTGACGTATTCCCGCTTCGCCAGGTCATAGTAGGCGAACGCCACGGGTTTGATCACCTTCAAACCCGGGTAGCGGGGGATCAGGAGGTACTCGAACGTCTTGCTCCCGGAGATCTTCTCCCCCGAGCGATCGATGTTGTCGGTGACTTTCGGCGTGTACTGCTCGAAGTCCGTCGGCAGCTCAACCGCCGGCGTCTCGATCAGCTTGATGTTCCCCGTGCCCGAGAGCGTGACCTTGAGATCGATCGGCTCGTTCGTCCTCCCGGTCTTCTTGTCCACGTTCGTGCTCATGGCGAACTGCCCGACGGCTCCCTTGAACTCCGACGGGGCGTCCGGGGGCAGGGGGTCCACGGTGATTCTGATCGCGTCGCTCTTGATCATGTAATTGACCTGCCGGCCGAACGGATCGCGGAAGAACGACTCGAAGGGATCGTTCGACCGCCGGTCCTGCATCTGCACGGTGGTCTGCACTTCCATCGGGCCGATCTCCAGCGCCCCCGACTGCGTCGGGAAGAGCGCCATCCGCTTGATGATGCCCACCCGGAACTGCTTCCCGTTGATCGTCTCGGGGCTCGTCTGGATGTTCTTCGGCGTCTCGACGTCCTCCCCCCAGAACCCGGTCATGGTGGGATTCTTCTCGACGGCGTAGTTGGCAACCGACACGCGCGTGTAGATCTTGAAGCTGAGGTTGACCTGCTCCCCCTGGATCACGTGCGTCCTGTCGACGATCGCCCGCAGGAAGAGGTTGTCGCCGATCTGCGCCGTCAGGTCCTCGTTCCCCTGCGCAGCCTGCTGCTTCGCTTTCGGCGAGCCCCGGACGACCTCGATCTGCACGGGAGCGCTCTTCAGCGTCGCCCCGTCCGCCTCGATCGTGGCGGGGCCGATCGTGAACTTCCCGACTTCCATCGGCTGCAGGATGTACTCGTACGTCACGGACGAGGAGACCGCGCCGTTGATGACCTGCATGCTGGAGGACTCGTTCGGCCCGGACATGATGTGGAAGTGCGCCAGGTCCGGCAGCTGGAGGTTCCTGCCTCCCCCGATTCCCGCGTTGACGAGCGTGAGCTGGAGCGCAAACTGGTCCCCCAGGCCTACCTGGGCCCGGTCCACGCTTGCACGGAGTTCGGCCGAGGCCGCATGGGCGATCGCCGCAGCGCACACAACGGCGCCCAGCGCCGCCGCCACCCGCATTGACGTTTTCATCGCGCTCACCTCGCTGTTCACCAGTCTTTGTCCGTCCTGGGCCTCACCGCCTGCCGCTGGTGAAGCTTCTTCTGGACGTCCTTCTCGCTGTTTTTCAGCACGTCGAGTATCCTCTGCGCGTCGGCTTTCGACATCTGCTTCTGCTGTTGCTGGGGGGGCTGCTGCTTCTTCTGCTGGTCCTTGTTCTGCTGGTCCTGCTGCTGCTGGTTCTTCTTGTCCTGGTCCTTTTTGTTCTGGTCCTTCTTGTCCTGGTCCTTCTTGTTCTGCTGGGGCTTCGGCGGGGGCACCTTCAGCTTTTCCAGGGCGTACGACAGGTTGTACTTCGCGTCGTCGTCCTTCGGGTCGATCTTCAGCGCGTCGATGTACGACTGCACGGCGTCCTGGTACTTCTGCTGCTTCATCTGGGAATTGCCGATGTTGTACCAGGCGTACGCCTTCGTGTCATTGGCCGAGGCTTTCCCCAGCGCCTCCTGGTATTCGCGCATCGCCTCGTCGTACTTCCCCTGCTTGGTGAGCGCGTCCCCCAGGTTGAAATGCCCCTGGACGAGCCCCTTTTCCTTCTCCAGCGCCTTCCGGTAGTTCACCTCCGCGTCGCCGTACTTCTGGTCGCGGTACATGTCGTTGCCGCCGTTGACGAGCGAGCGGATCGACTGGGCGCGCGCGGCGCACGGCGCCGCTGCCAGGAGCGCAGACGCAGCCCACGCGAGCACGGCACGGGCGCACGGCAGGCCGCGGGCTCGCCGCGGAGCGCGGCGGATACGCGTTCTCATGACTCCACCTCCTCCGGCTTGCGGAGCGGGTTCCACCGCGCAAGCCACTTCAGCCGGTTCTCCGTCAGGAGAACCTCGGCGATGAGCAGCAGGATCGCCGGGACCAGGAACACCTGGAAGCGGTCCTCGAAATCCGTGAACTGCTTCACGCCGAACTCCTTTTTCTGGAGCGCATTGATGTTCTTGTAAATCTCGTCCAGCTCGTCCTGCGCGTTCGTCCCGCGGAAGTACTTCCCGTTGCCGATCGTCGCGAGCTTCTCCAGCGACGGCTCGTCGAGCTTGCTGATCACGACCGCGCCGGCGCGGTCGCGTTTGAAGTCGACCTGCTGCCCCGACGCGTTGTAGATCGGGATGGGTGCGCCCGTGGGCGACCCCAGCCCGATCGTATAAATGAGGACCCCCTTCTTCGCCGCGTCCTCCGCCGCGTCGAAGGCGTCCCCCTCCGTGCTCTCGCCGTCGGTGATGATCACCAGGACCTTCGTCGTGGATTCCTCGAAATCGAACGACTCCACGGCCCGCTCGATGGCGGAGGCGATGTCGGTGCCCGGCTCCGGGACGGCGTCCACGTCGATAATGTCCAGGAACATGTTCGCCGCGCTGTAGTCCGTCGTGAGCGGGAACTGCGTGAACGCCTCCCCGGCGAACACGATCAGGCCGATCCGGTCTCCCGCAAGGCGGCCGATCAGGTTGCGGATCTCGAACTTGGCCTTCTCCAGGCGGTTCGGCTTGATGTCCTCCGACTTCATGCTGAGCGAGACGTCGAGCGCGATGAAAATGTCGACCCCCTCCTGCTTGACGTCCTCCAGGCGGGTCCCGATCCGGGGGTCGGCGAGCGCCACCAGCAGGCACCCGACCGCGACGAGCACGAAGAGGAACTTCATCAGGCGCTTCGGGCGGCTCGCCTCTTCCGCCAGGCGGTCGAGGATCGCGGCGCTGCCGAAGCGCGCGGCCGATTTCATCCGCATCCGGGCGAAGAGCCAGTACGCCGCCGCCATCACCGGCAGGAGGACCAGGGCATAGAGGTACTCGGTATGGGCGAACTGGATCATCTCACGGGAGCTTTCTCAGTACCGAGCCCGAGAGCGCGAACTCCAGGAGGAGCGCGATGGCCCCCGCGAGCGCCCACCCGTCGAACAGCTCCGTGTAGGAGCGGTATGCCCTGACTTCGATGCGCGTCTTCTCCAGGCGGTCGATCTCGGCGTAGACCTGCTTGAGCGTCCTGTTGTTCGTGGCGCGGAAGTACTGGCCGTCGGTGATCTCCGCGATCTGCTGAAGCGCCTTCTCATCCACGTCGGCCGGGATGTTCTGGTACCGCTTCCCGAAGGGAGTCATCACGGGATAGGGCGCCTCCCCCTGCGTGCCGACGCCGATCGTATAGATCCGGATGCCGAACGTGTGCGCGATCTGCGCAGCCGTGATCGGGTCGATCTCCCCCCTGTTGTTCACGCCGTCGGTCAGCAGGATCATGACCCTGCTCTTGGCCTTGCTGTCCTTCAGGCGGTTCACCCCCTGCGCGATCGCCATGCCGATCGCCGTGCCGTCCTCGACCATGCCCGGGTGCACCTGCCGGAGGAGGTTCTTGAGCACGCGGTAGTCGAGCGTCATCGGGCACTGGGTGAAGCTCTCCCCGGAGAAAATGACCAGGCCAATGCGGTCGTTCTTCCGCCCGTCGATGAAGTTCTGCGCCACTTCCTTTGCCGCCTCGACCCTGTTCGGCTGCAGGTCCTCGGCCAGCATGCTGCCGGAGATGTCCAGGAGCAGCACGATGTCGATCCCTTCGGCGTAGACGTTTTCGCCGTGCGACGTCGTCTGCGGCCTTGCCAAGGCGACGATCAGCACGGCCAGCACGAACATCCTGAACGCGAAGGGGACGTGCCGCAGCCGCTCGCGGAGCGTCGGCCGGATCTTCGCGAACGGCAGGAGCGTCGAGAACCGGTAGTGGCTGGTCACGGCCTTTCCCCTGCGGATGTACCAGCCCACGAGCACCGGGATCAGCACGAGCGCGAAGAGGACGCCCGGGCTCGCAAATGTCACGTTAGTCCATGGCATGCACGGCCGCCTTCGCCTCCCCCGCCGGGACAGGGGTCATGTGGACGATCTTCGTCTTGTCGACGAACTCGCGGATCACGGTGATCATCTCTTCGTGGTCCGCGATGCCGGGCTCGAACTTCGCGAACTTTACCAGGTCCGCCCTCCGCAGGATCCGGTCCGCGGTCTCGAGCATCGTCTCCGGGAACCGGAGCTTCCTGAGGCCCGCAAGGATCTCGTCGGTCGTCTCCTCCATCGCCTGAAGCGTGTACCGGTTTTCCAGGTAGCGCCGGAAGATCTCCGTGGCCTCGGAATAGTACTGCTTGATGAGCCCCTGTTGCCAGAGCCGCTTTTCCTTCAGGAGGGAGAGCTGCTCGAACGCGATCTCGTGCGCCGGGCGCGGGGGCGGGACGTACCCTGCAGCGCCCGCGGCGAGGCGGGCCCTCCGCTTTTTCAGGTAGCGCCAGATGAGGAACGCGAGCACCGCCGCGGCGAGGGCGATCCCGCCGTAGATCAGGAGTTCCGCCAGCGTGATGGGGATCGCAATCGGCGGCTTGAGGTCGCGGATGTCCTTGCTCGTGTCGACGGCGACGGTGCGGACCGTGAGGACGACCGGGTTGGTGCTCACCGTGCGGACGGTCGTGTCGCCGGGCGTCGTCACGAGGAAGTCGACAGGGGGGAACGTGGCGAGGCCGGAATCGTACTTCGACACGACGAACGCCGTCGTGCTCGTGGTGTCGGAGGTGGGCGTGACCGGCTTCCGCGCCAGGACCAGGAATCCCCCGGCGGAGTCGCCGAGGGCGGTCCGGAGCACCGCGCCCCGCGGGTGGAGCAGGTCGACCCTGATGTTGATGTAGTCGCCGACCAGGTATGACGATGAGTCGGCGTGCGCGTGCGCGGTGAGGCGCTGCGCCTGGAGCGGCGCCGCGCCCGCGACGCAGGCGAGCAGGAGGAGCGCCGTGCGGCGAGGGGTCACCACCGCTGGGCCCTCAGCCGGAAGAAGTCGACGATCGGCTTGATGTACGGGCGGTCGACGCGGATCGGGATCGCGTCCACCTTGCTCCTGACGAAGAGGGAGCGCCGCGCTGCGCGCCTGGCCTGCCAGAACCGCTCGAATTCCCTCCGCACCCCCGGGGCGCCCGTGTCGATCCAACGCTCCGCGCCGGATTCGGCATCGCGCAGCTTGATCATCCCGGCGTCCGGCAGCGTCTCCTCGCGCGGGTCGGCAAGCTCCACGGCGATCACGTCGTGCCGGCGGCTGATGATCCGCAGGATCCTGTCGTACCCCTCGTCGATGAAATCGGAGACTAGGAAGGCGATCGAACGCTTCTTCGTCACGTGGTTGAAGTACTCGAGCGCCTGCCGGATGTTGGTGCCGGTGCCCTGCGGCTCGAACGAGATCAGCTCCCGGATGATGCGCAGGATGTGGGCGCGCCCTTTCTTCGGCGGGACGAACGTCTCGATCCTGTCGGTGAAGAGGATCAGGCCCACCTTGTCGTTGTTCTTGATCGCGCTGAAGGCGAGCACCGCGCAGATCTCGGCCGCGATCTCGTTCTTGGTCTGCGTC
>Ga0335079_10007710_pt1 | contig 12237 bp, 9 predicted proteins | sample Lox_Sample_33_FD_206719 | JGI IMG/M metagenome (GOLD analysis project Ga0335079, IMG submission 206719) | Soil microbial communities from Loxahatchee National Wildlife Refuge, Florida, United States - Lox_Sample_3.3 | ecosystem: Environmental > Terrestrial > Soil > Wetlands | place: USA: Florida... | reverse complement strand
GGATCGTCGCAGCTGGAGACGTGGGCGAAGGATGTCTCACGGCGCGCACAAGCGCGCATCACCGTGATCGACGCGGGCGGCACGGTCCTGTCCGATTCCGCGCACGATGCCGAAACCATGGAGAACCACGCCGGCCGGCCCGAGATTCGCCAGGCGTATGCCGGCCAGGTGGGAGTTTCCATCCGGCGCAGCGCGACATTGGGACGAGACCTGTGCTACGTGGCCGTGGGCTTTCCTCATCACGGTGTGACCGGGTTCGTCCTTCGCCTCGCGGTACCCCTGGAGGAATTGAACTCGGCCGTAGCCGCGGTGCGCTGGTGGCTGATGGGAGCGTCGCTGAGCGCCCTTGGCGGAGCCATGGTGATCGCCTACATTTTTTCCGAGCGGTTCACAGGCCGCATTCGCCAGTTGCAGTCATTCGCGGAACATCTGGCCGAGACCCGGGCGGCAGCCGACATCAAGCCCGACACCGATGATGAACTCGGGGCCTTAGCCCGCTCCCTCAACCGCATGGCGGCACAGTTGCGCGACTCCCTCGATCGGTTGAGCCTGGAGTCCGCACGACGGGAGGCGATCCTCTCCGGCATGGCCGAGGGTGTGCTCGCCGTGGACCAGGAGATGCGTATCACCTTCAGCAACGAATCCTTTGCCCGCGTAATTGGCGTGTCCGGCAAAACTCGGGAACGCACGCCGCTGCTCGAAGTGGTGCGCGACGCCGGCCTGCTGGACATGCTTTCGGAGGTGTTGATTTCGGACAAACCGCAGAAGCGGCGTTTGGAATTATCCGCGGCGGCGGGCCGCTCGTTCGAAGTACAGGCCGCCCCTCTGTCGGCATCCTCGCGGCGCGGCGCCATCGCCGTGCTGCATGACATCACAGACCTCGAACGGCTGGAAAGGGTCCGCAAAGACTTTGTCGCCAACGTCTCCCATGAACTGCGCACGCCGCTGACGGCCATTCGCGGCTATGCCGAAACGCTGCTGGAAGGAGCGCTGGAGGACCCCGCTAACAACCGGAGATTTCTCGAGATCATCAAAGCCCAAGCCGCCCGGCTGAACAACATCGCGTCGGATCTTCTCGTACTGTCGGAGCTCGAATCCGGCAAGTCGGCTGAAATGGAACGCCTCTCTGTTCCCAGCGTCCTCGAGAGCGCTCTGCACACTGTGGAATCCGAAGCGCGTGTGCGTGAAGTTCAAATCGTCTGCAATCAGGTTGAGGACTTGTGCGTGGTGGGGTCGAAAATCCGCCTGGAGCAGGCGCTGGTGAACCTGCTCGACAATGCCATTAAATTCAACCGGCCTTCCGGGCAAGTCCGCGTTGAGGTCATGCGTGCAACAGATGGTCAGGTGAGGATCACGGTCGCCGACACGGGAATTGGAATCCCGTCCGATGACCTGTCTCGCATCTTCGAACGGTTCTACCGGGTAGACAAGGCCAGGTCGCGAGCGGTGGGGGGAACGGGCCTGGGACTTTCTATTGTCAAGCACGTCCTGGAACGCATGAATGGAAGAATCACCGTCGCCAGCGAGTTGGGCCGCGGCTCAGTCTTCAGCATCACGTTGCCGTCCTGCAACGCGAATTAATCAATTTGTAATAGTTGTTTCATCAAGCCATAACATTCTCGCGGCTATCCTGAACACTTCAATTTCACAATGTGTGTTTTGCAGTCGCGTGTTTCGCTTTCACCATCGCTGTGAAAAATTCACTTCAACAGGACTCGAATCATGACGAGAAAAGCCCTTGTGTGTGTAGCACAGATTCTGTTTCTGACTTCCGCCGCGGCCATTCCGGCTGCCGCAGCCGATAAGCAGAGTGCCACTCCGGCGGACACCAGCCAGGAAGTCCACCAGCTCAAAGTTCAACTGGCCGATCAGCAGCGGCAGATTGAAGAGCTTCGCGGGGCCCTGCAAAAGCTGGTCGCCGATAGGCAGCAGGCGGCGCCCGACGGTAGCGTGCCGCCGGCAAATGTCCAGGCCCCTGCGGGCCCGCCCCAACTCGGGCAAGTCGCCAGCACCACGCCCATCGTGCCCGTTGCGCCGGCAACCAGTGCCCCTCTTGCTCTTCCCATGCCGGCCGTGGCTCCCCCACAGATGGCCATGGCAGAATCGCCGTTACAGCTTCACATTGGCGAGGCCACGATCACCCCAGTCGGTTTCATGGATTTTACCGGAGTCTTCCGAACGACCAATCCGGGTAGTGGGATCGGCACCAACTTCGGCAGCATCCCCTACAACACCGGCGTCAACGGCAACATCGATGAATTTCGTCTGAGCGCGCAGAACTCCCGCGTGGGCCTTCGCGTCGATGCCAACGTTCACGGCGCCAATGTGCTGGGGTACCTGGAATCGGACTTCCTCGGAGCCAACCCAGCTAACGTTGCGGTCACCAGCAACAGCAATAGCCTGCGGTTGCGGCTCTACTGGGTGGATGTGCGAAAAGACAAGGTCGAAATGTTTGCCGGCCAGTCCTGGAGCATGTTGACGCCCAACCGCAAAGGCCTCTCCGCTTTGCCCGCTGACCTCTTCTATAGCCAAAACATAGACGTCAATTACCAAAACGGTTTAGTCTGGAGCCGCCAGCCGCAATTCCGCTTCATCCTTCACCCCAGTGACAAGATCGCCATGGGACTCTCGCTGGAAAACCCCGAACAGTACATCGGCGGCTCCGGCGGAGGTGGTGTGGTCACGCTTCCGGCAGCCCTGGCTACGCCTTATGCCAATCAGTTGAACAACGGGAACACGACGCTGTCGGCGCCGAATGCTCATCCCGACATCATTGCCAAGATAGCCTTCGATCCCAGCAGCCGGGCGCACTTGGATATCGCGGGCCTGGTCCGCACGTTCAGGGTCTACAACCCGGTGGACGCCTCGCATAACACCGCCAATGGTTTCGGTGGATCGGCCAACGTGAATTTCGAATTGGCCCACGGTTTCCGCGTCCTGAGCAACAACTTCTGGAGTGACGGCGGTGGCCGCTATATCTTCGGCCTGGCTCCTGATCTGGTGGTCCGCCCTGACGGAAGCCTTTCCGCGCTCCACGCCGCTTCCACCGTGGATGGAGCGGAACTCCAAGTCAAGAAAACGCTGTTTTATGGCTATTTCGGCGGAACCTTTATCGGCAAGAATGCAGTTCTCGACGCCACGGGAAAATACGTTGGCTACGGTTATCCCGGATCTGCCAACAGCCAGAACAAGCACATTTATGAGCCGACGTTCGGACTGACGCAAACGTTTTGGCGGGACCCGAAATACGGCGCTTTGCAACTGATGTTGCAGTATTCTTATCTGGTCCGCTACCCCTGGGTCGTCGCGACCGGCGCACCCGCCAACGCCCACGCCAGCATGCTCTTCATCAACCTGCGGTACCTGTTGCCTGGCTCCGCACCTACTCCCAATCTTCCCGCGTTGCCTTTGAAGACCCCGTAAACCGCCACCAGGGCAACGGATTATTAACACAACCGTAACACAAACGTAAAGATCGAACTGCACAATGGAGGTGAATACCATGAGAAACCGAGACTGCCTTGTTGCCGGTGTTATTGTCGCGCTGGCTCTGGTGGCTTTCGACCCTTCGCCGGCTTCCCCGGCGCGTGCCAATGCCGCTGATACACTTCTCATCAACGGCGCCGGCGCCACATTCCCGTATCCCATTTACGCCAAGTGGTTTGACGAATACCACAAGAACCACCCAGACATTCAGATCAACTACCAGTCCATAGGATCGGGCGGGGGCATCCGCCAGCTTTTGGCCGGAACCGTTGATTTTGGCGCTTCCGACGGACCCATGACCAATGAACAGCTGGCTCAGGCCAAAGTCAAGATTCTCCATTTTCCAACGGTCCTCGGCGCCGTGGTTCCGACCTACAATATTCCCGGCGTGACGCAGGAGTTGAAATTCACTCCCGAGGCGCTGGCGGGAATCTTTCTCGGGACCGTGAAGAAGTGGAATGACGGCGAACTGGCAAAGGCCAATCCCGGCGTCAGACTACCGGACAACGACATTGTGGTGGTACACAGGTCCGAAGGCAGCGGGACTACATACGTTTGGACCGACTACCTTGCGAAGGTCAGCCCGGAATGGAAAAGCAAGGTGGGTACGGCAGCGGCGGTGAGCTGGCCCGTAGGGCTCGGAGGAAAAGGGAATGAAGGTGTCGCCGGCCTGGTGCAGCAGACGCCTTATGCAGCGGGCTATGTCGAGCTGATTTACGCCCTCCAAAACAAAATGGCGTACGGCCAGGTGAAGAATTCCGCGGGCGCTTTTGTCAAGGCGAGTGTAGCGAGCGTGACGGCCGCTGCTGCCGAGGCTGCGAAGACCATGCCGGACGATTTTCGCGTGTCCATCACAAATGCACCCGGTAAGACCGCCTATCCCATTTCCAGCTTCACCTGGCTGCTGGTCCCCAGCCAGATTGAAAACCCCGCCAAGCGGTCTGCGATCACCGGCGTCCTGAAATGGATGTTGGCGGACGGACAAAAAATGACCGAAGCGCTTTCGTATGCGCCCCTTCCCGCCGAGGTCGTCAAGAAGGAGACTCAGGCGATCGGTCAAATTCATTGACATGTCAGAGACGGCGGCGCTGTCAGCACCGGGGAAGGAGAAGACCTCCAGGCCTGCATTCCTGATCCGCCTGCGAAATGGAGACGAGGCCGCCCACCTCCTCACCCTTATTTTTGCAGCCTCCATTCTGTTGATCGCCGCGCTTTTGGTATTGGAACTTTTCCGCAGTTCGGCGGAGGCTCGGCATAAATTCGGTTGGGCGTTTTTTCTCACCAGCCGGTGGGACCCGGTGGCCGGTCAGTTTGGCGCTCTGCCATTCATCTATGGAACCGTGGTCACTTCGGCGGTGGCCTTGCTGATTTCGGTACCCCTTGGGCTAGGCGCCGCCATCTTTCTCTCGGAACTCGCTCCACCTCGCATTTCCGATGCGCTCACGTTTATCATCGAGCTACTAGCAGCGGTACCCAGCGTGATTTACGGGCTGCTGGCGGTGTTTGCGCTGGTTCCGCTACTGCGCGACCCAGTGCAGCCGTTCCTGCACCGGTATCTGGGCTTTCTTCCGTTCTTCCAAGGACCCTCGTACGGAGTGGGTTTCCTAGCTGCCGGGGTAATCCTGGCGATCATGGTTGTGCCTTTCATTATCTCCATCTCCCGGGAGTCGCTTTTGGCCGTCCCCAATGAGCAGCGGGAAGCCGCTTTGGCCGTGGGCGCAACGCGCTGGGAGTCCACCTGGCAGGTGGTCGTTCCCTATGCCCGCCTCGGAATCATCGGCTCCATCTTCCTGGCCTTGGCGCGGGCTTTGGGCGAAACCATGGCGGTCACCATGGTTATCGGCAACACGCCGCAGATCGTGACGTCGCTTTTCGGCACGGGCTATACCATCCCGGCCGTTATCGCAAATGAATTCACCGAAGCCACCGAGAACCTTCACCTGAGTGCGTTAGTCGAGCTCGGCCTGGTGCTCTTCCTGCTCACGATCGTGATCAACGGGTTCGCCCGTTTGATGGTTCTGGCTACTACCCGCCGGGGGACCACTCTAACGTGACGCTGCACCGGTGGAGAAATTTCGTCAACGCCGTCATGTTCGGGCTCACGGCCGCTTGCGCCCTGGCGGCCGTTTGCGTTCTGTTCTGGATTCTTGGCTTTCTCGTCTGGAACGGCGGGAAATCGCTGAATCTGGCCTTCTTCACTCAAATTCCCAAGCCGCCCGGCGAAATGGGCGGCGGCATGGCGAATGCAATTGTTGGCAGTGCTCAAATCGTGCTCCTCGCTTCGCTGATTGGTATTCCCATCGGATTTCTGGGCGGCATCTATCTGGCGGAATTTGGAACGGGCGCGTTTCCATTTCTGGTCCGCTATACGGCGGACCTGTTGAACGGCGTGCCGTCCATTGTGATGGGCCTGTTTGCGTACTCCATTGTCGTGCGGCCCATGCATCAGTTTTCTGCACTCGCGGGCGGTGTGGCGCTGAGCGTCATTCTGATTCCAAGCACCATCCGCACCACCGAACAGTTTCTTCGCGCCGTGCCACAGACCTTGCGTGAGGGTGCGCTGGCGCTGGGCGCCAACAAGTGGAAGGCCATTGTGACGGTGGTCGTGCCCGCCGCCGTGCGCGGCGTGGCCACCGGTATGATTCTGGGGGTGGCTCGCATCGCCGGGGAGTCCGCGCCGCTCTTGTTCACCAGCTTTGGCAATCAGTACTGGAGCCGCAGCCTGGGCCAGCCAACGGCGTCCCTGCCCGTGATGATTTACACCTACGCCATTTCACCTTACGCCGATTGGCATCGGGAGGCGTGGGCCGCCGGATTGGTTTTGCTGGGGGTCATGCTGCTTTTGAATATCAGCGCGCGGTTAGTGCTATCGCCCGGAGCGCCACGGAATTGACTTCCTCTTGCACAAGATGATGGGAACTCTAGAAAATTCCACCATTGCCGGGCCGCCCTCAGCCAGTCCGGGCGCGATCGCGCCGGGACGAGTCCAGCCAAAGCTCAAGATTTCACAGCTCGACTTTTTCTATGGGGCCTACCAGGCCTTGCACACTGTTGAGCTGCAGATCGCCGCCAATCGCATCACGGCATTGATTGGCCCCTCCGGTTGCGGGAAATCCACGTTTCTCCGCGTGTTGAACCGCATGTATGAGACCGTTCGCGGGGCCCGCGTGACCGGCGAAGTGCTCCTGGACAACGAAGATGCGCTGGCCATGGACGTTTCCCATCTGCGCCGGCGCGTGGGAATGGTGTTTCAGAAGCCCAACCCATTTCCCAAGTCGATCTTCGACAACGTGGCCTACGGATTGCGCGTCAATGGCACCAGAGGCGGTGCGAACCTGAAGGATGCCGTGGAGCACAGCTTGCGAAGAGCCGCGCTCTGGGATGAAGTCAAGGACCAGCTTCACAAATCTGCTTACGCTCTGTCCGGCGGCCAGCAGCAGAGGCTGTGTATCGCGCGCGGGTTGGCCGTGGATCCCGAAGTGCTTTTGCTGGATGAGCCCAGTTCGGCTCTCGACCCCATTGCCACCGCCAAGATTGAGGAGCTCGTCTTTCACTTGAAGGACAACTGCACCATTGTCATCGTCACGCATAACATGCAGCAGGCGGCCCGCATCGCGGACGATACGGGATTCTTTCTCCTGGGCAAACTGATCGAATTCGACAAGACCGAGACGATTTTCAAGAATCCGGCAAAGAAAGAAACCGAAGATTACATCACAGGTAGGTTTGGATAGGGTGAGGGCACGTTGCGCCACTTTATAGAAGAGCTGGAAGATCTGCAAGGCCGGCTGCTCGAGATGGGCAGCTTGGTCGAGTCGGCCATCCACCACAGCGTGCTGGCGCTGGTGGAGCGGAGCGAAGAAATGGCTCGGCAGGTGCTTCGTAATGAAGACCGGATCAATCACCTCGAGGTGGAGATCGACGAGCTGGCCGTCCGCCTGCTCGCCCTTCAGCAGCCCATGGCCAAGGACCTGCGCCTCCTCACGGCCGCCATCAAGATCAACACCGATCTGGAGCGTATGGGCGACCTGGCCGTCAACATCGTGGAGCGATCCATCGCCCTGATGCACCGGCCTCCCGTCAAGCCGCTCATCGATATTCCGCAGATGGCGCATACCGTGGAGTCCATGGTTCGCAAAAGCCTGGATGCTTTCGTCAAGCGCGAACCCGAGCTGGCCCGCAGCGTATTGCTCTCCGATGACGTGGTCGATCGTCTGCGCGACTCGATTCACAATGAGCTGGTTTCTTTCATGCAGAAAGACCCCACCACCATCCCGCAGGCGCTGGACTTGATCCTCGTCGCGCGGCACCTCGAACGTATCGCAGATCACGCCACCAACATCGCCGAGGACACCCTTTTCCTGGTCAAAGGCGTGGACGTCCGCCATCATCTGGAACCCAATATTTAACCCGCATTTGCCATCACTTGGCGCCCCGCCAGAGCGCCTTTTCCAGGCCTTGCCTGTCTTGTTTGAAACATTTTTTTGCAAGAATGTCTTCAACACGTAATCAAACCGAAACACGGATTCGGCTATCAAGAGGGTATGCGATGCGATCTGCACGTCCACACCCTTCACTCGGGCATGTGTACCATACCTGTGCTCCGCCGGATTTGCCGCGAAAGTTACAACGATCCCCACGCCGTCTACGAAATCCTGAAACGGCGCGGCATGGACCTGGTTACCATCACCGATCACGACTCTATCGACGCCGCTGAATCCCTGCGAAGCTACCCGGATTTCTTCTTGAGTGAGGAAGTCAGCGCCGTCTCTCCGAGTGGCACGGAGATGCACATCGGTGTTTACGACATTCAGGAACACCACCACGCGGAACTCCAACGGCGGCGCCAGGATTTGCTTTCATTGATCGCCTATCTGGACGAGCAGCAGATTTTCTTCACCATCAACCACGTTTATTCGAGCCTCACCGGGCGGCGAACCGAGTCTGACTTCACGCTGTTCTCCCGGTACTTCCCCGGGATTGAAGCCTTGAATGGGCAGATCCCCGCGCTGTGCAACCGGCGGGCTTCAGAACTCGCCGCGCGGCTGAAGAAACCTACGGTGGGCGGGAGCGATGCCCATACTCTGGCGTCCCTGGGCTGCACCTATACACAGGTATCCGGGGTCCGCAGCAAAGATGAGTTTATGGAACATTTGCGGCGCGGGCAGTCCTCTCTTCACGGTCAATCTGGCAGCTATTCAAAACTAACTCGTGCTGTTTGGAAACTCGGCGCCCAGATGATGTCCGAGAAGCCGTGGACACTCTCATTATTGCCCCTGGCGCTCGCGGTGCCCCTGGTCACATTTGCCAATGCGCTCCGGGAGCTGGCGTTCGTGTACCGGTGGGCGCGCGGTGGAACCATTCGGTCGCAGCAGCCCGCTATCATCGGCTGTGAGGAGGCCGGTGTATGACCCTCTCGCGGTCAAGCCTGTCGGCGCCGGATTATTTTCTGATGTATCGCCTCAACCGCTGGCGGCCGCCGCGATGGATTCGCGTCTGGATGCTGGCGGCCTCACGCGCGGGCGACGGCTGGCTGTGGTGGTGTTGCGGCCTCGCGGTGCTGGTATCCCGCGATTCGGTCCGCCATCAGGCAATCGGCGCGGCGGCCGTGGCGGTCCTGGCCGGAATTTTTACCTTCAAGGTTCTCAAGCGGGCCGTCGGCCGAAGGCGGCCCTGCGCTCTCGAACCGCATTGCTGGGCCAGCCTGTTGCCGCCGGACCAATTCTCGTTTCCCTCCGGCCACTCCATCACGGCATTCGCCGTCGCGCTCTCGCTGGGCACATTCTATCCCGCCGCCCTTCCCGTTCTCACGTTCTGCGCCGCTAGCGTGGCCATCTCTCGCATGCTGCTGGGCATGCATTTCTTGACGGATGTGCTTGCCGGGTCGGGTCTCGGCGCGGCCTTGGGGTACACCGCGGCGCGCCTATTCAAAGTTCTCTGACGAACAGCTCAATTTCGCAATCCCGCCGAGTGTGAGTGGAGTGACACATCGATGGCGTGGAACAGCTCTTTGGGGCGCAACGGTTTCACAATATATTCATCCATGCCGCACTGTGAGTATCGCCGCTCATAACCGTTCCCTGTATGCCCGGTGATGGCAACAATGGGAATGCGTCCGCCAGTCTTTCGTTCCCGGCTTCGAATCTCTACTGCGCATTGCAGGCCATCCATCAGCGGCATCTGAATGTCCATCAGCACTACGTCGAATTCGTCGCGGTCCAGTAGAGCCAGCACTTCGCGGCCATTCATGACGGCGGTCACGCGGTGGCCCTTGCTCTCAAGAAGCTTGGAAGTGATCTTCTGGCTGATGGGGTTGTCTTCGGCCAGCAGGATGCGTAAGGCTTTCGGCCCTATGGAAACCGGCTTTCGCGTTTCGGCGGGATTGGCCACCCTCGGCCGTTCCGGCAGATACGCGGCCGCTTCAAATCCAGCCGTAAAGTGAAACACGCTGCCCTTGCCGGGAGTGCTTTCGGCCCAGATGCGCCCACCCATCATGGCGATGAGTCGCGCGGAAATCGTCAATCCGAGGCCCGTCCCGCCATGTTTTCGCGTATTGGAACCATCCGCTTGGCGAAAGGCTTCGAAGATCAGGTTCATCTTGTCCACCGGGATGCCCACCCCGGTGTCGGAAACGGAGAACTCCAGCACCATCGACTGCTCGCGCCGTTCGCGGACCTGAGCCTTGACCTCGATCGAGCCGGCATCCGTGAACTTGACCGCGTTACTCAGCATGTTGAGCAGCACCTGGCGAAGCCGCGCGTTATCGCCTATCAGTCCATCCGGAATTTCGGGTACAAGTTCCAAACGAACCTCGATCCCCTTCTGCTTCGCGGCCGGTTGAATCGTCTCCATCGCCTCACCCACGCACTGGCGCAACGAGAACCCCACCGGACGCAAAGCCAGGTGTCCCGCCTCCATATTGGACAGGTCCAGCACATCGTTGAGCAGCGCCAGCAGAGACTCGGCGGATTCTCTGGCCACCGTCAGATGTTCGCGCTGTTCCGGAGTGAGATCCGTCTCCAGAACCAGGTCGGTCATGCCCAGAATTCCGTTCATGGGCGTGCGAATCTCGTGGCTCATGTTGGCCAGAAACTCGCTCTTGAGCTTCGTGGCCTCATTGGCGGCCGTCAGGGCCACCGCCAGCTCGCGGTTCTTGCCTTCCAGCTGGGCGGTTTGCGCGGACACCCGCCGGCGGAGCAGAACCACCCAGCCAATAGCCGCCAGCGCCACCAACGCGAGCAGGCTCAGAGACCACAACATGCGCGTCAGCGTCCACGCCGGCGCCCGATGCAGCATCACGATGTCCTCGGGCGATCGGATCAACAGATGGAACGACTGCGGCTCATTGCCTCCCCCCCCGGTTTCGACCATGCAGATCCCGGCAACTCTCACTTCCGCGCCTTCCCCAAGAGCTGCCACCCGGGGATCCTCAGCCGACACCTCGATTTGCGCATGGAAGATCCGGTTGCCCGCCTTGAGCGCGAACAATTCACCCTTCGCGGTCTTGGTGCGAGTCTGCACCCTGCCCTCGATTTCCACCAGGCCCGCGTCCAAATCGCCCTTCAGCAGTTGCTCCGCGGTCGCGCGAACCGCCTTCGGCGGCTGTTCTGAACCGATCCGCTGAAAAATGGCATCCTGCAGAACCGGCGCGTATTCACCCAGCGCTGGGAAGCCGAGCGCCTCCACCACATCCCCGGGTTTCACCGCCAGCATTTGTTGCGAATAGACCATCAGGTCCTGATTGGCATCGCGGATGAACAGAGCGTGCCCCAACTGCTGAAAGGTCACGACCCCCCTCACCTTGATGCGCTGGTCCGCGCTGGCACTCGGCGTAAATCGCAGCAGGCTATCGGCATGCCGCAGCGGGAAGTGGGCCATGCCGGTTTGTGCCGTCTCTTCCACCTGGACGTCTTTGAAATCCTGAAGGTAAACAAGCAGTCCCGTCAGTTGTCTTTTGTGGTTGAAGGTGGCTCCGCACGCGCCACGAAAGCGCAGCCGCGATCCTACAAGTTCTTCTACCGCCGACGGCGGAAAGCTCAAGATCCTGACGTGTACCCGCCGGCCTCCCATGAAGACATTCAGAACCAGCATCTTGTCTTCGATCGCGGCGGCATGAACTACGCCTTCACCCTCCACCCATTGACTGTCTTCTTCACCGGAGGAAATTTCTTCAATCGAAACCTTGCGGGGCGCCGGCAGTACGCCCGGGCCCAGAATGCGGATCCGCGGCTTCACCACCTCGGGCGCAAAGTCTCCCGAAGCGGTTATTCCGGTCAATTCGATTTGCTGGCCCTGCCTCAGACCCTCCGATCCCTCCGCGGCTCCTTTTAGCTCGACATATATTCCTGCGGTCGCGTCCTGCACAAACAGATCCGACTGCACCGCGTCATAGTACGTCACCACCGCGCGCAAGCGTAACGGCATCCCGCGATCGGCTTCTTGCGGCGAGAGCGCGCGTATATCGCTGGCGCGTTCCAGCACTGTCTCTGCTTTCGCGGGGAGCAGGCTTGACGATACGAGGGATAGAAATGCGGCCGCCGCGAGTATGTGCTGGAGCGGGGACGTGCGTCGCATTTGGCTTTCGACAACCACGGTTCTTGAACTCGACTGCAGCGGCTTGGAAGGCGCTAACCGGCCGGAACCGGAGAGGGCGGCTCCGCCGATTTTTCTCTTAATCGAAATGCAGGGTACATTTCATCCAGCTCGTTGACCACGGACCTGTATGTATCCATAAGTTGGGATAGCAGGGCC
>Ga0335079_10007709_pt1 | contig 12238 bp, 9 predicted proteins | sample Lox_Sample_33_FD_206719 | JGI IMG/M metagenome (GOLD analysis project Ga0335079, IMG submission 206719) | Soil microbial communities from Loxahatchee National Wildlife Refuge, Florida, United States - Lox_Sample_3.3 | ecosystem: Environmental > Terrestrial > Soil > Wetlands | place: USA: Florida... | reverse complement strand
TTTATGTTTAGCGATAAATTTTCAAAATTAGGGGATGAATTCGGGCGGCTTTTGTGGTAAAACTTACCCTAAGGTCTCGCAGTCGAAAGGATCAACCTATGCCCCGTTGCGTTGCGTTTACCCTGGCGCTTCTCATGGTCTGTCTACCCCTTGCCGGGCAGACTGGTCTCGGATCGATCACAGGAGAGGTCGTCGACCCCACCGGAGCCAATCTTCCTCGCGCCAACCTCAAGCTGGTAGAAATCTCCACCCAAACGGCCTTCTCCACGGCCGCCAACGGCGAAGGCATTTTCATTTTCCCGTCCGTTGCGGTGGGCCACTACTCTTTGACCATCAGCGCTCCGGGGTTTCGCGACCGGAAACTCGACAATCTGGACATCAGCGCGTATCAGCAGCTATCGTTGGGGAAATTGACCCTGGAGGTCGGCCAGGGGCCGGTGGAAACGGTCAACGTCACCGCGCAGCAGGACTTGGTGAAGGACTCCGCCACCCGCATGGATGCCATCGAGGCCGGGCAGGTTCACGACATGCCACTGGCCGGACGAAACTGGGTCACGCTGCTCAAGGTCGTCCCTGGCGCCAATGCGATTGCTTCCACCAACAACAGCATCGCCTTTAACGGGCGCGAATACACGGCCACGGGCTACGCCGATTTCCGCATCAACGGCAAGCCGGTGGGATCGACGCAGGTGAACCTGGATGGCGGCAGCATTGTCGATCAGGGCAGCGATGCCAAGACCACGGTCGCTCCCAGCGCCGAATCGATCGAAGAGGTTTCGGTTCTTACGAACAATTTCCAGGCGCAGTACGGATACCGCGCGGGCAACGTGATCAACGTGATCACCAAGTCGGGCACCAACACCTTCCACGGAATGGGCTTCGACGATTTCCGGAACGAGGACCTCAACGCCAATAGCTGGTCGAACAACTGCGTGGCTTGCGGCACGGCGATTCCCCGTCCGAAGTATCGCTACAACTACGTGGGCGGCAACCTGGGCGGTCCGGTCAAAAAGAACAAGCTGTTCTTCTTCTATAACTACGAAAACTTCATTCAGACCACCCCCACGAATACCACGCAGAGCCGCACGCCCACCGACATGGAACGCCAGGGAGACTTCTCCCAAACCATCAACCCGAGCACCGGCAAACAGCAGGTGATCTACCAGCCCGGCACACAGCTCACCAACGGCGCCAACGGCATTCCCTTCCCCGGAAACGTGATCCCGGCCTCCATGATCAACCCGCTGGGCACCAACGTGATGAAGCTGTTTCCCGAGCCCAACCTGGTCGGCAGCCTTTCGGTCAACTACAATTTCGAATCGCAGACCACTATGCCGCGGTGGGACATGACCGGCAAAGTGGATTACAACATCAGTTCCAACATGCGCCTCTCCGGGCGATACACGGAGGATGGCGGCACCGAAGCCGGCCCCAACATCAACATCACGTCCGGAAACCTCGCGGATGCCATTCTCAAGCGCCCTCGCCCGGACCGCGCCGCCGCAGGCACCTATACCTGGACGCTCTCCCCGAACTTCGTGATGGACGCCATCGTCGCCTGGAGTTTCGACCGCGTGGACTGGATCCTGGTCAATCCGACGAAGCTCACCAAACAGGCGACCGGGCTGGAAGGTCTACCGCTGGCGTACAAGCCGACCAACGACATCCTGCCGGCGATGACTTTCGGGACCTATCCGAACTTCGCTTTTCCGCGAACTCCCGCGGACTCCTATACGAACGAGTATCAACTTTCGAGCAACTTCACCTGGTCGAAGGGGACGCACATCATCAAGTTCGGCATCCTGCACATCCGCAACTACAAGAACGAAGACGACAGCAGCGGACCCGGAGCCGGCAACGACAAGGGCACTTTCGATTTCTCGCCCAACGCCAACAGCCCGTTCGACACCGGCTACGGACCTTCCAACCTCCTGCTGGGATCTCTGAACAGCTTCACGCAAACCCAGTACATCGCCCACAAAGACGCCGCTTATGAGGACACCGACTTCTACATCCAGGACACCTGGAAGGTGAAGCACAACCTCACGCTCGATTACGGCGTCCGCGTTTACCACATGCCCTCGCAGCACGAACTCAATCCTGCCAATACCAACGATGCCACCTTCGTGCCGAGCCTGTGGAACCCGGCCAACGCGCCGCGCCTCTACGTGCTCGATCCCGCCAATACCAAGCTGGTGATCGATCCGGCGAATCCGAACAACCCTCTGCCCGCGACCCTGACGAACATCCTCAAGTACACCATCGTTCCCGGCTCGGGCAATCCGCGTGATGGCGTCGCACCCTTCGGCACCAACGGCATCGGGAACAACGGCATACTCGATCCCAAATTCCTGCTGTTCGCACCGCGGGGCGGGTTTGCGTGGTCGCCCTTCGACAGCGATAAGACCGTCATCCGCGGCGGCTTCGGCTGGGGCTACAACCGGCCCAACATCGCCCAGGCGCTCAACGCCTTCGAGAACGGCAACGCCGGACAGACCAGCATCGTGCTCACCAGCCTGGCGACGCTGCAATCCGCAGGCAACGTGAGCCCCATCGGGATTCTCAGCCTGGGCGCGACCGACACCTCCAGCCGCAAGGTGCCCACCATCTACGACTACAGCCTCTCCGTGCAGCGCCTGTTGCCCGGCCAGATGCTCCTGGACGTGGCGTACGTGGGCAACCAGCAGCGCCATCAGCCCCTGCAGTTCAACCTGAACGCCGTGCCGCTGGGATCTGCCTACAACCCGGCCTATGCCGATCCGAGCAACCCCGGCAGCAATTTCGCCGGCACGGTCTCGGCGAGCAATCCGGGCCCGCTGCCCGGCAGCAACGCCGCGGATCCCTCGATCTTGCGCCCGTATCCCGGATACAACTCGCTCACCATGAACGAGAACAGCGGCAATGCGCACTACAACTCGATGCAGGTCACGGTGGCCAAGCGCTTGAGCCACGGCCTCTCGTTTCAGTCGGCGTACACGCTGGCCAAGACCGCGGGCAACCTTGAGAATCAAGGCTTGTTCAGTTCCAATTGGCAGGCGTACACCGGCTATGTGTTAGCCAACGATCGCAGGCACGTGTTCACGACCAGCTACTCGTACGAGATCCCGAAACTGTCGCACGCGCTGCGCCTGGATAACGGATTCGGCCGGCGCGTCCTGGATGAATGGCGTTTCGCGGGAGTGTTCACGGCCTTCAGCGGCGCGCCCTACTCTCCGTCGTTCAGCATCCAGCAGGCCAACAGCACGACCAATGTGAGCCTCGGCAACATCTTCCTGGGCACGGGGGACCTCACGCCCCGGCTCCAGGTCTCCGGCTCGCCAAACGTGGTCAGCGGCGGAACGTATTTCGATGCGACTGCACTCGCGATTCCGGGGCTCGCATCGACCGGAACCGGTCCGCGCAACTTCCTCAACGGCCTCGGCAGCTTTACCAACGACATGAGTCTCGTCAAGACCATCCGGGTGAAGGAGCGGTACGGCTTCGAACTGCGTCTCAATGCGTTCAATCCGTTCAACCAGGTCCGGCGAATCAATACCAACTCGAGTATTCAGTACAAGGCGAACGGCCCGACGTACGCCAGCGGGTTCACCATCATCAATACCGGCGCGCAACTGGCGGCCAACCAGGTGGCGGCCGGCAAACCGGCCTTCCAGGGCTACATCAACGGCGAAGGGCTGGTCTCTCTGACCAACGTCCAGCCGATGCGCATCGTCGAACTCGGACTCCGGTTCCGTTTCTAAAAGCCTGGCTGGCTGTCCCCAAGGCCCGCAACGTGGCGCGGACACTTGTGTCTGCCGTCTCGGCACTCATGCCGGGACTTTTTGGGCATGCCGGTTCTTCTTGACAACCTCGCTACCCTTGCCGCATACTTCTATCGATAGTCGATAGTAGCGACGGTCGAGGGGAATGCCGAAAAACAATCCTGCTCCGGATTTCCTTCCGGGAACCCTGGAGATGCTCATTCTGAAGACCCTGAGCCGCGGACCCAACCACGGCTGGGGAATCGCCCAACACATTCAACAGGTCTCCCGGGACGCTCTCAAGATCGGGGAGGGCTCGCTCTACCCCGCATTGCAGCGCCTGCTCCTGAACGACTTCGTCACCGCCGAGTGGGACCTCACCGAAAACAACCGGCGGGCCCGCTACTACCGCATTACCGCCGCGGGACGGAAGCAGCTCGAGGCCGAGAAGCGCAGTTTCGACTTCCTGCTGGCCGGGATCGCCCGCGTGATGGAGACCCCATGAGACTCTGGAACCGCATTCGACAGTGGCGCAAGCGCCGCGAGTTTGAAGCCGGCCTCGAAGAGGAGATCCGCTTCCATCGCGAGATGTCGGGCGTCGCGGCCTTCGGCAGCGTGGCGATGACACTCGAGGATAGCCGCGCGGTGTGGGGATTCGGCTGGATCGGGTCGGCGATGGGCGACATTCGCTACGCGCTGCGCGGCTTCCGGCGCTCGCCCGGCTTCGCGCTGGCGGTCGCCGGGACGATTGGCGCAGCGCTGGGCTTGAACACCACCATGTTTACGGTCTTCAATGCCTACGTTTTGAGACCATTTGCCGTGCGCCATCCCTGGTCCCTGTACACCTTCACCTGTTGGAACAAGAACGGGCAAGGTGGTCGTTTCTCGTGGTCGCAGTTTCAAGATCTGGCCGCGCGGAAGGACCCTTTCTCGGAAGTCGAAGCCGAGGAGCCGCTGCTGGGCGATGTCGAAGGCCGTACTGTGTTTGGAGAACTGGTCTCTGGGAACTACTTTTCGATGCTGGGCGCGGGCGTTTCGGCAGGGCGTCCGCTGCTGCCGAGCGATGCGGCCACACCCGGCGCCGGAGCCGTAATGGTGATCAGCCACGATGCTTGGGTCAGTCGTTTCGGGGCCGATCCCGGCCTGGTCGGCAAAACTCTCCACCTCCGCGGACGCGCGTTTGAGGTGGTCGGGATCGCAAGCCCGACTTTTAGGGGCCTGTGGAGTTTCCCCAGTGGCTTCTGGATTCCGCTGAGCATGGAAAGTGCGGTGCAGAGCAGCCGCGACATGCCCCAGTCTTCGCAGTCGGCCCGCCTGAGCCTGGTCGGCCGTTTGTGGAACGGTGTCAGCGCGGACGCCGCCAAGGCTAGCTTGCTGGCGTGGGCGATCGGGTATACTGCCAATCGCCCTCCCGAGCAGCGCACGGCCGGCCTGGAATTCCGGTCGGTCGCGACCGAGGTTCCCATAAACCGCGACACTATCGGGCCGTTCCTTGCTGTCTTTGCGCTTTTCGGCTTGGTCCTCCTGGTGGCCTGCGCTAACGTTTCGAACATGATGCTGGCTCGGGCCATCGCACGCCAAAGGGAGATCGGCATCCGCGTCTCGCTGGGCGCCGGACGGTCGCGCCTCATCCGCCAGTTGCTGACCGAAAGCCTTCTGCTCGCGATCCCGGCAGCGGTTTTGGGATTTGCGCTCTCGCAACTCACCATCGAGGCTGCGAGATTCATCCTCTTCGCGACCGTCCCCCCAGCGTTCGGCCGGATGCTGGCGGTGTCGGATCTCGCGCCCGATTGGCGCGTATTCGGCTTCATCCTGCTGGCGTCCGTTGCCGCCACTCTCGCCTTCGGCTTGGTGCCCGCCATTCAGACGACTCGCTCCCGGCTGGTCGAGGCGAATCGCGGAGATTTCTCGAGCGATTACCGCCCCGCCCGATTGCGAAGTGTTCTGCTGGTCACCCAGGTGGCGGTGTGCTCGCTTCTGCTGATTATCACGGCTGTCGTGTTGCGCAGCCAGAATCGCGTCAACACACGCGACATCGGACTAGACCTGACCGGCGTCTGGGACGTGAAGATGCCCGAGAAGCACCAGGCGGAAGCTGCCGATCGGCTGGCTGCGACTCCTGGCGTGGAGGTCGTATCGGAAGCCTGGCACGCGCCTCTGTACGGATCGGATCGCAGCCTGTCTATAGTGCCCTCGGGCGGCCAGACGGCTCATGTCCGATACAACCTGGTTTCCGCGGGTTATTTTCCTCTGTTCCGCATTCCCATCACCCGTGGGCGCGGCTTCACGGATGCGGAAGCCGAGGCCAACCTGCCCGTAGCAATCGTGAGTGAATCTGGCGCCCGCCACCTGTGGCCGAATGCCGACGCGATCGGACAAACGGTAACGATTCCGCCCGTGGTTCACCGGGATCCTTACACCGACCGCGCTCCCGATTTCCACGAAGCCCGTGTGGTCGGCGTGGCACGGGATGCTCTCACCGGCTACCTGGCGAATCAGGCGGACCGCCAGGGCGCCATGATCTACTTCCCGACGAATCAGCGAGCCGCCTACAACGACTCGATCCTGGTGCGCCTGCGAGGCGCGCCCGGCGACGGCCGCCAGCGGATCGCCGCCGTGCTCGATGGCATCGCCCCGAGCATCTACGACATGATCAACCCCATGGATGATGTTCTGGCCGGCCAGATCTACCCGTTCCAGGTGGTCTTCGCAGTGACCGCGTTTCTCGGCGGGTTGGCACTGCTGATGACCATTTCGGGGATTTACGGCGTGATGTCGTACCTGGTAAACCAGCGGACCAAGGAGATCGGCATTCGGGTGGCCCTCGGCGCAGCCGCCCGGGACGTGGTGAAGATGGTGGTGAGCCAGTCGGCTCGGCTTTCCATGATTGGTGTTGGGTTGGGAGTGGCGCTGGCTGCCGGCCTCGCTCCGTTATTCGCCCACGAGATCGAGGCGGTGCATCCCTACGATGGCATCGCCTACGCCGTGCCGATTCTGGTGGTCCTGTTGGCTGCCGTGGCGGCGTCTCTCGCCCCTTCACGCCGCGCAGTCCGCGTCGATCCGATCACGGCATTGCGCTGCGACTGAGTCCTGCCTGCCCCCCTGGGCCCACCGCGATCCGTGAAGTTTCGCGGAACTCCATGAAAACCCTTGCGCCGTCGACGTGGCGCAGGCACTCCTGCCGGGCATTCCTGCCTGCCGCGCCGAGACCAAGACTCGTCTGACGCTTGTTGGTCTGCCATCCGGTTCAATGCTGGCGAAGGGGTTTTCGAGGCTGCCGCGTCGGCACTCAGGCGCGTGCCCCAAAGGGGCAGATTGCCCGTGGGGTTCGGGCCCACTCGAATAGTTGATGGTTGGATTCGATAGCTCTCGAGAGGTGAGTTCGGTAACCGGACGAGCCGAAACCTCGTGAAAAAGTCCACTTTAGGTGGGCGAGCAACCTTGCAGGCCGGGACGCGTTTGAAGCTTGAGCAGGCCTCGAAAGCGACCATGTGGACGCCTGCCCGGCGGGGCGGGACCGCGCTTCGTAGGCGTGGTTCAGGACATCTTCTCGATACAGCTTGATCTGAAGTTCCGTATCTTGCTCGGCGTTGCCAGGCTCATCTTCTGTCGCCGCTCCTTCCCCTGCCCTTGCTGGATTCCGGATCGATCTGGCCTCGGGGCGCCCTCCCATTCGAAGAGCGCACGCTCTCAAGATCCAGCCTCTTCAGATTCAAGCCGCATTGGCTTTGGATGGGCAGTCCATCGAGACGAATCTCGCGCCCCTGGCTGCTGTAAAAGATCAGCCGGAGATCATAGCCACGCTCAGGGAATTCCAGCGGCGAAATTGAGGCGTGTTGGCTGTTTGCTTTCATGAGCCTGAGCCCACCTCGCCGCCCGGAGTGAAACGTTTGGCCGGATACGTGCACCATTCACTACGAGGAAGAGTCAATGCCACAGCGAAAATCCGGGCCGCACGTGTCCGGGCCCTCGAAACTGGCCTACGATCCGAGCCTGCCACACGCTCCCGGCAGCACCTGTCCCGTCTCGGCCGTCCGCATCCTGTATCGGATGATCTACGATGCCCCTGGGGCGTGGACCGATTCGGAAGGCCACGTCCACCATGGAGGTGGAGGGCCCGGCGATCTGGCGTGGTACCAGTTGTCTCCCGCCGCACGGGACGATTTGACCGGGAAGGCCATACTCGAACTGGCCGCCCTCACCGGCAATCGCGAGGTTCACGATCGGATCGCCAGGGCCGCATCGGCACTGCTCCGCCCGGTAACGCAATCGACGCCAGTGTGAAGCGCCTGACGCACCTTGCAACCGGAGACTGCCCGTTTCATGATGGACGGGAAGGAGCAATTCCAATGATCAAGCAGGGGCTGTTCGCCCAACTGGCTGCCATGAAGGAGTTCTTTGTTCGATCCACGCGGGTGCTCGAGGAGGCCGATTCCAGCTTCGCTCCGAAGGAAGGCATGTTTACCACGGCGCAGCAGGTGGCCCACGTCGCCCAGACAATCGATTGGTTTGTCGAGGGCGCATTCGCCAATGGCGGATTCTGCATGGATTTTGAATCCATGGACAAGCAGGTGCGCGGCACCACCTCACTCGCCGCGGCGCGGGAGTGGATGGAGCGCGCCTGTAAGAACGCCCATGCGGTGGTGGACCAGCATTCCGACATGGATTGGATGGCACCGCTGCCTCCCGGACCGATCATGGGCGGCCAGCCGAGAATGGTGATCTTTGGCGCAATGACCGACCACAGCGCCCATCACCGCGGCGCCTTGACCGTATACTCCCGCCTTCTGGGCAAGGTGCCGCCGATGCCGTACATGGACATGTAGGATTCCATCAGGAGCCGGCGGTAATGGCTCCTGCCTGATTGTCATCCTGAGTCCGCGGGATCTCTTCCACCAAAACGCGCAACAGTTCGGCGACGCTCCAGGCCTGGGCGAAACATCCGCCGGGGCGATGAGGAGCGTCGCCGTCGAATACCTCGGGGATCTGTCCCATGCCTTCATCTGCAATGTAGCGGCGAAGGTCTTCCAGCCACTGTGCAGCCTGATTGCGGGCAGCCGCGGACCTCCCGTTGACTTCGAGCCAGGCGGTGACGAACGGCCCCATCAGCCAGGGCCAGACGGTGCCCTGGTGATAGGAGCTGTCCCGGCTAAACGCGTCGCCTTCGAAGCGGGCGCGGTATTGGGGGTCGGAAGGCGCGAGGGTTCGCAGGCCCCAGGGGGTGAGGAGGTGATGCGCCACCGCTTCCACTACGCGTTCCGCCATTTCACGGGGCAGCATCGTGTGGTGCAGGCTGACGGCGAAGATCTGGTTCGGCCGGATGGAACCGTCGCGGTGGTCGCCGTTCACGACGTCGTAGAGGCAGCCCGCGCTTTCGTTCCAGAAAAGGGGCGCGAAACTGCGGCGCGCGCTGTCTGCGAGATCGCCGAAATGCGCACGATCGGAATCTCTGCCGAATCTGGCGGCGAAGTCCTCCATCACGCGCAGAGCGTTGTACCAGAGTGCCTGGATTTCGACCGGTTTGCCGATGCGCGGCGTTACCACCCAATCTCCGATTCTGGCGTCCATCCAGGTAAGCTGCATGCCGGGTTCACCCGCTTCGAGCAGGCCGCCGGCATCCAGGCGGATTCCAAATCGTGTGCCCCGCTCGTGCCATGTTAGAATGCCGGCCAGCACGTCGTAGAGCTTTTCGCGAATGAAGTCGTAGTCGCCGCTGTGCGACGCCAGGGCGCGCACGGCTTCGAAGAACCAGAGCGTGGCATCCACCGTGTTGTACTCGGGAGTTTCGCCGGCATCCGGGAAGCGATTGGGCAGCATTCCCTGATCCACAGCGGCGGCAAACGCCAGCAGGATGCCCCTCGCCACCTCGGGACGTCCGGTCGTGAGGGCCAGCCCGGGCAGCGAGGTCATGGTGTCGCGTCCCCAATCACTGAACCAGGGATAGCCCGCGATGACGGTGCTTCCGGCGCCTCGGCTGACGATGAATTGATCGGATGCCTGGACCAGGGCCTCCACGGCCGCTCCCTCGCGGTCGCGGCTCCGGATGAAGCTCTCCGGGAGGTGCGCGATCTGCCTCCGTCGCTCCAGTTCGGCTTGCCGCAAGCCGGCCGCCATCGCCGCATCGCGCGGTCCCGTAGAGGCGATGATCGCCGGCTTGGGATCGCGGCGCAGATCCAGAATCAAGGTCAGCGGGTTGAAGAGGTCCTCGCGATAGTCAAGCCCGCGCTCCTGCTCGATCGTGTACTCGAAATTCCGATACCAGTCGCCTGCTCTCCGGACTTCGCCTCCGGTGTGAGCGAGGTACAACTTCGGAAGCCCGGCGTAGGGCGCGCAGATGGCAAGTCCCGGCGAGGTCTCGACCGATGGATTGAGCGCGCCGTTTTCGTGCGTGGTGCCATGGTAGTCGCGGAAAGCAATCAGTGGCCGAAGCTCCAGAATGCACGAGCCCGGTGTGCGGCCCTCGCCGAGTCCTTCGAGTGCGTACTGGATCACGGTCGTGTTTTCACCGTGAACCATGAATACCGACCTTTCGATCCGCAGACCGTCAACCTCGTAGACAGAGACGGGGAACGGGTCGCGTCGAAATTCCTTCAGGAACCGGTACCCTTGCGGGTGGATTGCCCCGGGGTAGCGATTGGCGGAGAGATCGGTGCGCCGGCCGTCGATTACCAGCGTTTCCTCGAACTTCGACAGCAGGACCATGCGCCCCAGGGGTGGCTGCGTAGCGGCTACCAGGAGTCCATGGTAACGGCGGGTGTTCAGACCCGCGATGGTGGAGAAGGCGAATCCTCCGATCCCGTTGGTCTCGAGCCACTCCCGGCGGCTGGCGAGGTCGAGGTTGCGGCAGACGGTTTCGTCAAATCGGCTGGATGCTTTGGGCACTCTGGCATGATGCATGCTCCTTCCGCCCGGCGTCAACTCCACGGGCTGGCGTCGCCCCCCGTCACTCACGGATATAGCCATAAATCCCTGCTGGCTGTTATTCGCGACCACGCAGGCTTCGCCGTCGGTTAGTGTCGCCACAGCGGTTGCCTGCCGGATGATTGCCCGTGGTTCCGAAGTGGCCCTTCATGCCGATACCTGCATTCGCGTTTGCCGTGTGGTTTGACGGCTCAGCCCACCGCGGAAATTCCGACGCCACCGTTGTCTTGCGCGGTATTGCCAATGGCCATGCCGGCCCCTCCGAGGCCAACCAGGCGATTGCCTGCGGCGGTGCATGAGACCAACCTTCCAGCACCCGCAGTGATCCCGCGCGCCCCCGTTGCTAAAAGCACTGACCGTCTCGACGCGATATTGGGATCGGAAAAGAGCGGCCCCAGCCATGAGCATCCACTAAAACAGCAGCTTTTCATCCCGCCCCTCGCGGAGGGCTTTGGCAAACGCAGCCAAGCCGAGAAATTCCGGTTCTTGAACATCGCCGAAAGTTCCCTGGAGGAGTGCCGTTATTACCTGATCCTTACCCAAGATCTCGGTTTCGGCGAAACTGGGCCGTTGATGCTCACGCTCGAAGAGACCAGCCGTTTACTGAACGCTTACGCGCGGGCAATTCTGGCTTCGGGCTCCTGACTTCCGGCTTCTATATCCCGCAGGGATATCAAGGCGAAGCCTTGCCTGGTTAAGTTAGACGGCCGGATACCTGGACGCTTTAAAGCCCGAACGCGACTGGGTATCGTACCTTTCCACGAATCCCGGTCAGGGCGCCGGCCCTGAGTTCGGTCGCCATGAAGGCATGCGGCGGAAACGGGCTTTCCAGGCCGCGCGTTTTTTCCGCCGAGAAACCAAACCGCGAATAATAGTCCGGATGCCCGAGAACAATGACGATTTCTTCATCGTGGTCGCGCAGGCAATCCAGACCGCCGCGAATGAGCCTTCCTCCGATGCCCTTGCGCTGATGAGTCGGCAGCACCGCCAACGGCGCCAATGCGACAGCGGCGATCGAGCCACCAGCACTGTCGATCCACATCCTGCTGAACAGAATATGCGCTACGATTTGTTCTTCCACCTGCGCGACAAGCGAGAGAAGTACGGCGCCTTCTTGACGCAGGCGTTCGATGAGGCCAGCCTCGTCGGGGTGCGCGAACGCGGACTCGTTTACCCAACGGATCGAGGGCTTGTCGTCCGCCTCTTCGAAACGAATGACTGCTCCCGATGGGTCGAGCACCAGAGCATTCTAACCCGGTTCTACGTGTAAGTCGGCAAACCGTCGAAGCCCACGCGCCTTCGCGCTGGCCGGCTCGGAGCCATTTTCCCCCGGTCCTTCATCTTCGGGAAAGTAACATTCAATGGTTCAACCCCACTGGCTTCCGCCAACTATTGGCAGCATTGGCGCCCTACCCATTGGGAGCATGACGGTGGTTCAATAAACGTGCGATCCTTCCGCCAAGGGTAGACCAATGCCTTGGACCTGCCAATGCACCGCGATGAATGATGACGCTGCCGAGGCTTGCATTCGGTGCGGCAGGCTGCTCAAACAACCCTCGTACGACGGCACAGCCTGG
>Ga0335079_10007708_pt1 | contig 12238 bp, 8 predicted proteins | sample Lox_Sample_33_FD_206719 | JGI IMG/M metagenome (GOLD analysis project Ga0335079, IMG submission 206719) | Soil microbial communities from Loxahatchee National Wildlife Refuge, Florida, United States - Lox_Sample_3.3 | ecosystem: Environmental > Terrestrial > Soil > Wetlands | place: USA: Florida... | reverse complement strand
TCGCGCAGACGACGGATGCGATCGAGCTGGCCGATCAGTTCGAGCACGAGTTCGCGCGCAACCCGACCTACATCCACATGTATCGCTACGGCAACGCATATCACGGCGTACATCCGTTCTACATGTGGTACTGGGGCGAACCGGCCCGCCAGCATTGCGCGCGCGTGATCGCCGCCGGATGCGAGGAGCCTGAAGTCGCGGCGCGGCTGGGATGGGAAGCCGCCGACAGTCTCGATGAAGCGATCGCGATGGCGACCTCCGAGCAGGGGCGCTCCGCGAGCATCACCTACTTGCATTTGCCACCACTGGTAATTGCCGATGTCGAATAGCAACGGAAAATTAAACGGCAAGCTGCACACCATCCCGCCGATGCCGCCACTCGAGCAAGTGCTGCGCAAGCGCACCATCCTGCTGACCGGCGCGACCGGATTCTTGGGCAAGGTCTTTCTGATGCTGCTGCTTAAGTGGCATCCGGAAATCGAGCGCGTCTATCTGCTGATTCGCGGCGACAAGAAATCCAGCCTGAGCCGCTTCAAGCGCGAGGTCCTCGATTCTCCCGTGATGGGACCGCTGCGCGCTCAGCTCGGCGCCAAATTCGACAAATTCATCGAAGAGAAGATCGTCGTGGTCCCCGGTGATATCACGCTCGAGGGCCTTATCGGCGACGGCGCCGATCCAATCAAGCGCGGGAGCCTCGATGCCGTCGTGCATTGCGCCGGGATGGTGAACTTCGAGGCGTCGCTGGAAAAAGCGATTTCCGTCAACACCATCGGTGTCGCGAACGTTATCGAGTTCTGCAAGAAACACGATGCCGCGATGATGCACGTCTCGACCTGCTATGCGGCCGGCGTCGCTGACGGTCATCGTTACGACGATGACATTTCTGAAAACTGGTGTCCGGTCGGAAAATCCAACTTCAACCTCCAGCGCGAGATTCGCGAAGTGCAGGCGACCATCGCGCGTATCGAGGCGGAATCGCGCGAGCAGCTTCGCGCCGCCGAGTTGTCGGACGATATCGAATTCGAAACTGGCAATGGCGAGGACTCGGAGAACGGCGATCTACATCCAGCGATCGATGGACGTCGCAAGCGATGGCTGGACGAGCGCCTGAAGGAAGTCGGCAAGGCGCGCGCGCTCGGCTGGGGGTGGCCCAACACCTACAGCTACACCAAGAGCCTCGGCGAGCAGCTCGTTTTCGCCGAGCGCAACAATATGAATGTCACGGTGGTGCGTCCCGCGGTGATCGAGAGCGCGCTCGCAGATCCGTTCCCGGGATGGAATCAGGGCGTGAACACCAGCGCGCCGCTCACCTATCTCTCGGGACGCGGCTATCGATTTTATCCCGCGAGCGCCGAGCTCGTGCTCGACATTATTCCCGTGGATCTCGCCGCCCACGCGATGATTCCGATTCTGGCGGCGCTTCTGACGAAGCGGCATCGCCCTGTCTATCAGCTTTGCACCTCCGACGTGAATCCGCTTCCGATGCGCCGGCTGGTCGAGCTGACCGCACTCAGCAATCGCCGCGAGCATCGCAAGGAAGGCGGCGCGATGGCGAAGATCGGGCCGCACATCGAGGCGGTCGTGGTCTCGCAGCAGACCTACGACCTAGCGAGCGATACCATGCCGCGTCTGATGAAACATGCGGCATCGTTCGCCCGCAGCGTGATTGGCGAGGACTCCGAGGGCGTGCGCAAGTTCGAGAGCAATGTCGACTGGATCGCGGAAGATATGGACCTCGCGCGCGAGATGGTCGAGGTCTATCGCCCCTACATTCAGGAGTTGATTTATACCTTCCACGGCGGCAACATCCGCCAGCTCTACGGTGCGCTGAAACCGGCCGACGCGGCGAAGCACCCGTTCCGACCCGATCAGATCGACTGGGCCGACTACTGGATCAATGTTCATCTGCCTGGACTTAGGCGGCACATTTTTCCCCAGCTCGATTTGCATACCAAGGGCCGCCCGAATCTGCTCAAGCGTCATCGCTCGCTGGTTGCAATGCTGGAAAATGCCGCCGAACGCTATGGCTCGCGGCCCGCGCTGATCGCACGTCAGCCTTCGGGACAGCGTACCAGCATGACCTATCGCGAACTGCGCGATCTGTCGCATCGCGCGGCGCTGCTGCTGCTGAGCCGCGGAGTCAAGCCGGGTGATCGCGTGTTGCTGATCGGCGAGAACTCGCCCGATTGGGTTCTCGGATACTTCGCGATCGTATGCGCAGGGGCGATTGCGGTACCGCTCGATCATCTAATCACCGCTGACGAGCTCGCGCCGATTTGCGCGATCGCGCAGCCGACCGCGGCACTGCGGTCGAGCGCGGTCGCAACTCGCCTCGAAGGAGGAATGGCTGAGGCAGCGCCGCGCGTCCTCGAGATCGAGTTCGCGGAACTGTCGCGGCCGTTCATCCTCAAGAAAGCCGTCACCCCGCCGCCGGAGCCGGATCGCAAGGACCTCGCATCGATCGTGTTCACTTCCGGCACCACCGGCGCGCCTAAAGGCGTGATGCTGACGCACGGCAATTTTACTGCCGAGATCCAGATGCTCGGGCGCGTCTTCTCGCTCTCAGGCGACGATCTCGTGCTGTCTCTGCTGCCGCTCCATCATACCTTCGAATTCACCTGCGGGATGTTGCTGCCGCTCGCGAGCGGCGCCACTATCGCATATCCGATCGGCGTCGATGCGAAGAATCTTTCCCGCACGCTCGGCGACTTACGTCCGACTGCGCTGATCGGCGTGCCCGCGCTATGGGAAGCGATTCATCGCCGCATTCTTGACGAGGTCGAATCGCGCGGGCCGTTCTTCCATGCGGGATTCAATCAACTGCGCGAGCTGAACCAGCGACTCATCCGCGATTCCGGCATCAACCTCGGCTCGATCATCTTTCGCCAGGCTCATGGCGCGTTGGGCGGCAAACTGCGCCTGGCGGTCAGCGGCGGCTCCGCGTTGCCGCGTCGCGTCGCGGATTTCTTCAAGGACATCGGCATGCCGCTGCTGGAAGGTTATGGCCTGACCGAGGCGGCGCCGGTCGTTAGTGTCGCGCATCCGGACGAAACCGTGATTGCCGGTTCGGTAGGCAAGCCGCTTTCGAAGCTCGAGGTGAAGCTCGACGGCGACGGCGAGATGGCCGAGTTGCTGGTGCGCGGCCAGAACGTGATGGCAGGTTACTATCACAATCAGGCTGCGACCGACGAAGTGCTGCGCGACGGATGGCTTCGCACCGGCGATCTCGGCCGATTCGATTCCGAAGGCAGGCTCTATATCGTCGGACGCGCCAAAGACGTGATCGTCGATGCGGGCGGCAACAACATCTATATCGACGAGGTCGAAGAGATATATGGCCACGATGCCGACATCAAAGAGATGGCGGTGGTCGGGATCAAGCTCGGCGGTGGCGAGCAGCCGGCCGCGCTCGTGGTTCCGGCCTACGGTCGCGGTACTAGCCGCCGCGCGCTCGAGGATCGCTTGCGCACTCACTTCGAGAAAGTGAGCGCGGGCCTGAGTCCGCACAAACGGATTCGCATTCTACGCTTCACCGATCACGAATTGCCGCGCACTCGCACGCGCAAGGTCAAACGCAACGAAGTCGCCGCGACTCTGCGCCAGATGCTGGTGGCACGCGACGACGAGCGCGTCGCCGCCAGCGCCGAGGTCGAGGAGTGGCTGGCGCATGCAATCGCGCAAGTCGCCAACGAATCGATGCGCATCACGCCGGCGACACGCCTCATCGAGGACCTCGGCCTCGACTCGCTCGCGCTGGCCGAACTCGCGGAGCATATCGGCGAGCACGTCGGGCGCGATTTAGGCGTCGAGGAACTGGGCGATCTGCGCACCGTTGACGACTTGCAGAAGCTCGCGGCCAGCAGCAACGCATCCCCGCGCCTGCCGATGCCCTCGTATGCGAAATTCGCGGAGCCCTACACTCCGATGCTGCCGGGACCATTGCGCGACCTCGGTCGCGCGCTCTTCCGCCGAACCCAGCGCACGATTTTCGATTCATGGCTCAAGCCGCAGATCCTCGGGCGCGGCAATATTCCCGCGAACTCGAACATGCTCGTGATTGCAAATCATTCGAGCCATGTCGATTCGCTGCTGATCACGCACGCGCTCGGCGAGTTGGGGAAACGGCTCGTCGTGCTCGCGGCGAAGGATTACTTCTTCAACACCGCGTTGCGTCGTGTCGTCGTGTCGAATCTGACGACGCTGATTCCCTTCGATCGCGAGCGGGCGCAGCTCGAATCGCTCGATGAAGCGCTGGCCGAACTCGCTGCGGGACATAGCGTTCTGATGTTTCCGGAAGGCACGCGCTCGCCGGATGGCTCGATGCAGGAATTCAAGAGCGGCGCCGGGTATCTCGCGCTGCGCAGCGGATGTGACGTGCTGCCGATCCATATCCGCGGCACGTTCGACGTGCTGGGCAAGGGCAAACTGATTCCGAAGCATGCCGCGGTCACGATGCGAATCGGGCGCGTCATTTCAAATGCAGAGTTGCGCGTGGTCGCAGAAAGCTCGGAGGGCGCGGGCGCCTATCGCAAGGCGGCCGATCTCCTGCGCAAACGTGTCGAGGAGCTGGTCTCGCATCCGCGGCACGGAGCCGCACGAGTACCGCGACTTGTCGCCGAAGCCGAAAGGCCCGATAAAGCCTCCCGAGCGCGACGGCACGCCAAACTGTAGGCTTCACCTACGCGCGGCCGGAATCACATCGCGCTTCTGCTGTGCGCGTTGCTCTTGCAGGCGACGGCCGCGCGAGCGTGGGACAGCGCGACGCATCGCGCGATCGCGCGGCTGGCCGTCGAAGCGATGCCGTCCTCTTCGCTCAAATCCTTTCTTGCCCGCAACCACGCCGCGCTCGAGCGGCGTGCGGTCGAGCCCGATTCGATCCTCAAGGCGCGCTACGGCAAAGCCGAGGAGCGCCGACATTATATCGACATCGAAATGTTCGGAAGCGATCCCTGGACGCGGCTCAGTCCCGACATTACCAAGATGCGACGGCGCACGCTGGAGCGCGCGGGCACCCTCCCGTGGACCATCGAGGGCGTCAGCGATCAGCTCGAACGCGCTTGGTCTGGCCGAAACTGCGCCCAGGTCGTGGTGTTGTCTGGACACCTCGCGCACTACGTCGGCGACGCCAGCCAGCCGCTGCATTCGACCGAGCACTTTGACGGCTATGCGGGCGATCGCGGCGTCCACGCGCGAATCGAGGCCGCGGTCGATCGCTCACTCAGCGAATTGGAGCCGCTGGCCTCGCGCGAGGTTCACCTCGAGCAAATCGCTGATGTCTGGGCGCCGACGATCGCGGAACTCCATGATGCGAATCGCCTCGTCGGTGAGGTCATTCGCGATGATCGCGCCGCGCGGGACGCTGGAGCATATCGCGGATACGAGTATCAGCGTGCATTGATGGACCATGACGCTGCAATGTTCGCCGGTCAGATCGCACGAGCCGCATCGCTTCTGGGCTCGATCTGGCTTTACGAATGGCAGCGGGCTGGTTCGCCCGCGGCGTGCCAGGGTCAGTAATCGAGGGTTCATCGACTTGTAGCGGTGGTTCAGTAACTCGCGCGTTCATGGTTAGATGGCAGCGTGGATTGGTGGCAAAACCGTTCCCAAAACGAAGCGCGCGCGCATCGCGCGACGCGCCCCTCGCTGGCCCAAATCACACCGCACCTGCTTATCGGCGAATATCCGCGCAAGGATGACATCGGATGGCTCAAGGAGTCGTACGATATCAGTGCGGTGCACAACCTTCAGGACGACGACGACCTGCGACTGCACGGACTCGATTTGCAGGCGATTCGCGCCGAATGCCACGCCAATGGAATTTCGTTCGTGCGCACTCCGATTCAGGACGGTAGCGCGGATGCGATGGCGGATCGGTTGCGTATCGCGATCGAGGACCTCCATTCGCTGATCGCGGGTGGCAATCGTGTCTATCTCCATTGCAATGCGGGACTCAATCGCGCGCCCACGCTCGCGATTGGCTATCTGCGCGCGCACGGAAAAATGTCGCTCGATGAAGCGGTGGCACACGTCAAGAAACATCGCGCGTGCGGACCCTTCATGACGATCCTCGAAGACTATTTCGGCCCGCGCCACATCAAACCCAAATGAAAGCGCGCGCGATGCAAGCCCCGGCGATGGCCGAGACTAATGGCAGCCGCCTCTTGCTGCTTGCGTGCGCGTGGGGCGTTCATCTTTACACTGCGCTGGGTGCGGTCTTCGGTGTACTCGCGATTCACTATGCGGGCGTGGGCGACTATCGCGCGTCGTTCATCGCGATGGCGATAACCATCGCGATCGATTCCAGCGATGGCACCCTCGCGCGATTTTTCAAGGTCAAGAGTCGCGTTCCCGGATTCGATGGCGCGCTGCTCGACAACATCGTCGATTATCTCACCTACGTCGTGGCGCCGGTCTATTTCGTGATTTGCGCCGGCCTGGTATCGGGCGCGGTCGGCTACGCGGTTTCCGGTTTCGTCCTGGTCGCGAGCGCCTATCAATTCTGCCAGACCGAGGCGAAAACCACCGATCACTTCTTCCTCGGCTTCCCCTCCTATTGGAATCTCGTGGTTTTCTATCTGTACTGCCTCCATTGGAGCGTCATCGCCAGCGAGGCCGTCCTGGCACTGTTCGGGGTGATGGTGTTCGTTCCGATCAAATACATCTATCCGAGCCGTACGCGGCCGCTCCGCCCGCTCACCGTAACGCTCGGCATGATATGGGGCGGTATTACGCTCGCGATGCTGCCGTCGCTACCGGCGGTCAATCCGATCCTGCTCTACTTGTCGCTGGCGTACATCGCGTACTATTTCATCGCGTCGTTCGCGCTTCATGCGCGCGCGGCGATGGCGCGTCAGCCTTCATGAGCGAATCCGCGAAATCCTTCGATGTTGCATCCGCACCGTGGCTGGAAATGCTTGCGGGTGGCGCTCCAACCCTGTTGATCGCTCCTCACGGCGGACGCGCAGGACAGGCGACGCGCGCACTGCTCAATCCCAAGGTCAACGATCTTCACACCGCGGCCATCACGCGCGAGCTCGCAGCGCGGCTGGATGCGCCCGCGCTGATAAATCAGGCGCTCGACCGCAATCATCTTGACCTCAATCGGCTGATGCAGGTGAATGCAGACGCGCCGTGGTTTCTCGAGGTGATTCTCGAGCGACTTCGAACCATCATCGCGCGCCACGGCCATGCGACGATTCTGGTGATCCATGGATGGAACGTGATTCAGGCGCGTGTCGATCTCGGTATCGGACTGCGCCGTCACGGCGATCATTTGCGGCCGCCCGGCGCCGCACGCGTCTCAGTGTCGGATGAGTTCATTCATAGCGCACTGGGCCATCTTGTCGAGCAACTTGGAAAACACGGCATCCTCGCGAGTTTCGGGCTTCGCTATCCTGCCGGAGGCGCGCAAAACCTGCTGCAAGCGTTCACCGACCGGCATCTGCAAAGCGAAGTTACCGCATTGCGCGAACTGTCCACCTTGGCTTCGCGCGGCCAAATCGATGCCGTTCAACTGGAGCTTTCAGTTGCGGTGCGGATGCCGGGCGAGTTGCGAGGCCGATGTATCGCGGCCATCGGCGATGTCTTCGGCGCTCAGTCGAACATCGCGAATGGCAGCGTTCCCAGGTTGACGGTGATTCGCGCGCCATTGCCCAAGCCTGCGGCTCCGCCTGCACGCGCACTCGCACCCATGATGCCCACACGCGTAGGCGTCGAGGCGTTTGATCCGTCCGCGAAAATCGGCGCGATGGCGAGTTTCGATCTCGGCGCGGGCGGTGTTGGCGGGCGTATCATGATGCTGCTGGCGGGCGGGCGCGTCGCGCTGTTCACCGGCGAAGGAAGCCCGCGGCGCGACGGCAATCGCATAAGCCTCGGACCGCTCGCACTGGAATCCGATCGCGAGGGGCTAATGGTAACCTTTCGCGGCCACGCGGTGATTGTTCCCGACGCCTCGAACTACCTCAGTATTGAGCGCGCGTTGGCTTCCGGATGGCTGGACGAAAAGATGGAGGTCGCGCTGCGGCTGCACCCTGGCGCAGGCAGCGCCGGATTCGACCTCGAAGAATTGTTCGCCGCGCGCGACGAAGCCAATCGCGACGGTTCCATCGCGGCGTTCGGGACCCTGAGCGGTGCGGTCCGTATCGACGGCCATCAGTCGGAAATCCACGGCGTCGGTCGTAGCGGGCTGTCGTTCACCGGGCTCGGCCCCCAGCGCTTCAATTCGCGCCGCATGATCTGGGCCTGCTTCAATGATGTCGCCACGCCGACGGCTGTCGAGTTACGCGCAGTGGCCGGCGACGCTGACGAGCAGCGCAGCGGACGAGTCCTCGATAAGTCCGGATGGATGCCATGCCCGGTCGGTCACGTCGATGTGGAAACCCCCTCGGTGTCGGCCGCGCCGACGCGGATCTCCGGGGCATTCGGCGATCGCGATCAGCTGACGCTGATCGATGGCGTGGAGAACTTCATCCCGCTCTCGCGGCCAGGACCCGATGGATCGCGGATTTTCACCGCGCTCGGCTTCGCGCGCTACCGTATCGGCGCGGTCGAAGGCGCCGGGATGTTCGAATGCTCGCGGCGTGCGCAGGCCCTGCCCGATTCCAGCGGTGACGACGACACCGAAGATTGAGCGGCGCTCGAGGCGCTAGCTTTGCCGGAGTGCGGAGCTGAGTGGCGCGGCAGGGGTTGCTGCTGCGGTGGCGGCCTTGCGGATGCGCGCGGTCAGAAGCGCATCGATGTGGCGCACGAGTTCGATGAGTTGTTTGCCGATGGGAGTTTCAGCGAATTCGGCGACGAAGATCCGCGCGCGCTCCGAGGACTCCGCCAAGCGCGGATCGAAGGTCAGCCGCGCGAGGATCGGGACTTCGGCTTCGCGCGCGACGCTGCTGGTCTCGCCATGGGGAAACAGCGGCCGTACCGAACGGCAGTTGTCGCATCCGAATGCGATCATGTTTTCGATCGCTCCGATAATCGGCGCGCCGATTTCTTTGTTCATATCGAGCAGATGGCGCAGCGCGATCGCCTGCCCTGACGCGTGAGTAACAACGACAACACCGGTGGGGGTAAACATGCGCATCAGCCGCTGCAGCTCTTCGACGCCCGGACCAAGGTCGATGATGAGGAGGTCGAGCGCGCCGAAGCGCGTCTGCTCCAGCATCCGGCGTAATGCCTGCGAATGGCTGAGCTTGACCGGCGCGACCGGTGGAGGTGGCGGAGCTGAATCATCGAGGAAGCTCATCGCGGGTCGCTGCGACTCCTTCAGCATCTCGACCGAGCTTACGCGAATGCCAAGCGCTGCGGTCGCCGGTTCGATGCCTTCGCTGGCGAGAAATCGGGGCGGCGCTTTCGCCCCGAGCATCTGCAGTATGCTGGGGGCGTTCAGATCGGCATCGACGATGCCGACTTTCTTGCCGGCGTGTGCCAGCGCGCCCGCGAGGTTGACCGCGAGCAGGCTTTTGCCGGTGCCACCTTTGGCACTGGCGAGCACCAGCGTCGCTTTGACTGCGGAAAGGTTTCGCCGCAGTGCCTCCGGATCGTGGTGAACACTTTCCCCCGTGCCATTGCCGGGCAGATCCTGGTAGTCGCTGAAAACCCTCATCAAAAAGCTACGCTGCGAATCGAAAACGAGCGCCCCATTAAAACGAAAGTGCCGATCCTGCTGCGGCACCCTGTTAAGATGCCGCGTTTAGCCGCCATGGTAAAGGCGGCTCGCCATCACAGATTCTCTTCATCCGCATCGGTCGAGCCGATTTTGCGATAGCCGCGATCCTCGCTGTCGAAATTGCGCTGCGATTTGGCCTCACGTTCGCGCTCCTGCTGGCAGTCGCGACACACGCGCGTGAACGGCAGCGCGTCGAGGCGCTCCTCGCCGATTTCCAGCCCGCACTCCTCGCAGATGCCGTAGCTGGCATCCGCCAGTCGCGCCAGCGCATCGTCGATTTCCTTGATCTTCGCGCGCTCGCGGTCCGACAGGATGAAATTGATCTCGCGATCGCGCTCCTCCGAGGCAAGGTCGTAGGCGTCGAGGCCCTCGTCCTTGTTGGCGTCGCGTTGCGCCTTCTGCTCGGTGTCCATCTCCTCGAGTAGCCGCGCTTTGGTTTCGGCCAGGTTCTCGCGCACTCGATCGAGAAATTTGCTGCGGCTCGCCGCGCTGTTGTTAGGCATGACTGGCCACCCCCACTTCGCTTTCCACGCCGGTAAGAACTCCACTCAGATCGTAGGTCAAAGCTTTGTCGATACGCACGCGCACGAACTCGCCGGGCGCCGCGTCACCTTTGAAAATTACCGAGCCATCGATATCCGGCGCCTGCGACGCGCTTCTTCCTCGCATTCGAGTCGAGCGCCCGGGCATCGCGCCTTCGACCAGGACTTCCAGCTCGCGGCCGACCGTCGCGCGGTTCTTTTTTTCCGAAATGCGCGCCTGGATTTGCATCAGTCGCGCGCGCCGCGCCCGCTTGACGCGCTCTGGAACCTGATTCGGCAAGTCAAAGGCCGCGGTGTTCTCCTCCAAAGAGTAGGTAAACACGCCAAGCCGATCAAATTCCTGCTCGCGAATGAAATCGGCGAGGTGTTCAAACGCCTCTTCGGTCTCGCCCGGAAATCCCGCGATGAAGGAGCTACGCAACGCAACGCCGGGAACTCGTACGCGGACGCGATCGAGGATCCTGCGCAGCGCGGCGCCTGAACGTTCGCGGCGCATCGCGCGGAGGATGCCATCGTCGGCGTGCTGCAGCGGCATGTCGATATACTTGGTCACCTTGGGCAGCGTCGCGATCGCATCGAGCAGCTCATCGGTCACGAAATTCGGATAGCAGTAGAGCAGCCGTATCCATCGGATCGCTTCGATGTCGTTGAGCGCGTGGAGCAACTGCGCGAGCGATGCGCGTGGATTCAGATCGCGTCCGTAGGCAGTGAGGTCCTGGGCGATCAGATTCAGCTCGCGGACACCTGAATCAGCCAGTATGCGAGCTTCCGCGACCACGTCGGCGAGAGCGCGGCTCTCATGACGGCCGCGAATCTTCGGAATGATGCAAAACGCGCACTTGTGATCGCATCCTTCGGAAATCTTTATATAGGCGCTGAACGGATCGCCGGTCTGGATGCGTGGCGCGGAGTGTTCAGGGAGAAGATGCGCGGCGCCGGCGTAGGGAATCGGACGCGCGGCCGTATCTTCCGTGCGTCGCAGCAACTCCGGCAGCTCGAGAAAGTTGCCGGTGCCGACGAACACATCGACCTCGGGAAGCTGCTCACGCAGTTCCGCGCCGTAGCGTTGCGCCATGCATCCGGCGACCACCAGGCGCTTGCCGATGCCGTGGCGCTTGACCTCCGCCGCCTCCATAATCGCGTCGAGCGATTCCTTCTTAGCGCTCTCGATGAATGCGCAGGTATTCACCACCAGCACCTGCGCGGCGGTGGGATCGAGCGTGATTTCGAAGCCTGCGCCGACCAGCGCCCCCAGCATCAGTTCGCTGTCGGCCAGGTTCTTCGGACAACCCAAACTCAGGAGGTGAACTTTTTCCATCGAGCGGAAATCTCTGCGGCTAATACCTGTACTAGCGGCTCTGCCGCGAGGCAATTGCGAACAACATCAATCCTGCCGGGTTCAACGGGAATTCGGCGATTGCGGAGTTTTTACGATATCAGCACCGGCGGGCGGGATGAAAGTGAACAGCTGGTCGTCCAGCGGGGTGTCGCGCTTGATGTCCCCGAACGTCAGTACGGTAACGTCTCCGAGCGCGTCGGTCAGCCGCAACATTTTGATGTCGAGGGTAGCAGGGTCGATTCCGACCTCGAAGGTGTCACTGCCGTTTTTAGGCTTGAGCACGATGTGCTTGAGGCCATCGGCCGCCTGCGTCGCGGGGGCCTTCGCATCGAAGTCGCGCTGCAGATTGCCAACACCGAGCAGAAAGGCCGCGGTGGCCGAGGACTTGAACGCCTGCTCCAACGGCGTCTCGATCACCTGATTGAGGTCGGGCTGGTAGTTGTACAGCAGCTTGCCGTCGCTGACGATGATCTCCTGATCCTCGCCGGTGAACTCCCACCGCATCTGTCCCGGCTTGCGATAGTAGATGTTGCCGGCGCGCGCGCGCTTGGCGCCGCCGGCCGGCGTGATCTCTTCGGTGAACTTTGCGGAGAAAGACTTTGTCTGTTGATAATGCTTCTGCAAGCGATCCAGCAGCGCATTCAACTGCGCCGATGAATGCGCAGTCTTCTTGCCCGCCGCATACGCCGGCAGCGC